>Ga0315900_10001305_pt1 | contig 39882 bp, 36 predicted proteins | sample LakEriMetagenome_FD_203521 | JGI IMG/M metagenome (GOLD analysis project Ga0315900, IMG submission 203521) | Freshwater fungal communities from buoy surface, Lake Erie, Ohio, United States - Buoy 12 MA114 | ecosystem: Environmental > Aquatic > Freshwater > Lake > Lake biofilm | place: USA: Lake...
GGGCGACGACGACGGCGGCACAGTCGGCGGCGGAGAGCGTGCGGTCGGGCTGAATGGTCAGATCGCTGCCCCGCTTGCCGGGCTGGGTGATGCGGACCCACGCGGGCCCGGAGGGCAGCCTCAGGGTGCGGTTGAGGGTCAGCTCGGCGGGGACCCAGCGGTTGGGGGCGAGGAGGAAGTAGCCGTAGCTGCATGCGTCGCGCTTGAGGACAAAGTCCGCAGGCGGCGTGATGGTGAAGGCGGTGGGCATGGGTGTGCGTCGCCGCCGGCCGGGGGCGGATCAGCGCGGCTGGGCGGGGGCCGGGGGGGTGGGGGCAGTGGCGGCGGGCGCAGCGGGGGTGGCGGTCAGGCGCATGGGTTCGCGGACGAGGGTGAGGGTGTCGCCGATGAGCACAGCGACGGGGGCGGCCTGGGCGTTGGGGGTGAGGGTGATGTCGCCCCGGCCCAGACGGAGGAAGAGGCGGCCGCCGGCGGCGGTGATGATGTCGCCGGCGAGGGCGTCGGCCGAGACGGCGAGAAATTCCACGCGGGCGAAGGGGCCGACGGCGACGGTGGCGAAGTCGCCGGCGGTGACGGTGAGAGCGTCTTCAGGGCCGGTGCGAACTTCGACGCTGCCCCGGAGGCTCTCGCCCTGGGCAGGGGTGAGCCAGGCGGCGGGCGGGGATTCGATCAGCCGCCACTGGGGCTGGCCTTTGACCTGGGCTGCGGAGGCGGCGATGCCGACGCCACCGGCGGAGGCGGGCGGCGGGACGCGGGGTCCGGCGGTCTGGGCCGGGCGGGCGGCGGGCGGAGCCGTCGGGGCGGCGGGGGCAGGGCGGATGGTGGCATCAACCATGGCGCCGCCGGTGCTGGGGACGATGGCTGGCGTGGGCTGGGGCTGGGCGGGGGCGTTGACGGCGCCCATGCCCGGCAGCGGCGGCTGGGTGAAGGCGCCGGCGGGGCGGAAGGCGGGGGCGGTGCGAGCGGGCATGCGGTCCCAGGAACTGACCGTCATGGCTGAGGGGACCGGGGCGAGGTCTTGCGGGGAGACTGACAGGCCTTGCTGGGCGCTGGTGACGGGGAAGGCGGGCTGCGGTGGTGCGGCAGGCGCGGCAGCGGGAGCAGCGGCAGCGGCCGGCGCCGCAGCGGGGGCTGGCGTGGGCTGGGGGGCCTGCGGCGAACGCGGGGTGACCAGCACGGGGGCTGCGGCGGCCGCGGGGGCGGTGGTGGTGGTGGTGGACGGTGTGGCGGTGGGGGCGACGACGGCAGGGCGGCTGGTGGCGTTGACAGCATCGGGCGGTGGCAGCGCGGGGGCCGCGGCCGGGGCGGTGGCTGGAGCTCCGGGGGCCGCGGGTGTGGCTTGGCCGGGGGCGATCTGGCCGGGGCGGGGCTTCTGGGCCTGCTTCTGGAGGTCAATGACCGCGGGCTTGGCGGGCGCGGGGGTGGCAGGCGCGGCTGGCGCGGGGGCCGGGGCCGGCGGCGTTGCGGCGGGCGGGTTCTGGGCTGGGGCTGTGCCCGAACCGGAACCAGAACCAGAACCGGAGCCGGCGGCGGGTTCGGCCAGCGCAGCGGTGACGGGCAGCGAAGCGGCCAGCAGCAGCGCTGCGGCGGTGCGAGCGCGGGTGGAGGTGGAGGGGGTGTTGCGGGTGGGCATGGCGGGTGGTCCTTGCGTGGCGGGGCGGCGGGTGGTCGCGCTCCGGCGGGAATGGTTGGCGCTTTAGTTGGACGGGATCAGCACGAGGCTGCTGGGCTGGAGCGTGGGGGTGGTCTGGCCGGGGCGGCGCTGGGCGATGCCCTGGCCGTTGAAAAGGTTGTGCGGGAACTTTCGGCGGAGGGCGACGAGCGCCGGCGAGCCGTCGGTGAGGTCGCGATCGGTGAACAGGCCGACGGTGACGACGCTCATGGTGGGGCCGTGGTAGTAGAAGGCCTGCTCGCCCTCGGCGCGGAGTTGTGCCGCGGCGTGTTCGGCGGCGGAGCGGGACTCGGCGAGTTGGTCAGAGGTGGGGTTGAGCTGATCGCCGGGTGCGTAAGCGCCGACCTGCAGGGTGTAGCGCATGTCGGCGGGGGCGTTCTGGCGGACGGCGAGGAGATTGAAGTCGGGGTTGGCGCCCATCTCGGTGCGGCGTGCGGGTGGGGCGAGGAGGGCTGAAGCGAAGGGCTGCTGGTTGCCCTCGCGGTGGCTGCGGAGGCGCTGCAACTCGGCGATGGCGTTCGGGTCGGTCGGTCCCTGGTAGCGGCCGCTGACGACGAAGATGACCTCGCCCTCGCGCCGGAGTGTGGGGCTGGGGACGATGTTGCTGGCGGCGATGCGGGCGAGTGCGGCGCGGGCGTCGCGTTCGCGGAAGTCGCCCTTGATGGTGGCCAGGACGATGGTCCAACTGGAGTCATCGGGCTGGGTGGTGGCGCTGCCGCCGGGGGCGCGGCCGAAGACGGCGGGGCCGTCGGCGAGGTTGACACCGGGGGTGGGCTGGGGCTGGCTGCAGCCGGAGGTGAACAGGGCGGCCAGGGCGAGTGTGAGCGCGGATGCGAGGGAGGCGGCCGGCAGGCTCTTGACGCAGCGAGAGGTCTGCGGCCAGGTGGAGCCCCAGGGGGTATGCGCAGCAGTTGCGCGAGGGCTGCGAAAGGGGTGGGCAGGGGCGGGACCCCAGGGGAGTTCCGGGTTGGGAAATGGGGGGCTAAAGCTCGTCATTTCAGAGACTTGCGTGAAACTTTGGTTTTTGTCTCGCTTGGGTGAAGAAGCATGGCCTGCGCGGACGATGATAGAGGTGCGGGCTTGATGGATTCGGCCCGCCTGACCACAAGACGGGCGCCGAGACGGATCTTGAAACGGCGCGGCATGGACGGCCACACGCTGGTGCGGTTGGTGTCGTGCTGTTCCCTTCGCCCGAGATCTGCTTTCGACGGAGCCCTCCCTATGTTGTTCGCCCCCGTCAACGCTGCTGCTGCTTCCAAGGCTCAACTGGCTGCACCCACAGGGCTGCGGCCGACCGAGGCCCGTGCCCAGACTGCCCAGGCGCAGGCATCGGGCCAACTCACGCGGCCGACCGATTCGGTGCAACTGTCCGACAGTGGGTCGGCGGATGCTCAGGAGGTGCGGTCGGAGAAGATCTTCGCGGCCCGGGCCCGCATCGCCGATGGGTCGTATGACCGGCCGGAGGTGTGGGACAAGGTGGCGGATGGGTTGCTGCGGGACCTGAGCCGGATGTGAGGTGACTCGCGCTGACGCGGACCCGCATGCCGGGCAGATCCAGCACAGCGACCGAAGCCGAGCGCGCCGGTTGCTGAGTACCGCGCGGGCGAATTCAGTGACATTCACGAAGTGGTGGAACGCCGCGGGTGTGCGGCGTTTTTTCATGTCCGGGCGCGGGTTTGGGCACGAGGGAAGTCGGACATGAGCTGGTGTCCGATAAGGTTCTGGAAGCGGGGCTGCGGCGGTCTCGCCCGCACGCAGCGGCCGGAAATCTCATCATGGTCGGGAAGATCGGGCGGGGGTGGCGGGTCCAATGCTGTGGGCCGGCGTGTGGTGCGTTGGCGAGAGGGCGGCGAGCGAGCAAGGAATGAATGCACCAGCGGGCGAGAACGGTGAGGAGCTGCTGGAGCGGCTGGGGGCGCTGCTGGAGCGGCTGCGGCGCGGCGAGTTGGACGCGCGGGGGCAGGCTGAACTGGCGGCGGTACTGGAGGCGGACCCTGGGCTGCGGGGCATCGCCCAGGCGCTGGAGCAACAGGAGCGGCAGATGGAGAGCACGCTCGCGGCGGCGACGGCGCACTTTGACTTTGAGGGTGCGCGGCGGGCGGTGGAGGCGAAGGTGCAGACGGATTGGCGAGAGTTGCGAAGGGTGTCGGCGGTGATGGCGGTGATTGTGTGCCTTGGCCTGGTGTCGCACGCGTTGCGGGGGAAGCTGGACTGGGAGAATCTCAGCGTCCTGATCGGATTCAGCGTTCCGCTTCTGATATCGGTGTGGTGGGCCGTGCGCTCACGGGCGAGGCTGCGGGCGATGGGCGGGCGAGTGTCGGCCGAGCGGGTGTACCGGCAGCATGTCAGCGCCGTTCGCTGGAAGTACCGATGGCTGCGGTGGGCCATAGTCGTCAGTGCAACGGTGTTTGTGTTGATGGTGGTGGTGCTTGTGGTGGGCGGGAAGTACTGGTCTGCCGCGTGGATGTTGGTTCCGGCGGGGTTGATGGTGTTCATGGTGCTGCACACGTGGAGTGCGCAGTGGCGGGACCGAATTGAAGCGGAACTCACCGGCCGGCCCAGCGGCTGGTCGGCTGGCAAGGGGCCGGCACGGTGAGCGACGCGGGCGGTGCATCTCGCGAGCGGCTTGATCTCTCGGCGCTGTTTGACAGCCAGCAGCGGAGGCTGCTGGCGCTGACGCTGCGGATCACCGGGGACTTCGGCCTGGCGGAGGATGCGCTGCAGCAGACGTTCTTGCGGGCGCATCGGCTGGCCGGGGGCTTTCGGGGCGAGGCCGCGCCGGAGACGTGGCTGTACCGCATCGCGGCCAATGAGGCGTTGCGGCTGCGAGCCCAGCAGCGGAGCCAGCGGAGCAGTGAGCGCGAGGCTGCTGGGCGGACACAGGGGAGGCAGGGTGCAGGTCAGCAGGCCGAAGCGGCAGATGCGGCGCCCGCGTGGCGGCAGGAGGCCGAGGCCGCCTTGGCGGCGCTGGAGACCCTGCCGGAGGAGCAGCGGCTGGCGCTGGTGCTGCTTTCGGTGAAGGAACTCAGCGGCGAGGAGGTGGCGGCGATGCTGGGGGTGCCAGCCGCGACGGTGTACACGCGGGCGTTCCGGGCGCGGCTGGCGCTGCGGCGCGTGCTGGAGGGGGAGGGTTCGGCGGTGAGCGGCTCGGCGGTGGGCGATGTGCCGGTCAGCGGGCCGGGGCTTGGGCCCGCGCGTTCGGGAGTGTGAGCTTCGAGAGGTTCACGCCGATGGCGTAGAGGTGGGCCCTGTCGCCGTCGCGGACGACGCGGATTTTGTTGACGGCGTTGCCGAAGTCGGCCCGCATCCAGGTTCGGCCGCCGTCGGTGGTGTGGAAGCCGCCGGGCATGGCGCCGACCCAGCCGGTGTTCTCGTCAACAAACGCGACGCCGAACTGGCGGACGGACTGGTCGGTCACCAGCGGGAGTTCGCTCCAGGTGGCGCCGCCGTCGGTGGTCTTGAGGACGTAGCGCTCGTCGGCGCTGGTGTCGGGGTTGTAGGACTGGAGGGTGACGTAGCCGACCTGGCGGGTGGGGAAGGCGATCTTCCAGGTGAGTTCGAAGGGGCGGGCGGAGCGGTAGGCCTCGCGCCAGGTTTCGCCGCCGTCATCAGTGGTGAGGATGAGCGCCGAGGAGTCGGCGACGTTGGCGCTGGTGGCGGAGGCGAGGATGCCGTGGCGGTCGTCGAAGAAGTGGACGTCGAAGGCGGCCTGGGCGGACTCGGGGAGTTTGATGCGCTTCCACGTTTGGCCGAGGTCATCAGAGGTGATCAGCACGGCGGGGCCGCCGACGCGGCCGGCGGCGACGATGCGGACGCGCTCGCCGAGGTTGCCCTTGTCAACTGATGGGATGCGGACGATCTCGATGGCGCACAAGCCGACGACGGGCTGGCCGTCGGCGACGGGGCGGGCGACGGGGGTGAGGGTCTTGCCGCCGTCGGTGGTGAGAAAGAGGGGCGTGGGGTCGGTGCCTTCGGGGTAGTAGCCGGCGCCGATGGAGCCGATGAGGCCGCGGTTCTGGTCAACAAAGCCGACGCAGCGGAAGAACGAACCGGGCTGGTCGATGAGCTTGGTCCAGGTGGCTCCGCCGTCGGTGGTGCGGTAGAGGCGGCCGGCGCCGTTGACGTACCAGCCGACGTTTGGGTTGATGAAGTGGATGTCGTCCTGCTTGCCCCGGTAGGGGTCGGTGGTCAGGCGGGTCCAGGCGATGGGGGAAGTGGGAAGGCCGGCGCGGGCGGGGGCGGGGGCGGCGGGTGCCGCAGCGGCGGGCTTGTTTTCTGCGGGCTGGTCTGCGGGCTGGTCTGCGGGCGGGTCGGCGGGCTTGCTTTCGGGCCGGGTCTTGGCTTCGACGCGCTCGATCCAGGCGAGGACGGCGGCGGGGAGGCTCTGGTCAAAGCGGCCCTGGCCCATTTCGCGGAAACTGTCGGCCTCGGACTCGTGCAGGGTGAAGCCGTGGTCACACTTGGGCAGGGTGAGGCTCTCGGCGATCACGCCGGGACGGGCGGAGACGATTCGGGCGATGAGGTCGTGATCGGCCTTGGTGGTGACCCAGTCGTACTGGCCATAGATGGCCAGGACGCTGGCGCTGACGGTCTGCCAGGCGGCGGATAGATTGCGGTCCTGAAGCTGGTGGTAGAAGCGAGCGTGCCGCCCGTAGATGCGCTGGTCGTCGATCTGGTCGTCGTCCTCGGGGCGGAGGTCGGGGTGGCGAGAGAAGACCTCGCCGGGGAGCTGCTTGTCAATCAGGACGGGGCCGAACAGGCGGCTGGTGCGCAGCACGGCGTCGGTGATGGCGGCTTCGTCGGCTCCGGCCAGGGCGAGCTGGCGGCGGACGTTCTCCATGGAGTATTCCAGCCAGGTCTTCATGCCGGTGCCGAAGACAACGATGCCGCGGACGGGGGAGTGGAGTGCGAGGTAGGGGGCCATGATGCCGCCCATGGAGTGGCCGAAGAGGTAGACGCGGTCGGGGTCAACGGTGGGAAGGGACTTGAGGAATGAGAGGGTGGTGGAATAGCCGGTCAGTTCGGTCGCGAAGTCGATGTCTTCGCAGGGCGGTCCGAGGGAGTCGCCCAGGCCGGACTTATCCACCCGCACGGTGACGTAGCCGGCTTTGGCCATGGCGTGCACGATCTGGGTGTCGGCGGCCTCGGGGACGGTGGGGCGATCAAGTGAGGCGCAGGGCATGCCCTGGATGAAGAAGAAGGCCGGGGCGCGTCCGCCGGAGGCCTTGATCGTCTGCGGCTCGGTGAGGATGACGCGCAGGCGGGTTCCGTCGGCGGTCTGCACCGAGGTGTAGGTGACGACCGAGCCCTCGACCTGTTCGCTGGCCAGGGCGGGCGGGACGGCGGTGAGTTCCTGCTCCTGACCGTCGCGGATGACGGTGAGCTTGACGGGCACGCCGGCGGGGCTGCGGCGGAGGCGCTGGAGGAGGACGTCTGAGTCTGTGGCACGCTGGCCGTCAACACCGATCAGGCGGTCGCCGGGACGCATGCCGGCCTTGGCGGCGGCACCGTCGGGGGCGACGATGCTGATGGCGAGGCCGCCCTCGGGCGAGGGCTGCCCGCCGATGCCGAAGCTGCCGCGGCGGGGCAGAGCGTCCTGCGCCAGGGCGGCGGAGGCGGTGGTGAGGAGGGCGGCGATGGCGACAAGGGCGGGAGAGCGGAACATGGTGACTCCTGCGGGTATCAACCGGTGTGCGAGGCGAGCACGAAGGACAGCAACAGCCGGGTGAGGGGCGTGCGAGAGGACTGGGTGTCGGGATGGGTCGAGGCGCACGGCGGCGCGTGGCCCCGGACAAAGCAGTGGGAGGCGGCGGTTCAGTCGCCCGCCGGCGGTGGCGTGTCGGACGCGGCGCGTTTGCGGCGCTTGGCGGGTGCGGCGGCGGGTTTGGGCCGGGTTGGACGGGCGGCGGGCTGGCGGGCGTCGTCGACGCCGCGCTTGCGGGTGACGGGGCAGGCGATGGCCAGGGTCATGTAGAGGCGGCCCTCGCGGGAGCGTTTGCCTTCGTCCATGATGGCCTTGAGGCGGTGGACCAGAGCGCGGACTTCGGCGAACCGCTCGGGGGTGAGCCAGCCGAGTTCGTAGTTGATCGAGACGTTGCGCTGGTCGGACTTGGCGAGCAGGGCGTTGACGGCGGCGCTGTCGCGGATGGCGCGGGCCATGGCGCGAAGGAAGGAGTCGGCAGTGCGGCGGATGGCCTTGTTTTCAGCGGCCAGGGCGTCGCCCTGGAAGTCGATGACAAAGTCGTGGGCGACGACGTCGAAGACCTGCTCGGCGTTGCGGCCGGCCTTGCGGAGGCCGACTTCGCGGACGAAACCGGCCTTGCGGAGGGCATCGATGTGGCGGTAGAGGGTGTCGGCGGGGCGGTTGAGAGTGTGGGCGATCTCGGCGATGGAGCATGGACCGAGAAGGCGGAGGGTCTCGGCGACCTCGACCCGGACGGGGGCCATGAGGACCATCCACTGGGCGGGCGTGCGGACGAGATGGACGGGGGTGCGGTCCATGTGGTGGAGATTCTACCCAACGGTTGTGGATTGAGCAAGAAAAACAATGCCATCTCTGGCCATGCTGATTGGGGGGCCGGTGTACTCCGCCCCGGGGCGGGGGCCAGCCGGGCGGAGGACCATCGACAGGTCACGCCGAAGCCGAAAGAAGCAGCCAGTTCCCCAGTTCATCGACCGCCCAGAGCTGATCACGATGCTCGACAACGCCCGCAATCGGCTGCCCGGAGGGTGTCTTGAACGGAACGGGGGGTGCTGGTCTGTCCAGCCGGCGAACCGACCCTTCGCTGGTTTGCTGCGCAGTCCAGAGTCGGCCGGGTTGACCCAGCCCGATGACGGCGTCCAGCCCGAGATGCACTGAGTCCGGCACGGTTGCTGAGTCGGTCGACCACGACCACAATCTGCCGTCGATCGGCTCGTACATGAGCAACTTGCCGTTGAGGGCGGCGAGACGCAAGCTCAGGGGCCACTTGATGGAATGCCAGATGTCGATACCGCCGACCACGACCGGCTCCAGTGAGGACCCTCGCAGCTCTTGGAGCGAGTCGGTCATCTTGTCCAGGTCCTGAACCATGACAAAGAGGCGGTCCTCAAGGGCAGCCATAGAGGCGATCGACACGCCGCTGCCCATCGCGAGCGGAGTTTCCTCGACCGTTTCGTGCTGCCAGTCCACCAGAACGAAGGTTGATCTTTCGGCGTTGTAGAGCAGGCATCGGTGGGAGTTCGGAATCACCGCCGCTGCCCAGATCAGCGAATCTATGCCATGCTCATCCGAGGGCACACTGCGAGTGTCAACGAAGCCGGAGACCCCCGGTACCCCGAAGCGAATCTCGGCACGTCGGATCCAGACAAGGTGATCGTCGGCTGGGATCACGATGTCTGGCTCGTTGGGCATGACCGATCAAATTGTACAGGAGCGGCGCAGGGGTGATCGGCAGAGTCGGAGCCTTCGGGAGGGCGCGGTGATCTGCCTGGTTGCAGTTGGAGAAATCAACCGGATGCCTGCTGCGTGCGCGCCCATGGTCGGCCGCCGGTGCGGTCTGAGCAACGCCGCCGGTCACGCCGTTGCAACGGTCACGAACGTCTGAATCGCCAGCGGGATGGCGTCGTCGTTGAAGTCGAACTCGGGCTGGTGCAGGGCGGGGTGGCGCTGCTGGCCGGGGCGGCGGAGGCCCAGGCAGAAGAACACGCTGGGGGCACGCTGGGCGTAGTAGGCGAAGTCCTCGCCGCCCATGGTGGGGTGCTGCACGTCGACCACGCGGTCGCGGCCGAGCACCGAGCGGGTGAGGGTGAGGAACTGCTCGGTGAGGGCGGGGTCGTTGCGGGTGACGGGGTAGCCGTCCTCGATGGTGATCTCGGCGCGGCAGTTGCAGGCGACGGCGACGGCCGAGACGATCTCGTGCAGGCGGGCGCGGGCCAAGGTGCGGATGTTGGCGTCAACGGTGCGGATGGTGCCGATGAACTCGGCGGTCTCGGGCAGCACATTGCCGGCGGTGCCGGCGAGGACGATGCAGGTGGAGACCACCACGCTGTCCATCGGGCCGACGTTGCGGGAGGCGATCTGCTGCAGGGCGACGATGCAGTGGGCCATGCACAGCACGCTGTCGGCACCCTGGTGCGGGTAGGCGGCGTGGGACTGCACGCCCCGGATGGTGACGCGGAACTCGTCGGTGGCGGCGAAGAGCGGCCCGGGGCGGGTGCCGATGACCCCCTGGGGCAACTCAGGCCAGCCGTGCAGGCCGTACATGCGCTCGATGCGGGGGCCGATGATCTGGCCTTCCATCAGGCCCTGCTTGCAGAGTTTGTCGGCCCCGCCGCCGCCCTCTTCGGCGGGCTGGAAGACCAGCGTGACGGGGCGGGGGCGGTGAGGCAGCGCGGAGAGTTGGGCCGCGGCGCCAAGGAGAATGGCGGTGTGGCCGTCGTGCCCGCAGGCGTGCATGCGGCCGGGGGTGCGGCTGGCCCAGGGGGCGCCGGTCTGTTCGGTGATGGGGAGGGCGTCGATGTCGGCCCGGAGGCCGATGGCGGGCTGGTTGGCGGGGCCCTGGGTGGCGGGGAGGTGGGCAACGACGCCGGTGCCGCCGGCCAGGCCGGCGACGAAGGGGATGTTCAGGCGGGTGAGTTCGCGCTGGATGAGGGCGGAGGTCTGGTGTTCCTGATAGCCGAGCTCGGGGATCTGGTGGAGCTCGCGTCGCAGCGCGGTGGCGTGGGCGACGACCTCAGGAGAAGCGGGGGAGGCGGGGGGCATGGTGGGCGATCGGGGCTGACCGGCGGGGGGCACACAAGACCGGGAACGCACGATGCGACGGGGCCGGGTCGGCCGGCGGCCAAGCCCCACTGCACGGCAGGATAGTGTGTCTGGCGGTGGGCGGGCGCGGACGGCCAGCGCAGCCGATGGACGGTTGGCGGCTGCGGGACGGGAGGTCGTGCTTTAGAGGTTGACGCGGCCCTGAAGGGTCTTGTGGACGCGGTCGATGACCTGCTCGAGGATGGACTTGCTGGGGAGGGTGAAGCGGAGGTAGACGCGTTGGCCGACGGGGAGGGAGCCGGAGGCGAGCAGTTCGGGCGGGAGGTCGATGAAGACGTTGAACTGGTCGGTCTTGGCCTGCATGCCCGAGGTGTCCTGGGCTTCAGGCTCAATCTCGCCGCCTCCGGCGAAGCCCAGGGCGGGGTGGGGGAGGGTGCGCTGGCCGCCGGGGATGGGGCGGAGGCCGTGCCCGGTGATGATGGTGGCCGGGTCGCTGACCAGGCGCATCTGCACGATGAGCTGGTCGGGCGGGAGTTGGAAGAGCCAGGCGGCGTCGGGCTGGCTGACGACGGCGGCGATGCGGGGCTTGGTGGGGTCCACCAGGAGGGTGGCGGGCTGGCCCTGGCGGACCAGGGCGCCCATGAGCAGGGAGGGATCGGGTCCGACGACTACGCCGTCGTGCGGGGCGGTGACGACCAGGCGTTGCTGGCGGCGGTCCAGGTCGGCCAGTTGCTGGTCGAAGGCGTCCATCTGACGCTGGGCGACAGCGGCTCCGCCGGCGTCGTCGCGGGCGAAGGACTCGGCACGCTGGAGGCGGGCCTGGGCGAGGCGGGCGGTGACGGCGCGGCGGGCGCCGTCGAGTTCGGGGCTGGAGAGGGTGACCAGGGGCTGGCCGGCGGTGACGGTGTCGCCGGGGCGGACGTGGACGGCCTGGACGAAGCCGTCGGTGCCGAAGAAGACGCCGGTGCGGTTCTGGGAATCGACGACGCCCCGGGCGCGTCGCCAGTCGGGCGCGGGGATGAGGCCGAGCAGGACGGCGGCCAGGGCGAGCATGCCCAGGGAGGTGGCGATGGCGCGGGTGCGGTGCTCGGCGAGCTGGGAGTTGGTGGCCAGCCAGTGGATGAACTTGCCCAGGGGCAGGAAGAACCACATGGCGAAGGTCCAGACGGCCAGCAGGACGCCGACGATGAACCACATGCCCAGGACGTAGAGGGTGATGACCAGGAAGATGAAGATGCGGTAGAAGAAGCCGAGGATGCCGTAGGTGATCAGGATGGCCTGCTCGCCGGGGAGGGAGGCGGGGGGGCGGACGTTCTTGAGGCGGTAGATGTGCTTCTGGAACAGGTGGAGCAGCATCTTGTTGGATCGCTGCATGAGGTTGGGGACCTCGATGAGGTCGGAGAGGATGAAGTAGCCGTCGAAGCGCATCAGCGGGTTGGCGTTGAAGAGCACGGTGGAGATGCCCGCGGTGAGCATGATGTAGTAGCAGACCTGCTTGGTGAGCGAGCCGTCGGCGGCCTGGAGCCAGATCAGGGCGGCGATGGCGGCGACGAAGAGTTCGAAGAGCATGCCGCCGGCGCCGACGGCCATGCGCTGCCACTTGCTGGGGAAGGCCCAGCAGGCGGAGGCGTCGACATACGGGGCTGGGAGGAGGACCAGGAGCATGGCGCCGAACTCGGGGACCTGGCCGCCGAAGCGTTTGCAGATCAGACCGTGGCCGAGTTCGTGCCAGCCTTTGAGCAGGACGAAGACGACGATGAGCCAGCCCCAGTTGCCGGGGGCGATGACCGAGTCGATGCCATCCAGGAAGCGGGAGAGGTCGGTGGAGAGGACCTGGATGAGGGCGTAGCTGACGAACAGGGCCCAGGCGAGCAGGCCCCAGCGGTTGAGGACGGGGCGGAAGAGGGGCTCGAGGAAGGTGAGGATGTGGTCGGGGTTGAAGAGCTTGAGGCGGAAGTACATCAGGCCGACGGCCTGCTGCTGGAGCCGCTTCTTGGTGCGTTCCTTGCCCCGGGTGAGGAGCTGGGCGGTCTCGGGGGCGGCCTCCATGGCCAGGAGGTTGGAGTTGTAGAGCTGGCTGAGCAGTTCCAGGACTTCGTTCTGGGTGGGGGCCTGGTCGCCGAATTTGGAGAGGGACTGCTGCCAGGCGGCCTCGACGGTGCGTGAGCCGTCAAGGGCGAGGACGAAGTCGTAAGCGACGGAGGAGAGGCGGTAGAACTGGTTGGAGGTGGGGTCGTGGGCGACGTGCCAGCGCTTGCCCCGGTAGAACTGGCGGGAGATCTGCACGTGGGGACGCAGCCGGGGTCGCATCTCGCGGATGCGGTGCCAGAATGGCGAGAAGGTGGGGCGTTCCATGCGTGGCGATCAGGCGGGCGGGAGCGGGGAGAGGAGGGCAGGGAGGGGCGGGGCGTGGTGGGCGGAGGGGGGGTTACCAGAGCCACAGGCGGACGGTGTCGACCACGCGGCGGAGGCCGATGGACAGCAGGCTGCGTTCGCCGGCGTCCAGACGGATCAGGCCCTCCATGCCGGGACGCATCCACGGGGCGGCCTCTTCAAGCCGCACCCGCACCTCGAAGATGTTCTTGCCGTCCTTGGGCTCGGCGAGCGGGACAACGGTGACGACCTTGACGGGGAAGCGGATGGCGGGCAGGGCCTTGGTGGCCAGTTGGCCGGGGGAGCCGGGGCTGATCAGGGCGATGTCGCGTTCGTCGACGCGGGCGACGGCGAGCATGTCGTCCAGGGTGGCGACCTGGAAGAGCTCGTCGCCGAGCTTGACCGACCCGCCGATGCGCTCGCGCAGGTCACCGGCGATGATGGTGCCGTCGATGGGGGAGGTGATGCGGGCGCGGGCGATGCGGGAGTTGAGCAGATCCAGCTGGGCGCGGGCCTCTTCGGCCTGGGCCTCGGCCTTGCGGGCCTCGGCGGTCTTCTGCTCGCGCATGGCCTGGGCGAGGGCCTTCTCGGCCTGCACCAATTTGGCCTGCACCTCGGCGGCCTGGAGTTGCAGTTCGGTGTCGTCGAGCGTCGCCAGCACCTGGCCGGCCTTGACGGTGACGCCGGCCTCGATGCCGGGGGCCCGCTCTTTGAGTACGGCGTCGAACGGGACGGAGATCACGCGGCGGTCGCGGGCGCGAAGCTCGGCGACGGCGCCGACGCGGTAGGTGGTCTGGTAGAAGGTGACAAACAGCATGGCCAGCACGACGGCCAGGCCGGCAAGCTTCCAGACGGTGTGCTTGGGGCCGACCAGCCAGCGGCCGGACTTGATGGTCGAGTCCCAGGCACGCAGGGGCAGCACGCGGTCGTCGGAGCGGCGGACGGCCAGCACCGGGGCGACCAGGTCCATGGTCTGCTGGAGCAGTTCGACGACGCGGTCGTCGATGGCGACGCCGGGGCCGCGCTTGGACGGGCCGCCGGGGGCGGGCTGGGCGGCGGGCGCAGCGTCGGGCTCAACGATGCGGCTCTCGACGGTGAGCACGCCGACGACCTTGTCGCCGTCGCGCAGGGGGATGGAGGTGATCCGCAGCTTGACGTCGCCGGCGGCGAGTTCCTTGTGGCTGTGGGTGATGGCCTGGGCGAGGAGCACATCGGCTCCGGCGGCCGGCGACGGGTGGAGCACGGCCTGCTCCTGATCCAGGCACTCGTCCATGGCGGCGGCGAGCCGCTGGACCATGATGGTGCGGCGGTCGAAGTGTTCGGTGTCGGAGATGGCCCGGACCTGCACCGAGGAGCCCTTGGCCCAGCCGAGGGCGACGCGGTCGGCCGGGAGGGCCTTGGCGATGTCGTTGACGAGCTGGATGGCGGCGCCCTTGAAGCCCTCGGCCTGGTTGATGGCGCCGATGAGGCGGGTGGCCAGATCCAGCGAGCGGGAGGCCGAGCTGAGCTGGCGGGCCTGGCGGCGCAGCGTGTGGGTGTGCACGTAGCCGGCGACCAGTTCGGCCATGGCCAGGCTGGAGGAGACGGCCTGGCGGGAGCGGCCCTCGACCAGCAGGCAGATGACGCCGGGCAACTGAGCGCCGGTGGCGGCGGTGGCCTCGGCCTGCTCGGGCTGCTGCTCGGCGGGCAGGGCGACGGCGAGCACGTAGCCGGCGGAGGCGGCCCCGGCGGGGTCGTAGAGCTCGCTCTTGTCAAGCGAGAAGGCGCGGGACTGGCCGCTCTCGAGCGCGGCGTAGGCGGCCTGCTGGCACTCTTTGGGGTGCTGGAGTTTGCCGGTCTCGGCGAGGTCGCCGGGGATGGCGTCGCTCTGCGGGGGCCAGACGGCCAGCGCGCGGGGCTCGAGCTCGCCGCTGGGGCCGGAGGCGGGGACGTAGAGCACGGCCTGGCGGGCGGCGGAGATCTGCCCGAGAATCCGCAGCATGCGGTCCACAAAGGCGCGGTCATCAGGGGCGCCGGAGGAGAGTTCGGCGACGACCCGCGACCAGCCCGGGGTTTTGAGGTTGGATACGTCGATCACCGCGAGGACTCCGGGTTGGCGGCGGTGCTGGCAGCGGGGGCGGCCGGCGGCGAGAAACGCACGCGGGCCCGGGTGCCGGCGGGCAGCAGGTTGGGATTGGGCAGTTCCACGCGGACGCGGCGGGCACCGCTGGCATCGACCACCGGCGAGACGTACAGCACGCGGCCCTGCCCGGCGGCCTTGGACCGCACCGGCTCGGGCACGTCCAGCAGCACCCAGGCGGGGGAGCCGAGCTGGAGGTTGGCCGAGAGGGTCTCGGCGGTGGGCACGGGCACGTCGATCCACAGCGGGTCGATGCCGACCAGCCGCACCACCGGCTGCTGGATGTCCACCGAGGTGCCGGCGTCGCCGACGATCATTTCCACGATGCCGTCAAAGCGGGCCCGCAGGCGGTAGCGTTCGACCTGCTCTTCAAGCTGCTTGATGCGCTTGATCTCTTCCTGGGTCTGGGCCTGAGCGTTGACCAGCGCGGCGCGGGCGGAGACCACCGCCACGCGACGCTCTTCGTATTCAGACTGCCCGAAGGCGTCCTGCCGCATGGCCTTCTCGGCGGCGTCAAGTCGGATCTGGGCCAGTTCCAGCGCCGCCAGGGCGTTGTCGACCGGGCCGGTGTTGGCGGCCCGCACGCGTTGCACCTCGAGCGAGGCGACCGCCTCGCCCTCGCGGCCGCGGGCGAGGATCTGGCCTTCCTTGACCACCTGTCCGCCGACCACTTCGATCTTCTCGATCTCCATGGGGATGGTGAAGCCGATGACCGCGTCGCGGCTGGGACGGGTGACCCACTCGTGCCCGCCGAAGGCGGCCGAACGCGTGAGCCACTCGTCCATGGCATCGGCGCGGAGGGCGGCTTCGGAAACGCGGGTGGCGGTGGGGGCGGGCCCGGGCGCAGTGGGGGCCAGCGTGGGGCCCGGAGCGGCGGGAAGGTCGGGTGCGGTCGCCGGTTGGGCGAGGCCGGCGCTCAAGGCGAGGTACACGACGGCAGAGAAGGTGAGCATCACGTCCGAGATGGTAACAACCGCGCCGAAGGCGGTGTGCACGCGGCCCAGTGATTCCGCCGGATGGCCGGGAGCCGGGATGGTTTGTTTGGTTTTTGGATGGGTTTACCAGAGGGGCCGCACGCGGATGGTGGCTGGCATGGCCTTGAGCCCGGCGAGGATCTGCTTGCCGAACTGGGGATCGACGTCCAGCACGACGTAGCCGATGTCGCGGTTGGTCTGGAGGTACTCGGCGTTGATGTTGACACCGAGTTCGGCGATGAGGGTGTGCATCTCGCTGAGCACGCCGGGGACGTTGCGGTGCATGTGGAGCAGGCGGTGGCTGCGGCGTTTGCCGTCGCCGGCGGCGGTGGGATCGGCGTGGACCTGCTCGGGGAGGTCGACGATGGGCATGTTGACGGCTCCGGTGGTGGAGCCGTTGTTGATGAAGCGGATGAGTTTGGCGGCGACGTCCTCGCCGATGGCGGCTTGGGCCTCTTCGGTGCTGCCGCCGACGTGGGGGGTGAGGATGACGTTGGGGAGGCCCTGCAGCTCGGAGGAGAACTTCTCGCCCTTGCCGGCGGGCTCGTGCGGGAAGACGTCGGCGGCGGCGCCGGCGAGGTGGCCCGAGCGGATGGCCTCGGCGAGCGCGGGGACATCGACCACGCTGCCCCGGGCGTTGTTGATGAGGATGGAGCCTGGGCGCATTTGCTTGAGTTCGGCCTTGCCGATGAGGCCCTCGGTCATGGGGGTGGCGGGGATGTGCAGGGTGACCACGTCGCTGTGCTTGAGCAGTTCGGCCAGGGAGCGGACGGGCCGGGCGTTGCCCAGAGCGAGTTTGGAGATGATGTCAAAGAACAGCACGCGCATGCCCATGGCCTCGGCCAGGACGGAGACCTGCGAGCCGATGTGCCCGTAGCCGACGATGCCCAGAGTCCGCCCCCGGACCTCGTGGGCGCCGGCGGCGGATTTGTCCCACCCGCCGGCGTGCACGAGGTTGGACTGATCGACCATGCGGCGGGAGAGGGCGATGATCTCGGCGATGGTCAGTTCGGCGACCGAGCGGGTGTTGGAGAAGGGGGAGTTGAAGACGGCGACGCCCCGGCGGCAGGCTTCGGTGAGGTCGACCTGGTTGGTGCCGATGCAGAAGCAGCCGACGGCCAGCAGGCGGGGGCAGGCGGCCAGCACGTCGGCGGTGAGCTGGCTCTTGGAGCGGATGCCCAGCACGTGCATGCCCGAATCCGGAGTGTCCGCTGCGCCGGCCAGGGCCTTGCGCAGGGCGGGACCCTCGAGCGCCTTGTCCTGCGTGGTCACGGCGAAGCCCTCGCTGCGGAGCATCTCCGCGGCCGCCGGGTGGACGCCCTCCAGAAGGAGGACTTTGATCTTCTGCTTGGGGAACGAGGTTCTCATAGAGTGCCCAAAGTAAGGGGGTGGAGGGTAGATCGTCTCTCTCCCCTACCGTTGTTCATGACCAACGCCCAGCGCGCCGAACGCCTCCGGCTGCTCACCGATGTGACCAACATTCCCACCGCGTCCGGACGCGAGCAGGGGATGGTGAATTTCATCGAAAACTGGGTGTCGGATCGGCAGGAGCTGGTGCTCACGCGCGATCAGGTGGGGAATCTGGTGGTGTCGTTCTCGGTCCCGCCGACGGCCCCGCCGCAGCGTTCGCGCCGTTCGGGCGACGTTTCGAGCGTGCATGCCGGGCTGCCGCTGTACGTGACGGCTCACATGGATCACCCGGCGTTCGTGGTCGAACGGATTGTGGCGCCGGGCGTGGTGGAACTCTCGTTCCGGGGCGGGGTGATGGAGCCGTTCTTCAAAGACGCGCCGATCATCATCCACACCCGCGTGGGCGAGCGGCTGAAGGCGACGGTGAAGGAGAAGTTGCCCAGCGGCAGCGGCGCGGGGGACCACTATCTGGCGGAGATGGACCCGCGGGCCTCGGCCGAGGTTTCGTACCTGGACATCGGTACGTGGGATCTGCCGGCCTCGCACATCGACCAGCAGGGGCTGCTGCACGCGCCGGGGTGCGATGACCAGTCGGCCGTGGCGGCGGCGCTGGCGATGATGGGGGAGATTGTCCAGCGGCGTCGTGAAGGGCAAAGCGTGGGGGACGTGCGGCTGCTGTTCACGAGGGCCGAGGAGATCGGGTTTCTGGGGGCGATCGCGGCGTGCCGGCTGGGGACGATCCAGCGCGGAGCGCGGGTGATTGCGCTGGAGAACAGCCGCTCGTTCGAGGATTCGCCGATCGGCGGGGGACCGATCGTGCGCGTGGGGGACCGCATCAGCGTGTTCACGCCGTGGCTGACGGCGGCGTGCGGCGAGCGTGCTGAGGCGCTGTTCGGCGGGCCGGCGCAGCCCCGGGCGACGGAGACGAACGCCGGCGTGATTCGCCGGCCCTGGCAGCGGAAGCTGATGGCCGGCGGCGCATGCGAGGCGTCGGTGTTCTGTCATTATGGTTACGAGGCGACGTGCCTGTGCCTGCCGCTGGGCAACTACCACAACATGCCGCATCTGGCGGCCATGCAGGCGGGCACGTACGACGCGTCGGTCCTCGGCCCGCCCCGCTGCGCCCCGGAGTTCATTCATACCGGCGATTACCTCGGGCTGGTGGACCTTCTGGTGGATCTGGCCTCGGCCCCGCCGGAGCAGCAGGACAGCAGCTTCTCCCGACGGCTGGACAAGCTGCTTGCCGAGAAGGGCTATGTGCTGGGCATGTCGCTGCCGGAGACGTTCGCGGTTCGCAGTTGAGCGGACGCCGCAGAGGGCGTTCAGCCGTTGACCAGGCGGAGACGCGGACCGTCGCTTTCGGGCGGGCCGTTGCCGGGGCGGGGCGTCGGCGTGCCGGGCAGCGCAGTGGCGTCGCCAAGGTTCACGCCGGGGGGTGACGCACCGGGGTGGGCGGGGCTGACGCCGGGTCCGTGCGGGCCATGGCCGACGGTGCAGCCGGGTTCGATGCCGCAGCGCATCGCGTAGGCCAGCAGGTCATGCCAGGTGACGATGCCCAGCGGGCGGTGCCTGTCATCCAGCACGGGGAGGCAGCTGATGCCGTGCCGCAGCAGCAGGGCCATGCAGTCGCGGATGGGGGTGTCGACGCGCACGGCGACCACGGCGCGGGTCATGATCTGGTGGACCTTGCGTTGCAGGCTCCAGGCGTCCTGGGTGCGTTCGGACTTGGTGCCCACGAACGGCGAGAGGTTGCGCAGCAGATCGCGATCGCTGATGACGCCGACGCAGCGGCCCTGATCGATGACCAGCAGGTGGTGGAAGCGGTGCGAGTTGAAAATGGCACGGACGGTCTCCAGCGAGTCGTCCATACCCACCGTCACCGCGTCGGGCGTCATGATGTCCAGCACGTTCATCGCGGTCGCTCCATCTGCCCGGCGGTTCGGCGGCCCGGGCCGCTGCGGACGGTCGGCGAACGATCCAGTCCGGGCGGTCCGGGGCCGCTCCGATCGGGCGTTCGCCCCTCTCTACCATCGACCTTCGCACAATTCCTCCCCAGCGACAGACCATGTCCAAGTCAACTTCCGGTCCGCAATCCGACTCGTCCGCAGCCCCCGCACCGGCGCCATCGTCACAGACCGCCCAGCCGTCACAGCCGGCCCCGGTTGGTGACGGCGAGCGGCCGCTGTTTGCGCCCTGGCGGCTGGAATACCTCGAGAGCACGGTGGAGGCCGACAAGGCTCAGGCGGCCCAACCTGTCCCGCCGTCTGCCTGCGCGTCTGCCCATCCGGTGTCCGATCCGCCGTCATTCCTGCTGGACTACTGGCAGAGCCCGCAGGACGACGTTCGCAACCACGTGGTGGTGCGGACCGGTCTGGGCATGATTCTGCTCAACGCGTATCCGTATTCCAACGGGCATCTGCTGGTGGCGCTGGGCGAGCCTCGCCCCCGGTTGCTGGACTACTCGGCCGCCCAGCGGGCGGCGCTGTGGCAGCTGACCGACGCGGCGTGCGACCTGCTGGAGACGACGCTGAACCCGCAGGGGGTGAACATCGGGGTGAATCAGGGGCGTGCGGCGGGCGCGGGGGTGCCCTCGCACCTGCACGTGCACGTGGTGCCCAGGTGGGGCGGGGATGTGAATTTCATGACCACGGTGGGGCGTGTGCGGGTGATTCCCGCCTCGCTGGAAGCGATGGCCGGACGGATGCGTGCGGCCTGGCCGGGCATCGCCTCACGCTGGCAGTTTGCTTCCGCCTGATGCGGAGCCGCCGGCCTCGCCGCCGACGACGCGAACGCCGACGCGGTAGCGGCCATCTTCAGCGGTGCAGCGCACCACCACGGCGGACTGCACGGGCACCGGAACGCCGACCGGGCACAGGGCCAGCTGCGTGCCGACGGGCAGCGGGGTGTCGCACAGACCGCCCAGGCCGTGGACGGAGCGGTCGGTGACGGCGATGCCCATCATGCCCCGGCGGCCGTCGTCGGTGGCGAAGGCGACGCGGATGGTGTGCTCGACGGCGCGACGCGCAAAGCGGCGGCGGTCGAACTTCATCGGATCGCGAACCGAGGCCAGACTGCGCATCGGCGGCTGGGCTTCGATCTCGCTGGCGGGAGGCTGGGCAAGGCGAAGTCGGCTCACGGGTCGCTCCATCGGTCTGCGTTGGCCGGGCGAAAGTCGCGCCGTGGGGGCGCTGGTCCGGCGGGTGCGTCGGGCTGTCCGTGCCCTACGCGGCGTGTTCACTCGGCTTGCGGATCGGCCATGGGTGCATCGTGCCTGTGCTTTGGGCGGGCTACCCCATGGGCTGGTCACGCTTTGGGCGGCATGCGCGGGATGCGCCGCCGGCCTGAGCGCAGGGCTTGCGCCATGCTGGGTCGGAAGATGTGTGGGTTTGGGGTGTTGCCCCTTGTGAGCGGTGAGGAGCGTTCAGGCCTGCCGCAGGCGTTCAAGCCCGCGCTGGTGGAGGCTCCACAGGCTCTGGAAGCTGGCCATGATCGAGCGGTCGGCCATGTGCTCGGCGGCGGCGGCGGCCATGGCGGCGCGTCGGGGCTCGTCGGCCAGCAGCGCCGCGGCGGCGGCGGCCCAGTGCCGGGCGTCGGCGTCGCTGCCGGCCGGCAGGGCCAGGCCGGTGGGGCGCGGGTGGCGCTGGTCGCGGATCACCCCGGCGGGGCCGCCCTCGGTGCTGACCATCGCCGGCAGCCCGCTGGCCTGGGCCTCGAGCACCACCTGGCCGAGGGTGTCGGTGCGGGAGGGGAACAGCAGCACGTCGGCGGAGGCGTAGAGGGCGGCCAGTTCTGCGCCGAAGCGCGGGCCGAGGAAACTTACGCCGTCCTCGCCGAGGGCGGCACGCAGTTCGCCCGCCGCCGGACCGTCGCCGACGATGACCAGTCGGGCTCCGTCGCCGGCGGTGCGGAGGTGACGCCAGATCGGCGCCAGCAGCCGGGTGTTCTTCTCGCGGCTCACGCGGCCCACATACAGCAGCCGCTTCTCGTGGGCGGGGGCGTGGGGAAGCAGGCGCTTCCAGATGGAAGGGTCGGCGAAGGCGGGCGAGAAGCGGGAGTGGTCCACTCCGGCGGCGATGAGGCCCAGGCGGCTGCAGGCGGAGGGGGCGCAGGCGTCATCATCGGACGGCTGCCGGGCGGGGGCCGGCGGCGGGGAGTGGGGCGGGGCGAGTACGCCGGAGGCCAGCAGCGAGCGGGCGGTGGCGGCCGAACGCACCAGCAGACGGTCAAACGGGGCGTAGAAGCGGCGGGCGAGCACGATGGCCAGGCCGGCCAGCCCCTCATCGCCGAGGATGTCTCGCGCGTAGGCGGGAAAGTCTGTGTGATAGGTTCCGGCCAGCAGCACCGAGGCGGGGCCTTGGCGGCGTTTGCGTCGCAGCGCCAGCCGCCGCCCCAGCAGCCCCACCGGGCCAGGCGTGGAGACGTGCACCGCATCGGGAGCGAAGTCGTTCAAGGCGTGCTCGGCGGCGACGGCATCAGGCCAGACGAGATCGAGCTCGGGATAGGCCGGCATGGCCATGGCCCAGCGGCGGGGCAGATTGACCACATCACCCACGGCGGGCAACGGGCGGCGGGAGGCGGTGAAGATGCGCAGCGTGCAGCCGGCGCGGGTGGCGCAGCGGGCCATGTCCTGCAGGAATCGCGACACCCCGTTGACGTCGGCCAGTGTGTCGGTGAAGAGTGCAAGACGCATCGGTGCCCTCGGTTCCCGCTCGGCGGGGCTCGCGGCGCTCACCGGACGGGGCCGGATCGTTGCCCGCCCGGACCCGCCTGAGCGTCGCCGCAGCCGGATTGCCGGTGAATTGGGAACCGAGCGGCCCTCCGGCGCCTCCAAGCAGGCGGTGGGCCGCCGCGTGCCGAGCGACTCGACGGGCGAGCCCTAACAATGGAGGGCCGGTGAAGTACCGCCGGGCCCGATTGCGATCCGGGCGGGTGCGTCGTTCGTCGACAAGCCCGGGCCGGATGGTTCCCAAAGCCCAAACAGGAGCACGCCATGCCCCGTCTGAACACCGTCGATCCCGCCCACGCGTCCGGCAAGGTCAAGGAGATCTTCGAAGGTCCGCTGAAGGGCAAGCACTTCAACATCTTCAAGGCGCTGGCCAACTCCCCGGCGGCCCTTGAGGTGTATCTGGGGATGGCCGGCGCGCTCAACGAGGCCGGACTGTCGGCCAAGGAGCGCGAGGTCATTCAACTTGCCATCGGCGAGGCCAACGGCTGCGGCTACTGCGTCGCGGCGCACACCGCCATCGGCAAGATGAGCGGGATGACCGAGGGGCAGACCATCGAGGCCCGCCGGGGCACGCTGGCCGACGCCAAGCTCAACGCCGTGGCCCACTTCGCCCTGGCGCTGCACGAGAAGCGGGGGTATGTCTCCGCCGCCGACATCGCGGCCTTCAAGGCCGCCGGCTACTCCGACGGGCATGTGGCCGAGGCCGTCGCCACCTATGCGCTGGCGGTGTTCACCAACTACTTCAACCATGTCAACGAGACGGTCTCGGACTTCCCGCCGGCGCCGGCGATCTGATCGGCCCGGGGGGCCGGGCGAAGGCTCGGCAGCGGGGGTGCGGGGGCGGCAGGGGGCGGCGGGGGGGGGCGGGTGCAAAACAAACAGCCCCGCGCCGGGGAGGCATATCCGGCGCGGGGCATTCGCAGGGGCTTAGCGGCTGTCATCCGGGTCGGCCGGTCGCTTGGAGCGGCTGGGCCCGGACGTGGCCGTCCGATGGGAACAAGGTGCAATAGACGGTCGCCGGCGGCCAGCGAGCAGCTCGCAGGTGGAGTGCTGCAGCGGTGGGATGTACCGCCGGGCACGGCGCGGCAATCTGGGCAAGGGGTCCGTCGGCTGCGCCTGGGTGGCGGTTGACCGATAAACTCGCCGTGCGCGCGGCGGAACCCTGGTTCCGGCCGCTGCCACCCCCCAATGCGCTCCGCCAGGTCCGGTTCCTGGAAAGTCGCACCTGCAGGGGGCGAGAACGGAGCAGCCATGGCCAGCGCTCACCCCACGGCCCCCAACTCCGGCGCCGCCTCAGCGGCCAACGCAGGCGGCTCGACCGTACGGCTGCACCGGGCCGTGTTCGCCGGGTCGTTCGATCCGGTGACATTCGGCCATCTGGACGTGATCGCCCGGGGGCGTCGGTTGTTCGACGAACTGGTGGTCGGGGTAGGCCGCAACCCCAGCAAGGAGTCGCTGTTCTCCGCGCGTGAGCGGGTGGACATGCTCCGCACGCTGGTGGCCGAGTTGGAAGCGGCGGCGCCCGGTGCGCCGGTGCGGGTGGAACCGTTCAGCGGGCTGACGGTCGACTTTGCCCGAAAGGTCGGTGCCAGCGTGCTGCTGCGGGGCATCCGCAACCTGTCGGATTTGCAGAACGAGGTGCAGCAGGCGGTCACCAACCGCGAGGTGGCCGATCTGGAGACGGCGTTCGTCGTCGCCGGCCAGAGCTTCGCGTACACCAGCAGTTCGCTGATCAAGCAGCTCACGGCCATGGGGAAGGACACCGGCCCGCTGCACAAGATGGTGCCGCCGCTGGTGGTCAGCAAGCTGGAGGCCAAGAAGCATGCCAGGCACCCGGTGCTGCTGCGGCTGCTGGCCGACAAGGACGCGGGCGGCGAGTAACCGTCCGTCGTCACCCGACGCTTCAGTCCGTCCACGTCCCCCACAGTCTTCCCCCATGCGTCTTCACATCATCCGCCACGGCAAGGCCGAACAGACTTCCCCTGACGGCACCGATTTCGCCCGTCCGCTCCGCCCTCGCGGAGTGCGGCAGGCGATATGGCTCGGGCAGGTGCTGGCGGACGGCGTCGCCGATGGGCTCAAGGCCGGCCCGCCGCCGACGGTGATCCTCGCCAGTCCGGTGCTGCGGGCGCTGAACACGGCGGGCATCATCGCACGCACGCTGGATCTCCCGGTGGTGATCCGTCCGGAACTGTCCACCAGTTGCGACCACCGCGACGTGCTCGGGCTGCTGACCCGCCCGCCCGCCGACATGTCCGGCACAGCCTTGAGCGCTCTGCGCGACGGTTCGGTCGCCATCGTCGGCCACAACCCCACGTTTGAGGATCTGATTGACCAGCTGCGGCAGCCTGCGCATGGGCATGGGCACAGCGGCGGAGCTGGCCCGGGCCGGATCACCCTGCAGACGGGGATGTGCGTGGTGCTGGATTTCGCCGATGCCCGAGATGGCGCGTCGGCAGTACACCGGCATGCCGGTGGGCTGGCCGGCGTGGTGCGCTTGGAGGAGCACCACGACGGCGACTGATGGGGCTGAGGTCGGCGAGTGTCGCCGGCTGCGGGTGAAGCGGCCCGCTTCGTCCCCTTTTAAGGCGATAACAAAATCCGACTTTTCGCGAAAAATCCCCTTTTGAAGTGGTTGCATGGGGGTGCGTATTCCGGCAGATTGGGGTGTGCATCCGGGCAAGTGCGGCCGTTCGAGTCGCTCCCGAATGGCTTGCAGCAGCGGGGTATCCATGAGTTCCACCAGAGCGGCCGGTCAGGGGGTGGTGAAGGTGTGCATGCACTGCGGTCGGGACTGCAGCGGTGTTCCGCGGGTGAAAGACGCCCAGGGGCGGTATGCGTGCCGCGCGTGCATGGAGGCGCAGGCGGGCGGGCAGGCGGGGGCGGCTTCGGCGGCAGGGGGCAGCGGGGAGGAGAACCCGCTGGGCGATCTGGCGGCGCTGGCGGCGGCGGAGCGTCGGGCCGTGGGCGCGGTGTCGGCGATGACCGGCGTGTGCGGCACCTGCCATGCGCCGATGGACGACTCGGCGGCGGTGTGCATCAACTGCGGGGCCGACCGGCGCACCGGCAAGGCCCGCAAGGTGAAGGTGAGCAAGGCACCAAGCCTGAATGCCGGCGAGGCGGCCGCGGCGGCGGACGAAGCGCTGATCAAGACCAACCCGCTGGCGTGGGCGGGCGGCGCGCTCGCGGGCGCGGGGCTCGGCGTTGCGGGGTGGGTGGGGCTGACGCACGCGGGCGTGTGGGTGCCGCTGCTGGTGGTGCTGGCGGGGCTGGGGGCCGGCATCGGGGCGCACCTGGTCGCGCGTGATCGCAGCACGGCGTTCAGCGGGGGCGTGGCGGCGCTGATGGCGGCGATCGCGATGATCGTCGGCTGGTCGCTGAACGTGTCAGCGGTGACCGAGCGGGCGATCACCCAGGTGATCGCCGACGTGCATGAGGACATGGACCATCAGTGGGTGATGATGATGCACGCCGACGCGGTGTACGAGGAGTGGGAGAAGGCCGGCAAGAAGATGACCTGGCCCCAGGGCAGCAGCATCGATACCGCCTTTGTGGAGGCGGACTATCCGGCCGGCGTGTGGAAGGAGGCCACCAAGCGGTGGACGGACCGCGGGCCGGGCGGCCAGACGGCGTGGCTGACCGCCGAGAAGGACCGCGTGGCGCAGGAGATCCGCAGCCAGAAGGGGGACCTGGAGGAGGTCGCCCAGCGTGTGATGGTGGTGCGTGAGGCCCGCGACGGTGAGTCGCCCCGGCGGTCGGCCCGGCGCTCGCCCCTGGTGGCGCTGGTGATCTGGGGGAGCATCGGGCTGCTGGCGTCGTTCGCCATCGGCAGCGGTGCGGGGTTGAACGGGTTGTTTGATTGAGTTGGGGCGGGCCGGCGCGGTGGTGTCTCTTCGGGTGGGCTGTTTGGATGGAGCGTCGGTTGGGCACCCGCGCAGGTGGGTGGAGGTTCGTCAGCCCATCGCCCCCGACCGGGCCTCGCGGCTGCCGGTGGGCGATGCGTGCCGAACCGAGCGGCGGCCGATCGGTGACGCAACGATTGAGCCTGCAACAGGGAGTTTGCGATGAGCGGTGATGGGAAGAAGGTCGGCACCAGGGCGTCGGGACGGGCAAAGGGCGGCGGGACCGAGAGCAGCCCTCGACCGCTGAATGCGAGGCCGTTGGTGTGGTTTGGCGGGGCGGCGGTGGGCGCGGCCATCGGGCTGGGGATCTGGGTCGCAGTCACCCGCGCGGGCACGTGGCTGCCGCTTCTGGTGGTGCTGATCGGGCTGGGGGCGGGTGCGGGAGCGTGGCTGGCCGCACGGGAGCGCAGTTCAGCGGCAAGCGGCGGCATCGCGGCGCTGCTGGCGGCGGCGGGCATGGCGGTCGGGTGGTCGCTGAACATGGCGACGATGAAGGAACGGTGGTTGCGCGAGGAAATCAGGGAGGCCCACCAGCAGGTCGGGACCCATCGCGCCTTGGCGGCGCATGCCCACATGGTGGCCAAGGAGTGGGAGGGCGCGGGGCGGCGGTTGGTGTGGCCGGGTGGCTCGGCGGCGAACGCAAAGGACGAGCAGGACTTTCCGCCTGGGGTGTGGCAAGCGGCCAACGCGCGGTGGGAGGCTCTCGGGCCCGGTGGTCAGAGCCAGTGGCTGCGCGGGGAGCGTGACCGGGTTGAGCAGCGCATCCGGGCGGATGCCGCCCGTGCCCACGATCGGGCAACCGAGGAGCTGGTGACTCGGGAGCGGCAGCCGGGCGAGGGCATGGTTCGAGCGGCCAGGCGGGCCCCGGTGTTCATGCTGGTGGTCTGGGGGTCGGTTGGCCTGCTGGCGTCGTTCGCGATCGGCAGCGGTGGTGGCGTCAAGGCGCTGACGGAGTGAGGGCGGCGCAGTGAGACGGCCGATTGGGCTCAGCGGTCGGTCATCGGTGTGACCGGGGCCGGGGCGTCGGACGGCGTTGCTGACGGGGCGGGTGCGTCGGTCCGCTCTGCGGATCGGCCCCCTCGACGGTTCTCGCGCAGGTACTTCGTCAGCGCCTCACGCTGCTCGGGTCGCAGGACGGTGAAGACCTCGCGCATGGCTTTGTCGCGGTTGGCCCGGGCCTTCTCGGGGTTGCCCAGCGAGCCCTCGTTGTTGGTGCGGATGATGCGGCGGATCTCCGCCTCCTGCTCGGGGTCGGCACCCACCGCCGCCACCAGCGCATCGGTCTGCTCGCGGCGCATCTCCACCTCGGTGTTCAGCGTGCGGGCGATCTCGCGGAGCACCATCTCGGTTTCGTAGCGTTGTTCGGCCATGCGACCGCCGACTGCGCCCGCCGGTCGCGGCCGCCGGCCTTCTTGGGGCGGTTCGGCCATCAACGCTTCGCGGTACTGGTCGACCATCCTGTCAAACTGCGATCGCAGCTCGGCGGACAGCAGGCCGCCCAGCGACTGACGCAGCGGCGGGTCAAAGAGATCCGTGGCCGCGTCGCGAAGAGTGCGGATGTTCTCAAGCGTCTTGCGTCCGGCCTCGCCGTCCCGCCCCAGGCCCGCCTGCCGGGCGCCTTGCAGTTCCAGGAACAGGGCGTAGTTCTCCTGCAGCACCTGCGACAGCCGAGCCGAGCGTGCCACCAGGGCTTTGTCGATCGCCGCCCGGGTCGGTTCGTCGAGTTTGAGTTTGCGGATGGCGGCTGTTTCCGGTCGCTCCTCCAGACGCACCAGCCGGCCGGCCGCGTCGCGTTCGATCAGCGTGGGAATCGGCGTGTTCTCGACCACGCGCGGGCCGCCCAGAGCGCCGCCGCCGGGCCGGCCGGACTGACCGGGCTGGCCCGATTCGGCCGGAGCGGGCTGGGCCTCGGTCGGCTTCTCGATCGGCTTCTCGTTTGGCTTCTCGTTTGGCTTCTCGGTCGGCTTCTCGGTCGGCTTCTCGGTCGGCTGCTCAGGCTGGGGCGGCGTGGTCGTCCGGCCCAGGGTCAGGGCGGAGGCGGAGCCCATCAGGGCCAGCAGCAGACAGGCGGTCACGGCGCGCGTGGTGTGCGTCATGCCCGTACAACGGGCGTGGAGGGGGCGGATTGCAGGCATGCCCGGGCTGGTTACTGAGCCGGGCCGGAGGGCTTGACCGCCGGGGCGGCAGAGGGCGGTTCAGCCTGCGGCTGGGCGGCCGGTTCGGCCTTCGGTTGGGCCGGGCCGATGGGTTCGGACACATCCTCGCCGCCGATGACCACCAGGCTGTTGAGGCTGGGCTGCAGGCTGCCGCCGGCCCGCTCGACGGTGATGGCGAAAGTTGCGGCATGGCCGATCCTCAGCGGCGTGGTGATGGGCACCAGCGTCGCCTGATCGGCGTTCTTGACATCGAACACGCCGAGCGGAATGGCGGTGTCACCGCCCCGCAGGGTGTCGAAGACCCACAACTGGTACTGGTCGCCGGGCTGCTCGATCGGAGCCAGACCGGAAATGCGGACGAAGCCCTGCTGGTGCTCGCCGCTCCAGATCACCTGGGCGGCGGGCGTCGGCGGGCCGATCAGGTCGGCGGCCTTGGTGGAAGCGTCGCCATCGGAGAGCAGCGACACCACCACGGTGGAGGCGTCGCCCAGCAGCGAACGCACCTGGTCCTCGATGGTCTTGGCGGCGTCCTTGATGGTCTGGGTGCCGCTGGCGACCTGCTGGCCGGGCAGCGGCTCGGCGCCGTCGCGACGCAGCGTGACCAGCACGGCCAGGCCAAGACAGGCAGCTGCGGCCAGCCATCCGCCGTACTGGCGCACCACCGAGCCGGCGGTGCGCTGCTCGGCCAGACGCGGGGTGATCCGCGCCAGCGGCTCGGCGATATCCATCGGCAGCGCGTCGTACTCCACCGCGTCGGCCTCGCCGGCGGCCCGGCGGGCCAGCCATTGATCGCCGGCGGCGAGGATGCGCTGCTGCAACTCGGCAGGGAGGGCGGCCTTGGGGGCCGGCGGGTTCAGCGCCACGTCGGCGGCAGCGGCGGCCAGTTCGTACGACTCGTCAAAGGCGGTGTTGGTCCGCTGCAGCAGCAGCTTGAGGTCCGCCTCGCTGGCGGCGTCCAGCCCGCTGGTGGCCCGCTCGATGAGCAACTGCTCGATGCGCAGACGATCCGGCACCGGGTGGCCCTGCATGCCCGATTTGCCGCCCGCGGCCGATGCGGCGTGGAAGCGGAGGTTCGGGTTGTCAGGGGTCGGGCGGGACATGGCTGGCTCTGGAAGGCTGGCGGCCGATTCAGTTCAGTGACACATACGCGGAGGGTTCACTTTGCTGCAAGCGGTCGAACGGGGTGAACGGAAAACGCAAAGGGGCGGACGGGGCCGGAGCGTGCGGTCAGGCGGAGGTTGCCTGCGCCACTAGCTCTCCTCATTGTGCATCATCGACGCTGCTCGGCCCATGGATTCACGAAGCGCAATAAGTCCTCGACGAACGTGCGTCTTGACCGTTCCGAGGGGGATTCCGGTGACCTTGGCGATCTGATCATGGGACAATCCCTGCATAATCGCCAAACGCAGCACCAGCTGCTGCTCGGGCCGCAGTTCGGCCATGGCTTCCAAAGCACGGGCGGCCAATTCGTTGTCGGCGAAGCGTCTCTGGTTATCGGAAGCAGGCGCCATGGATTGGCCCACGTCCGCGTCCTCGGTGGAGGCCAGCCGCCGGCTGCTCCGTCGCCGCCGGTCGATCAGGCGGCGGCGAGCGATCATGGCGACGAAGGTTTCCTCGCTGCCCACCGTGGGATCAAAGCGGACCGCCGACTTCCACAGGGCCAGGAAGATGTCCTGCGTCGCGTCGTCGATCTCGCCGGGCTCGTAGCAGAAGCGCCTTGCCAGCGCGTAGACCAGGCCGCCGTAGCGGTCCAGCAGATCGCGGACCGCTTGCGCGTCCCCGCGGGCAACACGTTGGAGGATGAACTCGGCCAAGGCTTCTCGTCGCAGGCGAAACTCAGACTCGGCGGAGCGTATGGGGCAAAAAGAAGCGGACGGCCGCTGGGCCGTCCGCTCTTTGGGAATCATCGATCAGGCGTATCAGGCGCCCTTCTTCTCTTCCTTCTTCGGCTCAGCCTTGGCCGGGGGGAGGATGACCGCGTCGATCACGTGGATGACGCCGTTGGTGGTCTTGATGTCGGTCGCGGTGACGTTGGCCAGGTTGTCCTTGGAGCCGATGGAGACCTTGCCGTCCTTGACCTCGATCAGGAACGACGAGCCCTGCAGGGTCTTGCTGGACTCCTTGCCGCCGAGCTTGACCACGTCAGCGGCCAGCACGGAAGCCGGGATCACGTGGAACTTGAGGATCTCAGCGAGCTTCTCCTTGTTCTCCGGCTTGAGCAGCGACTCGAGCGTGCCCTTGGGGAGCTTCTCGAAGGCGGCGTTGGTCGGGGCGAACACGGTGAAGGGGCCCTTGCCCTTCAGGGCGTCGACCAGACCGGCGGCCTTGATCGCCGTCACCAGCGTGGAGAAGTCCTTGTTGGCCGCGGCGGTGTCGACGATGTCGAGGGTCACGGCCGGAGCAGCGGCCGGCTTGGCCGGAGCAGCGGGGGCGGTGTTCTTGGCGGGCTCGGCAGCGATGGCCAGACCAGCGAAGGCGAGAACAGCGACGGGCAGAGCAAACTTCATATGCGACTCCAATTCAAAAGGGGTCCGAAGACCCGGGTGAAAAACCAATCCGCGGGGGGTCCGCCCATGCGTGAGCACCCGCAGGCCGATCGACTTCGCCGCGGCTGGCGGATCAGATTCAGAGCTTGGTCAAAAAAGACTCGAGTCGCACGATTTGGACGTTTTTCGCCCGCATGCGGATCGGTGCCGGTGGAGTATTCGGTTTTTATACGAATACGATGATCAGGCTTTGGCCGGTGCGTCCAACGGCCGCATGAGCGGGAAGAGCACCACGTCGCGGATGGTCCGCTGGTCGGTGAGCAGCATGATCAGGCGGTCAATACCCAGGCCCATGCCGCCGGCGGGGGGCATGCCCACCTTGAGCGCCTGGATGAAGTCGGCGTCGAAGGTGCGGTAGGTCGCCTCTTCGGCGGTCTTGTCGGCGTCGGCGGTGGTGAGCTGCTCGCGGAAGCGGGCGGCCTGTACGTCCGGGTCGTTCAGTTCGGTGTAGTGGGGGGCGATCTCCATGCCGCCGATGAACAAGTCGGCCCGGTCGGCCAGGGTCGGGTCGTCGGTCTTGGGCCGCACCAGGGGGGAGATGGCGGCGGGGTAATCGGTGATGAACGTGGGCACCGCCGGGTCCAGCAGCTTCTCGCCGAACTCCTCGAACAGTTCGTTGATCAGCAGGGCGATGTCCACCGGGGTGCCGCTCGGGGCCTTGGTCTTGATGTGCCGCCGCTCGCACTCGGCACGCACCTTGTCATGCTCGGTCATGTCGAAGCCCAGGCCCTGGCGGAACAGCTCGCCATAGGTGATGCGTCGGAAGGGCTGCGCGTAGTCGATCTTCAGATCGCCGAACGGCAGCACCAGATCGCTCTGCTCGCGGGCGTCGGCGACCATGTGGGCGGCGTCGCGGATGAGGTCCTCGGTGAGCGTCATGACCGTGCGGCAGTCGCCAAAGGCGACGTAGGCCTCGAGCATGGTGAACTCGGGGTTGTGCTGCTTATCGAGGCCCTCGTTGCGGAAGTTGCGGTTGACCTCGAAGACCTTGCTCAGCCCGCCCACCAGCAGCCGCTTGAGGTACAGCTCGGGGGCGATCCGCAGGTACAGCGGCATGCCCAGCGCGTTCATGTGGGTGATGAACGGGCGTGCCGCGGCCCCGCCGGCCAGGCTCTGCAGCATGGGGGTCTCGACTTCCAGGTAGCCCGCGGCGGCCAGGAAGGCGCGGATGCGCGACACCAGGCGGCTGCGCATCTGGAAGACGGCGGTGGTCTCGGGCGTGGCCCACATGTCCACATACCGCTGGCGGTAACGCAGTTCCACATCCGACAGGCCGGCGTGCTTCTCAGGCGGGGGCACCAGGCACTTGGCCCCGGGCTCCACACCAAGCTCGCCCCCGGCCCACACGGTGATCTCGCCGGTCTTGGTCTTCATCAGCCGGCCGCGGATGATCAGGATGTCGCCAAGGTCGGTGCTCTTGGCCAGGGCGAAGGCGCGGGGGCCGACGTCCTTCTGCGAGACGGCGGCCTGCAGGTCGCCGCTGCTGTCGCGCAGGGTGAGCCAGATGAGCTTGCCGTTGTCGCGCAGCAGCATGACGCGGCCGGCGACGGCGACCTCGGGGCGGTGATCGGGGATGGCGGCTGCGCCGGCACCGGCGGCTCCTGCGGCCTTGGCGGCGTCCTTGGCGGCCTGGCTGGCGGCGTTGAACGCGGCATCGGCCTCGGCGGAATAGGCGGCGCGGGCCTCGGCCAGGGGCACCAGCCCGGCGGTGGCGACGCCGTACGGGTTCACGCCCAGTTTGGCGATGGCCTCGCGGTTGGCGCGGCGTTGGGCCTCCAGGTGGTGGATGGCGTCAGCGGCGGGGGGGGCGGCGCCGGGGCCGGCGGCCTGCGCGGGGTTGGGCTGGTTGGGCTGGGGGGATGCGGGGTTGGGGGGGGTGGCGGAGGACATAGGGGGCGAGGGTATCAAGGGGGGTGGGGGGAGGGGGCCAAGCTGGGCGGGGGAGATCCTGTCAGGTTAACCGCGGCCACGTTGATGCACGTCGGCCGGGCGTGCTTGGGTTGTACGCTCAAGGGCACCGCAATACATGTTCGATTGAGCGCGCAGCTACGCTCTTCTCATGGCTGGGTTTACCTTCGCGGTGGTGGATCGAGAGACCGGGGATGAGTTTAACCTGATCACCGTCGGGCAGGAGCGTGCGGCGGCCGAGAGTCGACTCTTCCAATTGGGTTTCGTCCTAGGCGGAGTGCGGGAGCACGCTGGCTGGCGAGTTGATGAAGATCTTCGCCGTGACAAGGTCGGGCTCATTCGCGAGTTTGACCGACTCCGGGCAGCCGGGAACCAGCGGCCAGAGTTGGATGAGTCCCTGTCGCTATGGCTGCCACTGTCCGAGCGGGCGGAGTTGCTTGCGTGGAGTTCAATCCAAGACTGGTCTGATCGGAACGTTGTGCGGTTGGATAACGGAGTCGAATTGACGTTTAATCTCAGCTTCTCGCCAACGAAGACATGGGATCCGGGCGCGGGAGGCATGCGAGAGATGACGCCAGAGGAGTCAGTTGAGTTGGAGAGACTCACGGCGATGAGTGCATCAAGCCTCAGCCAGCCCACCGGCAAGGTCTACGAGGCGGTCGCCGGTCGGTCCGAGGCCGACCCCGCAAAGCCCCCCACGCTGGCCGAAATGGTCGGTCTCGCGAATGTGGAGTGCTACCCGAATCAGCGGTACTGGCTGCTTGCTGAGCTCGTCAGTCGATACGCGAGAGCCCGCAAGCGAGATCCGGCCAGTGTGCAGCGGGCGAAGCACTGGGCCTGGCAGTTGTTGCTGGAGTTCCCGGCTCCGCCAGCAGAACTCGACAGGCACCCCAAGCAGTATGAGCGTTTCAATCCGCTGAATCCGCTGCAGACGCTCGTCAAGTTGCTGCGAGAAGAGGGGCACAACGAGCGGGCGGATCAGGTGGCAAGTTTCATCCCGCCTATCGCGAGACGGAAGCGTTAGATCGGAGCGAAGTCGACACACCGCGCACTCGTGGGTTCCTCAAACGCGCGGTTGCCTGCCAAACACCAGATCGCCCCCACGGTGCTCGTTCGGCGGTTGATCCGTCAGCCATCCCGCGGCGATAATCCGCCCCGGCGGCGCACTGCCGCCGATCATCGCAAGGGGACCGATCATGGCTGAGTGGCTGGTAAGCGGGGCCGACCGCACCTCTGGAAAGGACCGCACCATTCGTCTCACGGCCGCGAGCCGCGAGGAGGCGATGCAGGCGGGCATCGCCAAGGGGCTGATGGTGGCTGGCCTTGAGGAACTGCACGACGCGCCGCCTGCGTCGCCCGCCACATGGCGGCCCGGCTCGGCGCTGGCCCGTGCGGGCTTGGTGCTGAACATCGCTGGCTTGGCACTTGGCCCACTGGCGGCGGCGGGGTGCGTGCTTGGGGCGTTGGCGCAAGAGCGGAGCGAGGGCGCAATCGGCGGCGGGGTTCAGACCGCCGGGGCCGTGATCACACTGCTCTCGGCGGTTCTGTGGGCGGTGGCGGGATTCGTGATCATCCGGTGAACTCGCTTGCGACGGCTGCCACGGTGTGATCACCGCCAAAGCCGAATCATCGCACCCCAACGCCGAGCCATCGCACCCCAACGCCAAGCGGCCGAATCGCCGAGACGTTCGCTGCTGAGGATCCGGGCCACCAGTTTGCCGCGATCCGCCAGGACGTCGCGCGCTTCACTCTCGCTGGCGGCGATGACGGTCTCGACGGACTCTGTACCGGTGTCGCGATCCGCACACGCCATGGTCCAGCGGATCAGCCCGCTCTGTGCCGGTGGCTCTGTGCTTGCGAAGCGCTCGCCGCAGTAGCGGCACACTTTGGCTTGCGGCTTGATGCGTTCGGCACACTGCGGGCACACTTTGGTGCGGTCATCTCGCGTGATGCCGCTGACGAAGTACATCAGCGGTGCGAAGATCCCAAGCAACATGCCCCCGAACACGCCATAAAGGACTGGCCATCCCCGCTTGTCGGCGATGAGAGCCCCCACCAACGCCCCGAACAGCACCCAGGTTGCCTCAAGCATGTTCACCACCTCCTGAGCACATCCGGTCGCAACGACCGCGTGCATGCGGCAGCATTTTACCGCATTGTCACGGGCGGCGAGCGGTACTCGAGAGTGGGGATGGCCAGACGGGGAGTGGGGCCGGATGCGCCGGGGTGGGGCCAAACGGGCAGAGGTTCAGGCCTCATGCGGCCTGCCGAAGGGATGACCAAAGCGGGCGAAGGGATTCGAACCCTCGACGTATAGCTTGGAAGGCTATCACTCTACCACTGAGTTACGCCCGCGTGCCGCCGATGATAAGCCCCTCCCCCGCAGGAAGCAGGCTCCGGCCCGGCCCGGCCTGGGCGGCGGGCCGCGGGCCGCGGTGCCGTCTCGGTGTCCGCGTTCCGGGGCGTCAGTTCGCCCAATCCCCGCGGATGTGCCGCAGGATCTCCAGCCGCTTGGCGTCGTCGGCCTCGGCGTAGTCGCGCAGGCTGTCGCACAGGCGGGCGGTCATGGCGTAGGTGCTGTCCATGGTCACGTACTTGTACATCCCCAGCCGCCCGATGGGGATCAGCCCCTTCATGGTGCTGGCGGTGCGCAGATAGGCGTAGAACTTCTCGTCCTCCCACCACACCGGGTACATCTTCACCGAGTTGTCGGGGATCTCGCGCAGCACCACCGAGGGCTGGCTGTAGGTGTTGCCGTGGTGGATCACGCCGAAGTCGGTGGTGCGGCACACCGGGGTCTCGGCCCACGGCGTGTACAGCCAGGCGAAGGGCACGCCGTCCGGGGCGTGGCCCAGCGACGGCTTGCGGACCACCTCGGTCTCCACGCGGTAGCCCTTCCACTCCAGTTCGCCGAAGCGCAGCCCCAGCACCTTGTCAATCGGGGCCGAGCAGAAGACCAGGTCCGCCTGCAGCGTGTCGGTGGTGGAACCGTGCCGCGCGGTGACCGTCATGCCGCCGCCGGCCGCCGGGGCCCGCTGGGTGATGCCGGTGACGGTGACGCCATAGCGCACGTCGCACCCGGCCATGAGTTGCGGGAACAGGCCGTTGAAGCCGCCCTCGGGGTAATAGTGCGGGGCCACCGAGGGCAGGCGGTAGGCGCCGGTCTCGGCGATGCGTTCCAGGCGGCGCAGTTTGCCCCACTCAGCGGGGATGTCCTCCAGCGCCCGCCCCCAGAACTTGATGTTGAACGGGGCGAAGGCCAGGCCCATCAGCGTGGGGCCGACGGTGGACTCCAGGTAGGTCTTCAGGTTGGTCTCATCGGGCTTCTTGCCGGCCAGGGCCGCCCACTCGCGGGCGATCTGCTGGCCGCAGGGCAGCTTCATGAGGCTCTGCTTGTCCACCGGGAAGGGCACCGCGTCGTACTCGGGCCGCAGGCGCGTGCCCTGGTAGATGTCGCGCGGCTGGAGTTTGAGGAACCGCTGGATGAACGGCAGGGCGTCCTGCGTTCCACGGAACACCGAGACCACCCGCGGGCCGTACTCGTACGGCACGCCGTCGGGCGTGCTGAACGTGCGGAGCATGCCGCCGGGCTGCTGGCCATGCTCCAGCACGGTGACGGTGGCGCCGAAGCGTTCGCGAAGCATGAGCGCGGTGGCGGCCCCGGCAAAGCCGGCGCCGATGATCAGGGCCTTCATGCGGTGGAGGATCGGGCGGGGGGGCGAAGGCTCGCCCGTGGCAGGGGGGAGTGGGGGTGAACCCCCCCGGCCCCCGGGACGCTTGCCCCCGGGCCAGTTGGCTCAAGGCAAGGCGGAGCCGCCCAGAAACGAGACCATGACCCCATCACCCAAGGTGCGTCGGCCTCGGCCATGCAAAACGCCCCCGGCAAGGCCGAGGGCGTTTCGAGTGAATCGGAATGTGCCGAACGATCAAGCCGCAATCGTCGCCTGCGCCTGCTCGCCCCACGGCCCGCGCTCGCCGGTCGGCGAGACCCAGCGCATCCACACGTAGTTGGTCTTGCCGCCGTCGGCGGAGTCGAAGTTCATCACGTACGGCGAGTTGGTATCGACCGCGACGAAGCGCAGGTCGGCTTCGCCAGCGGGGGGCGCGGTGCCGACCTTGTTCCAGATTTCCACGCCGATCGCGCCCTGCGGCTTGGCCTTGCGGGTGGGCGTGGCCGAGTCCACGAAGCGGAGGGTTTGCTGCAAGCGCATCCCGCACTCGATGGAAACCTGCGGCGCGGTGGTCGGGGGGCCGATGGGGCCGGGGGTCTGCGCAACCGTGATACCAAGCGAAGCCTTCTCGGCATCGCTGACCACGGCGGACGCCTGCAAGCGGCGCACGAGCGGGCGAATGACCGCGACATAGGCGGCGCGGGCCTCGTCCTTGGTCTGCTTGGCGGCCTTGGCGGCGTTCACGGCGGCGACGTGGGCCGGGAAGGCGGTCGCCCAGCCGGTCTGCGCGGCGGTGATCGGGGCCATGTCGGGCGCGGTCAGCCCGAGCGCGGCAAGGTTGGCGTTGGCGTAGGTCACGAAGTTGGATTGCCACGCCTGAAAGTTCGCATCGGGACCGGGGATGTAGTCAGCCATGATTCAGTGTCTCCATCAATGGATTCGGCGGCTTGCTCGTGAACACGTCCAGCCGCTACCCAAGCCGTCAATCGGCACGCGGAGGACACTCCGAGGTGCATCGACGGGAATACCAACGGCCTTGAGTTGCCTCCGAATCAATCGGTCGATTCTTCGTTTGCGATGTCAGACGGCACGCGCTGTCCGCCCGCATTCCGGGCAAATCGAAACGGGGCTTGGCGTCGATTCGGTACCCTTGAGGTCATAGCCGCAATGCACGCACCGGCCGCGACGGACTTGTAGCTTGCGATGTATGTTTAACGTTGAACTCCACAAAATCCAAACGGTGGCACCGTACAAACCGCCGCTGAGAAGCAAGCCGGGCCAGATTGGTATCCAAGCGACTCCCCAAGCAGGACGGCCTGCCCATGGGTTGTCAAAGTCACCGAGCCCATCCGATTCCTTTCGGATGATCGCGCTAAAGTCCTCGGGAGCGACAATCAAGCGTCCTTGCACGCGAAGCACTCGGATCGGCCAGCCATACGCTATCGTTTCGATAAGCCCGACATCGGTCTCTTCTGAAGGAGAGATGGCCCAGCTAGGCAATGTCGGCGTTTTCGCGAGCGCAGTAGGGGACCGTTTGTCCAATTCTGTCCATTCGCTCGGGCTCATTCTCTGTAACCGGATCGAGTCCCAGAGCGGCGCCCGGTCCCAGTTCAACAGCCGTCTGTTTGCTCGGTCGGTCAGTGTAACCGATGCGGCCACCGAGCGTTCGCGGCCCGACCCTTCGTAGGCATCGAACCATCGGCGAGGATACTGTGCCGAGCGAGCAAGTGAGATCATTGCCGCCGGCGCCAACGCGAGCAAGACACCCGCCGCCACACAAACAAGCAAACGGCGCAAGCCGCCCAGCCTCAAAGGATGCCGCAAAAACTTTCTCTGCGTGGAAGCCATTGTGGTTGCTCCTTTGATTGAAAACACAAGGGTGACCGCTGCCATGCAATAAACCGGACCCCACACAAGCGGGGTCCGGTTTTCATTGCTCATCAGACTGGATTACCGGCAAACGACGCTGGGATCAATGAACGTGCCGGGCGGCATGTACGGCTTGATCTTGTCGCACGGGCTGTTAGGTGCCGAGGGTGTGCTCCCATCCGGGAGGGTGGTCGGCGTGCAGTTCGCTGGCGGCGTGTACCAAGTCGGGATTTCGTTGCAGCACTGCCGCAGCTTGTCGCAGAATCGCTCCTGCATGTCCTTCCAATCCCACCACGGCTTGGGCTCTTGCGGGCTGGGATGCTGCCCGGGCGGGGAAATGACTGGAGGGTTTCCGGGCTTCCATCCTTGGCAAAGCATGTTCTGCTGGTGAGCGATCGCAATCGCCGCGTCGTTGGCGTCCTTCAGCGTCGAATAGGGGCCGTGAGTCTGGCCCGTGTAGGGATCGACCAAGTAGTACAGGCCGTTCATCTTGACGATCGTGATCGCGTGACCGTGATCGACGTACACGGGCTGCCCGTTGGGATCGAGAACGGGATTGCCGTTGCTGTCCAACTTCGGACATTTCCAATAGAAACTAAAGAGGTTGATGTCCGCGTTGGGGTACTGTTGCTTCAGCCACTTGATCAGCCATTGAGCCATCGCGTTGGCGAAATCATCGCAATCGAATCGGCCACGCGGGTTCGGGTTGTTGATGTTGCGACGTTTTTCCCCTTTGTACAGCCCCTTGCTGTACATGCACGCCAACAGCGACCGTTTGGCCCAAGCCTGGAGGTCGCAGTGAAACTGCACATCGCCTGGCGGCACGCTCACCGGGGTGGGCATTGTCGGCGATTGCGCCGGTGGGCTCGTAGTCTGCTGTTTGACGAGATTGACGCTTTTGTATCCGTCACCGTCCGGCATGAAGTTGTCGAGCTTGTACTCTTCGGACTGCGTGATTGCCTCGATGGCCATGAGCAGGTGCTTCGTCAAGACCTGCGGATCGTCTTGATTGTCGGTCTTAAACTCGCCGGTAAGCGTGTAATGCTTGAACTTCGTGGCGATGGCGGGCTCATCGCGCATGAGGTCAAAGAGTGAGTACGGCGGGCGGTGTTGGCCCCACGAATCGATCTTGTGCTCGTACAGCTCGTTGAAAACTTCAATGGCCGAGGCAAGCATAACCGTGCGATGGTCCGGCGGGGTATTACTGAACCAAAAGAGGTCGGAGTCGGGCCAGACCTGCCCCGCCTGCTCGAACTGATAGGCGGTCGCGAGGTAGATCCGCAACTCAGCCTTGTTTACGGGATCGGCCCCGTCCCACCCGGTCGCGACGACTTGGGCTCTCGCCGTCACCGCGGCCATGAGCATGAGAAGGACGATGAATACCCGATGGACACGGTGCATAGCGGATACTCCTTGGCAAGGTACGGGGCGGACCGGTCAGGAAGCGTACCACAGGCCAAGATGAGTGTCAATGTGGGCAATCTGGGAGATTGGGAGATCGAGGTCGCACTTGTCAATACGGCGTCGTTGGAGCGCCTTCCAACGTCCTTACGCCGCCACCGTCGCGGTCGTGATCTCCGACCACGGCCCCTTTTCGCCGCGTGTGTTGACCCAGCGGGCCATGTAGACGGCGGTTTTGCCGCCGTCGCCCGCGCCGAAGTCGGGTCGTATCTTGGGTTTGGTGGCCATCGTGAGGAACGACAGCGCGGCGGGGGCCGTTGGCGCGGGCGAAGGCGGGTTCCGACTCACTTGTGCGGCTATCGCGCTGATGCAGAGAGGGCGTGCCGCCCTCTACGCACCTCTCCCCGCCAAG
>Ga0315900_10001306_pt1 | contig 39870 bp, 27 predicted proteins | sample LakEriMetagenome_FD_203521 | JGI IMG/M metagenome (GOLD analysis project Ga0315900, IMG submission 203521) | Freshwater fungal communities from buoy surface, Lake Erie, Ohio, United States - Buoy 12 MA114 | ecosystem: Environmental > Aquatic > Freshwater > Lake > Lake biofilm | place: USA: Lake...
CCAGACGGATCGGATTGCGTTTCTTGGGTGTTAGGAGGAGTGTTTGAGGACGGGTTTGAGGACTGAGGGGACTGAGAGTTGTTGCTGCCGTTGGAATCGCTCTTTTGCTGTTCCTTCATGAACTGCTGAATTTTCTCAAAAGCGTTTTGGTCTTGCGTTGAAGAGCCGTTTGGGGCTGGGTCTAAATTCCCGTTGCGTTCCTGATCGGGATTGGGCGTTGCATTGGGGTTGGAGTTGGAGGGAGAGGGTTGGGAATTGGATGGTTTGTCCGCGGGTTGAGACTTTTGGTTGCTGTCGGAGGATGCCCCAATGCCTGGTGGTGGGGGGGCATTGCCATTACGCTCAGATGGGTTTTGGTTGTCGGGAGAATTCGCTTTGGTTTGCGGGGGGGATTTCGAGGCATTCTGTTGCGATTTAGATCGAAACCTGTCCCAATCGATACGGCTTTTCGGAACAGGGTTTTCCGCACTGGCAATTGAGGGATCTTGGGCTGTGGGTTCGGGATCTTTTTGTGTTTGGGGAGTATCGGATTTCGATTCGGGCTCCACGATACGTATGCGTATGGGTTGGGAGGAGGCGCGTTGGGGGGCGAGTTTTTGACTGGTTGGGTTGTGGTGATTATCGGCGGCCGTAGCGATCAGGTCGATTTCATCTCCGGGTTTGAGTTGGTGTTCGCTAGGTAAGAAAGTGTATTGCGATATTTTCGTTCTTGGGAATTCTTCGTTCGAATCAAAAAGCGAGGTTTGGAATCGAATCTTCGGCTCTTTGGGATTGAGTTTGTTTTCGGTTAAGCCTTGAATTTCGATGGAGGTCAGGCCGTAGTCGGGATCTCGGGCGGTCATTTCCAGCAGGATACCTTGGTCGACCGGGACATCGACTGCGACATTGGAATTGGCTGAGAATTCGATTTCTGGCGGGATATCTGGGATAATTTTGATTTGGTGGATGATCGGATCGTGATTGGATTCTTTGAGCGGGTTGATCGCATGGATTCGGTAGTTGGTGATTTTTCTTTCGATAGAGTTTTTTCGATCGATGATGGCTACCCAACTTGCATCGAGTTGGGTTTTATCGACCTTCATGTCGAGAGTTTCTCTGGCACCTAGGAAGAGCTTGTTTTGAAGGACTGGATCGAATTCGATTTTTGCGGATTGCATTTCCTGGTTTGCGACAGCGTGGAAATGCGCGATGGTACCTTCGGGGGCTTCGAAGTGTCCTTGTTGTTGGATTGAGCGGGGTTTGAGGTTGGTGTAGGGAGGGAAGACCAGTTCGATTCGATCGATAGCTACGAGTGGAACGATTTGAATTTGGACGTCGAAAGGTCCTGCTACAGCGTCACCTGCATGGATCCAATAGGTCAGGGGTTGGTGCAATCCGCCGGAGTCTTTACCGAAGTCGAGTTTGTAATTAATGCCTTGAATTTCTTCTTTCATCGGGACGGTCTGGCCTCGGAGTTGTCCGTCGGAAAGATCGTATTTGAGGTAGGCTTTCTCGTTTTTGTGGAGACCTTTGATGGTCACATCGATCGGTATGAAGCTTCCTTGCATGATCGTCGTCGAGGCGGGTGTGACCTGGGTGAACTGCACGCGTGTGGCTGGTGCGATGTTGGCCCAGGGCAGAAGCATGCGTGCTGTGCTGGTCAAACCGCTTTTGGGGCTTGCGAAAAAATAGATCAGCGTGCACAGCAAGCAACCGAAGAACGCAGCGGTGAGTCTTACTAGGTTCCCGGTATCTGCGACTTGGGTTGCATCGGAGTTTCTCAGAAATCCGAACGCATAGCGACCGACAAAATTCAAAACGCTTTTGGGTGCTGGATGGGTTGGGTCGTTGAGTTGGATCCAACTGATAAGGCTATCTTTGGAGCGTGGGTCTTGGAGTTCAAATTGGCGAGCGGCGTATTCGGGGTGTATTTTGAATCGCATCGGTGGCAGGATACGTCGGATGAACCAGCCGATGGACCAAAGGACCAATCCGATCCAGAGTGCTAGTCGAATTGGCTGGTTGAATTCCCAGATCCAATGATCGATCAGTACAAAGAGGAATATTGAAAACAGCAGAGTGCTAAGGAGGATCATCCAACCGTAAAAGAGCTCGGTTTTGCGGATATGGATCGCTGCGGTTTTGATGAAATCCTGGATGGGATCTGCGTTGGCGGATTTGTCGCTACGGTTGGATCCGGACCCGGCAACTGCTTGGCTCATACGTTAGAGTCCCATCCCGAGGAATCCGCCGGAATCGGCGAGTGTTTTTTCGAGTTGTTCGATGCGTTGTTTTGTTTTCTGAGAATCTCCGGCTTGGATGAATTGGTTGAATTCCTCGATGACAGCGTTGGATACTGTTTCTGTGAACCAATCGACCACATGCTGTTCGAGCCAAGGCACATTTTCTTGATCGAGGTTAACCGACAAGCAACAGCGGATCGCTTTGGAATCGGCTGTGTCGGTGAACAAGACCCCTTCGAATTTAAAGGCGATCATGCCTGCGTTGGGATTGTTGGTGACGAAGAAACGGCAGGTCGCATTGTGCAGGTAATACGAATTGTGGGTGCCATGGTTTTGGATGGCACTTTTGATTCGTTTCCATTTGCCGATCAAAGCGGGGGATGCGTCCAGGGGTGGATCGAGCCGAGTGACGCTCCTTAAGGGTAAGCAGTCGAACTGGACATCCACCGGACGATGGCTGGAACGGGTCGACATTTCAGATCCCTGTTGATTGGGTATTGGTTGGTATGAGAAACTAGAGTCCTGCGAAGGCTTGTGTGAGCAAATCTCTTTCTTCTAGTTTATGCGAGCGAAGGGAGCCTGTCGCTGGGCTGGCGGATTCTGGACGAGAAATCAGCGATAGCGGGTAGGATTTCATGATGTCATCACCCCATCGCATCTTGATGAATTGCCAAGCTCCCATGTTGCTCGGTTCATCTTGGTACCAGTACACAGGTGTCCCGGCTGGGTACTTCGAAAGGGCTTCGACGACTTGCGCTGGGTCCATGGGGTAGAACTGTTCGATCCTGACTAGTGCGACATCAGTTCGATTGAGCTTCTTTCGTTCTTCGAACAGATCGTAGTAGGCTTTTCCAGAGCTGATCAAAACACGGCGGGTCGAAACGTTGGCTGGTCGGTCATCGGGAAGGATCTTTTGGAAGGATCCGTTTTGGATATCGTCTAGGACCGAGGTGCAACCTGGGTGCCGCAAGAGGCTCTTGGGGGTCAGTACGATCAGTGGCTTACTCCACTTGGACTTGACCTGTCTGCGGAGCAGATGGAAGTACTGAGCTGGGGTCGATGGTTGAGCGACGATGATGTTGTGTTCGGCCGTCAGGAGCAGCAGGCGTTCGAGCCTGGCGCTGCAGTGCTCGGGGCCTTGGCCTTCGAACCCGTGAGGCAGGAGCATCACGAGTCGGCTTAGTCGGTTCCATTTGTCTTCGGCGCTGACGATGAACTGATCGACGATGCACTGGGCGACGTTCCAGAAGTCCCCGAATTGGGCTTCCCACATCACGAGTCCTTCAGGGCAATCGAGGCTGTAACCGTATTCGAATCCGAGGACTGCGGCTTCCGAGAGGGGGCTGTTGACGATTTCGACTCTGGCTTGGTCTGCTCGAAGTTGTCCTAGGCCCATGTACTTGGCATTGTTGTCGACATCATGGAGCACAGCGTGCCGGTGGGAGAAGGTACCTCGCTCGACGTCCTGACCGGAGAGCCGCAGAGGGTGGCCTTCGATGCTAAGAGAGCCAAATGCGAGGGCTTCGCCAGCGGCCCAGTCGAGTCTTGTTTTGCCGATCGCCATTTCGCTGCGGTCTTCGAGAACTCGAGCAATTTTTTTGTTGACGTGAAATCCCGTTGGGACTTTGCTGATTTTCTCGAGGACTTCTGTGGCCAAATCCGGGGTGATGTTGGTTTTGGCATTCAAGTCGGTCGGTTCGGGGCCGCCGAAGTAACCTTCCCAGATTCCTGTCAAGGATTGCAGGTCATGGACAAAGGGTTGGCTCTTTGCCAATTCGAATTCGCGGGTCAGTTGTTGGTGCCGATCCTCGGAGATTGCATCGGCTTCCAGACGGCTCATCCCGTTCATGCTCAGAAGGTGATCGAGATAGGATTCTCGCACCCCTTTTTTCGCATCGATGGCCGAGTACATCAAAGGTTGGGTGAATCGTGGTTCATCCGACTCGTTATGTCCGAGTTTACGGTAGGCATACATGTCGATGACGACATCTTTCTCGAACTGTTTGCGGAAGTCCATGGCGATCGCGACGACTTGTGCGACGGCTTCGGGGTCCTCGCCGTTGACGTGAAAGATCGGGATTTCTAGCATTTTTGCGATGTCGGTCGCGTAGGTGCACGATCTTCCTTGGTCGGGCTCGGTGGTAAATCCGACTTGGTTGTTGATCACGACGTGCAGGGTGCCACCGGTTCGATAGCCTTGGAGTTCGCTGAGGTTTAGCGTTTCCTGAACGACTCCTTCACCGATAAATGCCGCATCGCCGTGGATGAGGATTGTCATGTTATCGGTACGTTGCGTGTCGCCGTCACGGTCTTGTTTAGAGCGGCAACGTCCTAGTGCGACTGGATTGACGAACTCGAGGTGGCTGGGGTTAAAGCACAGGGAGATGTGGAGTTTTTTCCCCGTACGGGTTGTCCAATCGCTGCTGTAGCCCATGTGGTACTTGACATCCCCACCGCCACGGAACATTTCGGGGTTGGGGTCGTCGAACGACCAGAAAATACTTTGGGCTCGCTTGCCCATAATATTCGCTAAAACATTCAATCGCCCTCGGTGGGCCATGGCCATCACCACGCTTCGAACGCCGTGTTCGCCTGCTTTTTCCAAGGCTAGATCCAGAAGCGGGATCAAGCTCTCAGAGCCTTCGAGCGAAAATGTTTTGGAACCGGTGTATTTTTTGCGTACGAATTCTTCGAAAAGTGTCGCGTCGGTCAACCTTGTATAAATTCGGTTTTGCACATCGCGAGACAATTGCAATCGGTTCTCGGTAGCTTCCATTCGACGCTGAAGCCATTCGCGAATGGTTCGGTTATCGATGTGCATGAACTGCGCGCCGATGCTGCGGCAATAGGTTTCCCGCAATTTATCGATAATGTCATTGAGGGTACGGCCCGTCGTGTAGTGGATATCGGGAGCAGCAAAGGGTCTTTGCAGATCCTCAGGTGTCAGTCCATAGGCCGAAGGATCGAGTTCGGGATGTGTTTTTCGGGAAAAGCCCAACGGATCTATTTTGGCTGCCAAATGGCCCCTAACCCGGTACTCCCGCACCAACTGATCGACGCGCTCTTGCATGCGTGCCAACCAAAGGGCATCGGGGGCCGCTGTCGATTCGCCATAACCGTGCGAAGGGACCGATTCGGACACCAAACTCTCTGATTGGGTGCTTAAGGAAAAATCCTCAAAGTACCTTCGCCAAGTCTCCGAGACGCTAGTGGGGTCATTGATGAATCTCAGGTACAAGTCGTCGATGTAATCGAGACTGGTGGTATTCATGGCAGTCTTTTGAATTGGAGTTGAGTGTTTCGGGGATTCGTTGGGCAGGCGGTTCGATTCGCCGATTGGCTCTAGAGCGACGTTAGCCGCCCTTGCCGGTTGCCCTAAGGGGCAAGAACCGCCTTTGGTCGGTTGCAAGGGGAGGGCTTGCCATCCGTACCGAGGGACTTCCCGAGATTATAACTGCGCCATTCGGTCGCGGTAATGGAGGTTTATCAGTTCCATTGATGAATTTTGGGAAGATCGGAAAGGAAGTTTGGATCCAGGACGCAAGGAGTGAAGCGAGGTTTGATGGGGTTTTGCGTTGGCCAGGAATCTCGGAGGCCTGGACACCGTCCGAGTTGGGGGGCTGGGTAAGCTTTGCCGATTACGAAAAATTTGACGAAAAAATCAACTTTAACGGCAGTGCGGGCCGATACCTCCCTATGAGTGGATGGGTCCGCCCCCCCTTTGGACCCTGACGCTGATTCCCTTTGATGCCTTTCGCACGGAAGTACCTCACGTGAACCGACTAGCAACCCAATTCTGCGTGTTGATCTTTGCTCTTGCCGGTAGCCTGCAAGCTCAAGACTTGCGCAAGTACCGGGTCCAAAGTTCTGGCACCCGACCTAAACCCAGCGCACTTTCGAGCGTTCCGGCACGATTGTCGGGAACTCCTCGCCCTGCAAAGGTTCGAGCCAGGCCGGCTTCGAGCCGTTTGGCTCAAGACCCTATCGACGAGTCGGAGATGATTGTCGACCAAGGGGAGATGATCCAAGGGGAGATGATTTACGACTCCGAGCCGATGGAACAGGACCTAGGCGAGGTCTACTACGAGGATGACTCGATGATTGTTGCCGACGAGGGCTTCGAGGGGGCCTATGGCAGCTACAGCGAGTGCGGAAGTTGCGGCGACCAGGGTTGTGGGTCCTGCGGAACAGGCAGTCCTTTCGGTTTCGACCTTTGCAATCCATCGGGAGATCTACCTGGACGCCAACTTTGCATTTGCCTTCCTTCGCACGGTTGGGTCAGCGTCGATTATCTTGGTCTCTTTGCCAGCGGCATGAATATGCCAGCCCTGGTTACCTCCTCGCCTGCAGGAACGTCTCAATCCCTCGCGGGGGTTTTGCCGGGTGCAAGTGTTCTTTACGGAGGAAACGACGACGCTTTTAGCGATCAAATCAATGGGATTCGCGTTCGGGTCGGAATTTGGTCGGCGGTCCGCCCTAACTTTGGCATCGAAGGAGAGTACTTCGGGTTCAACGAACAAGACGATATCTTCACGGCGAGCTCGTCGGGATCACCGATTTTGGCTAGGCCCTTTTACAACAACATCACCGGGCTTCAAGATTCCGAGTTGGTTGCATTCCCGAACTTGCTCAGCGGTAGTGTTCAGGTCGAGGCTACTTCGAGGCTCGATGCGGCTGCAGTCCGGTTCCGCCACATCTTGTGCTGCGGGGAAAAGGGAAGTTGCTCTCCTTGGGATTGCGCTCCTGTGGTAGCACAATCCCGCATCGATGCGACGCTCGGATGGCGTTTCATGCAATTGGATGAAAGTCTGACAATCACTGAAGAACTCAGTTCCTTGAATCTCAACAACCCAGGAAGCTTCAGGATTCGTGACGACTTCCAAACCTTCAATCAGTTCAACGGCTTGGAATTCGGCTTCCAATGGTTGTATCGTCGAGGCTGTTGGTCGCTCGACGCGATGACGCGAACGAGTGTGGGCGTATCGAGACAATGGTTGCAGATCGACGGCTCGACGCGTAGCCCTCGGGATGCTGCACCGCAGGTCGGTGGCCTGCTGGCTCAACCCGGCCGAAACATCGGTGTCTACGATCGGAATGAGTTTGGCGTCGTGCCAGAGTTTGGAACGACCCTTGGCTATCAATTGACCGAGCGGCTCAAACTCAACGTCGGATACACCTCGATCTATTGGAGTAACGTGCTGCGACCAGGGGATCAAATCGACAACACAGTCAACACGAACCTTTTGCCCCCTGCAATCCCTGGAAATGCCCACATGGGCCAACCGTTTGCCGTCCGAGAAGTCGATTATTGGATCAGTGGGTTTACCGCCGGGGTCGAGTATCGCTGGTAGTCAAAATCTCTACTGCCGATACGACCGGTAGAATCCCTCAGGTCCCAGAAATAGGAAAGGCTTGCGTCGGCTCTTGCCGATGCAAGCTTGGCACGTTTCATGGTATTGGTTTCCATCACGAGTTGGGTTTACTACGATGGCTGGCATGTGGGATCGACTGAAGAACGCTTTGTTAAGCTCGGTATGCGAAGGAAATCGGAACTCTTCGCAGCGCAGGCAAGCTCGACGCAGGATCCGTATGGAACTGCTCGAAGGCCGCCAGCTTATGGCTGCCGATATCCAGGGAATCGTTTATCACGATGTGAACAACAACGGGACGGTCGAGGTCGGTGAAGCCCGATTGAACGGCGTTCCTGTTCAACTGTTCTTGGACAATGGCGATGGCGTTTTCGGAAGCTCCGACACTCTGAAAGCTTCGACTACCTCTGCGGCTAACGGGTTGTATTCGCTCAATGCTGAGGTGGCCGGCACGTATTTCGTCGTCCAGAACTCCGAGCCTGCCGGATTCGTTCAGCGTCAGAACCAACGGGTCCAGAAGATCACTTTGGCGTCGGCAGACCTCGCGATATCCGACAAGCTCCTGCTCGATACCTTCAACACCACCCAGCAAGTGGTCAATGCGAGCTTCCCAGGTGCTACACCCAACTCCTCGACACTCGCCGCCCCTGAGGCAATCGGTGGAGAGAGGGATCTGTTTGTCGACGCAACCTCGGGCACCGTCAGCATCGCAGCCAATGGAATTCCCAAGCCTGGTGAGTTGGTCTTCGACGTCGGAGGCGGTGCGAACGGAAAAAGGATCGTGAGCTATGACGGAGCCGATGGTAGCTCCAACCTGAGCCCCAACGGTCTGAGCAACCTGGATTTGACATCCTCTGGAACTGCCAATGCGTTCCGTTTCCAAATCGGCGGAGAGGCCGGTACGCGGTTGATCATCCGCGTGCACAGCGGTGCGAATGTTTCTACCCGCGAGGTAGCGATCCCGACGACTTCAGGTGCGAATCCCACCGCAGATCTTATTGTCCCGTTTAGCGATTTCTCGACATCGGCAGGTTCTGGAGCAAACTTCTCGTCCATCGGTGCGATTGAACTCGAAGTGACCGGACCGGATGCAGCCGATGCGATCATCAACGCATTTAGCACCATCGGACCGACAACGCGATCTGTCAACATCGCGAATCTGACGGCCATGGCCATCGGCAACCAAGTCTTCGCGGACAAAAACAACAACGGAATCTTCGATAACACCGGGGTTCAGCCCGAGGTCGGCGTTCCGAATGTTCAATTGCAGCTTTTCGAGGACTCCAACTCCGACGGGATCTACAGCCCGGGCATCGATCAACAAGCTGTCAATTCACTCGGTGCCCTTCGCACGGCGACGACCAACGCGGCTGGGATTTACGGATTTAGTCCAATCCCTCAAGGGAGTTACTTTGTTGTGATTCCCGCCTCGCAATTCTCTGCGGGTTCCCCGGCCGCCGGTTATGTCGTCAGTTCGGTCCTCCCCTCGGGGGCCTCGAACAACGTCAACACCGCAGTCCAGTTTGTCGGCGGTGGAGTAGTGACCAAACGAGTCGTTCTTGTTCCTCAAAATGGACCGGTCACCGATGGGGACAACGATCCGAATACCGACAACTCGATCGATATCGGTTTGAATCCGAATTTCGATCTTGCGATCGAGAAATTCGGACCCGCGACGTCCACGGAAGGAAGCACGATCACCTACACGCTCAAAGCGATCAACAATAGCCCTATCGATGCGAACGAGGTTGTCCTAAGCGATAACCTGCCCGATGGATTGCGTGTGATCAGCGCCTCGCTCAACAACGCATTTGTCAGCGTGCCAGCATCGGCCGTTGATAACAACCCATCGAACCCGGACAACATCAATTTCAACCTCGGAAGCCTTGCGGCAAGAACGAGCCAAAGCAACATCCAAATCGTCGCGGCGATCCTGCCTGGAACTGCGGTTTCTTCATTGATCAACTCGGCGATTATCAGCACGGCGGATCCCTCGGTCAGCGAATCGAATTTGAACAACAACACGGCCCAGGTTGAGACGATTCTGGCCGCTCCACTAGTTTCTCTGACTGGACGGATCTACGAGGATCGCAATCAAAATGGAGTCAGCGACGTGACCGATCCTGGCATCGTCGGTGCGAGCGTCATGCTCACGGGTACTCCGTTTGCTGGACTTCCACCGGTCTCTTTGACGACCTTCAGCGGCCAGAACGGCATCTACGCTTTCAACAATATTCAGCAAGGCAACTACAAGGTCGAAGTCGCCCAGCCAGCAGATTTCACCTTCCGCGCCTCGAACCCAGGAACGACGCAAGGAACTCCAGGTTTCAATCAGATTTCCAATATCAACCTCAATACGAACTCGTCGCTCAATAACATCGGCTTTACCAAAGCCTTCAGCAAACGGTTGTTTCTAGCTTCGTCCTCACCGCTTTCCTAGTATCCGATCCGCTCCGAGGCTGTTGCTTTGCCCCCGTGACAAAAGGCACTCCTTAGCGGCCAGTAGGCCGCTTTGGATCGCTCCCTCGATGCTCGATGTTTGCATGTAGTCGCCACAGGCTACGGTGCGGCCATTGCGATCGAGGCCCCCGCGCGGATCATAGGACCACAAAGGTTCACTCGGGTTGATAAAAGCACATGGGACCTGGTAGGTCCTCAAATGCCTCCAATGCGTGACGGTCCAACCAAACCAGTGCTCTAACTCGCTGCGCACTTCGGAAACCAATGCGTCGGTATCCATCGGGATCGATCGGTTGATATTCACGCTTGCCAAGACTTGGTCCCGTGGCGCATAGCTAGGCTGAACAAGACTCGGGAATGCGACGTGGTTGATGGCAAATGACTCCGAGGCGACTTGCCCTTTGGGGGACGGGTCTACGAGATTGCCGTTGAGCCATAAAATCGGCTCTCGCGTTGGGGCCGAACTTCGATCGATCGCAAAATACACACAAGTCGTCGCATTCCAGGAAAGCTTTTCTGGGATCGGCAGTCGATCCCCAAGAAGTCGTTTCGCGCCGCTGGCCTCGGTCGCTACGACCACTTGCATGCCATGGATCTGTGTTCCATCCGAAAGCTTGACTCCGGTATCAGTGATCTCTGCGACGGTGGTATTCAACCGCAAGACACCCGGCTTCCACGATCTACAGAGTTGCTCGGGGATCGCTTGGATCCCTCCGGCGGGTAACGCGGCAGTCGAGAGACCCATCTCGCGAAAGACATACTCCATCCTGGCCGAATCGATGTTGAGGCTAGAATCCAAAAAGATTCCACCTAGGAACGGTCTGAAAAACCTATCGATGATCCGCTCTGAGAAACCGACTTCCCGCAAACGCTCGAGGGTGCTTTTACCCCGAGACTTCAAGATTTCTTCGACGGGCAATCGCATCAGACTCTGTCGGTAGCGTTGTAGAGTCCAAAGATCGTTCCATGTTGCCACAGGAGCTTGCAAGGTCCGGATCGCATCGGAGAGCATGCGGTTCCATGGCGAACGGATCGGGTCCTTGACCGTATGCCAAGTATTACCGATGCGAACCATGGCTCCAGGGTGGAACGACTTGAGCTTGAGACCGCCCAAATCTAGAACCTCTTTGGCCCTCTGGTAACCGGTGAGGTAAACCTGGAACCCATGATCGAGCAAGAATCCATCGACACGGTCGGTTTTGAGCCTCCCCCCGGGTCGCTCGTCGGCTTCCAGGACCACGACATCGAGCCCTGCATCGATCAAGCTTTTCGCAGCAGTCAATCCGGCAAGTCCTGCTCCGACGACGATCGCGTCATGTATCCTGGAATCCGGTCCAAGCCTCGGGCTAGTCACTCGGGCTCTCCGTCGCTAGGTGCGGCTGCTAGGGTTTTCGGGTTCCTGAGTTTGGGGTTCTCCAGGTAGGCTAGTACCAGCGAGATATCCGCTGGGGTGATTCCGCTGATCCGCGATGCTTGGTCCAAATTCAATGGCCGGATTCGAGAGAACTTTTGCTTGGCTTCGTTTCGCAGGCTGACGATGGCCAAGTAGTCGAAATCGCTGGGGATTTTCTTATCCATCATGCGTTCTTGCCGCTCGACTTGCACCTGCTGGCGAGCCACGTAACCCTCGTACTTGATGTCGTATTCGACTTGCAAGCCGATCTCCTCTGGGAATCGAGCAAGGGATTCCGGGAATCGCTCCAAGAGACTCGCCCAGGTGACCTCGTTGCGCTTGAGGTACTTGTCCCCCGTGACATCCCCGATCCGTAAAGCTGCCACGGCGCGCTGGGCCGTTTCGATCTGTTCGAGCTTGTTGGTCAAGCGACTGTACCTGGCTTGATCGACCAATCCGAGCTTGTATCCCAAGGCCGTCAGCCGTCGATCTGCGTTGTCTTGACGGAGCATCATGCGATATTCAGCCCGGCTGGTGAACATGCGGTAAGGCTCGTCGACGCCGCAGGTCACCAGATCGTCGACCAACACCCCTATGTAGGCTTGATCCCGATTGAGGACCATTTCGGATTTGCCTTGGAGTCGCAGCGCAGCGTTGGCTCCGGCGACTAAACCCTGCGCTCCGGCCTCTTCATAGCCGGTCGTTCCGTTGAGTTGCCCTGCAAAATACAGCCCGGCTACAAGCTTGGTCTCCAACCAAGGATAAAGCTGGTCGGGGGGACAGAAGTCGTATTCGACGGCATACCCGTACCGCATGATTTGAGCGTTTTCAAGTCCTGGGATCAACCGGAACATCTGGTCTTGGACGTCCCGTGGTAGCGATGTCGAGATTCCGTTGACATAGATTTCCTGAGTCGTGCGGCCTTCGGGCTCCAAAAACAACTGGTGCCGATCCTTGTCGGCAAAGCGAACGACCTTGTCCTCAATCGAGGGACAGTACCTTGGCCCCGAAGATCGGATCTGCCCGGTGTACATAGGTGCTCGGTGAAGGTTCGCTCGAATCAACTCGTGGACGCTTTGGTTGGTGTAGGTGATCCAACAAGGAAGCTGCGATTCCCGAAGCGCATCGGTCATGAACGAGAAGGCCTGCGGACGGTCGTCTCCGGGTTGCATTTCGGTCTTGCTGTAGTCGATCGTCCGACCGTTGAGCCGCGCAGGTGTTCCGGTTTTGAATCGCTCGACGCGAAAATTCAATCTTTCGAACGCTTGGCTGATCCCCGACGTGGTCCCCTCACCGGCCCGACCGCCAGCCGTTTTGGCCTCGCCGGTGTGCATGATGGCCTGAAGGAATGTGCCTGTCGTCAGGACGATTGCGTCGGCAAGGTACATCGCGTCACCACGGACCCGAACCCCCCGGACCTGTGTCCCCGATGCGAGCGTTTCGGTGATCAGATCCTCGACGAGCTCCTGGCGCAAGTCGATGTTCGGGGTCTCTTCGATTTGCCGCTTGATATCGAATTGATAAGCTTTCTTGTCTGCCTGGGCACGCGGCGAGTGCATCGCTGCCCCTTTTCGGCTGTTGAGCAAGCGGAACTGGATTCCTGTGCGATCGATCGTCTGGCCCATCAATCCACCGAGGGCATCGATCTCTCGGACGATTTGACCCTTGGCAACCCCGCCGATGGCCGGGTTGCAACTCATCTGTCCGACCGTATCGAGGTTCCCTGTCAGGAGTGCTACGCGGGCACCGAGCCGAGCGGCCGCAGCAGCAGCCTCGGTCCCGGCATGTCCGGCGCCGACGACGATCACGTCATATTTGTATTGAATTCCCATGGATGCTTTGCGGTCAGAAATGTGGTCGAGCTCTTCAAGTCATTTTAAGTGCGAGCCAAGGTCTGTATAGGTCCTAAGGATTTACATCGACGTTAAGCTCGCAGGTAGCGGCACGACCGCCCCGCGTTGGGTGCAGACATAGGCGGCAATGCGTGCGGCCTGAGCATGGATTTGAGACAAAGGTCTCTGATTCAAGATCCCCATGATCAACGCAGCGGTAAAGGAATCGCCGGCTCCCACCGTGTCGATCGCGGTGACTCTCAAGGCGAGTTGCTCGTCCCATCGTCCATCGAGAAATACCGCTGAGCCCTCCGAGCCGCGGGTCAAGGCGAGGCAACGCAGCGAGTGCCGCTCGATGAGCGTTTCGCACATCGAGCGCTCGTCATCGCAACGCACTCCCAAGAGCCCAGCGACGACCGGAAGCTCTTCGTGGTTGAGCTTGACGATGTTGGCCCTTTGGATGGAGGCCGATAGGATTTCTGACGAGTAAAAATCTTGCCTAAGATTGACATCGAAGACTCGAAGCGTCTCGCGTTGGGTATGCTCCAAAAAACCTAGAATGGTTCTTGAACTCTTTTCCGATCGCTGGGCTAACGTGCCGTAGCAGACCGCATCGCACTGGCCCGCGAGCTCGATCCAGTGATTTTGAAGTTCCAGGAAATCCCAAGCCACCTCGGGTGCGAAGCGGTACTGGGGCGAACCCAGCGCGTCGAGCTCCACGCGGACGCTACCGGTAGGATGCTCCGGATCGACCGAAACCCAGCGGCGCGAAAGCTTGTGCTCCTGCATCCATAAGATCGCTTGGCTTCCCAACGCATCGTCTCCAACGGCACTCGCGATCCGAGCGTCGGCACCAAGACTAGCTGCATGGCAAGCGAAATTCGCAGGCGCCCCCCCAAAAAGAGCTCGGTCCTCGTACACATCCCAAAGGACTTCTCCGAGCCCAACGACGGTCTTTCGGTTCACTGCAATTCCTTGATAGCTTGAGTTAGTCGATCGATATCGCTGGAGTCATTGTACGCATGAACGGCGATGCGCAACGCTCCGTGCCTTACGCTCAAAATGATGCCTGAACGTATCAACTGCCGGCGGACCTCTTGAGGTTCCTTTCCCGGAAGGTGAAACGAGACAATACCGCTAGCATGCCCATCGAGCTGCGTTGGATTCGGCGGGACTGGCCAAGCCATCTGAGCACCCAGAGAAAGGAGTTCCTCTCGTGCCAATTGAGTCGTTTCCAAGACCCTTGCAGCAAAGCCGCTGTTTGGGTCATGACACCCATAGTGCAACAGAAGTTCGAGGCTAGAGGCTAGACCCAGCAGTCCCGCATGGTTCGCAGAGCCACCCTCGTAGCGAGCCGCGGAATTCTTAAACCGCTTGCCCTCCGCGACAAATTCATGGCTCGCATCGAGCGAGTTCCAACCCGAAAGAACATTCGTAAGCTGATCGAGCCGCGAGCGTCGAATGAACAGCAAGCCCGCACCCTCTGGTCCCATCATCCATTTATGCCCATCGGCAGCCGCATAATCGATAGGAACCCGACGCACATCGAGCGGAAAGACCCCCATGCCCTGAATCGCATCGACGAAAACCTGAGCTCCCCGGCGATGGGCAATGTCACAAACCTCCTGAAGATCGACCCGATGCCCCGTGGCATACCCAACCCAACTGAGACTTACCAATCGCGTCGTTCCATCGATGGCAGATGCCAGTTGCGCTAGATCGATCGATCCATCGGGCCCAGGGGCAATCCTTCGGACCTCAACCCCGCGATTCCTCAGCGCCAGCCAAGGGAGTTGGTTGCTCGGAAATTCATTGCTCGGTAGGACCACGCTATCTCCCACTTGCCAGGGGAAAGCCAAGGCAATCGTTTGGATTCCCAAGGTGGTGTTCGGGACCAAGGCGATTTCGTCCGACTCCGCACCGAGCAAACAGGCCGCTTGGTTCCTCAACTGCGAAGCCTTGGCCGACCAAGCCGGCCAGTGGAAATCCCCATCGATGGATGCCTCCATCGCATAATCCCCAATCGCCCGCGCGGTCTTTCGGGGCAAGGGACCGACGGCCGCGTGGTCAAAATAAGCCCATTTTTCCACAATGGGCATTTCTTCTCTGAGTTGATTCCAAGGATCCATAAGTTCCGGTTTTATCAAAGTTTCCCCCGAATCATCCCCTCGTGGGAATGTTTTTTGAGAAAAATCGATGTAGCTGGTGGGGATTGCTGACAGTCGCAAAACTTCAACTATACTAGCCTGCCGATTCGGGAAGAGCGGTCTTTGGGTTGTCAGGTTCCCGGTGTACGTTCCCAGTATCCGATTCCCAGTATTTACCCGTGTCCGATTCCCAGTGTCCGATTCATGGCTCTTCTCCACGCTGTAGTCCGAACCCGTAGATAATGATGCATTTTTCGAACCCGATGCGTGCGGGCCTCCTAGCTGAGCGACGAGGTTATTGATGCCCAGACTCCTATGTTTACTCGGACTTGTCGTCTCAGGTCTTGTGCTTCTGCTGTTCCTCGCCGATCTTGCATTATCCTTCACCGGCTCGGGGGGAATCTTCTCGTACCCGAGCTTGTTGATGGATATCGCATTTATCATCGCCTCGGCAATTCTCGGCTACCTCGCTTGGTCGGCCCTCAAAGAACTCAAATAGCGTTCAGCTCGACGGTCGAACTGCTCGATACGCACTCAAAGGGTCGTGGTTTGTATGAAGTTCAACCCGGAAAGCTGGTACCTGGAACGTAAAGTCTGGGGTAAGCTCGATTCGATTCTTTTAGCTCCGAGGGGTAAGAATCCTGCGGCTTTAGTCGTACTTTGCCACGGATTTGGAGCTCCTGGAACCGACCTAGTTTCGTTGGTTGAAGAAATCGTCCCTTTGCTTCCCGAAGGCGAATCGTTTCCCGCTTTTTTGATTCCTGCGGCTCCGATGGATTTGGAAGACTCCCACGGAATGCCCGGCGCAAGGGCTTGGTGGCTGATCAATATGGCCAAACTCGCCGAACTTTCAGCCGTCGATAATCTCGATGCACTCAGGAACGAAATTCCACCGGGAATCGATGAAGCGAGAGGTGCTCTGGAGGATTGCATCGAAGCGTGCCTGAGCGATAAACAGTGGTCCGCTACACCTTTGGTCCTCGGTGGATTCTCCCAAGGAGCAATGCTCTCGGTCGATACGGCAATCCGCTCCAAACGGATCTCACCGGTAGCTCTAATCGTTTGGTCCGGTGCACTGATCTGCGAGTCGAGCTGGAAGCAAGCCTTTGAGACGCGTCCTAGGAGTTTCCAGGTCTTCCAAAGCCATGGGCGTCAGGACATGATCCTCCCTGTCTCGACAGGTCGATCGCTCCTAGGATTTCTCCGCGACCTGGCCCTACCCATCGAATACTCAGAGTTTTATGGCCCTCATACCATCGCGACCGAATCGCTCGAGGGTGCGGCCAAGCTTCTTGCGAACCTCTTGCAAAAGTAAATGCTCTAAGCTGTTCTACTTGCCGCCGCGAAGCGAATCGAAGTACTCTCGGAGTTGATCTCGCTGGGCCTTGGGCAATTCGATGTTTTCGATCGCATCGGGAGCATCGGGCTTGGCGGATTTGATCGCTTCTCGAACCTCTTCACGGGTTAAACCTTTGCGATTCTTGCCGCCGACTTTTTGGCCGGGCAACATCTCCCCCTTTCGCATCTTGTCGCGAACTTGAGCGTCGTACTCTTTGAACCCCGCTTGCTTCTCGTCTCGATCGCCTGCTCCTCTCCCTTCGCCCTCACCCTGGCCTGGTTGCTCGTCCTGGTTTTCCCCTTTTCCTTTTCCTTTAGCTTGGTTTTTTCCGGTGGCTCTCGATTGCCGTTTGTCGGCTGGGTCTTTACCCTCCTGGCTGGAGTCTTGGCTTTCGGACATTTCGCCATCGCCTTCTTGACCGTCACCTTCTGGACCGTCACCCTCTTGACTATCCCCCTCTTGATTGGCGGATTCCCCTTGACCGTCTTGCTGCTGATCTCCCTTTTGGCCCGCTTGTTTTCCAGATTGATTGCCGGCTTGTTGGCCTTGTTTGGAAGATTTATTTGAGGATTTGCTGGAGGATTTGCTCGACTTGTTTCCCTCTTTGCCCCCTGGGTTTTGGCATTCTTTGCATCCTTGGCCGTCGCACTCTTCGCACTTGCTCGACTGCTTGGCATCTTCGATTTCCTCGATCATTTTCTCGAGCTCTTTAGCGGCTTGCTGATCCTCGGAGAGTTCTTCGAGTTGCTTTTGAATGTCCTGTATGGCCTCTTGGCTTGCGTTTTTATCCCCGGACTTCATGGACTTTTGGGCTTTTTCCAGTTGATCTTGAAGCTTCTCCATCGCTCGGTTCATGCGCTCGCCCTCTTGGAGCTTTTCGAGTTTCTTCCGAAGCGAGGCGGTCTTTTCTACGTCGCCTTTGCTCTGGGCAGTGTTGAGTTCGTTTTTGGCTTCTTGGATGAGCCCTTCGCGTTTTTGGCGGGCTTTTTCGAGGGAGTCTTTCATCTGCTCGAATTGCTTTTGGAGTCGATCGGTCTGCTCGGGCTCTAGCTTGCCGGATTGAAGGGCTTGGGCCAGCTTATCCATTTCGTTCTTGGCTTCTTCGAAATCTCCCTCTTGGAGGGCATTGGCCAAATTCTCGGCGGGTCCTTGATCGAGGTCCTTTAGGTTCGAGAACGCTTCTTTCATCTGCTTGGAATCTCCGAGAGACTCCTTTTTCTGAGCCATTTCTTTCTTGATTTCGTTCAGGTCGGCGATCGCTTCTTTGGCTCCGAGGTCTGGCTTGTTTTGAAGTTTTTTGAGCTGTTCCTCGACCCGCTTGTACTCGTCAATCGCTTCGAGATCTCCTTTGTCTTCGGCTTCTTGTAGCTTCTTCTGAACCGACTTGAGGATCGGTTCGGTTGCGTTCTTGACGTTGGTAGCTTGTTTGGCTGCGGAATTGGCTAAGACTTGGATCGCACTCGGCTGGGCATCGGGAACCCAAAGCAAGGCGATGCAGGCTGCAAGAGGTAGGAGAATCCAAGCCCATTGTGGTGCAGGACGAACTGGAAAGTGATCGCGCAGGTCGATGCGGTCGACTTGCTTTTGCGCGTCCTGAATCAACGCTTGGCCTGCTGGCGATTGCCTTTCCGCGTCGGCGATCGCAAGGGCGCTCGAGCATCGTTCTCGCAAGTGGTATCGCTGATCGATCTCCACTGCGGCTTGGAGTCTCGAGGGCTTACGGATCCATGCAATCCAGGTCGCAACGACCAGAGCAGCAACAAGCGAGCCGATCGACCATCCCCAGGTCCATCGCTCAGGGCCCACTTCGGGGCTCCATTCGATGTGCCAAATCTTTGGGATCAGCAGTCCTACGAAGCAAATGGAGAAACAGGCCAGAAGGGCCCAATTGAGCCAATAGAGCCAGGAGTGGAAGAACAAACGACGCAGTGCCCGGAGGACTTGTTTTTGTAGAACTTCCATCTGGATCGATCAAACCTTTTTGATGGGGCGTTTTGGAGCGGGAGGCTTGAGCATTTTTGCCTTGTCATCCTCGGGCATCGGGGGCGTCGGTGGAGGAGGAGGCGGATTGCGATTGTTGTTGCGAGCTGGCGGATTCAGATCGGTCGTCGACTCGACCCATTCCCAACTGATGGGGTTGTCGAGCTCTCGGCCTGCGAGGATTCCCCAAGGGGTTCCTGTATGTTTTTCGACGACGCTCTGAAGGAGATCTTTGGCCAGCTTGGCCTCTTTCTCCAGTTTGCTATCGACGGTGACTTTGTCGCTGGGCTGAAGGTTCCATGTGTTGCTCTCGGGTTTGGTAAAGACCATGCCTCGCTTGGCCTTGGCGAGCATCGCGTTGTAGGACTCGGTTCGAATTTTAGCGGCCAACGCAGTGCCGTAGGAAAGTTCAAAGCTTGCGAGCCAACGAGGGGAGTTCTCTTTGCCTCGGGACTTTTCTCCTTCGGCAAGGATCGAACTCATTTCTGCCAATTCCGGGTAGAGACGAGCCGATTCGAGTTGGGCGTCGGTCAGCTCCTTGGTGAACGTGGCCTCATCGCGTTTGATGAAGACCATCTTTGGCTTCGAGAGCGTCCCTACACGGGACAATTGGGCAGCGTTTAGGAGGGCATATCGAAGCGGGCTTTTCTTGACGCGGGCCATGTACTCGGCTTCGGACAGGTAGTCGGGGCGATATCGGTCCATGATTTCCGGGTCGAAAAAATACGACATCTGCGAGGCAAAAGCCTCGGTGTCCTTGCGCTCAACCTTGGCGTTGAGTTTGCGATTCGGATGGATCGAAAAGTAAATGCCGCCGGTCTCGTAACAAAGCTTGGATAACGCATAGGGACCAAAGCCAGAATCCAAAACGGGCTCTTCCATGTAGCTGTCTTGGTATCCGAGTTTGACGCGCTCTGGGTAGAGGGTTTCCGGCCCCTGGTCGACCTCGGCCCAATCTTCGACCTGTGCATAAGCAGGATCGAATTCAACGAATTTGATGAAGGTTTTGTCTCGCCCAAACGGGGCCGGGACCCCGAGCACATAGCAGGGGATGGTCTGGAAACGGCAGGCTTTGATGGTCTCTTCGGCCAGGGCCAGATCATCGCCTCGCTCGTCGGTTACTACCAAAAGCATGACGTTTCGAGCGGGGTTGTTCCCTTTGGCCACACGGAAGGATTTGAACTTATCGACGGCGGTTTTGATGGCTTGAAAGACCATCTCGTCGCCCCCCTCGTTGCCGATTTTTCCAATCGCTTCACGGATTTCCGACAGTTCCGCCGTCGGCTGCTTGGTCAGGATCTCGACCTGGCTTCCAAAGGAAAGGATCGAGGTCAAGAGCGGTGGGACTTCGGCTGCACCCTCCCGCTTTTCCTTTTCGGCCCGCTTTTCCTTTTCGGCTTGGACGATCCCAAGTTGCTCGTAGATCCGATCGAACCGATCGCTGATCTCCTGCCGACGCTTGACCATCGAAATGCTGCTGTCGAAAACCCAGACGACCAAGGTTGGACGCTCTTCGAGCGATTGAAGGATTTCATAAGTCACCCGGTCGACAGCCCCGTCGGTTCCGGTGGTTCCAACACCGGTCATCCCACGGACCGAAGTGGGGGATTCGGTCAACCCTACGGCTTTCTCGACCGTGAAGGTTACATTCACATCGCCGTCGGGGATCGTCACATCGAGATCGACGGCTTCGACGGCCGAGACGTCCGCGACGATCGGAGCGCTCGAGAGCGCCATGTCGACCGAACCGATCGAATCGGCCCCAAATTCATCCGACGGAGTGTCTGAATAAGCGATATCGGTCACGACATCCAACGGGGCGAGTTCCTCGCTGAGCGGTTCGGAATTGATCAAGACCGACAGCAGTTGGGGTTGGGTGGCAATCGTGATTGAGGCAAGCCCGACAACAACCAGAACGTGAACCGCCACACTCGCTAGGAACGCCATCGAATCGCCATCAAACCAGGAGCCCGCCTCCTCGAGTTCTTCGACTTCGAGATCTTCGTCGTCCTCGGAATCGCCAAAATCGTCTTGGTCAGCAGGATCGAACTCGTTGAGCGACAGAGCATCGTCTGGCATCGATCTCAAGCCGAGTTCCTCCGCAGATTCGGGGATTGGGTCTTGGGTGCGTTGGCGAAGTCGTTTGAGCATTCTCACCTCACTCTGCGATTTTATACTCTGCGGTTTTATTTCGCAGTTGGTTTTCCGCGCTGGTCCTGGATCGTCGATCGATCCTGATTATTCTCGGAGCAATCCACTCCGATTTCAACAGGAATAGCAGTCAAAACGCGTGCCAGAGACACAAGAATCCGGAAAAATCCCAACTATTTCCAGTGTGCTCAGATCGCCGGTGTCCTTGATGCAAGATCGCATCGATCTGAGTTCTTTCGATTCATTCCGCCTCATCCGGCCAGCGATGGTCAGAGTGCGGCTTTAGGGAAACCATCGTTTAACCCCTGTTCAAACGGTGAAGATTCGATGAAAACTAGGTCTCTTCTAGGACTTGAAGGCACCAAGACGGGCCTTTGATCATCCAAGCCGAGTCTGGGGTTAGGTCATCCGAATTTATATTTTCTTGATTCCGAAGAGGGACCGTTATGTTATTGCACAGCAGGCGTCAAGGACGCCGTGGATTTACGCTCGTGGAGTTGCTCGTGGTCATCGCCATCATCGGCGTTTTGGTCGGCTTGTTGCTGCCGGCCGTTCAGGCCGCGCGCGAAGCGGCCCGACGGATGAGTTGCAGCAACAACATGCGACAGGTTTGTTTGGCCATCGCCAACTTCGAATCGGCCAGAAAGAAGCTGCCCCCTTCGAGCATCAACCTCAGTGGGACAGGGACCGCCAGCAGCGTCGTTCAAACCCAACTGATCGAATTCCGCAAAGAGGGTTTCGACGGGACCCAAAATGGTCATTACGCCAACCAGTGTTTTTTGACGATCATCCTCCCATTCATGGAAGCGACCAACGTCATCAACGCCCAGACGGCAGGTGCTCCGGGCGGATACAGCGTAAAACTCGATTGGTGGCACCCTCAGAACCGAGCCGCAGCTTCCTCGCCGATCGCTACGTACTTGTGCCCGTCATCCCCGGGTGAAAAATTTCTCGATACGGCACGACTCGGTTCGGGCGATCGGACAAGGTTCGCCGGGTCGACCGGAGATTGGCGTCCAGCGGTTACCGACTACATGGCCGTCAATCGTGGGAACTGGAACGGATCTGGAAGTGTTTGGAACATTCTGACCCAAAACAATCCGCCTTACCCAAGTGATTTTGGAGTCCGTGGGGGGATGGCGACCAACGAGTTTACCAAGCTCGCGGCGATCACCGATGGGTTGAGCAATACGCTGACGATTTCTGAGGCCGCCGCGCGACCGGCGCGTTGGAGCAACAACGCCAGGATCGAAGAGTACGCGGGTGGGACGAATCCCTACATGAACGGTCCTTGGGCCCACCAAGGGAACGATATTGCCGTCGATGGTTCTTGGTTTAACTCGGGGGCGACTCCCCCTCAGTTCGCCAACATCACTTCCGTTACAGCGGCCGCCGCCCCAAACCGATGCAGCTTGAATTGCACCAACCAAGGGGAAATCTATTCGTTCCATTCCGGGGGGGCCCACGGTGGACTCGGGGATGCTTCGGTTCAATTCCTAAGCCGATCGATCGACCTGCGGATTCTGATGCTCATCTCGGCCCGGGGGGATGGCGCTGTGGTCGACGCCGCAGCATTCAATCAGTAGCCGATCGCTGTTGATTCCAAATTGCTGGAAGAGAAAACGACGACAGAGCCGCATCGTTGCGATGCGGCTTTTCGCATAATGCGATCATCCGATCGATCTCCAACGGATCGGTCTCCTCGGCGACCACGCGGGTCTCGCCAGACTGCTGACTGACGAGCAATAGCTTGCGTCCAAATCGCATCAGGACCCATTGCTGCTTGGGACTCCATTGGGCCGTACCGATCACCTCGAGGACCTCCGAGGGCAGTTTTTTCTTGGACGATTCGGGCAAGATACGGCGCAGCAGGAATACCAATCCAAAGAAAAGACACACCACCATACCGAGCGAACTGAGAGTCCCAAAAACTCCTTGCGTCGAACTGCGTTGCACCTCCGGCGATCGGGCTCCCTGTGTCGATTCGATTCCTTTCGGTGCCGTCGAGGGCTTTGGAAGGGGTAACTTGGCAACCCCAGGGGCAAGAGCCAAAGAGTCCGAGGAGCGAGTCTCAAAAACCCGGGCCGGCGATTGGGCTTGAGAAAACCCATTCTCCGGGGTACTCAGTCCGAGCCCGATGCCAACGACAGCCGTGACGGCGATTCGAGAGAGAATGGCCCCAAAGGTGGTGTTTCGAAAGGATGCTTGGAGGCGTTCAACAGTCATGGTGTCGCGCTGGCCGGGCAGAGCAGTTCGACGACGCGGAAACATATCTGTCCGTCCAAGCATAGTATTTCACCTTTGGCCAATCGGCAATTGCCCGCGTAAAGATCGAACAACTGCTCTGCATGGGCGTCGAGAACGAGCAAAGCGTCTTCTGGGAGTTCGTAAAGAGACCGGAACGTAAGCTGAGTTCGCCCCAGTTCGATACGAAGTTCCTCGGTTTTAGCATCGGCCGCATCGGTTCGCAGCGAGCTGGAACCTGCAAGGTCCTTCTCGGCAGATCGGTGTGCATCGGAGGCCTGCGTGTTAGCTAGCAATTGAGGCTGCGTGGGGTAAGGCAGCATCGAGTTTTCGTTGGTCTTTTGGGTATCAAGGCATTCCGACCAGTCGGCAAGTCGATAGGGTTCGATTCCCGGATCCCTAAGGTTTGCGTTTGCCTGTTCCAAGGCGGCGACGGCCTCGAGGAGCATGCGCTCGGATTGAGCCATCGGCTCTTGGATTATAGGCTCGTGCCCTATTGGCTCGGGGGTCATTGGCTCGGGGGTCAATTCGGTCATCCGGAACTCTCCTGAGTTGGGTTTCCGCGTTGGATTTCTGGTCCATCGGATCGCAGCCCGATTGAGGGACCCTGGGGTTTCTCAAAAAACGAGAATGGAATCAAGTCGGATTCATCAAATTCGATCTCTCGCTGGGCTCTTTTTGGTAAGATCTGCACGTCGCGTGATTTGCAAGAAGCTATTGGTGGCAATTGCTCAGGCGTTCTACAGACAGGTCATGAAGAGGACGGTTTGCCGTGGAAGATCAGGACATTCAAGAAGGTCGGGTTTTCGTCGAGACGATGGTGGTGCTGCTTCGATCGGCTCCGACGATCGAGGAGATGCGGACGGTATTTGGCGAATTCACCATCAATCGGGCTAGAAAAGAAGGGATCGATACCTGGGAGCATTGCGGCCCGGCCCTGTTTTTGGAGTATCGACCGGAGTATTTTGGTCAATTCGTCGTCGATATCGTCGATCGTCCGTGGCCCGATGAAATGGACTTCGACAAGCCCGACACCGCCTTGCACAAAGCCTGGGTCGAGGGCTGCTTTGGAATCGAAACCTGTCCAGGAGCCCTAGAGCGAGCCATCGAGCACTCTTGGGTCTGGCCCGAGGGCCGCGAAGCGGTCAAGGAAGCGAAAGCCTTCCTGCGTGTGCGGACGACTTTCTCGCTCGATCGCGACGAGGAGTTCGAGGATGATGACTGGATCCCTGACGATTACTTCGCCCCCGAAGAATTGATGGAAATGCACTCGGTGGTTTTGGCATTGCTCAAGCTACCGCAGGCGATTTGCTACTTCAATCCCCAGGGTGAGGTCTTGCGAGACGAAGCTTCCTTCGATGAAGCCGACGAATTGTATTTCGAGAACGAGGTTCCCGCATTGGAACTTTGGAGCAATGTCCGATTGTTCCGGTTCGATGATCAATGGACCATGATGGACACTGTCGGAAACTCGCAAGTTCAAGTACCCGATTTCGAAGCGGTCTTCTTCACAGAGGCCTATTCGCCAGCGGATGTCGAGCAGTTCCTTCGCATCGCAACGATGTACTTTTTGGAGGACGCCGAATTCGAAAGCCGCGAGGGGCTTAAGGACGAAAACGGGGTAAACTGGAAGTTATCGATCCATCTCGATAGCCTATGCGACCCACCCCGGCAAATCATCCGATTGACCCCCGAGGATCAACGCCAGTTGCCCGAAGGTCTTTAGACGATTCGTCCCCTGTTTGCCGAAGGTAACGGGAAGCAAAAAAATGGTTATCGATCGAGTGGATCGAAGCAATGAACCGAAGTGCCCGATCCACCGTTCAAGAGTCCTAGATACTAACATCCTTTAGGTGTGTCGATGTCGATCAATACGCGATTACTCAAATGCTTGCTCCTCTTTGCCATGGCCCAACCGTGCTTGGCCCAACCGTCCTTTGCACAGGATTCGAAACAGAACTTCTCTGCAGACTTCCAAAAAGCGATCGGTGAAAAGCAATACGACCAAGCGATCGAATTGCTCGACCGATCGGTGGATGCTCCAATCTTCAACCGCATCACGGGCCGAACCCAAGTCGCCTCGTTGTTGATGCAAGCGGCTAGGCAAGACGACGCGATCGTTCAATTCGATAAAGCTTGCAACGCGGCGATCGAAGCGGCCGAAGCAGGCCAAATCACGAACCAAAACCTCGCCGGTACCCTGATGCTTGCGTCGGCGATGTCCCAACGGCTCGATCAGGAGAAATCCTCCAAATGGATTGCTCGAGGTCTAGAAGTGATCCAAAAAGGGCTTTCCGATCAAGAGCTCACCCCAGACCATCGATCGGTTCTGGAACTCCTGCGGATCAAAACCCAATCGGCAGCGCCGTCCCAAGCCGAAACGCATAAGAACTCCCTCTTGGAGTTCATCGCCCGATGCGAGGAACTCTTCTCGAAGGATTCTTCCAATCCTGCCAAGGTCGCATCGATGATCAGTATCTGGGGTACCCAGATGCAATTTGCAGATGCCGACCTAACTGAAAAGACCTTCGAGAAAGCCAATGCACTGGCCCAAGAGGCACTCAAGCAAACCGCAACGCCGGCAATCGTCTCTTCCTACTCGGCCTTAGTCACAACCTACGTCGGCAGAAATGCCCGAAATGCACCCGATGCGGCCGCCAAAGTCCTCGACCAAGCCAAAGCGGTTTTCAACAGCATTGAGTCGGAGGACAAGTCGGTCACGCAGATCGTCGAGAACTTCTCTAGAAATGTGAAAAACATCGAGAGAACCATCGAGAGTTCCAAGAGACTTCTGGCCATGGTCGGAAACCCAGCGCCTAAAATCGACCCCATGGAATGGGTCAACGGGGAGCCTTTCAGCGATCTTTCCGACCTTCGGGGCAAGGTCGTTTTGATTGATTTCTGGGCCGTATGGTGCGGCCCTTGTATCGCCACGTTTCCCCACCTGAAGCACTTGGATCAAGAGTACGGAAAACAGGGACTGACCATCCTCGGAGTAACGCGACAGTACAACTATGCCTGGGACGATGAAAAAGAAATTCATGTTCGAAAAGAACAGCCCGAATCGGTTTCGCTCGAAGACGAAATGAAGATGCTCGAAAAGTTCATCGCCAAATATGGACTCAACCACAGGACCATGATCACCCCCCAAGACAGCCAGATGCAATCCCAGTACGCGGTGACTGGCATCCCTCACGCGGTCCTGGTCGATAAACAAGGGATCGTGCGGCTCGTGAAAGTCGGATCGGGTAGCCAAAACGCCGAAGAAATCGAAAACACCATCAAGAAGCTCCTTGCCGAGTAGCCCCCAGTTTCGGATCGAGCTGATCTGGCCGTTCGAAGAAGACTGATGAATCGATGAAAACCAAATGGAGAGCGAGGCTAAGGCTTTGGGGTAAGAAACGCGGCGGGCGAATGACCGGTTGGTGGTTTATCGGTTCGTTGGGTGAAGCCCTCTTTTTCGCCGCCGTCTTCCTCATCGGGGTCTTCCTCTCGGCCATTCTCGTCAGTTGGCAACTGATGTCTCAAAGCACCCAGCCCTTGAAAATTGGCTACGGATTTTGGCTGTTCCTCGGTGTTTGCCTGTCGTTTGTCGTGATGGGAATCGTCGGATTCTGGTACAGGGTGCTCAAAGTTGTCACCAGCGACGAGCATCGGGAAGTTCTAGATCTCAAGAGTATCCTTCCGCAGCCTTTGAAGGAAACTCAGCAGACCAAAAGGGTCTTAACACCACCGACCATTCCCGATGTGAAGCGATTGACCGATAGCCCTGGGGCTCGGTTGGCCTATCGGCTTCCGAGCCAAATCCCCGAAAACGGAGCGCTCGTGGCCCTAGGGGTCTTCGCCATGGCTTGGAATGCGATGATCGCGGTTTTTCTTGTCATCGCGGCCGAGAACTTTCTGCGTTCCCAAGTCCCATGGCAGTTGATACTGCTGTTGGTACCGGGAATTTACGTTGCGATCCGCTCCGCACGGTTGTTCTTCCGATCCTTCATTCGAACCCTGGGAATCGGTTCGACGACCGTGGAAATCCAAGACCTACCCCTGCTCCCTGGAAGGGAATATGGTCTGGAAGTCGTCCAGTACGGACGATTGGTCATCAAGAAAATCACTGTGCGGCTAGAATGCCAAGAGGAGAGCACTTATCATTTCGGTACCGACCTGCGGACCGAGCGACAAACCGTCTTCAGCCAGGAAATCGCTTCGCACGGTAGGGATCGTATCGATTGGGGATACCCCTTACGCATGGAATGCCGTTTTGCGGTTCCTCAAGATGCTATGCATTCCTTTCAGAGCAAGCATAATGCGGTCCATTGGAAAATAGTTGTCAGTGGAGAGGCAAATCGATGGCCATCGTATTCCAGAAGTTTTCCCGTCGTAGTCTACCCGCAGCCCAACCCGAGCCGAGCGATTGCCTCGTCATGATCCGACTGATCGGCTTGCAGCCGACCTACATGCCCGGCGATTCGCTGGAATTTGAATACCGTGTCGCAAACGTCGATCGAGGATCGATCGTCGCTGTCGAATGCTCGGTCTGTTGGATCACGGAAGGAAAAGGAACCGAGGACCTCGGAGTTCACTTCTTTCAACGCCTCGCTGGCGACTCCTTGGCGGCAATCGACTGGAGTATCGCTCAAAAGATATCCTGTCCGCTGCCGGTCTCTCCCCTGTCGTACGAGGGTCAACTGCTGAAGATCTCCTGGTGCGTTCGAGCTCGATTCTTTCTGAACGATGGCACTGAGCTCATGGCCCAACAGCCCTTCTACCTGGGCACAGTCACCCGCGAGATATGATCGATTCAACAACGAGCAATCCGTTCTGCTCCCGTTTTTTGCAGCCCGGTAGCATTCCGTTTTGCTTCCGAGGCACCGAGTCGATCTCCCAATTGGCCGACCGGATTCGAGCCCCCCAAGCCCCCAGCGCCCCCCGAGGCAAGAGAGCCACCCGAGGCAAAAAAGCCCAAGCGGCCTTGAAGCTCTCGATCGTCGGTCCTCACGGGTCTGGCAAATCGACTCTCCTGCATCAGTTAAACCAAGAGCTCCGAGGCAATCGCCAAAGCAACTGCCAGAGTGACTCAGGGCTTATTGTCTTGCATTCCACGTCGAACAAGCTTGCAGCACTCAGGTCGATCCTTAGGCGAATCCATCGCGACCAATGGTGCTTGATCGACGGTTACGAGCAGATTCCCCGATGGGCCCAATTCCTGATTATCGCACGGGCAAAGCCAAGGCGCGTGGCGCTATGTGTCACGGCCCATCGATTGCCATGGATGTTTCAAACCCTATGGGAGACCAGGGTCGATGCGCATGTCGAATCGCATGTGATCGAATGCCTGCTTGCAAATGTTGCTGCCAAAGACGGCGGACCGCCCAGCGTGATTTCGGACTTGCTTCATTCGCCTCACTGGGCTGCTTCTCGCCAAAAGCATCAGGAAAATCTTCGCGAGTCCTTGTTCGATATGTACGACTGGTGGCAAGCTACCGTCGACGATTTTCGCCGTTCTCGCTAGACTAAATAGCGTTATTCCCAATCGGTATTCGCCATTGGCACCCACTCGGAGTGTACTTATGTCCGTCGTGATGAATCTTCCTGGCTCTTTCTATCTTGGTCGCCGTTTCGATCTTGCCGAACGAAAGAGAACCGATTCCCAAGTCCATTACGAGTCGAAGCATCTGACGACCCACGCGTTGTGCGTCGGGATGACCGGCAGCGGAAAAACGGGACTCTGCGTGAGCCTGCTCGAAGAGGCGGCCCTCGATGGAATTCCTATCATCTGCATCGACCCCAAAGGGGATCTAGGCAACCTGCTCCTGACCTTCCCTGAACTTAAGCCCGAGGACTTTCGACGCTGGCTCGATAAATCCGAAGTGATGGCCAAACGCAGCGACGAGGACAAAGACCTTTCCGATGAGGAACTGCTGACCAAGACAGCCAAAGGCACGGCAGAAGCCTGGACCAACGGACTCAACGATTGGGAGATGAACCTCGAGTACTTGAAGTCCCTTCAGCAGATCGAAAAAGTGATCTACACCCCTGGCAGCAACGTCGGTGTTCCGCTGACAGTGCTCAGTAGCCTCGACGCCCCGTCGAAAGAAGTCCGTGAAGATGAGGAAGCTTTCCGGGATCAAATCTCCAGCGCTGTATCCGGATTGCTCTCGCTTTTGAGCATCAATGCCGATCCGTTGACGAGCCGCGAGCACATTCTCCTATCGAATATCCTCAAGGATGCTTGGTCCAAGGGCCAAGACCTATCGATGGAAAATTTGATCCGATTCATCCAAACCCCACCGATCAAAAAGGTAGGAGTGATGGATGTCGATTCGTTTTTCCCTGTCAATGAGCGAGCCAAGCTCGCCATGTCGCTGAACAATCTGATGGCCTCGCCGGCCTTTGCAGGCTGGATGCAAGGCCAAGCCTTGGACATCGAGACACTGCTCTACACACCGAGCGGTGCGCCCAAGATATCGATCATCTCGATCGCCCACCTGAACGATAGCGAGAGAATGTTCTTCGTGACGATCCTGCTCAATGAACTCGTCTCGTGGATGCGCAGCCAAAACGGCACGAGTGCACTTCGCGCTATTTTCTACATGGATGAAATCTACGGGTACTTCCCGCCTGCGGCCAAGCCACCGAGCAAAGGCCCTATGATGACCTTGCTCAAGCAAGCACGCGCCTTTGGGTTGGGGATCGTCCTAGCGACCCAAAATCCGGTAGACCTCGACTACAAAGGGCTCTCGAATATGGGGACCTGGTTCCTCGGACGCTTGCAAACCCAAAGGGATAAAGATCGAGTCCTCGATGGTCTCGAAGGTGCATCGCTGCAACAAGGTGCTTCCTTCGATCGCAATGCGATGGATAAGAATCTTTCGGCGTTGGGCAAGCGTGTATTTTTGATGAACAACGTCAACGACAACGCTCCGACAATCTTTCAGACGCGGTGGGCTTTTTCCTTCCTTCGAGGTCCTCTATCGAGGCCCGAAGTCAGCAGTTTGATGCAGAGCAAAAAATCCGAGATCCTCCAAACCCGCTCAACCGAATCGTCTGAGAGTTCATCCGACTCGACGGTTTCATCCGATGCGAAGGGCTCGACCCAAAGTGCTTCGACGGTTGCTGCCGGACCACCGATCATCCCGGCGGCCATCGAAGTGCGGTACCTCGTTCCCAACAAAGCCTTTCGATCGAGCCATCGCTTGGAGTACCGACCAGGACTGCTTGCCAACGCCAGCCTCCACTTTGTCCGAGCCGCAAGCGACGTCGACACCTGGAGCGATATTCAGGTCTTAGCCCACATCTCGAGCAGCGTCCAAGAGCACTTGTGGGAAAACTCCCATAGGCTCGATCCCACGAGCTACGAACTAGGAGATCCAGAGAGTGGTTTTTCATTCGTGGATCCTCCTGCCGAATTGCTCCAGATCAAGAACTACAAATCTTGGGAAAAAGAGCTCACCGAGTATTTGTTCCGGCATGAAAAATGTGTCGTTTACAGCAGCAAAGCGCTCAAACAGAACGCAGCTCCGGGACTATCGGAACTCGACGCCCGCATGGAGTTTTCTCAGATCGCCCGAGAGGCTCGCGACAAGGAGATGGAGAAGATCCGCGCGAAGTACGAGGACAAACTCCGGACTCTGCATGCCAAAGTCACGACCGCCCAGCAGCGAGTCGACAAGCTCGTCGACGAGGCCAAAGCAAAACGGATGGATGGACTGGTCAATATTGGGACCTCGATTCTCGGAGCTTTGCTCGGTAATAAAACGCGCAGTGGGTCGAGGACCTCCTCGGCTGTTCGGGATCTTACGAGTGCAGCCAACAAAGGGAGCGATATCTCCAGGGCCCAAGAGACGCTCGATGAGTTGGTGTTGCAGAAGGATGCGATGGAACGCGAGTGCATCGCCGATGTCGAGAGAATCAAACGAGATTATTCGATTGAAAACCTGGTGCTAGAAGCCACTGAAATTCCGCTTCGGAAAGCCGACACGAAAGTGAAGCTCCTTGCGCTAGCCTGGGTACCATGGCAAATCGACTCCCATGGCAATGCGACATGCTTGATCGAAGGGTAGATCGATTGTCCCCAATCGATCGGCGCGATAAGCCACTGCGACCGGCAAAACCAACAGCCGCGAAAACCGTAAGACGCCTCCGCTAGCGCGTCGTCTCGGAGCTATTGAGACAATAGCTCTACCAAGTCAGAGCTAGTACGTGCTAACTCGATGCTTCCTGCGCCATCGCGATCCGAGCGATCGCCTCGGGGAGAGCCTCGCACTCAAGTTCGAATACCCGCTTTTGCAACGTTTCGGCGGTGTCCCCCTCGAGCACCTCGCAGGCACGCTGCAAGAGGATCGGTCCATGGTCGTACTGGTTATCCACAAAGTGGACCGTGCAACCGGAAATCTTCACCCCAAAATCGATTGCCGCTTGATGCACACGCAGTCCATACATCCCTTTGCCGCAAAAGGCAGGAATCAGCGATGGATGGATGTTCACGACTCGATTTTCAAAATCAACCGGGATCAGCAGATGCTCCAAATAGCCTCCCATGATCACCCATCGGGCGCCCGAGCGGCGGATCGCCTCGAACATACTTAAGGAATGCGATTCCCCATCGGAAAAGCTACGGCGTCGTATCACCTCCGTCGGTATCGATTCGGCTTGGGCCAAGGCAAGCCCCTTTGCGGCCGGGTTCGAGGAGACAACCAATCGGAATTCGACGGGCAACTCAGAGCCTCTCTTGCGTTCGATCAAATTTTTGAGCGTGGTTCCACCGCCGGAAATCAAAACAGCGATCGGTAAAAGCGGACTCTTGACCACATTAGCTCCAGTAACGCAGAGGTTTATTTTGCGAACCGACTCTTGCCGGTCCCCTCGATGGCTTGGCCGATCGGCCAACACTCAAAACCGAGCGACTTGATCATGTTTTGAATGCTTGTGGCAAAATAAGGCCTAACGATCACGACAAATCCAACCCCCATGTTAAACACTTGATCCATTTCTGAATCAGCGATCTGACCGAGTTGCTGGATCCATTGGAATACCGGAAGGATTGGCCATGACCCTCGTTCGAAGATCAAATCGACATCGGGGGGCAAAATACGTTCGGTGTTTTCCAGCAATCCACCTCCGGTGATATGCGCTAGACCATGAACGACCGTCTTGGTCTTGTAATGACTCAGAATGGTTCTCGTCAATCGGCTGTAGATCAAGGTCGGTTCGAGCAGGGCCTGAGCAACGGTCGTCTGCAATTCCGGAATGTAACTTTCCAATTGGTACTTGCCTACATCGAAAATCGCCTTGCGGGCTAAACTGTATCCGTTGCTATGGATGCCCGAGGAGTTGATTCCAAGGATCACATCCCCTGATTGGATCGCTTTACCAGAAATGATATTCGACTTGTCGACCACACCGACACAGAAGCCAGCGAGCTCGTAATCCCCAGGCTCATAATGGTCGGGCATGATCGCCGTCTCACCACCGATCAGACTGCATTCGCCGTCGATGCATCCATCGGAGATGCCCTGGACAAGCTGTTCGAGCAACGTCGGATCGTCTTTGGACATCGCCACATAATCCAGGAAGAACAGCGGTTCGGCTCCCGTGCAAAGCACGTCGTTGACGCACATGGCGACAAGATCGATGCCGATCGTCGCATGCTGCTTGGCGAGGATCGCGACTTTGAGCTTGGTTCCAACCCCATCGGTCCCGGAGACCAAAATCGGCTGCTTGTAGTTGCGTGCGAAAAGCTTCTGCGAAAAGTCCAATGCGAACAGACCGGCAAAGCCTCCGTCGTTTCGCATCACCCGAGGGGTAAAGGTCCGATGCATCAGCTTCGGCAGGCGACGCATGGACTCTTCATAGACTTCCAGGTCGACTCCGCTGTCTTTGTAGGTGATTGCCATTCGAATGCCAAACGTTAAAGAACCGCCTTGCAGGCCGGCCCGCGCGAGCCCATGAACATCTTCTGGCGAATTATCCACAATCCCAACGAATTCGACGAGGGGCAAACGGCCCTATTGCAACGAAAAACTAGCCCGAAAGAATCTGCTGGTACAACGCTCGGATTCGGGCCGTCATCAGCCGATGGCCGAACCGCAGGCGACATAATTCGCGCCCGGCAAGCCCGAGCGATCGTCGCAAATCGGGGCTTTTGGCCAAGTGCAAAATTCCCTCGGCCAGCGGGCCGATCGATCCTGGACCCAATAGAATGCCCGTTTTCCCATCGAAGACCACCTCTCTGGCTCCATCGATGTCAAAACTGATCACCGGCTTGCCGGCGATCAGGGCTTGGGGCAAAGCCCTAGCAAGCCCCTCTCGAAGCGAAACATGCACGAGCATATCCATCGCCCCGATGCACTCTGGGATTTGATCGGGGGAAACCAGCCCCGTAAAGATAAAGTGCCTTTGAAGACCCTTGGACTCAATCCATCGGGTCAAGGAATCCCGAAGGATCCCGTCTCCGACGAGCAGGAAGCGAACTTTGGGATTTTCTCGAACGACCTGCTCGGCGGCAGCCAGAAGGTACTCATGGCCCTTGAGAGGGAATAATCTTGCGATCTTTCCTACCAGAATTTCGTCAGGTTCGATCCCCAAACGCCTTCGCACCGCCTCGCGCGTGGAATCGGCCAGCAGGAACGGCTCAACATCCATGCCGCTGTAGATGGTCTCAAAGTGCTCTCGCTTGGCGATTCTCGCATCGACCATCAGATCGGTCATCGCATCGGCCACGGAGATCAGCCGGTGGCATCGGCGGGCTGCCCAGCGCTCGCACCCCTGATAGAACTTGCGCGTCGCCCAGGATTGGTAGGGGTGAAAAGGGGCTCCGTGGACAGTGTGTACCACGCACGGGACTCGGAGCGACCAAGCCGCCGCGCGGCCCAAGATCCCCGCCTTGGCACTGTGGGTGTGCACCACCTCGGGCCTCAATCGAGCGATCGATTGTTTGAGCATCGCGTAAGCTCTTCGGTCGGTCCAAGGGCGTACCGAGCGAATGAGCTCAGGGATCTCGATAACCCGCAAATCCGAATCGCGGTGCTTCTCGAGCAAGGAGCCTTCGGCACCCAAACTCGGTCCTGTAATGAGGGTGACGTCGTCCCCGAAATCGCGAGCAAGGTCCAAGCAATTGAATCGTGTGTTCTCTTGGGCACCGCCGACGATCATTCGGGTAATGATATGGACGACTCGCATACTAGACGAATCGCAAAAGCCCATAGCGTTTTTTGCCAGCTCGCAAAATCAGGTATTTGCCAGCCAGATCCGACTCATTCAAAACCCGGTCGAATGCGGTGACCTTCTGATTGTTCAAGTAAGCGGCACCCTCGGTCACCGTGCGACGCGCTTCGCTCTTGCTGTTGGCAAGCCCTGCGGTGCAAAGCGCATCGAGTATCCCAAGGCCTTGTGCAAGCCGATCGCGAGGAACCTCTTGACTCGGTACATCCTCGAAAATCGTGTTGAGCTGGTCTTGGGTCAATTGGGTGATATCGGCTCCAAAGAGCAATCGTGTCGCATGCTGCGCGGAGTCCAACTTGGCCTGGCCATGGACAAGCCGTGTTAGGGATTCGGCAAGCCGTGTCTGTGCGGCTCGCTCTTGCGGCTTCTCGCGAAGTTGGCTCTCAAGCTCTCGATATTCGTCCTGCGTAAGATCCGATAGGAACCGAAGCGTCATCAACACATCGGCATCGGCGACATTGATGAAATACTGGTAGAACTCGAAAGGGCTAGTCCTCTGTGCTGCAAGCCAGACGGCCCCCCGCTCGGTCTTGCCCATCTTCTTGCCGTCGCTGGTGGTAAGCAACGGACAGGTCAACCCAAAAAGCGGGCGACCGAGCATGCGACGTCCAAGATCGATTCCAGCGGTGATGTTGCCCCACTGATCGCTACCCCCGATCTGCAAGAGGCAGTCGTGATGCTTGGCAAGAAACACAAAGTCATACGCTTGGAGCAGCATGTAGCTGAACTCGGTATAACTCAAGCCGCTATCGGTTCGCTCCAAGCGACTTTTCACTGAGTCCTTCGTCAGCATGACGTTGATGGGGACGTTCTTCCCGACGTCCCTGAGGAAGTCCAAAAAGGAAAAACCCTGCATCCAGTCGAGGTTGTTGACCAGAATCGCTGCGTTTGGACCGGTGAAATCAAGGAAATGACCGAGTTGCTCGCGGATGCCCGCAACGTTCGTCGCCAACGATTCCTTCGAGAGCAATTGCCGCTCATCGGTCTTGCCACTCGGATCCCCGATCATCCCGGTCGCTCCGCCAACGAGCGCCACGGGTCGATGACCAGCTTGCTGGAACCGCCTAAGCATCATCAACGGCAGGAGCGACCCGACGTGCAGGGAGTCTGCCGTAGGATCGAAACCCGCATAGACGACCGTCGGCTTGCTGAGCTGCTCACCCAACTCCTTAGGATCGGTGGACTGATGGATCAAGCCTCGCCATTGGAGTTCGTCAAGAATCGACTTCATAAGCTAAAAACCGGATAGAGACTAAAACTGAATTTTGTATTTTTCGGTCATCGTCCGACGCATATCGGCGAGGGATTGTTCTAACCGAGCCATCAACTCCTTAAAAGACGTGTTTCCCTGAGCCTGACCCATGCGGTAGTATTTCACGGGCGAATTCGGATCGACAAAGTTCCCTCCGTAACTGCCATAGTTGCCATAGCCTCCATAGCCGTAGCCCATGCCCGCCATCGTTCCGACTGCCGTTGCCGTCGAGAAGGCTCCGGTTCCAGCATCGGCCGCAACCGCCGCTGCCCCTTGGGAAATGTTGGTCAATTGCATCGACATCGAATTGCTACGCAACGATTTGGCAACCTCAGCTCCAAACATCACCATCTGGGGATCGACCTCGAGCGTCGGCATTTCATCGATCCGATTGGCCATGTTCCCATTCCACTGGGCGCGTTCCCCGGTGTTGTTGGCCGAGTAATCCCTGACGCGATGGACGATGTTGATGACCTTCCGGAAGTAATCCCTCGTGTTTTCGGCCACAACGCTAGGACTCGTCTGCGGAGCGGTCGGTGCTGAGGGACTGTCTGTTTTGGTCACAGTAGTCACACCGCGACTGGCTCGGTGCACGGTGAACATCCCGAGCAAATCGTCCAAGGTCTCCGAGGCGATCGGACCGGTAAACGACAGTGTCTTGCCCTCAGAGACCGCACTCATTTTCCACTGAGAAAACTCGTCGAGTTGCACTCCACGGGCCGTCAGCACCTCTGCGAAAAAGGCTTTGGCCACGGGGGTAAGCTCCGTCGGTGCGCTCAGGAAATCGATCAGGACCGTTGCCTCGAGCGCGTCGCTGGCAACCGAGATGGTGATCCCCTGGACCGATGAAAGCGACTTGGCGATCGACTCGATGTTTTTTCCTTGCAGCGACTTCGACTGTGCCAGCTTCTCGTTCAACACACCCGTCGATAGGACATCCTCGAGATCCACCGCGATACTGACCGATTGGCGGTCCGTGAGCCGACCGGCCACCTGCTGCAAATAACTGCTGACGACATTGCTGCGGTCTTTTTTGAGCCACTGTCCTACGAACTTGCGATCCGCAGGCCGAACAATCGACACAACATTATCGGCTAGTGGGACCAAGTACATTTCATTGGGAGTCCAAACAATCGACCGTCCCTGCAACGTATCGACATACCCACCCTCGCGCTGCGCGATCGATTCGGCGGTCGATGTTTTTTCAACCGCTGCATAACCGATCTCCCAGTCGGGTTGGAAAGACTCCAGGTCCAACTCCGCGGCGATCCGAACACGGACCACATTTCCAGGCAAGTCCTCATGAAGAGGCGAGCCGAGGGTCAGTTTTCTCAAAGCGACCATGTCCCCCTGGACAATCGCATTGGCCGTCTTCGGGCAAGATCGAAGTACATCGAGCATCGATGGCTCAGCACACCATCCTTGGACGACCGCCAACGAACTCGCAAAACACATCGACCCGGTCAACCATGAAAATCGCATTCCGAAACTCCTCGATCTTGTCCCAAGCGAACGTCAAAAGATCTATTCTGACCTGCCAGCACCCGTTTTGCCAGCGACCCGAGCGGCTTGTTTCGCCGGATTTCACCTAGGACTTGCACGACGGAGGCCAAGAGCCTCCCGTCGGGCTTGCCCTGCGCCGCAAATCTTTCTTCCGCCTTCGGCGGAAGAAGAAAAAAGAGTGGGGGGATCGCGCCGCCTTGCGTAGCTATGAGTCTTGGCCCCGCCCGGCAGGCCGCGAATCTCATTCCGCCTTCTGTGCAAATATGATATAAATCCAGGATACCTCGCGGATCGGCTCACCTGATCGAGAACCTTCTATCGATATGCAAGCGATTCTCCAACGCATCCAACATCTTTTCCAATCGGCCTTTGGACCTACCAGCCTGTTTGAACGCACCAAGGATATCCAACAGCAGGCCAATGCGGTCGCAAAACATCGAGAACTCGATCACTTGCGCCACGAAGTCGGCGACCTTCTGGCCAGCACTTTACAGCTCTGCAATGAGTGCGGTTGGGATCCGAGCGAGTTGGTCACCGAAACCCTTGATCGCATCGAACAAAGGGTCGATATCTACAAAAAACTCAACCGAAAACAACGCATAGGCTTGTTGCGCGCCGATTTTGATCCCATCGATAACCATCACCTTGCGATCATTCAACGGTCGATCCAGAGCAAAGCGGTCGACGAAGTCTGGTTGATGCCCACATTTCAAAGCTCCCACGCACCCCTCGGTGCATCGACCCAAGACCGTGTGGCGATGTGCCGACTGGCCGTCGAGGACCTCGATCATGCCCACGTCTTTACCTACGAACAGGAAAATGAATTCTCTGGAGATGCCTATCACCTGATCAAACGCCTCTTGGGGGAAACGTCCTTTCGCGATCGTATCGAGTTCAGCTTGATCCTCGAACGCTCGGCGGCCGACCAATTGCACCGCTCCAACGCGATCGAGCGAATCGAAGACGCTATTGCTGTTTTGGTCGTCGAGTCCAATGAGCCTAAGCCCGCTTCGGAGAACGCATGGTTCCGCAGCCTTCCTCACCGCTGGCTATCCTTGCCGACCGGTGGTGCTCCGATGTCGACGCCCCTTGAAATCCGTGGCCTTTTGGAAAAAGGGGACCAGGCGGCCTGGGCGTTTCTACCACAATCGGTCGGCAGCTATATCCGGGAACAAAACCTCTATTTGCGATCCCAAAACTCATCGGCCCGAGAACTGCCCAAGCAACGCATCGCCGTCTTTTGCGAGTCGTTTTCTCCCCCGACCCTTTTGCAGTGCGAACAGATTCGTCTCTTGCTTGAGCAGGGCTTCGATCGAGTCATCATCCATCCGCGCGGCGTCCGTTCCGATCGCGGAGAGCACGAGATGGCCCTGCCTCGACATCGCGCCGCGCTGGTCTCATTGGCCTTTCAAAACATCCCAAATGTCGAGATCAATTACGATGACATCAGCAATGGGACAAACTCAACTTTGTTCGACCTGACCTACCGCTACGCCCCGTCAGGCGAAGTCTGGCTGGTCGTCCCCCAATCCGATGCGATACGCGATGCTACAAATCAAACCTCGGCAATCGAAAAGCTCGAACATGGCCCACGCCTATGGAAAGAAGCCCGATTCGCTCTCCTGGACGATTCCACCACCGACCCCGACCCTAAACCTCTACCCCCCGAACATCGCTCCATCCGAATCCCCCATGGCCCCTCGCCAGCAGACCTCCGAAGCGAGATCTTCCATGGAAATCCGATCGATTCCTACCTCGATCGAGATGTATGCAACTACATCCAACGCCACCGGCTCTTTGTTCCAGGGACCCCAGGCCGCGACGCGATCTTCCAAGTCCCCCGCCCCGAACTGTTCATCATCCATGACGAAAGAAATCCCCGAGCCGTCGAACTGGCGAACTTCTATGCAAAGTACCAATCGAGCCAACCGAACCTGATCCTCGTCATCGGAGGGGATGGGACCATGCTCAAAGCCATCCGCGAACACTGGCGCAGAAGACTACCCTTTGTCGGTCTAAACGCCGGACATCTAGGGTTCCTCATGAATGCCTCACTCCCCGCGAACCTCGAGAACATCGATCTGATCTCTCAATCCCTCCCATTGCTGCGCGTGGATGTTCAATACCCAGATGGAAAAACCGCCATGCACCTAGCCTATGGAGATGCTTGGATCGAACGAGCCGAAGGCCAAGCAGCTTGGTTGCAGGTAAGAGTCAATGGCGAAGTCCAACTCCAAAAAGTAGTCGGCGATGGGATGCTCATCGCCACGGCCGCCGGCTCGTCTGCCTACGCCCGCGCCATGGGTGCTGTTCCCGTTCCGCTCGATTCACAGTCTCTGATCCTCGCCGGTTCGAACATCTTTCAACCCCGATTCTGGAAACCGATGAATCTCCCAGGCTCTAGCCAAATCACCCTGACAAGTCTCGATACTCGAGGCAAACGCCCCTTGAGAGCCTTCGTCGATGGGCAAACACTCGGAATCGTTCAGGAGATCTCCGCCAAGCAAAGCCTAACGGCCGCCGTCGAACTGGCCTTCACCAAAGAATATGACCCCTCGACCAAACTCCTCAAATCGATGTTCCCAAGCGACCTGAGCTAACTTCGGTGCACAGCTTTGTTCGTGCTTCTTCGTCGTACTCGTACTCAGTCCGCCGAGGCGGACTGAGTACGAGTACGACGAAATCCGAGGCGAGGCGCAATCGCATGCTCTGTAGCTGCAAGTTACGCCTCCGCCGGGACGAGCCCGAATGGCGTTGA
>Ga0315900_10001309_pt1 | contig 39819 bp, 41 predicted proteins | sample LakEriMetagenome_FD_203521 | JGI IMG/M metagenome (GOLD analysis project Ga0315900, IMG submission 203521) | Freshwater fungal communities from buoy surface, Lake Erie, Ohio, United States - Buoy 12 MA114 | ecosystem: Environmental > Aquatic > Freshwater > Lake > Lake biofilm | place: USA: Lake...
GATAGGAAGTTCCGCGGCGCCTCCACGGTCGGGCCGCATACGGCCCAGCCAGCTCCGGCGGTTGCTCCCCATGATCCGCCCCGCCAGGCCGACGCTTGCCGAAGTGCCATTGGCCGACCTATCCTTTACTCATCGTTGATGACAACCGAGACGGTGCTGATGCCTTGGGCTTGGTCGTGGAAGCACTTGGCAACCAAGTGCATGTGACCTATGGCGGGAGTCAGGCACTCGACGTTGCCACAGCATTTCGGCCCGATCTGATGCTCATCGACCTCGCCATGCCGGACATGGATGGGTGTCATCTTGTAAAGCAATTTCGCCAGCTTCCTGCATTCACTCGCTCCAAGATCGTGGCGATCACCGGCCATGCGGACGAGGGACACAGAACATTGGCGAAGAAGGCCGGGTTCGACGCTGTACTCGCCAAGCCAGTTGCTCTCAAAGACATCGAAGGAGTCTTGGACGGAGTAAAGGTCGTCTCTTCCCGCCAGCCACCCAAGCCCCGAAGTGGAATCCCCGGAACGCATTCCCGGTTGCCAATGGGCGAAGCACGACGAATCAGAAGCGAACGCCCATCGAAAGCTCTAACACAAGCAGAAAGTCAAGCAGCAATCTGCGAAGGGATCATCGGTTTTCAAGAGGAGTACATGGGGTTGCGGTCGGAGCAGATTCACTCTCACTTCATCAAAGACCTCTTGGTTGTGCGCATTCACGGCACTTTGACTTTAGCCGAGCGACAACTTGGAAAAGCAGTCTCGCCAGAAAAAGGCCGTGACCTCATCAAACAGACACGGAAGCAACTGCTGGAGTTGGCACGCCCGATGTTGGAATCGCTGGTCCACGAGGTCACGGGCGTAAAAGTGCAAAGTATGCACCACGACATCAGCACCGTGACGGGAGAAGAAGTCGTCGTCTTTACATTGGTTGACTCGCCCCGCTTTGGGTAATGCGCTCAGGACAACATGAATGGCATTGAGAGGCAGGCAATTGCCATTTACGAACATTCGGGCCTGGGAACGATCAGAAAGCATGGTTTGAATGACGGAGAGCAAATCGAGTGCAGACACAATGACCGGCCTTTCGGAAGCCGAAGTCGCCGTCCGATTGCAGCAGCACGGCTACAACGAGCTTCCCTCCTCGAAAAGTCGCAGCATCTTTGCGACTGCTTGGGAAGTTGTTAGAGAGCCAATGTTTCTGTTGTTGCTGGCGTGTGGCACGATCTACTTGGTCCTCGGTGACGTGCAAGAAGCCCTAATGCTTCTCGGCTTCGTCTTCGTCGTGCTGGGCATCACGCTCTATCAGGAACGAAAGACGGAGCGGGCGCTCGAAGCCCTGCGTGACCTTTCCAGTCCTCGTGCGCTTGTGATCCGTGGCGGCGAGCGAAAACGCATTGCGGGCCGAGATGTCGTTCCCGATGACCTTGTGGTGCTGGCCGAGGGCGACCGGGTTCCCGCAGACTCCGTGATTATCTCCTGCAACAGCCTGTCCACCGATGAATCGCTGCTCACCGGCGAATCCGTGCCGGTCAGAAAAGTTGCCTGGGACGGCGTTCGTGAGATGACTCGGCCCGGAGGCGAAGACTTGCCCTTCGTCTTCTCCGGGACATTGATCGTGCAAGGCCAGGGAATTGCCCAGGTGCGGTCTACCGGCATCCACACCGAGATGGGCAACATCGGCAAGGCTTTGCAAACGGTGCAAGTAGAAGGAACCCGGCTGCAAACTGAAGTCGGGCTGCTCGTGCGGCGAGTGGCGATCCTGGGATTGGCACTGTGCGTGTTCGTGGTCGTCATTTACGGCCTCACTCGTGGAAACTGGCTCCAGGGAATTCTGGCGGGGATCACCTTGGCGATGGCAATGTTGCCGGAAGAGTTTCCGGTTGTGCTGACCATCTTCCTTGCGCTGGGTGCATGGCGTTTGTCGAAGATCAAAGTTCTGGCTCGCCGTGTGCCAGTGATTGAGACTCTCGGCTCGGCCACGGTCCTCTGTGTCGATAAGACCGGCACACTCACCGCCAACCGCATGTCGATCCGCAAGTTGGCGGTGAACGGAACGGTGCATGATGTCGAGCAGCAGGCGGCTCAGGCGTTGCCAGAAGAATTCCACGAGATTGTGGAGTTTGGCATCCTGGCGAGCCAACGTGACCCATTTGACCCAATGGAGAAGGCGTTCCACGATCTCGGCAATGCTCGTCTCGCTCAAACCGAACATCTTCACGCCGACTGGACACTGGAACGAGGATACTCGTTGTCGCCGAGCCTGTTGGCGATGTCGCACGTTTGGAAGTCGCCCACTGGCAAAGATTACGTTCTGGCGACGAAAGGTGCGCCGGAAGCGATTGCTGATCTGTGCCATCTGAGTGCTGACCGCACGAAGGCGATTGGCGAACAGGTGGCAGCAATGGCTCAGGATGGGCTTCGAGTGTTAGGTGTCGCCAGAGGCGTGTTCGGGCAACAGGCTTTGCCCGGCGAGCAGCACGACTTCACGTTCGAGTTCCTGGGCCTCGTCGGTCTGGCCGACCCGGTGCGCCCGACCGTTCCCGCCGCCGTGGAAGAGTGCTACACGGCGGGCATTCGAGTCGTGATGATTACCGGCGATCACCCAACCACGGCCAAGAGCATCGCTCGGCAGGCGGGCATCAAACCCGTGGATGAGATCATCACTGGTCCCGAATTGGAGAAGCTGGACGAAGCGGAACTGCAACTGCGAGTGCGAACGATCAACGTCTTTGCCCGCATGGTCCCCGAACAAAAGCTGCGACTGGTCAATGCACTGAAGGCCAATGGCGAAGTCGTCGCCATGACGGGTGATGGCGTGAACGACGCTCCCGCACTCAAAGCGGCCCACATCGGCATTGCGATGGGTGGGCGTGGGACCGACGTGGCTCGTGAAGCTGCTTCGCTCGTTCTTTTGGACGACGATTTCGCTTCCATCGTTCATTCCGTCCGCATGGGGCGTCGGATTTATGACCACCTGCAAAAAGCAATGACTTACATCGTGGCAGTCCATGTGCCGATTGCCGGGATGTCGATTGTCCCCGTGCTGCTGGGCGGGCCGATTGCTCTCATGCCCGTGCATATTCTGTTTCTGGAACTGGTGATCGACCCGGCGTGTTCGGTCGTGTTTGAAGCGGAACCGGAAGACGCTGATGTGATGAGCCGCCCACCACGGAACCCCACGCTACCCTTGTTTGGCGGGCGGCTGCTGGGCCTGGGGCTGTTACAAGGAGCGAGCGGCCTGCTGATCGTCCTGGCGATTTATCTTTCAGCATTGTGGGGCTGGCTCAACGCCTCGGACGCCACCGCCTTGAGTTTCACCACGCTCGTCGTCGCTAACCTGGGCCTGATCTTTGCCAACCGTTCGTGGACCCGCACGATCTGGGCCACGTTGCGAACCCCCAACGCTGCCCTCTGGTGGGTCATCGGCGGCACGACCTTCTTCCTCGGTCTGGCACTCTACGTCCCGTTCCTGCGTAACATATTTCACTTCTCGACGCTGCATCTCAATGACCTGGCCCTTTGTCTGGCGGGTGGGTTCTTGAGCGTGATTTGGTTCGAGGGTCTGAAGTTGTTCAAACAGAAGTGGTGGACTTGAACCGAATCGCCGGTGAAGCCTCGTGCCGCCAAGATGTCCGCTCAAGAAAGTGACTCAGACAATGCTCTGGATCGAATGGTACAACTCGCTCGCCAAACCCTCTTGGACACCTGCCCCAGCGACCATCGGGCTTATCTGGCAGATTCTCTACCCGATCATCCTCGTCAGCTTTGGGTTCGTGTTTGTGCAGATGTTTCGAGGCAAGGTCGGTTGGCTGGTGGCGTTGCCGTTCGCCATCAACCTTGTGGCGAACCTGATCTTCACGCCGATTCAGTTTGGGATGCGAAACCTGCCGCTGGCGGCGGTGGATATTCTGATCGTGTGGGCCACGATCATCTGGATGATGGTCGTTGTCTGGCGGCACTACCGCTGGGTCGCCGTCGCCCAGGTTCCGTATTTCGTATGGGTGTCGCTGGCGACAGTCCTGCAACTGTCGATCACCTGGATGAATTGGTAACATGATGAAATTGAATTGCTGGAGTGAATCACTGTGGTACTGACCTGAAGCAATGCCGCAATTTAATTTCTGCCAGCCTAAAATGCTCCCTGCTTGCAACCAAGGACGATCATGATTCACGAAGTCTCAGGTGACATTCTGCTGACCAAAGCTCAAGCCATTGCCCACGGCATCGCTCCCAACGATCACTTCGATCAAGGACTCGCTTTGGCCTTGCGAGAGAAGTGGCCGATGATGGCGAAGGACTTTCGCCACTATGCAAACCAGTGCCATCCAAAGCCCGGTGAGATGTGGGCGTGGGGTGGATTCAACGTCCGAGTATTTTGCCTAATGACTCAGGACGGCGAACACAGTCACGGAAAGAAACCCGACAAAGCCACGACCGCTAATGTGAACCATTGTTTGCGGCGGCTTCAGCACGAGTTGGAGAGGGAAGAGATCAAGAGCATCGCTCTCCCAAGACTGGCGACCGGCGTGGGTGGTCTGGATTGGGCTGAAGTCCGGCCTCTGATCCAGAGCCATCTTGGCGGTCTGAAAATTCCCGTCTTTATCTACAACCATTACCAGCCGGGAGTCCAAGCGGCAGAACCCGGCATGTGATCTTTTGCTGCGTCCGGTCAGCGATAGGTGATGACCGGACGCAGGAAATGGTGCCTATCGAACGACTCCAGCACGGAATAGTAACTTCTCTACTCGGTGTGGGAATCTGGTGGCTTCCGAATACGCCAGGCAGGTCACCTTGTTGGGACGGCACTCGATCACTGGCACCAGAAGCCCGATCTCAACTTCATCGAAGTGAAAGACTTCCCAGAGTGCTGGAAAAAACTGAAAATCACCGTGGAGGTCGAGGCGAAGGCCAAAGAAGCGGCAGTTCTGAAGTTGAAGAACGAACTGGAGCAGCAGCCCAAACCCAAGAAAGTTCGCAACAAAGCCTGACCGGGCAATTCATTCGTTCGTGTTGGCGATGGCTTTCTGAATCGCTTCCTTCACTCCCATCGGGCGAATCGGGAATGCCACCAGAGCCTTCTTGTCACGAACCACCGTGGGATTCTTCAGTCCTTCGATCAAGTGGCGACCGACCTCGTAAGTGGCGGGGGTGACGAGCGCCAGCCAGAGTCCAGAGAGATAGGGAGTCAGCACGGGGACGGAGATCAACAAACGTCGCAGGCCCCTTTGTCGAGCATATTCTCGAATCAAGTCCCCGTAGGTCACGACATCCGGTCCACCGATCTCGAAGATGCGGCTCTCGCCTATTGGCAAATCCTTCGCTGCCAGCAAGTAGGCCAGTACGTCGTCCACGGCGATGGGCTGCGTTGCCGTGGCGAGCCAGCGGGGACAAAGCATGACCGGCAGACGATCCGTCAAAGACTTCATCAACTGGTAGGACGTGCTGCCCGCCCCGACAACCATCCCGGCCCGGAACTCGACGGTGTCCACACCTGAGTCCCGCAGGATTTTGCCGACTTCGTGACGACTTCGCAGATGTGGCGAGAGTTTTGGTTCGGCGTCGTCACCTAGGCCACCCAAGTAGACGATCCGACTCACCCCGGCCTTTTTCGCAGCCTGGGCGAAGTTGGATGCCGCCTGCCGATCCTCTTTCTCGAAGTTTTTCGACCCAGACATCAGATGCACGAGGTAATAGGCCGTATGGACGCCTTCTAATGCTGCATCCAGTGATGTGGCGTCGAGAACATCTCCTTGGACGACTTGCGTAGAATCCTTCACGGAGTCCCGAAGGCTGTCAGGTTTGCGGGCCAGACACCGGAGAATCACCGGCTGTTTTTCGAGCAGAGGAATCAGCCGACCGCCGACGTAGCCGGATGCACCCGTCAACAGCACGACGGGGAGATCAGCACTTTCCGGCTCAGGTAGCGGCATCGTGTTCGGTCGAACTCCCGGTTGGGAAGCGAGTTGCTTTACGGATACTATTCAACAGGGACATTTTAACGCTTATTGAACCGCAGCACATGCTTCGCTGAGGACGAGATCGAGGAATTGGATGTTGTCGTTGCGAAAACCATCTGCCGAATCCATGCGCCGCTTCTTGACGGAACAGGCGGTGCTGGACTTCAGTTATTCGGCGGTGGGAGCAACCGCAACGACACCGCCTGCTGGGTATGTCGTGGATCGCACCCGGATCAGGCTGGGCGAAGGCGAGGCCGTGTTCCATTCGGCGAAAGCTGCCTTGCAGCGATGGGAGCAGTTTCGGCTGGGCTGGGTCGAAGCGTGGTCGCCAGACACCCCAATCAAGCCCGGCGAGGTTGTGGCGGTGATGGGGTGGGCCATCGGCATGTGGTGGTTGAACTCAGCCCGAATCGTGTATGTCGTGGACGAATCAGGGCCGATCAGCAAGTTCGGTTTCGCTTACGGAACCTTGCCCGGCCACGTTGAGAGCGGTGAAGAACGATTCTTGATCGAATGGGACCGGGCCGACGACAGCGTGTGGTACGACATCCTGGCCTTTTCCCGACCGAACCACATCTTGATCCGGCTCGGTTATCCAATAGTACGCCGAACTCAAAAACGATTCGGGCGGGACTCGGCAGCCTCCATGCTGAGGGCTGTAAGTTCTGGCGACGAAGTAATGGGCGGTTGAGAATCGCCGTGTGGACGAATCAGGAGTAGAAAATGGTTAGCAAGAACATCGTCTCCGCAGCTTTTATTCTTCTGGTCTTCGGGTCGTTCGTCATGGCTGAAGACACGCCGCAAACCCTGTTCGACTTCACCGGAGCCGATGCTGCGAAGGAATGGCAGACGGTCAATGACGGCGTGATGGGTGGCGTCTCCGAAGGCAAGTTCAAGATCACTGACAAGAAGACGATGGAGTTCTTCGGCTCGTTGTCGCTGGAGAACAACGGTGGCTTCGCCTCGGTGCGGACGAAGGCAAAGAAGCTCGGCTTTGAAAAAGGTGATACCGTGGTCGCCAAGGTGAAAGGCGATGGCCGGGAATATATGCTGAACCTCTACCTCAATAAGCCGCTGATCGCCTTCTCGTACCGTGCCACGGTGCAGACGAAGAAGGAAGAGTGGATCGAGGTCAAAGTCCCGCTGGACAAGTTCGAGGCGACTTCGTTCGGAAGACCGGTGAAGGACGAAGGGGTTGTTGACCCGAAGGAGATCAACGCCCTCGGCTTCATGCTCAGCGACAAGAAAGCCGGGCCGTTCAAACTGGAGATCGAGTCGATCCAGGTCGTGCGGGTGGCGAAGTGATTCGGCAAAGCTGTATTGGAAGTAGAGGATCGAATCATGCCGAACTTGATTGCCGCCGTCGCCCTGGTCGTCCGTGACTACGACGAGGCGATCCACTTCTTCACCCAGGTCTTGCGGTTCACGGTCGAGGACACCCCACTTCCGAGCGGCAAACGCTGGGTGACGGTGCGCCCGTGCGGTGGCGGCACGGCACTGCTGTTGGCGAAAGCGGCGACCCCGGAACAATCGGCACGGGTGGGCGACCAGACAGGCGGGCGGGTGTTCCTGTTCCTCCAGACCGACGATTTCTGGCGGGACTACCACGAGATGCGAGGCCGGGGCGTCCGGTTCGCCGAGGAGCCGAGGGTCGAGGAGTACGGGGTCGTCGCCGTTTTCCTCGACCTGTACGGCAACCGCTGGGACTTGGTGGGGCCACGGTCTACCGACGCATCGGTTCCCTAGTCGGGGACGGGCGACCCTCGCAACCACGCTGCCAGACGGGGCGATGCCGCCATGAACAGCAGACCCAGCCCCATGAACCCGCCACGGGTCACGTCGTAGTCCTCGGTGATCCGCTCCCACGGCAGGCCGAGGACGAACCGCCCCAGCCCGATCTCGAACAGGACCGTCAGCACGACCCACAGCAGCCCTACGCCGAGAAGCTGGAGCGTCGTCCGGGCGGTGATCCAACGGATGAAGAAGTAGGCCACGGCGAAGATGAGCGGCTTGAAGTCGAGCAGGTCGTCCGGCACGGCCCGCCACACGCTCACCGTCTTGTTGGCTTCGCTGGCATAGGTCGTGACGACGTGCTGGAAGACTGGCTCAAGTGCCAGAGGAACCTCGGCGTCAGGGATGGCGATGAAGCCGTAGTTCATGGATGCTCCTGCGAATCAACCTTCCAGAAACTCCTTCAGAGCCACTGCACTATTGCGTTCCTCGTCGCTGGCGGCGAAGACAAATGTGGCCTTCCGCACCTTGATGACATACTTCAACAAAACCAGGAAGTCCCCCAAGTCGCCGAGTTCAGCCCAATAACGCTTCCGAAATTCCGGCCAGCGGTCGGGATCGTGGCCGTACCACTTCCGAAGTTCGGTGCTGGGGGCGAGGTCTTTTAGCCAGAGGTCGATTTGTGCATTCTGCTTGCTGACTCCACGGGGCCATAGCCGCTCGACCAGAATGCGCAAACCATCATTCGGGGACGCTGTTTCGTAGGCTCGTTTCAGTTGGATCATCTACATCTCTCAGCGAAGGTCAGCATCGTGAGCCTTCAATGCGATCCTTTGCTCTGGCGTAACGCCGTTTGCCATGCCTCCGCTGCCGTCCACAATGACGCACCGAGCAAAACGGCATCTTTCAGGAGAAACTGGCCCGGAACCGACAGGGCCGGAAACCCTAGCGACGGTTCCCATCCCGGTGTCGTCACGATGAAACTCAGCGTCCCGACGAACATGGCGGCTGCTGCCAAGCTGCTGTAGGCTGACAATCTCGGCCAAACGGGACGGGTGGCGATCAAGAGGCCCACGGTAATCTCCACCACTCCGAGGATCGCCGAGAACTGGCTCACACTGAAGATTTGGTAGAGCCAACTCATCAGTGGGCTGTTTTCCACAAAGGGACGAATCCCTTCGGCCTCGTAATTCGTGAACTTCATCCCGCCGATCCACAGGAATACCAGAACCAGACCATAGCGGGTCAGGTGAGTGCCGCCTGCTTGAAGCAGGGAAACGAGCCGATCTTCCCGCAAGATCGGCACGACGTTCGGCTTGGTTGCGACAGTTTGCGTTTCGACGGACATGGTTAAACTCCTGTGAATAAGTTTCTGGCTTGTGAGCCTTGGTTTAGTGGTCTTCAGGGACAGTCCTACTTGCGGAGCGCCACGCAAAGCATTTCGTATTCTTCTCGGCACTCGTCGCAGATTGAAAGGTGCTGCTCGATGGCTTTGAGTCCTTCGGGGATCGGCTTGCCGACCAGATTAAGTTCGGCGAACTCCCCGACCTGCATCAAGCACACATCGCAGTCGATTTCGATAGGTTGCGTGGCACGCACGACATCGAGCATTTTCTGGAGTTCAGGACGTGATAAGGACATGGCACACAACCTCTCTGTCAGCTAATGGTGATCGCATATTCCTGGGCAGTGAATCCAGCTTTTTCCAAACCCTGCTTGAGCCGCTGTCGTGCGTCGTGGCTGAGTTTGTACAGGGCGTTCCGGCTGCTCCCCATCTGGCGGGCAATCTCTTCCTGAGCCATCCCCTTGATCTCGGCTAACAAGACCGTTCGCTGCTTCTCGGTCAGGTCCGAGCCGATGATCCTGTACATCGCCTCGATGATCGGCTGACTTTCCCGGTCGGGACTTGTTTCGGCGGCAGACGGCTCGAAACCTGTGTCGGCCACAAGTGTTTCCAGCGATACATCTCGCCAACGACGCTTCCGTAGTTCCGTCAGGGCAACCCGAATGGCAATTGCTGTTGCCCAGGTGACAAACCGGCTGCGATTCTGAAACTGATCTAAAGATCGCAAGATTCGCACCAGCGAATCCTGGACAAAATCATCGAGCAGCGAATCCACGAAATCCGACCGTGACTTCAAGGCGGTCTTCAGGCCGATCAACAACATCCCTCGCAAATCGGAAAGGGCTGCTTCACGCAACGGCCCGTCCGCTTGCAAGGCTGCAATCCATTCGTTGTTGTCTCGTTCCTGAACCATTGCCGTGTTGCCTCGTGTACCTATCCTTGCCGAGTTGCTTGACACTCGGCCAGGAAGATCAACTTCTTATCCCTGGTGAGCCTTGTTCCAGTTCCGATTCGCCTTGACCATGCAGGCCCCGTTGCCTTCCTTTTCCCACAGGACTTTCGCATCGACTTCGGCGTTCTTCAAAAACAGTAGCAACTTGCCGTCTTCGATCTTGAAGTTGGTCGGATCGACCGGAAACTCTTTTTCAACGGCGTGGCCGTAGGCGCACTGGCCTCCGAATGCCGGGGCGAACTTGCCGGGATTCGCTTGGAAGGTCGCCACTTGAGCAGCCGACGTGAAGAAGTACGTTTTCCCTTCGTGGACAGCGTGGAATTCAGGATTTCCCCGCTCGGCTTGGCCCTTCTCGAAATACGATACCGGGCTGTATCCACCGATGGTTGCGTCGATTGTCGTCGTCGTCACGATTCTCTCCAATTCAGGGGTTTGGTCAGATAGTCTTGTCTCTCCACACCATCTTGGACGCCACCACAATTCGTTTCCTTACCCCTGGCGTCACTCTTCTTTCGGAAGACGGGGATTATTCTTGATCGAGCGGGGACTTGATTGAGATTGAGCGAAGGTGGTTAGAGCAGTGGGTCGAAACATGCTCGTTCTCCTTGCGAGGGAAGTCGTAGTTGAGCCTCGCATCACCGATGTTGATGTTCATGGCAACTGCACCGCCACGGGAACTTCCAACCACAACTTGCGGTTGATGCTGATCGAATTCAGCCTGGGCGGTCGCTACAGCAGCGGGGAAATCATCGTCATCGAGTGCCGGATTGATGACCTCGTGGCCGTGATCTTTCAAGTAGGTCGGTTTGACGCCACCAGGGACCGAGTGCCAGCCGTGAAGGAAGAGGATCGTGGTCATGGCAACTCCGCTTCCTGGCGAGCCAGCGAAATCAGCATCGTCTCTGGCAGCTTGTCCGCACCCGCTTGCCGGAGCATGTTGACGACTTGCGCTGCCGTGTAGTGAGCGTGAGTGCAGACGTGAAGCAGGACATCGGATCGCTGAGTTCCGAATCGTTTGCCTAGTCCGTAACTTGTGCTTTTCTTGTACACGAGTTCGTCGAGCGATTCAGGCGTCAGCGAAGCCAAATAGCCGCTCCATCGTTGTTCCAAGGCGATCCACTTGTGCCGAAGGTCGTCCAAGTCCGTGATTCCACCTTCGCCTTGCTGGTTCCCCGGCAGCTTGCCCGGCAGATCGCCTTGAACGAGTGGGTCGTCATTGCCGAGCAGGGCTTCGAGCCACACGAACTCGGCAGCATAGAGATGAACCAGGGACTTCCAGATCGAACCTTGGCCAATCTGGAACGGCAACCGCAACTGCTCGTCGGAGAGGCTTGCGGCAGTGGTCAACAGATTGCCGTTCACCCACGCTCGGTACTGGTGGAGGCGCTGGACTAGATCGACTGCGTTCATGTGTGTGCCTTCGTTGTGTGAGCGACTCGCCGACCCCAAATCAATTCGTCTGAAGGCCGTACCAATTGGTCCAGATTCGCCGCCATCCACGCCTTCACGTCAACCATCTCATCCCTGAAAGACCTGCGGCACGCACCGCAGAAATGCTCAACAAATCCAGTCCGACTGAATACGCCGACCTGTCGCAACCCGAAGTTCGTCAAAACAGTCTCTCCAGAGCAATTCAAACAAACTCCAGAACAAGACCGCCACGCACTCTTCAATGCTGCCCAAGGAATGAATCCGTCCTGTAAGCCTTCCCAGGCAAACCCTGAACTCGTGCCGGGAGCCGCCGACCAGTCGTCAGCCTCTTGCTCGAATCGCTTCTCCCACTTGCTCTGGAAGGGTTCGAGGTCGAAATCAGAGGCGAGTGGGACGCCACAAAGGAACGAATCTCCGGTCAGTGTGGTGACGGTTTCTTTCTTGCGATCCTTCAGCACGACTTCGATCCCAGGTCGAGCCAGCCGGTGCGATTTGAAGAAGGGTTTGAGATCGGCACGGTTCGATCCCCAATGATCGACCACGACCCTTCTGGGAAGAACTTCCAGAAGGTTCAGCGAGCAGCGTCGGACGACCAACCGGATGATCCTCTCGGCATCGCACTCAGTCAGCTTCGACAGCCCCTCGGCGGCACGAGCAAGGATCGGCTCATGGGCGTGTTCCAGGGACCATTGGACGGGATCGAAGACAGGCCAGTGGTTCAGCGTGTCGGTGTGGATGAAGTGGAAGTTGGACGATGGCGAGGCGAAAACGGCTTGGGGGAGGAGCAGCGATCCGGCGATGGCGGCGGTGGTCTGAAGGAATTCACGTCGGTTGGTCATGATTGCTCCCTGGGAATTGGCCCATAGGGAAGACGCTGATGCGGGTGGTGGGGTTCGTTACGTCACTTGAGTAACGCATTGAGTCTCTTGAACGCAGATTCAAATCGTTCCAGTGTTTCCGCTGAAATCGACTTCTTTAGTGTTGTGATGTTCTCGATCAAATATCGTGCAGGTCGGAAGTGGTTGAACTTCGCAGTTCCTTTGAGCGGATTGGTCCCAAAGAATTCATCCAGGCGAACAAGAATCCGAGGGTTGCCCGTAGCTACATCTGATTCTTTCGGCTTCTTTGAAAGATCATTGGCATACTCGCCATTCACCAGCTTCAAGTAGAACGGCACGTCAAACATATCTTCGATGTCTGCTTCAGCCGTAGAAGTAAAGTCTGCGAACGTGAGGACGTGATTCTTGTTGAGCAACTTGCGCTTATACAAGTTCTCAATGGTTTGCTGATCCTTTCTCTGCAAGTCAATCAGCGTTGCCACGGTCAGCCCTTTCTGCGATCCGAGTAACGCTGCAAAGGTCGGAATTTTATCCGAACCACCAACCGGCGTGACCGTCCAACGCTGATCCAGACCTTCACGCTGCGATTCTTCCAGCAGGCTTGTGATTGCCTGGATATAGAGCAGGTCAGACACTCCCTCAACGACAAGGCAATTGGGACCAACGAAAAGTGTTTGTGCGATGTCATACCCCAGCGCACCCTGGAGCGGGAACAGACTTCCTTCGCTTGCTTCCAATACCTCTTGGAAAACCTTCGTGCCAGCTTGCTCGATTGGCAGAGGCTCCTTGATGTCGATGCTCTTATCTTCCACGATCCGCACTCGATCAAAATGATGGGGGTCCACCATGAAAGGCGAATGCGTCGTGTAGACCACTTGATTGTGGCCTTTGAGTTCATCTTCGATGTACTTTAGCAGGTCACTTTGAGCCTTGGCATGGAGGAACAGGCCCGGTTCATCCAGTAGCAAAATCAATGGCTCTTTGGTCTTCTTCTGTTTTCCGAACCATGCCAAGAAAGAAAAGAACCAGAGAAAGCCCTTCGAGCGACTACCGAGCAACGTACTGACCCGATGAATCGTATCATCGACCCGTCCCCAGAGATTTGTGCCGTTGCGCATTTCTTCGGGATCATTGGGGCGACCGGGCCGCACGTCAAAACGAACTTGAAGATGTTGATTCTGCGACCAGAACTTCAAAATCTGTTTTGAAAGATGGTTTGAAGCGCCTTCGAGTTTAGCGACCAAATCCTCAGTTCGTTGTGGATTTAGCAATTGGTCGAGATCGAGTCGGGCGAGTTCGATTAGGCCGAGCATTGGCAAATCGGGAGACTTGAGGCTTTTTGCGTTCTGTCGCTCTTTCAGTTTCTCGATGTTGACGTGACCTTCCATCTGGTAATACTCATCGAAGTACAGAAACTTCGGCCAAGTTGGCTTGAGATACGTCGTCCAGATGTAGATGCTCAGACCAGTCGTAGAGATTGAAGTCAACAACCCCTTCAACTTTTTGGATGCCTCGGATTCGGCGAGCAGATCGGCCTCGTGGATGGCCTTCGTCTTGGCGTCAGGGTCCGCTAGTGCTTCAGCTTGAGCCTTCGCAGCAGCGTACTTTTCTTGACGGGCATCGGCATCGGCATCAAGGAATGCTGTCAGCGCCGCAATCGTTTGGCAACCTGTTGCTGCTTCAGTAACCTCTTTTGGAAGTTTGTGGTTCTTGACCAAAGTTAAAACGGCGACTGCTTCGTTCACCTTCAAGTCTACATACAGTTTGTTGTCGTAACCCTTCGAGAGAGTGACAATTGCTTCGGGCAGAACGCCTTCTCCAAACATTGCCTCCGCTTTCTTGACTTCCACAGATTCCAGGCTGTATTTCGCACGCACAACGATGGCGGCTTTGATCTCCTCGTCTTCCACCCGCTGTCGATATTCTTCCACTTCAGATCGAGGATACTCGTCGGTCACATCGAACTTGGCGTGTTCTGGGACGACAGGGTTGAGTTTGTAGAGTGCTTGGAGAATCGAGGTTTTCCCGGACTCATTCTTCCCAACAAGGCACGTCACATCGCCTACCTCAACGGGCGTTGAGTACCGCACCGACTTGAAATCTCGAATTTCAAAAGTGACCAGTTTCATGGTTCGGTGTGCCTTTCCCTGAAGATGCGATATTGAACTCACTCGTCCCGGTCGCCAATCCTTTTGGCGTGGTACGATATACGCTATAGTTCGCAAAACAAGAAGTCAAGACGACGGGCGATTGAAAACCTGTGGCCCAGCCCGTAGACTATCCGTTCGGCGTTTCGGCCAGCAGTTTGGGGCTTTCCCCCGGACAAGGAGCATTGTGTGTCAAGCAGCGTAGGAGAGCGGATAAAGCAAAGGCGGTTGGAGATCGGCTGGACGCAGGATCAACTCTGCACCAAAGCCGGGCTTTCCAAGAGCTTTTTGTCGGAACTGGAGAACGGGAAGCGAAGCGTCAGCGCCTCGAACCTGCTCGACATTGCCCGCACTTTGAACGTGTCGCTCGATTACCTGATGACCGGCAAAGCCAGTGGGGAGCAGCAGACCGAGGTTTCCATTCCATCATCGTTGGCGAAATTCGCCGCCGACGCAGGGCTATCCCTGCGGCAAACTTTGATGCTTTTGGACATGCAGAAACAGATCGTGGCCCATCGCAGTGCCAAGAAAAAGGATGGTCTTGAAGCGGTGGACTGGCAGAAGTTTTACGAAGGAGTGAAAGAGTTTCTGGAGAACGAATGACTCGTTGGGACCAAGCACCTGAAATCTTCTCTCTCGCCGATGAACTCGGCGTCGGTGGTGCTGCGCCTGTAAATGGCATTCTCGACTACTGCCATCGTCGAATCGACGCCTGGGTTGCTGAAGCCGGTGGCGTTCCGAACATCGACGCTCTTGAATCGCTCGTCACGCAAAAGCTCCAGATGGTCATCGAGGAAATCAGAACCGATGATGATTGGGAACGACTCAAAGAAGTCTACGCACGGGGCAAGAAGGAAATCGTGTTCGCAGCGATGCGGACAAAGTTCGATGACGATCACAACTTCACCTACGGAGCCTTGGTACAACGCCGAAATGCAACTGCCTCGGACGCTGATCGGTTTGTCGCCGTGATCGACTGCCGTGGCAGCAAGTTGGCTCGTCGATTCTTCACTCGCTGGCACGAGATTGCCCACCGACTGACGACTCATGCCGATATGCCGGAGCCAGTCTACCGCTCTGAACACGATCCCATCGAACGCATGATGGATGAGATCGCCGGTCACGTTGGATTCTACGACCCGCTGTTTCGACCTGTTTATCAGCAAGCCACTGAAGGCGTGCCTCATCTAAAATTCGCCACGGTCGAGACGATCATTGGCAGCGCCTTCCCTGCCGCCAGTTTCCAAGCCACATTGTTCGCTTGCACTCGGCGATTGCCAACTCCAGTGGTCTACCTGGAAGCGACATTGGCTCACAAAAAAGAAGTGAAGCGAAAGCTCGCTACGCCAAGCCTGTTCGATGACGACCCACCGCTCGGTGAGCTTCGGGCCGTGAAGGTGATTCCGAACAAAGCGGCACAGCAAGACGGGTTCACGATCCCGACCAACATGCGTGTGCCTGTTGAGTCAGTGATCCATCGCCTCTTCGATGCTGAACCACAATCCAGTGGCGATGGCGAGGAATGCTTGAGTCATTGGGAATCACAAGGCAGGTCACTCGGACGCCGTGCCGTGGTCGTGGAAGCCCGAAAAGTTCCTGACCGGGTGATTGCCATCGTGCAGCCGGTGAGTCCAGGGAGGAATGCGTAACGTGGATGACCTCGAATTGCTCGCTGCGGCGCATCACGAAGCAGGACATATCGTCATTGCTCATTCGCTCAATTGTCGAGTTGATGGACTGGAAGTCTTTTGGAGCGACTTAGGACGATGGTTTGGAAATTCGCCGATTCGACTTTGCAAGGATGATCCGCAAGGGCTGGAACTTCTGGTGCGAATACCACAGCTTTCGGCTGCTGGGGCGAAGACGGCGGTAGCGGGAATGCTTGCTCAAGCAAAGCAAGACGGAATCCGAAAGTTCGGCGATGGCATCCAATTCGATTTAAGTGCCGACCTAAGTGTGATGGCAGCGTTTCTGCGAGACAACAAGCGAACAGAAGAGTCGCCAGGATCAGTCGTGTTCTCGCTCACTAAGTCTGGCGGTGAAGTGGTGAGCCTTGAACTCAACGGTCACTGCTTCAGCACAGCAGATAGCAAGAGTTTTAACACCTATTTGTCACAAGGTGGGGGCTTAGACCCGGTGGCGACAACAAGAGCAACGATGCAGTTGATCGACGACGCATTTAATTGGAAGAAGATCGAGGAAATCACAGCCCTTGTCTTGAGTCAACCATCAACGGGTGAAGAGAAGCGAAGGTCGCTGACCGCAGACCAACTACTTGAAGCCCTCACTGCTCACGGATGACAAGGAAATGATCGAAGTGCTGGAAGTGCGATACAAGGCCGACATCACCGCAGGAGCATTGAAGCTGCCCGAAAGCAGACTCATTGCCGATTTGCTGCTGCGCCAAGTCGATGCCGAAGGCTGGAAGGACGCCATCGTGACGAAGAACGTCCTCCAGGCTCGCAATCCCGCCACAGCCCGTCGCCTGACCACGTTGATTCGCAGTCGGTTGGAAACGATGGGGCCTGAATTATGGAAGATCGTCCGTGACGGCAAAGGCACGGTCGCCGCTCATGCCGTCCTTGCCGCCGCCGTGAAGCACAGTCCCTTGCTCGGTGATTTCTTGGAGATCGTGGTCGCCGAACAGTACCGGCTATTCAGCCCAGCGTTGTCGCCAAAACTGTTCGCTGATTATCTCGAAGGCTGTCGGGAGCGTGATCCCGAAATGCCGCAGTGGAACGAGACGACACGCAGGCGGCTCCGTTCGTCCGTGTTTCAGATGCTTGCCCAGGCGGGTTACATCGAGAACACACGCAGCCTCAAGCTGCAAACGGTCCACGTTGCCGATCAGGTGCTTCGTTACCTGAAGGCCAACAAAGAAGATTATGTCCTGCGTTGCATCCAGGTGGCCCCATGAGCGATCCCCTCAATGAACGACTCAACAAGATTCTGCCCAGGGTCATCTCCGATGAGTTCCTGAGCGGAAGTGGCATCGGCAACGAGATCGCCTTCTACATCTTCGACTACCCACCCGAAGATGAACTGCGAGTCCGAGATTACCTGCGCACGTTGCTCGACCACATTCCGAAACAAAAGCACGGCCTGCGAGTCAAACACATCGACCTGTTCGACTTCGTGATGGATTACCTCAAGAGTCGCAAGCTGCTCGACAAAGCAATTCAGATGCAGCGTGATAAAGGCGACGAGGCGTTGAAGAAGGCCCTTGCTGGCCCGCTTCACGAATCCAAACTCAGCGCCGTGTTCGCCGAGGTCGCCAAGCCGGAACAGCACGACCTCGTGATCGTGTCCGGCGTTGGTAGTGTTTGGCCGCTGCTCCGTTCACACACGCTGCTGAATAACCTTCAGCCGGTCATGGGGAAGACACCACTCGTGATGTTCTACCCAGGCCGATACGACGGGCAGTCGCTTCGGCTGTTCGGAAAAATCAAAAGCAACAACTACTACCGGGCCTTCAAGCTGGTTCCGCAGTAATCCATCGTCAGGGCGATCCCACAATGCTCATCAAGAACCTATTTGAACGTGACATCTTCCGGCCTATCAACGGCGTCGTGAAGGCTGACCAGCTTGACGACTCCTCCGTTTGGCAGGAGTTGGATGAGTTCGTCATCACACGAGAACTTGACCAGCATTTTCGTAAGTTCATCTCGTGGTATCTCGATTCAGTGGACCAAGGCAAGAACCCCGATCCCACCGGCAAAATGGGCATTTGGATTTCTGGTTTCTTTGGCTCTGGTAAATCGCACTTTCTGAAAGTGCTGTCATACCTGCTCCATAACCGCACGCACACGAACAACGGCCAGAGCAAGCAAGCGGTGGATTTCTTTGAGAGCAAGGTGAAAGACGCCATGCTCTTTGGAGACATCAAGCGAGCCGTCGTCGCCAACACCGATGTCATCCTCTTCAACATCGACAGCAAGGCCGATCATGGCAGCAGCACCGGACGTGATTTGATCCTGCGAGTCTTCCTCAAGGTCTTGAATGAGTTGCAAGGTTACAGTGGCGATCACCCACACATCGCCCACATGGAGCGACACCTTGAATCCAAGGGCAAGCTGAAGGCTTTCCAGGCTGCTTACGAGAAACACACGGGCTTGAATTGGGTTGCGGAACGGGACGCCTATCAGTTCAACCGGGATGAGGTCGTGAAGGCGTTCAGCGAAGCCCTTGGTCAAAGCCAGTCCGCAGCCGAAAAGTGGATCGACGGAGCCGAGGACAATTTCTCCATGTCGGTGGAGAACTTCTGTAAATGGACCAAAGAGTATCTGGACTCCAAGGGGCCGCAGCATCGAGTCGTGTTTCTGGTGGATGAGGTCGGTCAGTTCATCGGCAATGACTCACACCTGATGCTCAACCTGCAAACCATCACCGAAGAATTGGGGACAATTTGCCGTCGCCGAGCCTGGGTTGTGGTCACGTCACAGGAAGACATGGACACCGTGCTGGGTGACATGAGCAAGACGAAGAAGCAGGACTTCTCCAAGATTCAGGGACGGTTCCACCCGCCGCTTTCACTATCCAGTGCCAACGTCGATGAAGTGATTCAGGCACGCCTGCTGGCGAAGGTAAAAGACGTTAAGGCCGAACTCGAAGAGGTCTTCAAGAAACGGGGCGACATCCTCAAGAGCCAACTCACGTTCAAGAACTGCGGCATGACGTTCCGGCAGTACAAGGATGGCGAGGATTTCGTCAAGAACTACCCATTCGCTCCGTACCAGTTCCAACTGATTCAGCGCATCTTCGAGGCGATTCGCAAAGCCGGGGCCACGGGTATGCACTTGGCTCGTGGCGAACGGTCGATGCTCGACGCTTTCCAGTCGGCGGCGAAGACCGTTTCGATCAACGAGGTCGGAGTCCTGGTCCCGCTGTACGACTTCTACCCATCCATCGAGAGCTTCCTCGATACAGCGGTCAAGAAGACAATCGACCAAGCTGAGACGAACCCCAGCCTGGAACCCTTCGACATTCAACTGCTCCAGGTTCTCTTCCTCATCCGGTATGTGGATGAGATGAAAGGGAACGTGGACAACCTCGTTACTCTTTGCCTCGATCAAATCGACGGGGACCGATTGGCACTGCGCCGACGCATCGAAGCGAGCCTCGGACGCCTCGAAAAAGAAACGCTTATCAGCCGCAGTGGGGACAACTACTTCTTCCTGACGAACGAAGAACGGGACATCAACAAGGAGATCAAGCAGGTCGATCTCTCCAGCGGAGAGGAAGCAAAGCTCCAGGGCGAGATCATCTTCGAGGATGTACTGAAGGGCCGTCGCAAGCATGAATACAGCGGCAACAAAATGCTGTTCGATTTCAACCGCCGCTGCGATCAGTTCCCGGTCGGCAATCAGAAAGACGGGGCGCTGCTCGTCTCGGTCATCACGCCTTTGGCCGACGAGTACGAAATCTACGACAAGGGCAAGGCGATCCTCGAAAGTGCCGCCGAGGGTGGTTACGTCCTGATTCGCCTGGGCAACGACGAGAGCTTGGGACGTGAATTGCGGACCTATCTCCAAACGGAGAAGTACCTGTCCCGCAAGAATGACGGCACGCTGTCGGAATCCACCAAACGTATTCTGCGTGACTCTGCCGAAGACAACCGCCAGCGCCGGGAGCGACTGACTACGCTCCTTGGCGAAATGCTTGCCGCTGCTGAATACTTCGTGGCTGGGCAACCGCTCAAATTGAAGGCATCGACACCAATGGCGGCACTTGATGAGGCGATGGAATACCTCATCCAGAACACGTTCAACAAGATGAGCTACCTCAAGCGGCTCTCTGCCGAACCGCTGAAGGAAGTCCAGGCCGTTCTTCGTAGCAACGACATCGCCAAAGAGAATCTTCTCTTCCAGACCGGCGAGAACAACCCGGAGGCCCTCGAAGACCTGCGCAGCTACCTGCAACTCTGCTCGATGAAAAGTCAGCAGGTCGTCCTGCACGACATGCTGGAGAAGCGATACTCCGTGCGACCGTTCGGCTGGCCGGACGAAGAAGTTTTGCTGCTCCTGGCCCGGCTGATCGTCCTGAGCGAGATCAGCCTGATGATGGACTCCACCTTGTTGCCCATCGACAAGGTTTACGAAGCGATCACGACGCCAGCGAAACGCCGCAAGATCGTTATCCGTAAACGAGAAACTTCCGATCCCAAGGCGATTCAGAATGCCCGCAACCTGGGCAAAGACCTGTTCGCAGAAATGGGGCCGGACGGCGAAGACGGGCTTTGCACCTTCCTGCAAACCAAGCTCAAAAGTTGGCACGGAACCTTGAGCGGCTACAAGCAATTGGCCGACACGGGCAACTACCCCGGTGGTGACGAGATTATTCAAGGGCTTACCCTCATCAGCCCATTGCTCGCCGACAAGGAAAGCAAGAAGTTCATCGAGCGGTTCAACACGTTGAAGAAAGACTTGCTCGACGTGGCCGATCATTTTCATGATCTGGAACACTTCTACGATCACCAGAAGCCGACCTGGGAAAAGCTCCGCAAGGCACACGTTGCATTCCAACTCAATCGGCTGGAACTGGAGAAAGACGCCCAGGCCGGTCCCGCTCTCAAGCGAATGCACGAGATTCTGTCAGCCAAAAGTCCCTACGGACTCATCAAGGAAGCCGATGCTCTCATCAACACGGTGAACGCCGTGAATTCGTCGCTGCTCACGGGGCGACGAGCGCAGGCCATTGCCAAGATCGACGCTGTGATTGCCACGCTCAACAAAGACGTGGCCGCTGCCCAGGGCGAAGCGGGTCTTCGTTCTGCCTGCCTCAAGCCGCTCGAAGCCTTGAAGGAGCAGGTGCAGAAGGAAGAAAGCCTTGCACACATTACGCAGGCCGAAAGCGAAGCCGTGAAGGAGTTCGATGTCGCCGTGGGGCGCATTGAAGACTTCCTCCGCAAGCTGGCCGAACAGAAGAAGCCCAAGGACGATGGTTCCGGCAAAGTACCGCCACCACCGCCTCCGGTGGTCAAGAAGCAACGGGTTGTCAAACCAGCAGACATCGTGAAGACAACGTACCTGGAAACGTCCGACGACGTGAACGGCTTTCTCGACGCTCTCCGACAAGAGCTTGAGCAGGCCATCAACAACGACGAACGCATCCAGATTCGATAAGGCACACCAAAGAGAGAAAACTCATGGGAACGATCAGCGACAAAGCACGAGACAAGGTATCCGGTCCCTCCTGGGATGCTCTGCGTTCACAATTCAGCGAGATCACCGAGACATTGCTATCTGTCAATCCGGATACATTCGCTGATCTAACAACGATTTACATCAAATTCACACTTAACAACGCTTCATCCAGCCCTGTTTTCGCTGTGATGTGGGTGAAGTCGTCAAAACAGCTTGTCGTCGGCCTGGCGTTGCCGGAGAGCTTGGGTATTGAAGGGCTTGGACCTGCACCAAAAGGAATGAACTACAAGAGCTTGACCGGGTACTTCGTTGTCGAGCCAGGAACTCCCGTGCCGGTTGAACTCGCTGGATGGGCAAAACGAGCCTATCAGCATGTGAAGGATCAATGAGCTACCAAATGAACCGCACCAAGCTGAAAAACTACGCACCGCAGGCACGCCGGGATTTTATCCAGGCGATGACGGATCGTGCTGCCTACTTTGGTCTGACGGCCAAGAAGACCGAGCCTTTCGTGGAAAAAGGCGACGTGACCGTGATCGGAGGTCGCAGCTTTCCTATTGCCGTCGCCAAGAAGCGGAAGGCGCTCGAAGACCGAATCAAGCGGCATGGCTTCGAGCAGACGATGGAGGCAATGGCCTACACATGGTTCAACCGGCTGGTCGCCATCCGGTTCATGGAACTGCATGGCTACCTGGATCATGGCTACCGGGTCTTGAGCCACCCTGAAGGCAAGCCGACGCCAGAAATCCTGGAACACGCCGAGCATGTTGAACTGCCGGGCCTCAAGAAAGAAGCCGTCATCGACCTGAAGCTCGCCGGGAACAAAGAAGGCGAACTTTATCGAATGCTGCTCACCGCACAGTGCAATGCCCTGCACACGGCGATGCCGTTCTTGTTCGAGCGAATTGACGACGAGACGGAACTCCTTCTCCCGGACAACTTGCTCAATTCCGATTCATTGATGCGCAAGCTGGTTGGCGAAATTGAAGAAGAAGACTGGAACGAAGTCGAGATCATCGGCTGGATGTACCAGTTCTACATTTCGGAGAAGAAGGACGAAGTGATCGGCAAGGTGGTCGCCAGTGAGGACATCCCCGCCGCCACTCAGCTTTTCACGCCGAACTGGATCGTCAAATACCTCGTGCAGAACACGCTCGGTCGGCAATGGCTGGCGACCTATCCGCAGTCGGCCTTGCGGCAGCAGATGGAGTATTACGTCGAGCCTGCCGAGCAGACTCCTGAAGTGCAGGAACAACTGAAGGCGATCACGCCGACGAGCTTGAACCCGGAAGAACTGACGCTACTCGATCCCGCATGTGGATCAGCGCATATTTTAGTCGAAGCCTATGACCTGTTCAAAGCGATCTACCAAGAACGAGGCTACCGAGCCAAGGACATCCCGGCACTGATCCTGCAAAAGAACCTGTTCGGCATGGAGATCGATGACCGAGCGGCGCAGCTTGCGGCCTTCGCCTTGATGATGAAGGCTCGTGCCGACGACCGCCGCATCTTTGACAGCGAGGCGAAGCCGAACATCCTGGCGTTTGAAGAAAGCGAGGGGATGAAGGCGAGTGAAATCTACTTTGCACTCACGTCGCCGATAAAGGGAGAAAAGGAAGGTGAACTAGAGTCGCCTGCTCCTGATGGTCATCTTTTTGAACCCGACGACAATCTATTCACACGAGCCGAAGCCGCAAAAGCCGCAGCCAGTCGCACACCAACCACGGTCAACTTCTCCCAGGCCGACATCGCCTCACTGCTGGAGTTGTTTGAGAACGCCAAGACTTTCGGCTCGCTGATAAAGGTTCCACCGAAGCTGGCGGCGAAGTTGCCTGAGATCGAGAAGCGGCTCGATGACGTGCTGACACATGGCGACCTGACTCATGCCTCAGCCCACGTTCTCAAGCCGCTCTTGCAGCAAGCCGGACTGCTGGCACGGCAATACGATGCAGTGGTTGCGAACCCTCCTTATATGGGCAGCAAGTATTATCACCCTGTACTGAAGGCATTTGTTGCCGATCACTACAAGGAGGCTAAAAGCGATCTGTGTACATGCCTGCTTGAGCGGTCGTTTTGTTTTACTAGACAGACCGGATACGTCGCTCAAATCACAATGCACAGTTGGATGTTCCTTTCGAGCTTCGAGTCATTCAGGCAAAACCTTCTGAACAAGCACACCATTCTGTGTATGGCTCACCTTGGGCCGTCCGCATTTCCCCAAATCGGTGGTCAAGTTGTGCAAGTGACGGCGTTTTCTGCAAGTCCAGTGCATGTTCGGCATTATCGAGGGTGCTATCGAAGGCTGCTGAAAGGCACATCCGAGGAAAAGGCCAATTCGCTGCATTCCTCTCGAAATTATTCTCCTAGCAACGACGAGTTCAGCAAGATTCCAGGAAGTCCGGTAGCTTATTGGGCGAGCGAACAGTTTTTTACCGCCTTTTCAAGCGGAGTGACGCTTGGGACGCTGATTCCAGTTCGGAAGGGAATGGATACTGCGGACAATGGCAGGTTTCTGCGATTGTGGCATGAAGTCGCATTGAATTCGATAGGCTTCGGATTTGGCGACAGTGAATCCGCTGCGGCGTCTGAAAAGAAATGGTTTCCGTACAAGAAGGGAGGCTCATTTCGTCGCTGGTACGGAAACAATGAGTTTGTTGTGAACTGGCATCGTGACGGATCAGAAATAGTTTCAGTCGGTCGAGGAACAATCAGGAGCAAAGAGTATTTCTTCAGAAGGTCACTCACTTGGTCAGCGACTAGCGATGCCCCCTTTGCATTGCGGCACTGCGACGAGGGATTCATTTCCGATGCGAAAGGCTCGGCGTGTTACCCAACCGAAAAAACACATAATCTCGTCTTGGCGTATCTCAATACGCCAGTTGTGGATCAAGTTCTTAAATTCTTGAATCCGACGCTCGAATTTCAAGCTGGCAACGTAGCAGATATTCCATTGCTACCGAGATTCTCATCGGACACGAAGATTCTCGAACGTGTTGAAGCGATTGCAACTGAAGCGGTAGCCATTTCTCGCTTTGATTGGGACCAGTGCGAGACATCTTGGGGCTTTCGTCAGCTTCCTGTTCTGGAGAATAAGGCTGCACTCTTATCTGAGTCGCAACAGTGTGCAGATGCAACTTGTGAAGATCGCCTTGCAAGGATGAAGCTCGTTGAAGAAGAGAACAATCGACTGTTCATTGCTGAGTTTTCATTGGATGACTTGTCGCCGGTAGTCCCCGATGACCAGATCACCCTGTATAAACCCGACCGTTTAGAGGACATCAAGCGTCTGCTCTCATACTTCATCGGCTGCATGATGGGCCGCTACAGCCTCGACAAGCCGGGCTTGATCTACGCCAACAGCGGCAATCAGGACTTCGACGCCAGCCAGTACAAGACTTTCCGGGCTGACGATGACGGTATCATCCCGATGCTCGAAACCGATTGGGGCATCCGGGACGACGCAACGAATCGTTTCGTGGAGTTCATCGGCGTAGCGTGGCCGAAGGAACATCTTGAAGAGAACCTGAAGTTCGTCGCCGACAGCCTCGGCACGACTGCCAACGAGCAGCCACGAGATACGATCCGTCGCTACCTTGCCACAGGCTTCTACAAGCATCACTTGTCGATGTACAAGAAGCGCCCAATCTACTGGCTGTTTTCCAGCGGAAAGCAGCGGGCCTTCCAGTGCCTCGTCTACTTGCATCGCTACCACGAAGGCACGCTCGCCCGGATGCGCACCGAATACGTCATACCGCTCCAAGGCCAGATTGCCGCTCGCATCGAGCAACTCGAAGGCGATAAAGCGAAAGCTACTAGCACCAGCCACCGGAAGAAGCTCCAGAAGGAGCAGGATGACCTCAAAAAGCAGCAGACCGAATTGCTTTCCTTCGAGGAGAAGCTGAAGCACGCTGCCGATCAGAAGATCAGCCTCGACCTCGATGACGGCGTGAAAGTGAACTACGCCAAGTTTGGCGACCTACTGGCTGAGTCTAAGGCCATTACGGGTGGAAAGGACGAGGAATGAGCGATCTCAACCAAATCCACACGGCACTCAACCGTCTCTTCAACGAGGAAGGGCAACGCATTGTCTTTTGGAACGATCCTGACCAAGAGTTCTTCATGACGGTGCCGCTCCTCGAATTGGACGGCGTGACGACTTTGCGGCTCGATGAGGTCGGTGCGCTCGAAGCCAAAATCCGGCTGGAACGGGAAGAACCCAACGGCAAGTTCTTGCTCTATGCACCGACCGAAGAACCGGACTACGAAGATGACTGGCTGCTCGACATTCGGTTGTACAGCCGCAGCTTCCGAGCAGACAAAGCCAGCATCCTGCTCCAAGAATTGGGGCTGGTGAACCTTCACCTGCGAACCCACGTTTCCGACCGACGCAAGTTCTTCGACGCCAAGGACCGGCTCCAAAAGATCAAGAATCTTGTCGCCCCGGATGACGCCGCCGCCGACCTGGATCGCAAGATGATCGCCGTGGTCGCCAAGGCCGACCAGCCGGAACTGTTCAACTTGGTGCGAACGATCTTCCACGCCTGGATTGAGGCCGGAAGCGAACTCGATCTCGACAACCCGCCCGCCGTGTTCGGGCAGATTGAGAAGTTTGATCTCGACGTTCCGTTGTGGAGCATGGTTAAAGCTACCTTCGGCTACGATGAAGAGAATCCGACACTGAAGAACTTCCTGCTGCGGCTCGTGCTGACCGACTATGCCCATCATCTCAAAGGTGATGTGCCGCAGTCGATCCGTGGGTTGCTCCTGCCCAAAACCGGCTGGTCAAACGCCGTGGTCTGTTTGGCTCAGTGGCGAGACAGTAGCAGTAAGGGAACAAGCTACGACCGGCTTTCAGCGGAAGCAGCGGCGATCCTCAAGATTGAAGATCATCTTCCGAATCTGGAGATCGACCAACTATCCGAAGTGATGACGTTTTTGGTGGTGGAGAAGCGGATCGCCAGCAGCTTGCGAGAGCGAGTTCAGACGACCGCTGATACGATCAACGCTGACGACGTGCGAGCCATTGCCACTCGCCGACAATCAGGGCATTGGGCTTCGCTCACCGTTGCCGGTTCCACCGATGCCCCACGCCAGGCCCTTCATGCCGTCTACGATGCACTCGTGGCGGCAGCGGATTTCAATGCCCTGCGTAATCAGCACAAGAGCGGCTTCGATTACCCGACCGCTGCGGCAATGTACGGGGCCTATGAGTCTGAGCTTTATCGCTTCGATCAACTCTATCGCCACTTCTGCGAATCGGCAGACATGGCTGAGGCGGCAGGCTGGAGCATCCTAAAACCGCTGCGGGCCGACATCGAGGCGCACTACGTCAACTGGTATCTGACCAACTTGGCGCTTGCCTGGGGCAAATTCATCGAGCCGCACGGCGGGTTGCTTTCCAAATGGCAGATCGAGAAGGTTCCCAACCAACATCGCTTCTATGAACGCAATGTTCGGCCTTGGCTAGATGAAGGCGATAACCGGCGAGCCTTCGTCATCATCAGTGATGCCTTCCGGTACGAAGCGGCCCAGGAACTCACGACCGAACTCAATGGCAAATATCGCTTTGAGGCCACGTTGTCGTCGCAGCTTGGTGTCCTGCCATCGTACACGGCTTTGGGGATGGCGAGTCTGCTGCCGCACAAGACGCTGGCCTACAAAGGGACAGACGTTCTGGTGGATGGTAAGTCGAGCATCGCCAGCGAACGAGACGGCATCCTGCAAGCCGTAGGTGGAGCAGCTTGCAAGTGCGACGAGTTGATGGCGAAGAAGAAGGACGAGGGCCGGGAGTTCGTGAAGGATAAGCGGGTCGTCTACATCTACCACAACACGGTCGATTCTGTGGGCGACGATGGCAAGACCGAAGGTCATACCTTCGAGGCTGTGCGCCGTGCGATTGATGAACTGGCGGCAATAGTCGGCTACATCGTCAACAACCTCAACGGCCACCATATCGTCGTCACCGCCGACCACGGCTTCCTCTTCACGGAAACCGCTCGTGTGGAAACGGACAAGAGCAAGCTGAAGGAAAAGCCCGACAGCACGATCCTGGCAAAGAAGCGTTACCTGCTTGGCCCGAATCTGCCCGACAGCGATGCGGCATGGCATGGCAAGTTGAGCGTGACTGCCGGGGCCGACGGCGACATGGAGTTTTGGATTCCCAAGGGAGCCAACCTCTTTCACTTTGTCGGTGGCGCACGCTTCGTTCACGGCGGGGCGATGCCTCAAGAGATCGTGGTCCCCGTTGTCACCGTCAAGCACGTTCGGGGCAAATCGGCCCAGGACACGAAGACAAAGCTGGTCACGGTTCAGGTGCTTGGAAGCAACCATCGGATCACCACGGGCCAACACCGCTTCCAATTGATCCAGATGGAAGCCGTGAGCGACCGGGTTAAGCCGATCACACTTCGAGTTGCCGTGTACGAGGGCGAGGAACCTGTCACGGACATCCAAACCGTGAAGTTCGAGAGCAGTTCCGGCAACTTGGACGAGCGGAAGAAGTGGGTCAGCCTCGTCCTCAAAGAGCGGCAATACAACAAGAAAACTCCATACCGCCTTGTGTTGCGGGATGCTGAAACTGGCATCGAGCAGCAGAGCGTGGAAGTGATTATCGACAGGGCGTTCACCGATGACTTCTGAAAACACGGTTCCCGACACTGGCCTTGATGATCTCCTTAACCGGAACTTTCCGGGCAAGGTGGTTCGCAAAGATTTGACCAAGTTGGTCAAAGAGGGTGCGAACGTGCCTGTGTACGTCCTGGAGTACCTGCTGGGGAGTTACTGCGCCTCGAACGACGAAGCCGTGATCGAGGAAGGTCTGCGCACCGTCAAGAAGGTTTTGGCCGAGAATTACGTCCGGCCCGATGAAGCCGAGAAGGTGAAGTCTACGATCCGTGAGCGTGGCAGTCTCAAGGTCATCGACAAGGTAACGGTGACGCTAAACGAGAAACGGGACGTTTACGAAGCGTTGCTCGGCAACTTGGGCGTCAATCGGATTGAAGTTCCCAGCAGCATCGTCAAGAAGTTTGAAAAGCTGCTGGTCGGCGGCATCTGGTGCATCGCCACTCTGGAGTATTTCTTTGAGGAAGATCAAAAGGGTTCACCCTTCCTGCTGCGAGACTTGAAGCCGATCCAGATGCCGAACATGGACCTGGATGAACTGTTTCAAGGACGCCGTGCATTCACTGAGCAGCAGTGGATCGACGCCTTACTTCGCTCAACTGGCATGGAGCCGACGAACTTCCAGGAGCGAGTGAAGTGGCACCTTCTCGCCCGCATGATTCCGCTGGTTGAAAACAACTACAACCTCGCCGAGCTTGGGCCAAGAGGCACGGGCAAGAGTCACATTTACAAAGAAATCAGCCCAAACAGCATCCTCGTGTCGGGCGGTCAAACGACGGTCGCCAACTTGTTCTACAACATGGCCCGACGTCAGGTCGGATTGGTCGGCTTGTGGGATGTGGTGGCGTTCGATGAAGTGGCGGGTATCTCCTTCAAGGACAAGGATGGTGTCCAGATCATGAAGGACTACATGGCTTCGGGATCGTTTGCCCGTGGCCGTGATTCGGTCAACGCATATGCCTCAATGGTCTTCGTCGGCAACATCAATCAGCCGGTCGATACGCTGGTGAAGACGAGCCATCTCTTCGCCCCATTCCCTGACGCAATGATCGACTCGGCTTTCTTTGACCGCTTCCATGCCTATGTCCCAGGGTGGGAGATTCCCAAGATGCGGCCTGAGTTCTTCACGAACCAATATGGCCTCATTGTGGACTATCTGGCCGAGTGGCTGCGGGAGATGCGGAAACGCAATTTCGGCGATGCCATCAACAAGTTTTTCAAGCTGGGCCGTGATCTGAATCAGCGGGATACCATCGCTGTCAAACACACCGTCTCTGGTCTGCTGAAGCTGCTGTATCCCACCGAAGAATATGACAAGGAAGCCGTTCGCCGCTGCCTGGAATACGCACTCGAAGCTCGTCGCCGTGTGAAGGAACAATTGAAGAAGATCGGCGGCATGGAATTCTTCGACGTTCACTTCTCCTACATCGACATCGAAACGATGGAAGAGAAATTCATCAGCGTGCCGGAACAAGGCGGCGGTTCGCTGATCCCGGATGGTCCTTTGAATCCTGGTGTCATGCACACGGTTTCAACGGGCGGCACGGGATCGCATCTCGGCCTGTACCGACTCGAAACCCAGGTAACTGCTGGCAATGGAACGCTGAAGACATCTGGCCTCGGTTCCAATTCAGCAGCGAAAGAAGCGATCAAGGTCGGCTTCGACTATTTCAAGGCCAACGCTCACAGAGTCAGTGCTTCGATCAAGCCTGGGGACCACGATTACCATTTGCACGTCGTCGAACTGCACAACACCGGGCCAACGAACGCCATGACACTGGCTTCATTCGTAGCACTTTGCTCGGCAGTCTTCGGCAAGCCACTTCAACAACAGATGGTCGTCCTTGGAAGCATGAGCCTCGGCGGGAACATCATTCCGGTCGAGAACTTAGCCGAGTCGTTGCAGGTCGCCTTCGATGCCGGAGCCAAACGCATCCTTCTGCCGATGGCAAGCGTGAAAGACATCCCGACGATCCCCGGCGAATTGTTTGCCAAGTTCCAGACCGGGTTCTACGCCGACCCGGTGGATGCCGTGTTCAAGGCGTTGGGCGTGCAGTGAAAGGCATTGGTATGTCAACCGACGTTGCTCGAAAAAATATGCTTCGGACGTTTTCCACTGCACTTGCAGAGGGAACTGCTGCTCTATTCGTTGGCGCAGGTATCTCACGCCAATCTGGGTATGTAGATTGGAAAACCCTGCTTCGAGACGTTGCAGAAGACCTGTCACTCGACGTGGATCGAGAGTCTGATTTGGTCGCACTTGCTCAATATCATATCAATCAGCATGGCTCCCGCTCGAAGCTGAACCAACTTCTGATTGACGAATTTACGAAGAAGGCCGTCCTAACGGACAACCATAAGCTGATTGCATCGCTACCCATCACTACGGTTTGGACGACAAATTACGACGACCTGCTTGAACGTGCTTTCGAGAATGCCGAGAAGCGTGCTGATATTAAGCGGACCGAGCCTAATCTTGCCGTTACTCTGCCACGCCGTTCCGTGACAATTTACAAGATGCACGGTGACAAGACGCTCCCTGATGAAGCAGTGTTGACCAAAGAAGACTACGAGGCATACGAGTTAAATAGACCACTGTTCTCCACGGCACTTAGGGGAGATTTGGTTGAAAAGACCTTTCTATTTCTTGGCTTCAGTTTCACCGATCCAAACATTGATTACATTCTGAGCCGCATTCGTGTTCTCCTTGGGCAAAACCAGCGAGAGCATTTTTGCCTTTTGAAGTCACTTACTGTGCCTACCAGCCGAAGGAAAGCAGACAAGGAAGCCTTTGAGTACGAATCTGCAAAGTTACGTCACCGAATCGCTGACCTAAAGCGATATTCGATACAGGCGGTCATGCTTGATGACTACTCCGACATCACCCGTATCTTGCGTGATTTGTCGATGCGCAGTCATCTGCGAGACGTTTTTGTCTCCGGCAGCGCAACTGATTTTGCTCCTTTCGGTGAGTCACGATTGCATGGACTTTGCCGAAGTCTCGGAAAGAACCTGATTTCCAATGGCTACAACGTCGTTTCTGGATTTGGCCTCGGTATCGGCGGTTCGATTATCATCGGGGCAATGAGCGAGCTAGGGGAGAACGATGAACAGAGATTGCACCTGCGACCATTTCCGCAGGCTGCACCACCCGGTCGGTCGCTCAAAGACTTTCAAACGGATTATCGTGAACGAATGATTTCAAGGTCGGGGTGCTGCGTCTTTGTTTCGGGAAACAAAGACGATAGGGGAAGCATCATCAACTCTCCCGGTGTGGTGGAAGAGTTCGAGATTTGCTGTCGGGAAGGCAAGTTCCCGATTCCGATTGGGGCGACAGGATACGCTTCCGAGGAGCTTTGGAAGAAGGTAATGACATCCCTTGACACGTTCTTCCCAGCAGGTGGGGTAAAGGGGCATTTCGAGGTACTTGGTAACTCAGCAAAGACTAACGAGGAGTTAGTAGAGGCCGTGCTGAAGATCATCGCACGGGTGTCACGTTAGGAGCATCATTATGGCGAGACGAGTTTACTTTGCTTTCCACTACGAGAATGACATTAGCCGGGTGAATGTCGTCCGCAATAGTTGGCTCACGCACAAGGACCGAGAATCGGCAGGTTTCTTTGACGCCTCGCTATGGGAGAAGGCAAAGAAGACGGGCGACACCGCCATCAAGCGGATGATTCAGGACGGGTTGGACGGAACCTCCGTGACGGTGTTCCTGCTTGGCTCTGAGACGGCGGGGCGTCCTTGGGTCAGATATGAACTTGAAGAGAGCCACAAACGAGGGAACGGAATGCTGGCAATCAGGATTCATGGGATCAAGAACCTTCAGGGCTACGTCAGTACAGCCGGAGACAACATCTTCAACACATTCTGGACCACGGATGCTCGTGGTCAACAGCGGTACTTGAGCGACTTCTACCCGATCTATGATTGGCTTGGAAACGATGGATACAACAATATCGGAGAGTGGGTGGAGCAAGCCGCAAGGAGTGCTGGACGATAATAGACGACATTTCAACTAACCGATCACCTATTTCACAGGAGTTACAGATGGCACGACGAGTTTTCTTCAGCTTTCACTATCAGCGGGACATCTGGCGGGTCAACCAGATTCGTAACATCCCCAACGTCACCGGCGTTGCAGCAGCAGGCTGGGCAGATGCGTCACTCTGGGAAGAATCGAAAAAGAAGGGGGACGCCGAAATCAAGAAGCTGATTGATAACGGTTTAATGAACACGAGCGTCACGGTCGTCTTCATTGGATACAAGACGGCGGGACGAAAGTTCATCAACTACGAAATTGAGAAGTCGATTGAACGTGGCAATGCCATTATCGGGGTCAAGATTCATCACCTGAAGAATAAGGACGGGGAAACTGATCCCGAAGGTGAAGTACCAGCGAAGCTCATTGCGGCTGGTGCAAAGGTCTACAAATATGACAACATGCAAAAACTAGCGGACTGGATCGAGGCGGCGGCGAAGGCGGCTGGCAAGTAGAATCTGGAGATTTCATGACCCCCGACCTCCCCATCCGTGAACCTGACCAGATTCGCCAAGACTGCGCCCGCAAACTCCGGTCCGTGAAGGTCAGCGATCACTTTCAGGCGATGCTCGGATGTCTCCTTGGAGAAGACTGGACTACGCCCAGGCTGATCGAGATGGTCATCACGCCGGATGGTCACATGCTCGGTCGATGCGACGACGAAGCGGCATTCAAGGTTTTCCTGGGTGCATCGGAAGACCTCATCAAGAACATCCACGGCGTTGCCCCGGTTGCTGAACTTGATGGCGATGAAGTGGGCTTCCTCGTGGCGAAGGTGGCCGAGATCAAGAGGCAGAGGTAGGGAGAGGAGGTTGTTATGGCAAAGGCGACTGTGACACCTTCATATTTCCAGAGTCATTCTGGAAAGTTGAATCTTTGGGCGGCAAACGGAAGCTCCCCAGCCCTTCGCAATTGTCAGTTAGGGGCCTATTGGGCCGTCTGGTCACACTTCACAACATCGGAGAATCCTGCGCTTGTTTCATTGCCGACTGGAGCAGGAAAAACAGCTTTAATGATGACCATCGCCTTTGGCCTCAAAGCCAAACGAGTGCTTCTCATCACACCTGCTGCGATCTTACGAGATCAAGTACGAGAAGATTTTGCCAGTCTTTCAATTCTGAAGAATTTGAATGTTCTCCCAAAGTCTCTTCCTTTACCGATGACATTCGCCAATGAGTCACAGCGAACTACCATCGCTAAGTGGAAGGAGTTTGAACAGTACGATGTCGTGGTGGCGACTCCGAAGACAACAAGCCCTGGCGAATCAGGTGTTTGCAACCCGCCAGACGGTTTGTTCGATCTAGTCTTTATAGACGAGGCACACCATACGCCTGCACCAACATGGGCTGCTCTGGTCAAGGCATTTAGTAAAGTACGGACGGTATTTATGACCGCAACACCGTTTAGACGGGACCGCCGCCGCATTCGAGCGCCGCTGGTCTATCATTACTCAATTGGGCGTGCATTGGACGACGGCATTTACCGTGCAATTCAATACCACTCGGTCGCATACGACAAGAATCGCTCGAATCAGGACAGCTTACTCTGTAAGGAAGCTGCAAAGGTTCTTGCAGCCGAGAAAAAACTTGGAAACAACGCAAGACTGTTGATTCGCACCGATAACGTCGGCTGGTCGTCTCGTCTTGTCAAAATGTACAAGGATGCTGGAGTCAATGTCGAGACGGTAGATTACACCAAGGCGATGGTAGACAACGATGCGGTTCTGAAGCAAGTTCGGAATGGATCGCTCGATGGAATGATTTGCGTTGGAATGGTCGGTGAAGGTCTGGACATCCCTGAGTTGAAGATTGCAGTTCTGCATTCTGCTCCTCGCTCACTCCCATTTACATTGCAGTTCGTGGGACGTGTCGCTCGTACAACTTCATCCCATACAGGTGATGCTCATCTTTTAGCCGTGCCTGATGAAGTGCGTGGCGAGGTCAGGGCATTGTACCGACTTGACGCCAATTGGAGGAGGCTCGTCCCCAAACTCGTAGATGAGATTATTGGAGCAGCTTCAGGCCACACTCACTTCATGTCAACCAACAGCCCGGAGTCCATTGATCTGGACCCTGCCGATCTGAAACCATTCTTTAGCGTCACGGTCTACCGTGCCACAAAGAAGGCAGTGAAACTTGCCAACGAACTCAATGTAAGCGACGACGTGTCGATTTGCGTCAGAGAGTTGATGCACAACGGAGATGTACTTGTTGTTGTGACGGAGCGGGAGATCGAACCTCCGTGGGCAAAAGACACTTCTATTTCGGAAAGCAAACTGGCCCTTCATGTGTACTACTCTGACACTGCCAACCAGCTATTGTTTGAGGCAACAACGTCCGAAGTGACCGCAAAGGAACTCCGAGCATCTGTTGCGGTTCAGCCTATTTCCGAAATTGACGCATCTGCACTAATCCAGGTTATGCAGAAGGCAACCTCCGCTGATTACTTTATGATCGGGCTTCGGAATACCTTGGGACGAGGAGTGTCGCAACCCACTTACAAGACGGTCATGGGTTCGCAGGTTCAAGCAGCAGTACGTCCAAGTGAAGGCAAGACATTCGGGCCTGGACACGCTCTTGCAAAGGTGTCTGCTGATGAAACTCGTGGCGTTGCGACATCAAATGGCAGGGTATGGGCGATTCAAAGAGGATCGGTGGAAGAGCTTATAGAGTGGTGCAAGGAACTGGCTGATGAATTAAAAAAGAAAGCAAAAAAGGCGAGTGGGTTGCCGCAACTCAACTTTCTGGCTCGTTCGGAGACGATCTCGGCAATTCCTGATAGGCCGTTGGCCGTCATTGTGGATGAGCAGATTCTTTGGGGCAAGAGGCATATTGAAGTCACAGACGGCCAAGATATTGTTTCCTCCTTACACGTTCCGAGTGTGGCGATTGTTGGGTTCGGATCAGGTGTTTTGCAGTGTGCGCTTGAGTTCGATCCTGCAAAGCCTCCGATTGCAGTAGAGTGCGACTTGTCTCAAACACCAATATGGAAGTTGAATGATTCGAGACAAGTGCGGATAAGGATCGAGCTATCGGACGAAGACGTATATGACGGTGATTTCGAGGGATTTGTAAAGCGATTCCCACTGACGATGGTGATGCCTCAAGGTGGAATCATTCGTGATCGCACGCTCTGGAAGCCTGAAACTGAGGCAGAACTTCTGCCGGTTGGATGCCTACAGGCAAAATCGTGGAGTGGATGTGACATAGCTTGCGAAGATGGAATCGCCCAAGCTGGTATGAAGAATGTGCAGGACTTTCTCGCCGACATGCTTACAGCAACCCTGCCCACGGACGCCATCACTATCAAGGATCACGGATCAGGTGAAATCGCTGACTTCATTGCCGTACAGCCGACTAACCGAATCATTGCCTTTTATCACTGCAAAGCAACGAAGAAGGCAAAAAGTGGACCCGCACAGCCCGGAGTGCGGGTTGATGACCTTTATGATGTCCTGGGACAAGCCTGCCGCAACCGTACCTGGGTGCGTTCGCCTGATTTGTTGACCGAGATCGTATCCCGCCTTGAGAGTGGGCAACGAAAGACCAAAATCGTCTCTGGTGGTTTAGCTGATCTTAAAAAGGCTGCGAAGACATTTGTATCGAATGCTTGGAAGTACGAAGTCGTTGCGGTCCAACCTGGGCTTCATTGCACCAAGGCATCAAGCGGCCAAAACGTCAACAAGCTATTTACTGCCACGAACGAATGGCTTCTAGGGTCTGAGGCATCATTCTTCATTTGGGGTAGCTGACCAAATGTCAGCCTCGAACCCGTCGAGTTGCCAGTTATACGCACAGGTCGGACAATCGCAGTGATCGACCTTCAGTCTACCTGCATTTCGCAAAAATCCCCCTTGCCCGGCGCATCACCCCCTCCCGCCCAATTTTTGAATCGCCTAGCCAGAAAAAACGCCAGCCCACGCTCAATAAAGAAGAGATCGCATGGCGGGGTGGTGGGGGTCGGAGTCCCGAAACTCTCAAAGGTTTTTGCTTCGAGTTTCCGAGTTTCCAATTCTGCAAAAGTCATCGGACAACACCCAACTCCATGCAGGATCGCCTTCAGAAGTCGGTCCATTCTAATGCGGGTCGTTGCTTGACTTCGATTGCGCCTTGAGCATTCTTCTGATACTCCATAATCATACCGGCCAGCATTGTCGAAACGGAAATGCCGAACGACGCTGCGTGGACCATATGAGCGCTGATCTCTCGAAACGACGACGCTCGCACGACCCCGCTCCAAGTCCAGCCTTTTCCTTCTGGTGAAAAGCCCAGGCCGTAATTCTGCGGTCCACCCTCGGCCTTGGTGTTCGGGACGGTGGCCGTGAACATGATGACGTGATTGGCATCTGATCGGACGGCTTGGGCGTCGTTGCCAGTCAGCAATGCAACGGGGCCAACGGCCTCGCTGCCCAGGTCGATGGCGAATTGCCTCAAGGACTCGATGATGGCACGGACCTGGGCCGTGTCCCCCGATTTCAGCACCCACGAGTACGAGTAGGCGACGTTCAGCTTCGAGTTCATGCTTCCAACGCCTCCTTCAAATACTTCATGTCTTTCAGGCCAACCATCCGATGACACTCCTTCTCGTTCTGAAAAACGATCAAAGTTGGAACAGCGCTGATGAGATACTCACTGACGAGCCGCTCATTGGCTGCAACATCAACGGTGACGATCTTCACACTGTCACCCATGTTCTCGGCCAGTGCGACAAGAACGGGCTTGAGCATTCGGCACGGGCCGCAATGCTCGCCGAAGAAGTCCACCAGAACCGGCACCGGCGACTGCAATACCTCAGCCTCAAAGTTTGAATCGTTTACTTCGATCACGCTGCTCATGACGTTTCTCCGTTGTATGGTCGCACTACGTCCTGGATCGTGTCCAAGATTTCGAGCGGTTCGGTGTTGGGGATCGGCTCAAGGTTCAATTGGAAGACAAATGGTTGGCCCTTGTACGAACCAACAAAGCCGACGAATGGCCGTGTGTTCGTTGATTCTTGGAAACTCATCGCCCCGCATTCCTCGACGATGAGTTCCGGCTCCGCAAGGAAGTCCATGAGGTCGAACTCGAATGCGCTCCAGACTCGCTTGCCGTCGTCGGTGCCGCCGAAACACTCTTGGAACACGGGAGCAGCGCCGATCTGCCACACGTTGTCGTCCCGCTTGTGGATCGCCCAATTGGAGATGTTGCTCCTGCTCAGGTATCTCCAATGCGAAAGAACAACTCGTCGAAACGATTCAATGTCGAATTCGTCGGCGTCACACTCCTGGTCGTCCTCATCAAAGTCATTCATGGTTCACTCCCAATACGGCGTCGAAGTTCGGCCAGCACTTCCTCGATGTCGATTCGTGCCTGCCAGGAAACGTCAGCCATCGCCATCGTCAAAAGGTCCAGGTGATCGCCGACATAGCGGCCAATGCTCAAGAGGCATTCCCCGCCCATCGCCCGGTTCGTTGCGTTGTCATCTTTGAGCATCGCAACGCAAACAGCGACGGCGTGCATCCAATTGTTGAAGGTTCTGCCGATGGCCTTCCCTGTCGCAAACCTCACGAGAAAGTCGTCGTCGCTCAAGAGCGTCATCGCATTCAGTACGGCAGTTTTGCTGCGTCTCTCGCCGAGAAATTCGATGGCAGCTACACGGTGAAGACTCACTGCATCCTTCAGCCCTGCTACAAGCACTGGCGTTGGTGTGGGGTCTTCGGGGGAAACCTTGCTGATGGTCCCAGCGGCCATGATTTTCAAGTAAGGCTCGCTCATGTCGGCCATGACTACCTTCAGCGCCGCAAGCGCAGGCCGTGCCGATTCGCCGAGTTTCTTCAGGGTCCAAATCGCTTCCATGCGAACCATCCGGTCTGAACTGGCGAGATCGGCGATCAGAGTTTCGAGGGTCTTGGTCATGTTCAATACTCTTCAGGGAGCATCGCAGTTGTCGCTACACGGTTTCCGCTCTCGTCGGCAGCTTCAGTGAGCAGCCAAATCTTTGTGGCTTCGTCCCCATCTCCGTCCCCATCGAGAAGGTAGGCGCTGAGAATACGGCTTCCATCTCGCAAGGCGTCGTCGTTTGCGGCCTTGTCATCGGTGTCAACGACGCCCCAATCCCCGGCGAGATGACGGGTCAGAAAATGCCAGACGCTCTGACCAGATCGTTCCAGGGCTTCGATAGCTCCTGGCGTTGCCAATACTCGACCCGGTTTGAATAAAGGTGTTTTCACAGCGATCATTTCCTCCGGCCTTTCGTCGGTTGTCGGTTCGTTACTCCCACGGGGGTACACTGACACTGAATCACGCCACCGACGCTGACTGTCGGCTTCGTCCAACGCTGACTTTCTCATCGCCACGTCGAGCCAGCTTCACGGCAACATCGAGCAGGAAGTTTTGAAAGTCCCTCGAATTGTCGGTAGCCTGCGTGATGTGGTGAACGACCTCTTCGAGTGCTACCTTTACGAGCCGATCCGACAATGCTTCCGTCCCGGTCACGATTGAGGCCGTACCACCCAGGTCTTCGTGGAGATAGACAGTTCCCGAACGGTAGTATCCGTTGAGTTGCACACCGCCATCGAGAATCGACGTGAAGACTTTCGTGGTCGGTTTTTCCTTGCCGTTCGTCAGGCCAATCCGTTCGAGCAAGCTCCACACGAAATCGACAGAAGCCTGAGCGTCTGGCGTCGGGTCACTGATGTCTCGGCCTGATAACTCGTCAGCCGAAAGCACACTTGCCGAAGTTTGAACCCCGTACATGCCAGCGGCGCTCACGAGGTTTTCGGAGGCGACAACTGGAATGTATCCCTTTCGTTCAAGCTGGTTCACTGTGCCTTTTGCCGTCAGTACGCCTTCATCGCCAGCAACCTGGGCAAATGCCTCACTCCAGTTCTTCCGACGTTTGGCGACGACTTCAGCACTATCCCCATAGGACGGCTGCATCGAAAAGCTGTCGAAGGAAAACTCCCAGGCGGGCTTGTCGGAGTTCAGCAGTCGGTCGAAAAGAATGCCGAGGGTTTGCTTGTCAGCGTTGGCGAGGGCTTTTGCGGCTCCATATTTTACGTTCCAGTCGGTGGCGATCCGAGCTTCATCCAGAGTGAGATCGTTGAGGTTGTAATCGAACAACGATTCGGTATCGGACGCCTCAAATTCACGGACACGAACCCCACGTCGATAGATCACTGCCGCCCGGCGTTCGCCGAGGTTGCGGTTGTTCTTCGGCAAGATCGCCTTGTCCAACGATTCGGGTTCCGAGAAATGCAGGAACCACTTGCCCAGGTTGTTGTAAAACTCCAAGACCTTAGCGGTCAGCGGAACGAAGACACGAGTGAAGCCTGCCTTGGCTCGTACCTGGGCATCAGAGACAACCTCAATCTTGACCCCGGACCAGTCGCCGATTTCACGAATGCTCCGGTCAATACTGTTGGACACAAATTCCCGCAGAGCGAGAGCCACTTCCGACCAATCTTTTTCCCCATAGTTGAGGACGAAGCCCAGGTCTTCCGTGCTGGAACGTGATGCGCCGGTAACGGGATCAGTCTGATCGACATTCGCAGCCTCTGACGGGATCCCATGTCACGGTGCGGACGGCCCGTGAGAAGGGCGGTTTCAAGGCCGGTCTGCGCCGACGAGAAAAAT
>Ga0315900_10001313_pt1 | contig 39775 bp, 31 predicted proteins | sample LakEriMetagenome_FD_203521 | JGI IMG/M metagenome (GOLD analysis project Ga0315900, IMG submission 203521) | Freshwater fungal communities from buoy surface, Lake Erie, Ohio, United States - Buoy 12 MA114 | ecosystem: Environmental > Aquatic > Freshwater > Lake > Lake biofilm | place: USA: Lake...
AGCTACATCGGCAAACACGCCGCCGACTTCCTGCGAGCGAACGACATGCACTTCATCCCCGTCACGCAAAAAGTCGGCCCGGATGGGGCGCTGTATGTGAGTGATTGGTCCGATCAGCAAATCTGCCACCGCGGCAGCGGAGCCGTGGAGCACTGGGATCGCAGCAATGGACGGATTTACCGCGTGACGTATGCCGGCCCTCCTCACACCTCCGACAGGTCGGACGTGTCCGACAAGTCCGACTTCCCCAAGGCTCCCTTCGATCTCGCGAAGGAAACGGATGAGAAGCTGGCCCGACTGGCCGTGCAGACGAAGAATGAGTGGTTTTCACGCATGGCGAGGAGGGTGCTAGCTGAGCGAGCCGTTGTGAAAATAGACGTTCTTGAACATATCACGCAGATTCTCGCTGATAAACCAAGTGGAACTCAGATCAAAACTTCCGAGCTGCCAAAGTCCTTTTGGCTCATGCGCAGCATAGCAGATTCCGCAGCCGCGTTGCGCCCGCATCAGGGTTTTGCACATGACTTTAACCTTCCTCCCGCATCCGCTAATGAGTTGATCAAAGCAATCTCGATCCGCTTGAGTCATCCCGCTTTTCGTGGACCACCAGAAAGTGATCCGACCAATCCAAAGACTGATAACAACCCAGCCCAGAGTGTTGCCGACTGGAATGGGTTGATTCAAGGTCTTACCAACCTAGCCACAAACCAGAGTTCCCCCATCGTCCGCCGCGAGCTCGCCTCCGCGCTTCAGCGTCTTCCCCAAGATCAACGCAAAGACCTCGCCACCGCCCTCCTCAAGCACGGCGAAGACGCGGAAGATCCGATGATCCCGCTGCTCATTTGGTATGGCATCGAGCCGGTGGTGGCGGCGGATGCGGCGGTGGGGTTGCAGCTCGCGGCGGTGTCGAAGATGCCGAAGGTCACGGAGTTCATCTATCGCCGACTGGCGGGCGAGGAGGCGGGGATTCAAGGACTGCTCAAGCTCGCCGCGGAGTCGAAGGACGCGGCGCTGCGGCAGAATCTGCTCACGGCGGTCGTGCAGGCGGCTCGCGGAGGCAGCAAGGTGTCCCAACCGGCGAATTGGGCGGCGATGCGGGAGAAAGTGGCTTCGGCTTTAGCCGAATCCGGGGATGCGGCTCAAGCCGCAACCACTTTGCTGCTCGAACTCGAAGCCCACATGGGCATCGAGGCGGCTTTGAAGCACTTCCGCGATCAACTCGCCCTCGCGACCGCAGGCACGGCAGCACGTGAAAGCGCCTTGAAGGTGCTGTTACAGGCCAAAGATGCCGCCACAGCCAAAATCCTGCTCAACATCGTCTCCAACGACTCACCGGCCTCCCTTCGCCGACAGGCCATCCAGGCGCTCGCCTCGCTCAAAGACGCTGAAACACCCCAAATCCTCGGTGCGGCGCTGCCGAAGCTCTCCGCGAACGAATTGCCCGATGCGGTGAACACGCTCGCCTCGACGAAAGAAGGCTCGAAAGCGCTCTTGAAGGCCGTGGAGGCCAAAACCGTGCCTGCGACGGCCTTGTCGCCGTTTTTGGTGCGACAGCTCACTGCCTTCGATGACGCGGAGATCAATGCCTTGATCAAATCCGCCTGGGGCGATGTGAACGCACCAAAAGCCGATCTTGGCGAGCGCACGAAAAAATACAAAGCGCTGCTCACACCCGCCGCGTTGGCCAAAGGCGATCTCGCGAAGGGCAAGATGCTCTACACCGCCACCTGCGGCCAATGCCACAAACTCTTCGGCGAAGGTCAAAACGTCGGCCCCGACATCACCGGCAGCAATCGCGCCGATTTGAACTACCTGCTCGAAAACGTGCTCGATCCTAACGCGGTCATCGGCAAGGCCTACCAGCTCAATTTGTTCACCATGAAGGACGGCCGTGTGATGAGCGGCGTCATCAAAGACGAGAACCCCGCCGCGGTGAAGATCGCCATGATGGGCGGCGTGGAGTTCACGCTGCCGCAGGCGGACATCGCCAAGCGCGAGGTCTCGAAGCTCAGCACGATGCCGGAGGGGCTGTTTGATGCTTTGCAGCCGGAGATGGTGGTGGATTTGGTGAAGTATTTGCAGAGCGGTTCTGTAGTCCCGCCTTCAGGCGGCTCAGGAAGACCGGCTAAAGCCGGGACTACAATACCCGGCGCCCTCGAAGGCGAATCGATGAAGGTGCTCGAAATCACCGGCGGCAAAACCGGTCGGCAAGGCATGGGCGGCTTCGGCGGCGAGTGGAGCGGCGGTGCGCAGCTCTGGTGGACCGGCGGCAAACCGGATCAAAAGCTCACGCTGGCCATTCCCGTGAAGGAAGCGGGCAAGTACACGCTCTACGGCGCTCTCACGATGGCGCGCGACTACGGCGTGGTCAGCATCGCTCTCGATGGGAAGCCGGTGACGTCCTCCTTCGATGGCTACAACGGCCCCAAGGTCATCCACACCGGCGAAAAGGAGTGGGGCACGCATGAATTGAGCGCTGGAGAGCACAAGCTGACCTTCACCCTCGCACCGCCGAATCCGGATGCAGTACCGTCGAACATGGTCGGCCTGGATTATGTGAGGCTGGAGAAGAAGTGACTCATGAAACTGCCGGGTGCCCCAGATGCGATCGTCGAGATCGAAAAGCTCAGCGATTACTCGTTCAGCCCGGATCACCCGGTGGGAAAACACAAGGCGAGAGTGTTTGAGGCATCGTTGGGATTGCGCCGACAGCATGCGGTGGAAATGCAAAACCGGCTGCTCGACGCGGCGCGAACGTATGATTGCACCGCCACCAAGAACACGACGCACGGGCAGCATTACGAGATGGACTTCATGCTCACTCATCAAGGCAGGTCTGCGCTGGTGCGTGCTGTCTGGATCATCCGCCACGGTGAAAAATCACCTCGTTTGGTGACTTTCCATGTGTTATAAGCTCTGCGTTGTCCTTATGGAAACACGCCCCATCCATCAACTCGATACCGTGGCACTGCTGCATGCCGTGCCCGAGGAACATCTCGCCGTCGGACAGGTCGGCGCAGTGGTGGAGGTCTATTCGCCAGATGAATTTGAGGTCGAGTTTGTGGATCTTCACGGCAAAACCTTGGGCTTGCGCACATGTCGCCGGAACGAACTGCTTCTGTTGCAGCACGAGGCACTCGCGGCGGCATAAAGCTCGGATCAGTCCTGCACCAGCGCTTCATCAAAGCGTGCGATCAGCTCCTGCGTGTCCTCCAAACCGGCGGACACGCGGATGAGCCAGCGGCTGACGCCGACGCTTTCGACCCAGTCGAGTTCTTCGTAATGTGCGAGGAGCGTGTAGGGGCACACGAGCGTGAAGTTGGTGCCGAGGCTGGGGCCTTTGCAGACACGCAGGGCGTCGTAGAACTTTGCGCTCGTTTGCTCGGGGTTCTTGAGCGTGAAAGAGAACAGGCAGCCGTGGCCGCCATTCTCGCGGCGGATGAATTCGTAACCGCGTCCGCCTTCCGTCGCCGCATGCCACACTCGATCCACCTTTGGATGCGTGCGCAGGTGATCGGCGAGTGCTTTGGCATTGCGACTCATGGTGACAGCACGCTGCACGAAGTCGCGGCTGTTGAGTTCGAGGGCCACGGCATCGCCACGCCAGAGTTCGTGATCGGCGTGCGCGGTCAAGAAGGCGGAGAAGGCGGCGTGATGCGGTGATTTTCGATTCAAGACGACGCTGCCGGCCAGAACATCGCCCGCACCGGAAAAACTCTTCGTCAGACTGGTTGTGACGACATCAGCAGCTCGATGCGCATCGGCATGGGCGACGGTGGAGATCGTGTCATCGACGATGATCGGCACGCCGGGCTGCGCGGCGGCACGAATGGCCAGCAAACGCTCGAAATCGACGCAGCGGAGCAGGGGATTGCTCGGCGCTTCGCAGAAGAGGCCGGCCAGCGGCTCGTTTTGCAGCAGTGTGCGCAGATCGTCATACTCGCTGTCTTTGATGAGCGGCAGGAAGTGTGCACCGCTGCCGAAGAACTGCTGCAGCTTCAACACATCGACATACGGGAAGTCGAGCTGCGTGGTTTTGCGGCCGGGGAAGAGATGCGTGAGCATGCGATGCACAGCAAAATTCGCCGCCATGCCGGACGGGAAGAGAAACACGTCCTCTGGCTGCTGTCCGGCCAGTTGGGCGATGCGTTCGCGGATGATGCAGTTCGCTGCTTTTCCTTCTTCTGCCGTTGCTTCGCTTTGGTGCTCGCCCAAGGCATCGCAGGCCTGCCGTGTGCTGACGCATTCGCCGCAGAAGCGCCAGAACTTGCGGGCCTTCACGTAGCTATCGGCGGGAAACACGGCGACGCCGAGTTGGTGCGCTGTCCATTCAACCGCACGGCCGGTTTCGATGAACTGCACGCAGCGTTCCGCGTGAATGACACGCGGAAAGACGAGGCAGCGTTCGCCAGCGGCAGCGAATTCCTTTTCGGCAGCGGCGAACAAGCGCGTGATGGCCGGCGGACAGCAGAAGCGTGGATAGCCGGATTTGAACTTCGAAACGATCTCTTGATCGCCTTCCTCATAGCCGATCACATGTTTCCACAGTGGTAGGCACACCGACACGCCGAGTTCGTGATCAGGGATCGCCTTGCCGAGGTCCTCGGCGTTGCAGAGAGGGTGTTTGAAGAGGTCGGTCATTAAAACTTCGATCTTGAACCGCTGATTTGACGCTGATCAGACGCAAATAAAGAAATTCATTCATCAGCGTCACATTAGCGTCTGATCAGCGGATTAACTGAACTCACTTCGCCGCCAGCGCCCGTTCAATGTCCGCCCACAAGTCTTCGACGTGCTCAATACCGACAGAGAAGCGCACGAGACCGTCGGTGACGCCGGCGGCTTCGCGGGTTTCTTTGGGAATGGAGGCGTGGGTCATGCTGGCGGGATGGGCGACGAGGCTTTCGATGCCGCCGAGGCTTTCGGCCTGGGTGAAGAGGCGCAAACGGCGGATGAAGGCGAGGGTGTCGCCGTAGCTGAGGCCGAAGTCGGCGAGGAGCATGCCGCCACCGGCCTTCATCTGCTTTTTGGCGAGCTTGTACTGCGGATGGCTGGGCAGGAAGGGGTAGTTCACGCTGCGGACACGTTTGCGGCCTTTGCGGGCCTTGAGTTCTTCCAGCCGCTTCGCGAGTTCGAGGGCGTTGGAGCAGTGGCGCTCCATGCGCACGGCCTCGGTCTTCGCACCGCGCGAGGTGAGCCAGGCGTCGAAGGGACTGGGCTGCAAGCCGATGGCCTTCTGCGCGAAGATCATTTTTTCCTGCCACTCGTCGGAATTCGAGCAAACCGCACCGCCGAGGCTGTCGCTGTGGCCGTTGGTGTATTTCGTGGTGCTGAGCAGCGAGAGGTCGGCACCGAGATCGAGCGGCTGCTGGAGCAGGCTGGAGGCGAAGGTATTGTCCACGGCGACGATGCTGCCGGCGCGATGAGCGACATCGCTGATGGCTTTGATGTCGAGAATCTTCAGCAGCGGGTTCGTCGGCGATTCGAGCCAGACGAGCGCGGGCTTGAGCTGCGTGATGAGCGCGTAGTTTTCAGGATTGGTGAGGTTGGCGTATTTGATGGTGACGCCGAAACGACGCAGCACTTTTTCAAAGATGCGGTAGGTGCAGCCGTAGATCTGCTGCTCGGAGAGGATCACATCCCCCGCTTTGAGCGAGAACAGGATGGCGGAGATGGCGCTGAGGCCGCTGGCGAAGATGGTGCAGTGCTTCGCGTTTTCCAGGCTGGCGAGCGTGCCTTGCAGGTTGCGGAAGTTTGGATTGCCGGAGCGGGTGTAGTCAAAACCGGTCGGATTGCCGGTCTCGAACGTCGAAGTCATGTAGATCGGCGGAATGACCGCGCCGGTCTCGCTGCGGTAGTCCTGTCCGACATGAATCGCGCGCGTTTCAAAGCGTGCGTCGGCGGGAAGGGTCGGGTCTTCTTTCATGTGCGATGGATGCCGCAGCAGATTTGGCTTTGCAAGGCCGCTGCGCTCATGCTTTATGGATCAAATCCGCTCTTTCATGGCCGACTCCACTTCTCCTCGTAAATTCCGTCGTGTTCTGCTCAAACTCAGCGGCGAGGCTTTGAGACAACCGGGCAGCACGGACAACATCAGCCCGCCGATCGTCGAAGACATGGCGGGCCAGATCAAGGCGGCGCACCAGACCGGTCTGGAGATCGCGCTGGTGGTGGGTGGTGGCAATTTCTGGCGCGGTGTGACCGCGAGCAACAAAGGCATGGAGCGCGCCACGGCGGACTACATGGGCATGTTGGCCACGGTGATGAATTCGCTGGCCCTGCAAAGCATGCTGGAGGCGATGGACGTGCCGACTCGCGTGCAGAGCGCCATCAAGATGGACAACGTGGCCGAGCCCTTCGTCCGCCGCAAAGCGATGCGTCACCTCGAGCTGGGCCGCGTGGTGATCTTCGCCGCCGGCACAGGGAATCCGTTCTTCTCCACCGACACCACGGCCGCGCTGCGTGCCAGTGAGATCAACGCCGAGATCGTGCTCAAGGCCACCAAGGTCGATGGCATCTACGATTCCGATCCGAACAAGAATCCGAACGCGGTGAAGTTTGACCGCATCAGCTTTCACGAGTGCCTCACACGCCAGCTCAAGGTGATGGACTCCACCGCCTTCTCCCTCTGCATGGAGAACAACATGCCCATCGGCGTCTTCAGCATGAACGAGCCGGACAACATCCGCCGCGCCCTCACCGGTGAGTACATCGGCACGATGGTCGATGCCAAGGGCTGATGGCCGACTTAAATCTGCGATCTGAAATTTCAAATCCCACGACTATGGACCCTGAAATGACCATGATGGAGGCCGATGAGGCCATGACGAAGGCCGTCGAGCACGCCATCCACGAGTTCGCCAGCGTGCGCACCGGAAAGGCCAACCCCACGCTCGTCGAAAACATGGATGTGCATGTCATGAGCTACGGCAGCCACATGAAGCTGAAGCAGCTCGCCATGATCACCACGCCCGATGCGCGGTTGATCCGCATCGAGCCATTTGATCCGGGCACTTTGCAGGACATTGACCGTGCGATCCGCGAGTCACGTCTCGGCTTGAACGGCAGCATCGAGGGCAAGGTGATCCGACTGCCAATCCCGGCCCTGTCCCAGGAGCGCCGCGAGCAGATGGTGAAGATGTGCAAGACCCTCGGCGAGGAAGCCCGTGTCCGGGTGCGCTCTGCCCGCCGCGAGGCTCTGGAGGCCTTGAAGAAAGGCGAGAAAGACGGCAAAATCACCGAAGATGACCTCCACCGCCTGGAAAAGGACGTCCAAACGATGACCGACAAGAAAATCGCCGAGATCGACCAGCATGTGGCGTCGAAGGAGAAGGAGATCCTGACGGTCTGAGCCAAGACAGTCACAAGTTTTAAGTTTCGGGTTTCAAGTTCACCTCGACATGACACCAGCTTCAAACTTGAAACCTTGAACCTGAAACTCAGACAACGTGTTCCCCGCCCGCGACTACCTCGACCTCACGCACACGAAGCATGGCATCCTGTTTCCGGATGACTCGCCTGTGTGGACGGCGCTGGTGCGGATCGAACAGTACCTGGAGTTTCGTTTGCAGCGTGAAATCCGCGCGCAGGTGCCGCCGGGCGCGTTCATCGGCGAGGATGTGTTCATTGATGAAGGCACCACACTGGAACCGGGCGCTGTGATCAAAGGCCCGGCCTGGATCGGGCGGAACTGCCAGATCCGCGCGGGCTGCTACATCCGCGAAAATGTGATCATCGGAGACGGCTGCGTGCTTGGGAACTCGTGCGAGTTCAAGAACTGCGTGGTCTTCGACGGCTGCGAAATCCCGCACTACAACTACGTCGGCGACTCCATTCTCGGCCATAAGGCGCATCTCGGCGCGGGCGTGATCCTTTCCAATGTGCGCCTGGACCGGCTGGAGGTGCATGTGAAGACAGAGACCGACTCCATGCCCACCGGCCTGCGGAAGTTCGGCGCGATCATCGGTGATTATGCGGAGATCGGCTGCAACAGCGTGCTCAGCCCCGGCAGCATCATCGGACGGCGCAGCATCGTGTATCCGCTGACGCATTTTAGCGGCGTGCTGGACGCGGATTTGATGCTGAAGACGCGGCAGACGCAGCAGCTCGTGAAGCGGCGGCGCTGAGGCAGGATCTTTCCCGCAAAGAGTTTTGAATCAGGCGCGCCAGCATGGCGTCACAATGACACCACGCCTTATGAAGACACGTCTTCGCTCCCTTCTCGCCCTCGCGGCGCTGCTCTCATCCGTCAGTTGTGAGAAGCCTGTCGCTCCACCAGCATCGGTGGCCCCGGACCCGGAGGAGATGGTAAAAACACAGGCGGAGCTGGCCGCGGCACGCGATGCGCTGCAACGTCAGGCGCTGGAGATCGAGACCCGCAGTGCATTGATGGAAAAGCAGCTCGCGGAGATGGAAAAGACGGTGAAGCAGCAGGAAAATGCCGCGCTGCGCGGCTCGCTCGATGCCTTGAGAAAGCAGAACGACGATCTGCGCGCGCAAGCGGACACGGCGCGGCGGCAGAGCAGCGTGATCGCGCAAAAAATCGCGCCTCTGCCCCGGCTGAACTCCGCGCCTGTGGCTTCGACCCCGCCTGACTACTCGCTGTTTTACGACCGCCTCACGCCCTATGGCCGCTGGTTCGACGTGAGCGGTTACGGCTACTGCTGGCGGCCCACGATCACGCCGCCGCGCTGGCGGCCGTATGTCGATGGCTGCTGGGTGTGGTCGTCGCTGGGCTGGACATGGCAGTCAAATGAGCCGTTTGGCTGGGCCACGTATCACTATGGCCGCTGGGTGAATCTCTCGCGTTACGGCTGGGTGTGGGTACCAGGCCATGAGTGGGCACCTGCGTGGGTTTCGTGGCGCCAGAGCCGCGACTACGTCGGCTGGGCGCCGCTGCCTCCGGATCGTGGCCCGTGCAACGGCGTTTATCGCGACTGCGATGCACACTACAACCTCGGTCCGTCGAGCTACACCTTCATCACCACGAATCACTTCACACAGCCGAGCTACACCACCGTTTGCGCGCCTGTGACGCGCAACACCACGATTTTTCAAACTAGCGTGAACGTCACCCAGATCGTGCGCTGCGACGACCAACCGCGCCGGAACGTCTTCAAGCACCATGGCGGCCCGCCGCGCACGCAGATGGAGCAGGCTTGTGCGCGACAGGTCCCGCAGGTGCAGGTACAAACAGCTTCCGTGGACCAGCTTCCGCAGCCACGGCCCGGGCATCATCGCGAGGAGGCCTTGTCGCAACCAGTCATCGTCGATCTGCCCGCTGCAAAGGCCGGCGTGCCGCCAGTCCGCCCGCAGATCACCGACCGCATCGACAAACCGAAGCGTGTCGATGCCTTTGAAGGCGTGCCGCAGCAGGTGGCGCGCGAGATTCGCGAAACCATCGCCGAGGACAAGGTGGCGGCCGCTGTTCAGCAGCCTTTGCCGCCCGTCGTTAGCAGCCCGACGCCCGGCCCTATAGCCGAAGTCGTCACGAGGGAGACTGTCCGCCCCGCGATTGCCGTGGACGAGAAAGCCACGATGACAACCATTCAAACAGCCGCCACGGAGACTCCGGCGGAAACAAAGCCCGAACAGCTGCCTAACGTGACGCCAGTTGTTGCAGCGACTCCAGAACAGCCACAAACAACCGCGCCTAGGTTGTTGATGCCTGTTCAGCCTGCTACGGTCATCGCCACCGAAGCACCGGCGGTGGTGAACAGCCCGGTTCCGCTCGTTTCGGCCGAAACAAGCGCCCAGCCCGCGTCAGTAGTCGAAAAAATGACCGCTGCGCCCCCGGCGGTGGAACCGCAGGCTGCAGAAGCAGAGAAAGCACGTTTGCAGGCCGCCACCGAACAGAATCAACGCGAACAAGCCGAGGCTGCGGCCATGCAGCAAAAACAGCAGGACGAGCTGGCCGCCCAACAACGTGCTGCCGCGGAGAAAATGACCGCCGAGCAAGCCCAGGCGGCCGCAGAGGCTGAACGCGTCCGCCAGCAGGCCGAGGCTGCCGCGATGCAGCAGAAGCAACAAGACGAACTGGCCGCGCAGCAACTGTCTGCGGCCGAAAAGATGGCCTTGGAGCAGGCGCATGCCGTCGAGGCGGAACGGGCACGCCAGCAAGCTGAGGCTGCGGCCATGCAGCAGCGCCAGCAGGAGGAACAAATGGCCCAGCAGCGTGCCCTTGCGGAAAAAATGGCCGCTGAGCAAGCCCAGGCCGCCGCTGAGGCCGAACGCGCACGCCAGCAGGCCGAGGCTGCCGCCATGCAACGCCAGCAGGAGGAAGCCGAACGGCGCGCTCAAGAAACGGCCCGGCGTGAGGCGGAGGAGCAAATGCGCCGCGCGCAGGAAATGGCCCGCCAGCAGGCCGAGGAGGCCGCTCGTCGTGCGCAGGAGGAACAAATCCGTCAGCAGCAGGAAATGGCGCAGCGTCGTGCCGAGGAGCAGATGCGTGCCCAGCAGGAGGCCGCCCAACGTGCCGCGCAGGAGATGGCCCAGCGTCAGGCTGAAGAGCAGGCACGCCGCGCCGCCGAAGAACAAATGCGTCGAGCCCAAGAGGAGGCACAGCGTGCCGCCCAGGAAGCAGCGCAGCGGGCGGCGGAGGAAGCCCGTCGTCAGGCTGAGGAGGCGGCGCGTCGTGCGGCAGAGGAAGCTGCGCGCAATCAACCCCAGCCGCAGAATCCTGGGTCATGAGCTTGGATCACACCCGCAGCATGTCCTTTACCACCTGCCAGTAGAGAAAAAGACAGCCGCGCCAGGAGTAGCGGAATTCACCGTTGCCGGTGGGCTCGATGACGCCGGCGGTGATGTTGTGGTCGATCTGAGCGCTCATGTCCCGCTCGATGTAGGCGTGGAGGTATTCGGTGTCCTGGAGGGCGAGCTCCTCGGTGGTGATGCCCTGGCTGCGGAGGAAGTCCTCATGGCGTTCCAGCAAATCCTCGAACGAAGCGGCATGGGTGTAGCGGTTGAGCTGCTGCTTGGGCGAATGCTTCATCGTGGCGGCGAAGGGATAGTTCGTCGTCGTGCAGGTGATGCCGTCCTTCGTGCGTGAAGTGAGGCTGACGTAGGAAAAGCCGAAGTCGCCCTGCTGGGCGAGCGCCACGGAGGCCTGGATGCGTTTCTCAGCGTGATAAAACAGACGCATGAAGTGGTCTGTCTGGCTCCACTGCCAGCCGGTGTCGCCCACCTCGGTGAATCCGGCATCCTCGGCTTCGCCGCTCAGATCGCCGAGCTCGGGAAAAACCTCACGTGAGGGAGGGAAGCGGTGCTTGATCTCGCTTTTGATGGGAAAACGCAGCCGGCGCACACGGAAGATGATCTCCAGCCACGGCAGCATGAACCAGAAGCTCACGCAGACGAGCCCGCCGAGGTGCTGGCCGCCGGTGAGAAAGTAGCCCGCGAGATACGAGGCCCCGAGCAGGGCGAACCAGCCCAGCTTCTGAATGAAACGATGGTCAAAGCTGCGGCACGCGACGGCAAAGACGACGGCCGACGCGACATAAAGGATCTGCTGGAGCGTGTTTTCCATGAGGCCGCAGGGTTGGATGCGGCGTGAAGGCTAAAGGAAAACCGCCGGTAAATCAACCCGGCATGCAGACACACAAGCGAGCCTGAAAACAAAAAGCCGGACGCGTCTCCCGAAGCGCCCGGCTTTTGTCTAACACGAACCAACCGTCGTCAGAAATTGATCTGCGCCTGCAGACCCAGGAAGTGGAAGTTCACATCGCGATAACGCGGAAGGGTTGCGGCACCGCCTGGATTGTCCGTCGAGTTCGTGCGCGTACCTGTGGCATACATCAGTGTGATCTCGAACTCGGGGTAGGGGATGTACTCGATTCCAAGAGCCAGCTCACTCGAGCGGTAACGGGGAGCATTGTTGGCAAACTTGCGGGCACCATCGAAGGTCTGCCAGCGGATGAAGGGCAGCAACTCCGATTGATTCGGGAAAACGTGACGATAGACGGCCTGCACATAGCCGCCACTCAGGCTCTCGCTGTTGATCGAACGCATATCTTGGCTCAGAGTCGGCTCGTTCCCCCAAGTCCACTCTGCCTCGAGGCCGAATGGCTGCGGATAGAGGATGGCATTGACGGCAAGACGCTCGTCACGCAGGCCACGTGTATCAAATGTGGGAGTGACTGAGCCTACACCAGTCCCGATCAGGGTGGCATTCGGGTTGTAGCGACCGCTGAAGTAACTCGCCCCCACTTCCATGATCTGATCCCCAATGGAGAAAGGCCAGGCTGCGCGCGCGATGTAATGAACGTCTCCATTACGGTCGTTTTGGTTGATACCCTGGCCCCCGTAAACGCCGAAGTTCAGGACACCGTAGTCTCCAGAACCGCGCAAGCCCATTTTAACGAGGTCCTTGAACAGGTTCCGCTTCTCATAAGGAGCCCAGATGAAATAAGCGCCGTAATCGCGTTCGCCTTCGACGGCGGAATTCAGCGCATCAGGTCGCTCCAGCGCGTAACGGTTTTGGGATGATTGAAGGTTGGTAAAACCATAAGGAACCTTCGAGAGACCCAAGCGAACGCGGAACTCGCGGGCCGGATCCAAGGAGATATCACCGTAAATATCGCGGGCTTGCAGGGAGGTCGAACCAGTCTGGCTCGCATTGAAATCGGATTGCAAATAGAGGTAGAGATGATCCGTGACGTCGCCGCTGAGAATGAGGCGTGCCCGCCGGATGCCAATGGATGCAGTATCATTGGCGATGCTGCTGTCATTGAACTGATGGTAGCCAGGGAGATCATCGTCCCCAAGGATGCCGTAGAACCGGTTTTGCACATAGCCACGCACCTTGATCCGCTCGTACCATTTGTCTGAAAGCAGGGCGTCTAGGTCTGCCTTGCTCATCGTGGAGGGGCTGGTGTTGTCGCTGATCTTGGACATTTCCTCTTTCTGCTGCTGCACATTCTGCTGCAGGTTCGCAAGGGTGGCCTCGTCTCTTTCGAGGCGTTGTTCCAGAGCGGCGGATGAAGAGGAAGTTTGAGGCTTCAAAGAGCTCTCTTCGGCCTTCATCGTCTGCACCAACAGTTCGTACTCATCTGCGGTGATGGAGCCCTTCTGCTTCAGGATATAAAAGAGTTTCTCCATCGCCGGACTGGCGGTCAACGGCAACGTCGGAGGAAGGGCCACGGTAACCGCCGTGAGAAGGGCGAGCACGCGTGCGAGAGCGCTGTGTGGCTTGGTCTTGAACATGGAATGTGTCAGCTTGGTAAGATTATGTTTGCTTCCGTCACACAATTTGCGTGACGACACCCACCCTTAAACAAAAGGAAGCACTGGTGACGAGCGATCCAATGTGACACTTCCGTCACGAACTTTTGGGTGTTTTGGGAGGTGTTTATGTGACAATTTCTTCACAGAAGCCGTTTTGATTCCATCCCCGACTTGAACACCCTCGGCGTGCCGATTCCCGGCCGTTGTTAAAAAGATCAAACTGCCCACCCATCCATGAAATCCATTCTCTCCGTCCTTTGCCTCACCCTGGCCGCCACGCTGGCGGCCCAGGCCCAGTCCACCCTCCGTATCCGTGGATCGGACACCCTCGGCGCAAAGCTGATCCCCTCTCTTGCCGAGGCTTTCAAGAAGCAGGGCGGCAAGGTGAGCTTTGACATCGCCGCCGAAGGCTCCTCCACCGCCTTCACCAATCTCGCCGCAGGTACCGCCGAGATCGGCATGTCCTCCCGCAAGATCAAGCCGGACGAGCGTACCCTTTGCCGTAGCAAGGGCATCGCTATCAACGAAATCGAGATCGCCTGGGACATGATCACCGTTGTCGTGAACAAGAACAACCCCGTCGCCGACCTCAAAAAGAAGCAGATCATGCAAATCTTCGCGGGTGACATCAAGGACTGGAGCGAAGTCGGCGGCAACCCCGGCCCCATCTCGGTGTACACCCGCAACACGTCCTCCGGTACCTACAAGGACTTCATGACCATGGCCATGAAAGGCCGCGAATACGGCTCCAACAGCCAGAAAATGGCCGGCAACGAGCAGATCGTCTCCGAAGTCTCCTCCAACGCCAACGGTATCGGCTACATCGGGTATGCCTATGCCGGTGCCAAGGGCATCAAAATTGTCTCCATCGACGGCTCCTCTCCGAATCCCGCCGCCGTGAAAAGCTACGCCCTGGCCCGCCCCACCTTCCTTTACACCAGCGGTGAGCCCGCCGGCACCATCAAAGAGTTCATCGACTTCTGCCGCAGCCCTGCTGGTGACGCCATCATCACCAAGGGCGGCTTCGTCCCGCTTTCACAGATGAAATAATCGTTGGTTGACCCCTCTCCAAATCCGGCGAAGGAGAATCTGCTTCTCCTCGCCGGATTCTTCTTTGAAGGCCAGGAAACACACCTGCATGGACAGTCCCGATTCAGCCCGTAGGCCACCGTTGCGAAGCCTGATCGTCAGGAACCGCAAGCGCACCGTCTTGGGGATGGATCCACAACAGGTCATCAAATATTTCTTTGGCTCGAACGCCAGCACCGCCGTCATCGTGCTCGTGCTCATCATGGTCTTTCTTCTGCGGGAGGGCATCGACTTTCTGCCGACCTACCGTCACGAGCTGGAAACCTACCGTCAGGCCGGCCTTGAGCTCTGCGACATCGCTGACCGGCCTCTGAAGGCGCAGCAGGAGCTCACCAGCATCCTGCGACGAGCCAAGGCCGCCGCCGGCGATGCGGCTGTCAAAGAAGCGCTCGGAGATGCCGAGGACACCTTTGACACCGCCATCGAGCCCGCCACTGAAGTGCTCGACGAGCTCAAAGAGCATGCCCAGGAGACCAAGGAGCTTGCCGTCGAATTCCACACGCTCGAATCTAGCCGCCAGCAGCTCCTCGCGGGGGCCGCCAAGGCCAAAGACCCTGCCGAGAAGGCCGATCTGCTCAAAGAAGCCGAGGCTTCGAAGGTCGATCCTGTGAATTTTGGCGAACGCATCGCGCCGTTGCTCGAACGCCGCGAGGAACTCGTCACGAAGCTGAATGAGTACGTCATCGCGCTTGAGACAGCCGCCGCCACGCTGCCGAATGACAACCAGTTCGTCGAGGAGGTTCGCGCCGCAGTGCCGCGGCACGGCAAAGACATCAAAACCGCCGCGGAAAATCTCAAGGCGTGGCAGTGGGAAAAACCCGTCTCCATGTTCAGAGTCATCGGCGCGTTCTTTTTCGGCAGACAGTGGATCACGAACAGCTCATGGCAGGACTTTTACGGTTTTGTGCCATTGCTCACCGGCTCCGTCGTCATCGCGCTCATCGCCATTTTGCTCGCCACTCCGATCAGTGTCACCGCGGCCATCTACACGAATCAATTCGCCTCCGATCGCGAAAAGGAAATGATCAAGCCCGTGATCGAGTTCATCCAGGCCATTCCATCCGTCGTGCTCGGCTTCATCGGCATCTCGCTCGTCGGCAATTTGATTAAGGACGTGAGCGAATGGGGCATTCTGCAATGGGTGCCCGGCTTTCCGATCCAGGAGCGCCTCAACATGTTCAACGCCGGCTGCCTGCTCGCTTTCATGGCCGTGCCGACGATGTTCAGCCTCTCCGAGGACGCGCTGAACAACGTCCCTCGCGCCTACATCGATGCTTCCGATGCTTTGGGTGCCACGAAGCTGCAAACCGTCTTCCGCGTCATCGTTCCCGCGGGCATCTCCGGCATTCTCTCCGCGATTCTCCTCGGTTTGGGACGCGTGATCGGTGAAACGATGGTCGTGCTGCTCGTCGCGGGCAACCGCATCGCCATTCCCGACTTCAGCGCCGGCCCCGGGGTCATCTTCCAGCCTGCGCACACGTTGACGGGCATCATCGCCCAGGAGCTTGGTGAGGTCTCACGCGGCAGCTCGCACTGGCAGGCGCTCTTCATGGTCGGCATCGTTCTTTTTGCCATCTCCCTTCTCGTCAACTGGTGCGCGCGGACCGTCGCGCGACGCTTTGAATCTCACAAGGCATGATTCCCGCCTCCAACGCCGAAAATCCCTTCGCCGGAGACAACTCCGGCATCCAGAAGCGCGAGACGATCGCGCGCTGGGCCTTGCGCGTGGGCAGCTATGTCGTCGTGCTGACCACCGCGGCCATCATGCTGCACATCTTCGCCAAAGGAGCGCCCGTCGCGTTCCAGTCGAAGTGGCCGTTTGTGAACACGAAGTTCCTCACCGAACTGCCCGCCACGCTGCACGTCATCGAAGGCAGGCAGGGACAGCACATCGAAACCGACGTGAATGGCGCCGACGCGGCCAAAAAACAGCTTGGCGAGAACTTCACCTCCGAAAAAACCATCTCCTACTCCGGCGGCGGCATTCTCGGACCGATCGTCGGCACCGCGCTGCTCGTGATTGTCAGCGTGAGCGTCGCTCTCTTCCTCGGCGTGTCCTGTGCCATCTATTTGAGCGAATACGCGAAGAAGGGGAAGTTCCTCGAAACCGTCCGGCTTGCCATTTTGAACCTCGCGGGCGTTCCTTCCGTCGTGTTCGGCCTGTTCGGTCTCGGCGCGTTCGTTTTGACCGCGCCGAAGTTTGTCGATGTGCCCGCGGAGCGCTCCGTGTTCGCCATTCCGCTCGGCTTCACCACGCTGAGCTTCGAAGGCTGGGACACCTGCGTGCTCTCCGGCGGCTTCACGCTCGCCTTCGTCATCCTGCCTGTCATCATCACCGCCAGCGAGCAGTGCCTGCAGGCCGTGCCGCAGGGTTTCCGCGAGACGAGCATGGCGCTCGGCGCCACGCGCTGGCAGACGATCCGCTACAGTGTGCTGCCCTTCGCCACTCCGGGCATTCTGACCTCAAGCATCCTCGGCATCGCCCGTGCTGCTGGCGAGACAGCGCCGATCATGTTCACAGCCGCGCTCGCTTTCAAAGACAAGCTGCCCTGGCAGAAGGATTTGCCGCCGCTGCCTGCGGACGCGTCGATCTTCGCGCACTGGGAGCAGAGCGTTTCCCGCTTCCTCGGCATCTTCACCGAGTCCGTGCAGGCGCTGCCGTATCACATCTACACCCTCGCCGCGAAAATCCCGCAGAACGAGTACGCCGAGCGCGCGCAATACGGCTCCGTCTTCGTCTTCCTCGTCCTGGTCGCGTCGCTGGCCGCCGCGTCGATCTGGCTGCGTATTCACCTTCGCAAGAAATACAAATGGTGACCTCTGCCTCCAAACAGCCGGTCGTCCAGGTGCGCGGCATGGATTTCTGCTACGGTGCCAGCACGGCGCTGCATGACATCAGCCTTGAGGTCGAATACCACCGTGTCACCGCGCTCATCGGCCCCTCTGGTTGCGGCAAGAGCACGCTTCTGCGCTGCATCAACCGCATGAACGACCGCGTGCCCAGCGCCCGCGTCACGAAGGGCGAGGTGTTGGTGAAGGGCAAAAACATCCATGACGCCGATGTCGATCTCACCCAGCTCCGCAAGCAGGTGGGCATGGTTTTCCAAAAATCGAATCCATTCCCGAAGAGCATCTATGAAAACGTCGCCTACGGCCTGCGCATCCACGGCGAGAAGCGCAAAAACGTGATCGACGAGGCTGTGGAGCGCTCATTGACCCAGGCCGCGCTCTGGGACGAGCTCAAGGACCGGCTCAACGCCAACGCGCTCGCGCTCTCCGGCGGCCAGCAGCAGCGTTTGTGCATCGCGCGCGCCATCGCCACGCTGCCGGATGTGCTCTTGATGGACGAACCCTGTTCCGCGCTCGACCCGATCTCGACATTGAAGATCGAGGAGCTCATGCACCAGCTCGCGCAGAACTACACCATCGTCATCGTCACCCACAACATGCAGCAGGCCGTGCGTGTCTCTGACTTCACCGCCTTCCTCCACCTCGGCACGCTCGTCGAATTCGCCCCCACCGAGGAGCTCTTCACCAATCCCCGCGAAAAGCTGACGGAGTCGTATCTCCGCGGCACCTTCAGTTGAATTTCATGGCCGCCGCAATGCCAGCTTCCGTCTCTGAAGAACCGCTCATTCGAGTGGAGAAGTTCAATTATGCCTATGGCAACCACCAGGTGCTGTTCGATGTCGATTTGAACATGCGGAGCAAGGACGTCACCGCTCTCATCGGCCCGTCCGGGTGCGGCAAAAGCACGCTGCTGCGCGCCATCAACCGCATCAACGACCTTGTCGATTCCGCACGCGTCGTCAGCGGCGGCATCAAGATCGACGGCGTCGATTTGTACGCGCCGGAGGTCGATGTCATCAGCCTGCGCCGCAACGTGGGGATGGTCTTCCAGAAGTACAATCCCTTCCCGCGCTCCATCTTTGAAAACGCCGTCTATGGCCTGCGTGTCGCCGGCATCAAGGACCGCCACGACCTCGATGAGGCCGCCGAGCGCAGTCTCAAAGCCGCCGCGCTATGGGATGAGGTGAAGGACCGGCTGCACGAGATGGCCACCGGCCTCTCCGGCGGCCAGCAGCAGCGTCTGTGCATCGCACGCGCCATCGCCCTGCAGCCGCGCATCCTGCTCATGGACGAACCCTGCGCCGCGCTCGACCCCATCGCCACCGCGCGCATCGAGGAGCTCATCCTTCAATTGCGCGACCAGTACACCTTCGTCATCGTCACGCACAACATGGAGCAGGCGAAGCGCATCGCAGACCGCACTGCCTTCTTTTACAAAGGCAGGCTCGTCGAGGAAGACGACACGATGACCATCTTCAACAACCCGAATGATCCGCTGACCGAGTCCTACATCACTGGACGGCTGGCGTGACGGCCTCGGGGTTGCAATGCAACTCTCATGTCGCATGGTGAGGCAATGAAACTATGTCCGATTGTGTTTCTTGTCCTCGCCGGTGCTGCGCAAGCCGGCGTGGAGGTGGACGTCGAAAAATTCGGTGAAGGTCTCGGCGGCTGGAAAAAGGAGGGCGGCAAGGCGGCTGAATACAAATTCTCCGAAAGCAACTACCGCACCTACAAGCCCGAGATCACCAGCGCTCCCGACGGCGGCATTTTCATCTCGGTGCGCGTCGATCACATGCGCGGCATGTTCTCCGCTGACGACCACGCCAGCCTGGAGATGAGCTTCGGCCCGGATGGCGAGATGCTTTCCGCCCAGGCCTACATCTCCATCCAGGACCGCCGCATCAGCAGCGACATGTTTCGCAGCGGCGGCCGGTCCGCGGCCAACGCGGTGGGCTCCGTCGTCAACGGCACCGCCGAGCGTGCCGCAAAGCTCGGCAGCGAGGTATTTGCCAGTCTCGCCTCGAAGGTCCTGCGTGAAAACGTCACCGAGCCGGGGCGCGTCTCTTTTCCCGCCGCGCTGCGCCACAATTACAACATGCTCTACCCATGCGTCCGCGTCGTGAAAGACCCGCCCAAGGCGCTGCCGGTCGAGGATGATCCCAAAAAGGCCGCCGCAGTGCCAACGCCGCCCGCCGCCCCAGATCCCGCGAAAAAACCGCCTGGAGGCATGATCGAGGTGCGCACTTTTGGCGAGCCGGTGACGGGGGAGCCGAAAAAGGAGCCAGAACCGGCCAAACCATGAGCCGCAGGCAGTTGCTCATCGACGTCGGCAATGGCCGCACGAAATTTGGCCTCGCCACCAGCGAAGCGATTGTCGATCACCGCGAGCATCCCACGCGCGAAATCTCGCCGGATGCCATCCGGGACATTCTTCATGGCTGGGCCTTTGAAAACGCAGTGCTTTGCAGCGTTGTGCCAAAGGCGGTGCCCGCTTTCCAGGATGTGCTCGGAGCCCAGCTCCTCGTCTTGCGCCATGACACGCCCATGGGCATCGGCATTCGTTATCCGAAGCCGGAAAGCATCGGCACGGACCGCCTCGCGAACGCCGTCGCTCTCGCGCACATGCACGGGGCGCCCGGCATCGTCATCGACTTCGGCACAGCCGTGACTTTCGACATCCTCAGCCCAGACAGGCACTACATCGGCGGCGTCATCGCCCCCGGGCTGCGTTTGATGACGGATTACCTGCACGAGCGCACCGCGTTGCTGCCGCGCGTCGATTTGCGCGAGCCCGCCAGCGCCATCGGCCAGTCCACCGAGGCCGCCATCCTCGCCGGAGCCGCCATCGGCTACCGTGGCATGGTGAAAGGCATCTTGGAGGCGCTGAAGAAGGAGCTCAATGCGTCTGACGCCCACATCGTCGCCACCGGCGGTGATGCCGAATGGATCATCGCCGGGATGGGGGAAAGCATCACCGTGGACCCCGATTTGACCTTGCACGGCCTGCGTTTGGTGGGCAATCTCGCCGCCGCTTCGGGCGGAATGACGAACCCTGGATGACGAGTGATCTGGCATCATTCGACATTCGACATTCCGCATTCGTCATTTTCCCATCATGTCTGACTCTGCAAAAACCTCCATTGGCATCGACTTCGGCGGCACCTCCGTGAAACTCGGCGTCTGCCGTGGCGAGGAACTCCTCGTCACCGACGAGCCCATCCCCACCGCGAATTTCCACGGTCCGGCCGCGCTCATTGGCGAGATGGCCGCGCGCGTCGCGAAGCTGCAAAAGACCTACCCGGCCATCTGCGCCATCGGCGTCGGTGTTCCAGGTCTCGTCGATTTCGACCACGGTTTTGTGCATGAGCTGACAAATGTCCCCGGCTGGAAGCATGTGCCCCTCAAAACCATCCTCGGCGAAAAAACCGGCCTGCCGGTGCTCGTCGAAAACGACGCGAATGCGATGACCTACGCCGAGTTCCGTCACGGCGCCGCCCGCGGCCTGAAAAATGTCATCGGCCTCACCATGGGCACCGGCATCGGCGGCGGACTCGTGCTGGATGGCAAAATGTTCCGCGGCAGCGGCTTCGTCGCGGGCGAGATCGGCCAGATGAGCATTCATTTCGACGGCAAGCCCGGACACTATGGCAATCTCGGCGCATTGGAAAAATACACCGGCAACCAGCAGATCGCGGAGCACGCCGTACAGCGCTACGCCGAGGCCGGCATCGAAAAAGACGTTGCCGACTGCACGCCGAAGAAGATCGCTGACGCCGCGCAGGCCGGTGATGACATCGCGCGACAGATTTGGGGTGAGGTGGCCGACTGGCTCGGCACCGCGCTCTCCAGCATCGCCTGGCTGCTCAATCCCGACGCCTTCGTCATCGGCGGCGGCGTCGCACAAGCCGGTGATCTGATCTTCACACCGCTCAAAAACAAGGTGCAGAGCATGCTCAGCACCGTCGTGTGGGAGCGCTTGCAAATCCTGCCCGCCCGCTTCAGCAACGAGGCCGGCATCATCGGCAACGCGGCGCTGGCTGCGGATGCGGTTTGATCGGTAGGGCGGGCTGTCCCCAGCCCGCCGTCTGACGGCGCTTGCGGAGCAAACGCCTTGCCCGCCTCACTTCTTCTTCGGCTTCGGCTCCCAGTCCTGGGCCTTGATGATGCCCTCAAGGTCCGCCTTCGCGGCGAAATCGGCCGGGAGGAACTGCCACTGCGCCAGATAACGCAGCGCCTTCGTCACCTGCATGATCTCGCCTTTCTTCGACTCGATCTTGTCGGCGGGAACGGCTTTCATCGCGTTCGCAAAGTCGTTCACGGCACCGGTCGCAAATTCACGGGCCTCGGCGTTCTCCGCGTAGCACAGCGACTCGAACAGGCGCAGCATCTTCGCATGGCCTTCGAGCTTCGCGGCGTCCTCGCGGATGCCTTTGGCGATCTCGGCGCGCTTCGCTGCGGTCGCTTCCTCGCTCATGCGGCTGTATTCGCCGCCCTCAACGGCACGTTTCGGCAGCGGGCGATACCAGATGTTGCGGAAGCGGACGGGATTGCCGTGATCCTGGATCTTGAGCGGGCCTTTTTCAGGGAAGGCGCGCGGTTTGGAGCGCTTCATGTGCCCGCCGCCGCCTTCAAACGGCGTGTGATCCTGCGTCAGCACGCCGTTCACAAACACGGTGATGTAACCGGGGTCGATTTCCTTCCCGTCTTTGAAGACCGGCTTGCGAAACACAATGTCATAGACCTGCCACTCGCCCGGAGCACGCAGCGGATTCGCCGCCGGCGGATTGATGCCATAAATCGACGATGCGAAACCGTCGGCGTAAGTAGGGTTGTTGTAGTTGTCAAGCACCTGCACCTCGACCGCGCCCATCAGGAAGACACCACTGTTACCGCGGCCCTGGCTGTTGCCCTCCACCTTGCTCGGCGCGCTCCACTCGATGTGTAGCTGGCAGTCGCCAAACTCCTCCTTCGTGCGGATGTACCCGCTGCCCGGCACGCATTGCAGCGCGCCGTCTTTGACGACCCACTTCGTCGGCTCGCCGTTCTTGTCGGAAATCCATTTTTCGATCTCTTCCGGCTTGCCGCCGAAAAGAACGACGGCATCCGACGGCGGAGTGCCCGGCACTTCCTGCGAGCTGAACGTCCCAGGCTCCACACGCACCGGCTGCGGCCGGTTCATGTCATGAATGGCCCACGGATGCGTCTTGTCCGGCGGATCACCATAAAAGCCGCCCTCGGCGAGCGCGGCGGTGGTCAGAAGCGAAAAAACGAACGTGGGTAGGGCGGAGCGGTTCATGGCGGGCGAGGAATACGCAGGGTGAAGATGCAGGCAATCGGGATTCGTTCGGACCGGGGGTCATCGCACCCAGATCTCACGCTCACTGGCATCCATCTCCATTTCCCACGCTTTCAGCTTCGATTTAAGGTCTTCGAGGACTTCCAGGCGCTGGTAGCCGAGGTTCACTCGCTCGCCGATGTCGGCTTCGAGGTCAAAGAGGAGGTCCATGGTGTTGCCGTCGTTGATGTACTTCCATTTCCCGTGCCGGATGGCCTTCTGCTTGCGATTCGAGCGGTCGATGCGCCAGAAGAAGGTGCGGTCGATGGGTTTGGCATCGCTGGTGAGCAACGGAATGAGATCAATGCCGTCGAGCGGCTTTTCAGGCGGCGTTTGGGCTCCAGCGATCGCTGCGAAGGTCGCATGCAAGTCCATCGTGATGGCCATTTGCGAGGTCACTTTGCCTTTCGGCAGCTTTGCAGGCCAGCGCATGAGGCAGGGCACGCGGATGCCGCCTTCCCACACGGTCGCCTTGTGATGAAACAGCGGCAGATTGCGGCTGTAGCGCTCGCCGCCGTTGTCGCTGGAGAAAACGACGAGCGTGTTGTCGGCGAGGCTGTTTTTCTCGAGTTCGGCGAGGATCATGCCGACGCCATGGTCGATGCGCTCGACCATCGCCTTGTAAATCTCCCGGCTGCCGTGGTGCATGGTTTCCTTGGTCACCATCGGCGTGTCGGGCGCGTCCGGGGCTTCAAACGGAGCGTGGACGGCCAGATGCGGCACGTACATGAAGAACGGCGCGGTCTTGTGCTCGCGGATGAACCTCGCCGCGCGTTCGTTGATGAGGTCGGTGAGGTAGCCTTCGCGTTTCACGGGCTCCAGACCATCGCGCAGCGCGTAGGTGCCGTCGTAGTAGGTGTGCTTGTAATAGTCGCAGTGGCCGAGGAGTTCGCCGAAGTACTCGTCGAAGCCGCGCTTGACCGGATTGAACTCGTCCTTGAAGCCGAGGTGCCATTTCCCGAACGCACCGGTGGCGTAACCGGCCGCTTTGAATTTTTGCGCGAGCGTGATCTCGTTCAAAGGCAGGCCGAGCGCGTGAATGTCCTTCTCCGGCACCCATTCGCCGTTCACGCGGCGGAATTGCTCGACCTGATAACCGAACGCAAACTCCAGCCCGCAGCGCTGCTGCCAGCGTCCGGTCATGAAGCCGGTGCGCGTGGGCGTGCAGACGGGCGCGTTCGCGTAGAAGTCAGTGAACTTCACCCCTTCCGCCGCAAGACGGTCGATGTTCGGTGTGGCGATGTCCTTGCACCCCATGCAGCCGAGGTCGCCGTAGCCGAAGTCGTCGGCGAGGATGAAGACGATGTTGGGCTGTGCCGCGAATAACGACGAGCAGAGGGTGAAAAGAGAAAGAATCAGCGGGCGCATGGAATGCATGTGAACGCGATTTGCGACCTGCGCTTGCAGCTTGCGTCTTGCATGTCTGTGCAAAGACATGCCGGGCCCTTGCTTTCTCAAATCTCGCTGAGCACGCCGGTGTTCGCTCCAAACTTGTCCAGTTCGATGCCCGTTTGCTGGATCATGCGGACGAAGAGATTCGAGAGGAAGGTGTTGTTCTGCTTGTCGTGGACGATGTGGCCCGCGTGCTTGTAGCCGCCGCCGGCGAGGATGACGGGCAGGTTCATGTTGTCGTGGTTCGACGCGTTGCCGAGGTTGCTGGCGAAGAAGATGGATGAGCGGTCGAGCAGCGTGCTGTCGCCCTCGGTGCTGGCTTTGAGTTTGTCGAGGAACTCTCCGAAGACGCGCATCTCGGCGTCTTCGATGAGCGCGAGCTGTTCCAGCTTGCCGGGGTCCTGGCCATGATGCGAGGCATCGTGGTGGCCGATGTTCACGCCCTGGATCTCCGGCTTGTCCTGCGACCCGAGCCAGAGCGAGATGGCGCGGGTGCTGTCGGTTTGAAACGCGAGATGCACGAGGTCATACCACTGGCGGCTGCGCTCGACGAGCTGCGCGCTGCTCAGCTCCTGCGGCGGCTTCACGTCGAGCTTCGGCTTGGGCGTGAGCTGCCAGGTTTCATCCTGTTGCAGCTTCTGCTCGGCCTCGCGGATGGAGGAGACATACAAATCGAGCCGGTCACGGTCTTCGCTGCCGAGTTTGGCGTTCAGGCTGCCGAGTTGATCACGCACGTCGTCGAGAATGCTCTGTCCGTCCTTGATGCGGCGCATTTCACGGGCGGTTTCGTCCGCGGTGCCCTGGATGAAGAGCTGCTTGAAGACGCTGCTCACGCGCTGCTCCGCGGGAAGGCGCACGCCACGGCGGTTCCACGCCGCGCTGCCACCGCCGATCACGAGCGAGTTGAACCGCGTCTGCCCCGCGAGGTGCGACGCGACTTCTTGATCGAGAGAGATGCTGTTTTTGATGTCGTTTGGCCGGATGAAGTCGGGATGCACGCCGGTGAAGAGCCCGACCTCCGCGTAATGCCCCGCGCCGTAGCGATGCGAGAGGCCCGAGAAGACCGTGAAGTCCTCGCGGCGGCTTTGCAGGAACTTCAGGTAGCGGCTGGGCGTGTAGTTCTTGCCCGTGTCCGTCGGGAAGAAGTTCGGCGCATGCATGCCGAGCGGCCTGCCGACCAGCAGCACACGTTTCGGCGTCGAGGCGGCCTTTTTCGCCTCCGCGGCGCTCAAAGGCATCATCGCATCGAGAAACGGCAGCCCGATGGCAATGCCGGAGGAGCGCAAAAACGTGCGGCGGTCGAGAATGGGGCGTGGCATGGCGGTTAAACGTCCTGCGGAGGCTCATCTCTCCATTCGGATGACAAACGATTCCACCGAGGTGGAAAGCGTGTGCGCACCATCCGCGATCTGGAGTCCCACATGCTGCTTAAATGGAAGTTCGATGACGCTATGTATGGGATTACTTGTGAGTTTTTCCATACGCTCGCTCCACCTTCGCCACGCGGAGTTGGTAATCCGCATACCATCGCGACTTGCCCGTCTCTTGTGCGATGCGGTGTTCCGCGTTCGCCTTCCAGTTCGCGATGGCCTGCGTGCTCTCCCAATACGAGACCGTGATGCCAAAACCGCCCGCCCCGCGGGCGCTCTCCACGCCGAGAAAGCCCGGCTGCCCGGCGGCCAGCTCCACCATGCGATCCGCCATGTCGCCATAACCTTCATCGCCCTCCGTGCGCTGCGAGGTGAAGATGACCGCGTAGTAGGGTGGCGCAGGTGTTGAGGCGAAGGCGGACATGGGGATTAATGGTCAAGAACGTGGATGTCATCGCCCACTCGGATGACACCATCGCTCAGGATGTCCGCCCGCAGGCCGCCGCGGTCGGCGAGGGGCTTTAGCAGGGCTTTGCCGGTCACTTTGTCCAAGTGGGCACAAGGCGGGCAGAGGCGGATGCCTTCGATGAGCACGGTGCCGATGCGGAAGCGCTTTCCGACGAGGTCATTCAGTCGCAGGCCCTCGGTCACGATGTTTCGCCGTGCCTCATCGGCGCTGAGGCCGATCTCGGCGAGCACTTCGCTTTCGATCAGCGTGAGTTCGCGGCCCGGGCCTTTGGGTTCCCAATTCGTAAACGTGCCGCAACCTTCAAAGTAGCGATCCCCGACGAGGCCGCGATGGGCCCGCGCCTCGGCCACAGTCACCGCCTGCGGCAGCACGGTGGCGGCTGGGCTGATGTAGATGGCGGCGACGGTCGCGGGCATGCGCCGATGGTGGCCGCCGCATGAAACGGCGCAAGAGCCGCGTCCGTTACTTTCGGGGCGTGGCGGGCTTCCGCTTCCCGATCTCCGACGTATCGAGCACTTCACCGCGAAGGTTTTTGAACTGAGCCGTGATCGTCTCGGCTCCGGGACGGAGCGTGAGAAGCAGGTAATGATCCTCGCGAGCGTTGAAGCGGGACTGCGGATCTTTGTAGAGATCGCCATCGCCTTTGAGGCAGGTGTTGAAGCAGGGCAGGCCGTTGAACTCGGCCCGCTCGGCGAAGTAGCCGAAGCCGGTGAAGACCGCGCTGGTCTGCTCAAAAAGAGGCAGCCAGGCTTTTTGGTCGTAGCTGCGCATGAGGGCGTTTTGCTCGTTGTTCAGCGTGAGCACGAAGGCGGCATCGCTGCGGGCTGCTTCGCGTGCGAACCACGCATGCTGCTCCGAACCGGCGGTGATGGGATGATTCGTCTGCCACGTCGTGCCTTGATCCTTCGTGTGGCTCGCGTCGAGGGCCAGAAGGCGCAGGCTGAAGTCCGGAATGTCGAAGCGCCAGCGCCACTCCACATCCGGCAGCACGAAGAAATCGCGATACGCCTTCGCCTCGACATCATACACGGCATGCGCGGGCGGTTTGGGGCCGCGCGAGGTGATCTCGCGGTCGTGATTGCCCAAAATCGGCATCAGCGGCGTGGAGCGAAACAGCTCGCGATGCTGATCAATAAGCGCGCTGAAGGCTTCGTGCCCTCGCGGCCTTTGCCATGCAGATCGGGGACATTGTCGCCGAGTGTCACAAGCAGATGCGGATCGTCCTTCATCAGCGATGCGAGGTCCTTGCCCTTCGCAAAGCCCCAATCGCCCACCATCGCGATGCGCAGTTCCTTCGTCGGATAGCCTTTGAAGTGAAACACCTCCGACGCATCGCCACCGCTGCGCACGCGGTAGTGATACACGACGTCTCGCTGCTCCAGCGGGATCTCGACGTGATGCAGCGTGACCTGCTCATCGAGCTTCGCCTGCAATCCCAGTGCCGCGCTCGTGCCAAACTCCACCACCGAGCCACCGGGCGTGTCTGTCTCCCAGTTGATGACGATCTTCGATGGATCATTCGAGGCATGCGTGAGCCACACCCGCTCAATCGGTGCGGCGGCGAGAGTGGTGGTCAGCAGAAGAAAAAGAGAGCGGAGCATGGACCGAATCATACGCGGTCCGCGGGCGAAACTCAGCCACTTGCTGATGTTTCGGATGACATGATGCCTGCACCATTGGCGTTCCTTGCGACCCAACTTCCGTATGAAACGCATCGCTCTCTTCCTCCTCGCCGCCTTCACTTTGCACGCCCAGCAGCGTGTGGAGGTCTCGCGTGATCTGTGGATCTCTGCTTACTCGAAGGAGGTGGAGGGAAACAATGGCGGATCGCACCGGCTGAAGCTCAAGGGCATCCAAGAGTTCTTTCTCATCGACTTTGATCCAGCGGCGCTACGCGGGAAGAAGATCGTCAAAGCGCAGCTTCATGTGCATCTCGCCTCGCCGGAGGCTCCGCTGCGGCGCACGACGGTGTCATCGATCACGCAGGAGTGGGTGGAAGGCACCGGCAGCAGCTATGCGAAGACACCGGGCGCGAGTTCCTTTGTGTGGGCGAAGACCGGTGAACTGCGCTGGGGCAACAACGATCCCGACATCACCAGCGTCGTGTGCGGCGAAGGCGGCTCCGTGTGGGGCTTTGGCGAGGCCTCCACGCCGGATGCGGAGGGCTGGCAGATCATCCCCATCGCTCCCGAAGTGGCTCAGGCGAGGCTCGATGGCCGTTCGCATGGCTTTTACGTCATCGACGACATCGGCAACGAATACACGCGCGATGGCAACGCGGTGAAGTTCACGAATTTCGTGAATCGCTACGTGTCGAGCCGCGAGGACAAGCGGGTGCATAAGCCCTACTTCACGCTGTGGCTCGAAGATGGTGCGGTGGAGGCTCCAAAGGCCGTTTCGGAGGTCAAATCGGTCACCGCAGCCATTTTGCCGGAGATGCCGAAGGTGGAGGCCGTGAAGCCGAATTTGCCCGCGAAAGACGTTTTCGGATCCGAACTGGCCTCCACACACTTTTTCGCGGCGAAGGGCGAAACGATCGGATTTTCGGTCGCTGGCCCAGCCATCGTAAAAGCGCAGAGCTTGGGTGTGAAGCTCTACTCGATGCCCAAAGTCGGCGGCATGCATGATCCGCTCGTGCCGGGCACTGGCGATGACACCTTCATCGAGCTCCACGTGCCGAAAAACACGCCCGCAGGCAAACACGGCGGCACGGTGACGGTGAATGGCACCGTGATGCCGTTCACGATCACGGTTTGGAACTTCACGCTGCCGGATCGTCTGTCGTTCCTGCCGCAGATGAACGCTTACGGCCTTCCGGGGCATGTGCGCGACTACTACCGGCTCGCGCATGAGCATCGCGTGGTGCTGAACCAACTGCCGTATGGCTGGACGGGCAAGGTGGATGAGCCCGCGCCGAAGCTCGGCGGCGATGGGAAGTGGGATTGGACGAAGTTCGATGCCGAGTTCGGCCCGCTGCTCGATGGCAGCGCCTTCGGCGATCTGCCGCGCGGCGCGGTGCCGGTGGAGGCGTATTACCTTCTGCTGAACGAGAACTGGCCGATGAAGCACGACGAGCACTTCAAAGGCGGCTACTGGATCGAGAGTGCCTTCGATGAAGGCTATTGGACGCAGTTTCGCGCGATGTCGGCGGAGATCGCGAAACACTTCGAGGCCAAGGGCTGGACCGAGCCGATGTTTGAGTTCTACCTCAACAACAAGGTGTACTTCAAAAAGGACGACTGGCGGAAATGCAGCGCGGCGTGGATTTTCGATGAGCCAGTGCACACGCAGGACTTCTGGGCCATCCGCCACTACGGGCGCGAGTTCTGGAAGGCCACCGAGCCGTTCAAGCATATCCACCTCACCTATCGCGCCGACATTTCCCGCCCGCAGTGGCAGCGCGAGTTGCTCGATCACTGCGTGAACGTCGAAGTCGTCAGCGGCGTGCTGCGCGACTACTGGCCGCGTGTGCAGCGTCGCGCCAAGGACTGCGGCAATCTTTATTACATGTATGGCAGCGCGAACGCCATCGGCACGCCGAACATCACGAATGCCGCATGGTGCGTGGAAGCATGGTCGCTCGGTGCGGATGGCGTGGTGCCCTGGCAGACCATCGGTCGAAAAGAGTCCTGGCAGACCCCCGACGAGCTCTCCGTGCTCTACCCCACTGACAACGGCCCTGTGCCCAGCCTGCGTTTGAAGACCTTCCGCGCCGGTCAGCAACTCGTCGAGTATCTCACGCAATACGCCGCGGTCAGTGGCGAGAGCCGCGAAGCGGTCATGGCCGCTGCGCGAGCCATCCCAGGCCTCAGCGCCACGCTGGTGAAGAAAAACGAGGAAGACGCCGGCAAGTCGCAATTTGGCAAAGACACACAGCCCGCCTTTGAAGCGCTGCGGATGCGAATTGGAGCCTATCTCGATGCCAAAGCGCCTGCTCCGAAGGATCGCTGGCATGATCCACGGCCTGCGCGGCCGGATTTGAAGAAGGCGCGGGAGATCGTGCCGCTGGTGCAGTGAAGCAGCTCACTTGCTGCGAAACGGCCTGCTCTGCACGATCTCATGAACGAGCGAGCGAAAGCCGAAGTTCTTCGTTTTCACTTTGGCGACGATTTGCTCGATGACTTCGCGGTCGGCGAACTGCGGCTCGGCGCCGGTGGCGTAGGTGAGGAGTTTTTCGGCGAGGTTGCGGGCGATTTGATCGGGGTTGGCGAGGAGGAGGCGCTTGTAGTCCTCGACGGTGGTGAAGGTTTTGCCATCGTGCGTGACGCCGCCTTTTTCGACATCGGGACCGCGATAAAAGGCGCGACCGGTGTAGCCAGCAAGCTGCACGATGCCGGCCTGCGTGCGGGCGGAGGCGCGGTAGAACTCGCGGTAGCCGCCGATGGGGTCAAAGGACTCCAAGGCGAAGCCTGGAGGGTCGATGTGCTGATGGCAGGAATTGCACGAGGCGATGTTGCGATGCTTGTCGAGCTGCTGGCGGATGGTGGTGGCTCCACGGATATCCGGCTCGATGGCAGGAACGTCGGGTGGCGGTGGTGGCGGCGCTTTGCCGATGATGTGCTCGAGCACCCACTTGCCACGCAGCACGGGCGAGGTCGTGGTGCCATCGGCGGTGACTTTGAGCACGCTGCCCTGCGTCATCACGCCGCCGCGATGCGAGCCCGCAGGGAGATTCACGCGGCGGAATTCGGATTGGGGAACTGAAGACAAGGAGACAATCGGACCATGAGACAATGAGACAGGGAGAGTCTCCTTGTCTGATTGTCTCACTGTCTGATTGTCTTTTGCCGCTGCTTCGAACGCCTCCACAATCCCGTAATGCTCGGCGAGGCGGCGATTCACGAGCGTCCACGACGAATCGACGAACTCGAGCACGCTGCGGTCGTTTTGCAGCACGTCGTCGAAGAAGCGGCGTGTCTCCTCGGGCATGGCCCAGAGCAGCGTGCCGTCGAAGTCGCCGTAGAGATTCGGATCAGGAATGGTGGCGTCGATTTTGCGGAGTTCGAGCCACTGGCCGGTGAAGTCATCGGTGAAGCCGCGTGAGCGTGGTGACTGAAGCAGGCGCTCGGTTTGTTTTCGCAGCTCATCCGGCTTCGTAACGTCGGCAGCGAGCAATTCGGCATCCGGAGGCAGCGAGGTGAGGAAGTAGGCGAGACGATTCGCGAGCGCGAGGTGGTCGAGTTCACCGGGTGCTTCGACAAAGAAGAGAAAATGTGGCGAGGTGAGCACGCTTTTGTAGCCGTAGGTCATGGCATTCACGAAGCTCTCGCCCGCGTCGAGCCTAGCGTGCACTTTGCCGATGTAGTGCTTCAGCGTGTCTTCTTCGACCGGACGACGAAACGCACGCGGGATGAAGGTGCGCAGCAGTTTTTCCGCGTCTTCCTTCGGCGTGGCGCTGACGGGCTCGAGCGGATCATTGAGCCATTGGTAGATGTTCGTGCGCTTGCTCCAGTCCTGCGGCTTTTTGCCTTCCGCTTTGGCTTTGGCGGCGGATCTGGGCATCAGCTCGGCATGGCCAAAAAGCGTGCGATAGGCCTGCGAGGGGAATTCATCGACGGGGCCTTCGATTTCGAGCCACTCGATGAGAAAACCGGGTCCAGTGTGATCTTCGATGGGCTTTTTGGTCGCGCGGATGTCCCAGTTAAGCTGGAGTTGCAGCACAAAGGCCTCGCCGGCTTCGAGATCGATCTCCGTTTCGATCACACGCGGATCGCCGGGCGGAAAATCGACGACATCGCGCACCACCGGCGGCTCGCGCCCGCGGTCGATGGTGCAATACGCGACCGGCACGGGCACATTCGCCGCGCCGACGGCAGACGCGGACATGCGCACTTTGTAGCGGCCCGCGCCCTGCACGCCCGGCGTGCAGACGAGGCCGTAACGCGGCAATTTGCTGTAAACGACGAGCGCATCGCCCTTGAGGAAGCAACTGCGCGTGAGCGTCTGCTGGAAGTTCGAGCCCTTTTGCGAGATCTCGCGGCCCGTGCGGCGCTCTTTGACGGGCAGATGCGGATGCACCGGAATCACTGAGCTGACGGCCTTCTCCGCAGCCGCTTGATAGAGCAGCAGATGTGTCGAGGAGAGGTCCAGCACGGTGCTCACATTGTCGAAGCCGCCCGCGCTGTTATCCGCGGGCAGCAGGTCTTTGAGCTTCGGACGCGTACCGGTGAGCTCGCGCACGGTGTTCTCGTATTCGGTGCCGTTCAGACGGCGGATCGGCACGCGGCCCTGCGTGCGCTGTTGTTCCAAAGAGGCCGCGTGCAGCGACTCGCGCAGGATGTTCAGCGATTCATCGCGCAGCGCCTGCGGCGGTTGATCCGACTTCTTCGGCGGCATTTCGCCCGCAGCGATGCGGTCGTGCACCTTGATCCAAGTCTTCATGCTCACCTCGCCATCGAGCCGCAGTTTGCCCTTCTGCACGTCCTCGCCGTGGCACTCGACGCAATGCGCGTCGATCAGCGGCCGCACCTTCGGCTCAAAGGCGTGAAGCGAAGCGGCAAAGAAGAGCCCTGAGATGAAAAGTCGGCGCATGAAGGCGAAACGATGGCTGTGGCGAAAATATCTCGCGGCCACGCCACGTTATTCAGGGCCGCTTTCCACCATGAAACTCACCCGCCGCCTCCTGCTCGCCTTCGCCGCTCTCGCCACCACCGCCTTCTCTGCCGATGAGGAAGGCTTCACGCCTCTGTTCAATGGCAAGGACTTCGCCGGCTGGAAGGGCCCGGTGGAAAACTACGAGGTGAAGGACGGCGCGATCGCCTGCAAGGCCGGCAAAGGCGGCACCATCTACACGGCGGAGGAATACGCTGACTTCGTCGTGCGACTGGAGGTCATGATCCCCGCGGGATCGAACAACGGTCTCGCCATTCGTTACCCAGGCAGCGGCGATACCGCGTATGTCGGCATGTGCGAGCTCCAGGTGCTGGACAACGACGCGCCGAAGTATGCGAAGCTCGATCCTCGCCAGTATCACGGCTCCGCCTACGGCATGGTGGCCGCGAAACGCGGTCATCTGAAGCCCGCGGGCGAGTGGAACGTGCAGGAAGTCACCGTCAAAGGCTCCACCATCAAAGTCGTGCTCAACGGCGTCACCATTCTCGACTGCGATCTCAGCAAGGTGAACATGGACGAGGTCATGGGCAAAAAGCCGCACCCCGGCAAAGACCGCACCAGCGGCCACTTCGGCTTCGCCGGTCACAACGACCTCGTTTTGTATCGCAACATCCGGATCAAGCGGCTGTGAGACTTGATAACCTGCCCTGGCACACCCCCGCTAACTCCATGCGCCTTCTCGCCCTGTCTTTGCTCGCCACCTCGTTTGCCCTTGCTGACGAAAAGCCGGATCTGCCCATCATCGACATCTCGGATCAAAAAGATCGCCACACGATCATCGCGGCGGGCACGGAGCAGGTTTATCAGGGGCATCCGACGACCACGCTGCTCGCGGATGGCCAAACGATCTTTTGCGTGTGGTGCATCAACCACGGCGGTGCGGCGGGACCGATGGCGCGGAGCGATGACGGTGGCAAAACGTGGACGCGTATCGACGACACGCTGCCGGAGGGCTTCAAGACGCATCAAAACTGCCCCAGCATCTACCGCATGACAGATTCCGCAGGTAAAGAGCGGCTGTGGGTGTTTTCAGCGGCGAAAGGCAATCGCAAAGGCCCGGGCATGCCGAGCATCATGAGCGAGGACGCTGGCAAAACTTGGAAGGAGATGCCGCCGCTCGGTTTTCCCTGTGTCATGACCTTCAGCAGCATCGTGCGGCTCAAAGATGGCCGTTACCTCGGTCTCTACCACAAAGGCCCCGGCGGCGCGGACAAGGCACCGCTCGAAGTGCTACAAACGATCACTGCGGACGGTGGATTCACTTGGAGCGAGCCGAAGGTCGTCGCGAGCTTGGCGGGCAAGAATCCGTGCGAGCCGTTTGTCTTCCGCTCGCCTGACGGCGCGGAGCTTTGCTGCCTGATGCGCGAAAACACGCACAAAGAGCGCAGCCTCGTGATGTTCAGTCGCGATGAAGGTCAAACCTGGAGCGCGCCCGCCAACACCAGCTGGGGCCTCACTGGCGACCGCCATGCCGGCGTCTTCACAAAGGATGGCCGCATGGTGGTCGCGTTTCGCGATCAAGCTCTCAACAGCCCGACGAAAGGTCACTTCGTCGCCTGGGTGGGAACCTATGACGACATCAAAAGCGGCAAACCCGGCCAATACCGCGTGAAGCTCCTCCACAGTCACGCCGAGCGCGTGAGCGACTGCGGCTATCCTGGCATGGAGCTCCTGCCTGATGGCACCATCGTCGCCACCACCTATGTGAAGTATTCACCCGGCAAGGAGAAGCACAGCGTGGTTAGCGTGCGCTTTGATTTGGAAACCACTGACGCTCTGGTGAAGCCATGAAAACACTATTTGCCTTGTTGCTTGGTGCCTCGTTGCTAAACGCCCAGCCCTTCCTCGTCGAAAACGGCCAGCCGCGTGCCGAAATCATCATTAGCGACAAGCCCACGCGCACTCAGCGAGTCGCCGCGCATGAGTTTCGGCAGCAGATCGAGAAAATCAGCGGCGCGAAGTTGCCCATCGTCACGCAGCCTTCGGGTAACGCGGTCAAAGTGTTCATCGGAGCGAGCAATTCATGCCCAGTGAAGGCAGAGGGACTCAAAGACGGCGCGTATCGCATCGCTACGGGCGCGGATTGGATGGCACTGATCGGCGATGACGCCGATTTCGAGCCGGTGGGGCCGTTTGCGAAGCACAATGGCGACATCCCGCGAGCACAGGCCGAGTGGGATAAAATCGTCGGAGCACCGTATGGGCTGCCGAATCCCGGTTTGTACAAGCATCGGGCCAAAATCCCGCTGGATGGCGAAACACTCGAAGTCTGGGGCCTCGACGAACGCGGCAGTTTCAACGCGGTGAGCGGCTTTTTGCAAAAACTCGGCGCCCGCTGGTTTTTGCCCGGCGAACTCGGCGAGGTGCTCCCCACGATGAAGACCATCGAGCTACCGAAGCTCGACGAAACCGTGAAGCCGGAATTCGCTTTGAGGCAGTTCAACTTCCGCTTTGCCACCTGCGGGCCGGACTCCGCGCTCTGGGTCATGCGACTCGGCATTCGCAATGACGAGCGCCTGCAAATCGCCCACGGCATGGCGAACATGACGAATCGTCAGCCTGTGTTCGACGCCCATGCCGACTGGTTCGCGATCTACGGCGGCAAACCCGACTTCAAGGCCGGCGACTCGAAGTGCCAGCTCTGCTACTCGAACGACGAACTCTTCCGCGAGACCGTGCGCTATGCGCGAGCGCTGCTCGACACCTTCCAGCTTGAAAGCGTCTCCATCATGCCGCCCGATGGCTACACCTCCATCTGCCAATGCGAGAAGTGCAAAGGCAAGGACTCGCCCGAGCGCATCGAGCGCGGCCTGCTTAGCGATTATGTGTGGGACTTCGTCAATCGCGTGGCCAAAGAGGTCCGCAAAACGCATCCGAACGCGAAGGTGCTGAACTGCGCTTACGGCGTCTATACCCTGCCACCGCTGAAGATCGACAAACTGGAGCCGAACGTGCTCGTCGGCATCGTGGGTGGTCGTCGCCCGATGAACATCGCCGCCTCCAAAGCCGAGGGCGAAGCCGCGCCGGAAGCTCTGCGTGCAGCTTGGGCAAAAAAGACCGACAACCCCATCATCAACTTCGAAAACTATCCCTTCACCGATCGCGGCTGGTATCTGCCCGCCTTTGCCTCGAAATCGATGGGTGACAGCGTCCTCGCCACCAAAGGCATGTCGCAAGGCGAAGACATCTGGCTCACCGTGCGTCAGGACTTCGATAAAGTCGGCATCGGCTTCAATCACTTCCTCGTCTATTTCACCGCCCGCGCTTATTGGCCCGGCTACGAGCCAACCGCCGCCCTTCGTGAGTATTGCCGCCTCTTCTACGGCCCTGCTGAGAGCGAGATGCACACCTTTCTCACCTTCTGTGAAACCAACTGGAAAGTGATGGATGTGGACAAGGCCAAAGCCGATGAAGCGCTCGCGCTTTTCGAGAAAGCGAAGGCCAAAACCGATGTCGCGAGCGTGTTTGGCAAACGCCTCGCTCTCATCGACGACTTCCTCAAAGGCCTGCGCATGAAGTCACAGCAGCTCGGCCAAAAACGCGGCCCCGTGCCCACCGTGCGCCTGGTCGGCGATGCGAAAGGCATCGTCATCGACGGCAAACTCGACGACGAATACTGGCAAAACTGCCCCGCAGCCGCCACGGGCAAGTTCCGCGAGCTTCAAACCGGTCGCGTGCCCACCTTTGGCTCCTCCTTCAAAGCCGGATGGCAAGGCAACAACGTCGTCTTTGCCATTCGTTGCGATGAACGACGCGGCGATAAGCTCAACATCACCGCAACCCGCGAGGATGATCAGGCCTTGTGGCTTGGCGACGCCATCGAGATCGAACTCGCCACCGAAACGCACTCCTATTATCAAATCGCCGTCAGTCCGAACGGTCACATCGTCGATCTCGATCGCGGAGCGCCGCGCAGCCAGTGGTTCACATGGGACTCGAAAGCCGAAGTCGCCACGCACATCGCCGACGATCATTGGACCGTCGAAATCCGCATTCCGGTCACGGAGGATGAAAACGATCCACTGCATCAAATCATCGGCCGCCACCCCACGCAGAGTCTGCCTTGGCACATCAACCTCTGCCGCCAGCGCATCCGCGAGGACGGTGAGGAGCACAGCGCCCTCTCGCCCACCGGCGTATCCAATTTCCACGCCCCGATGAAGTTCGCCCACTTCTATGGTGGTCGTTCCCATCAGTTCGACGCCGATCCGAGCGTCACCGACTTCGCGCTCGGTTTTCAGGCCGCGATACAAAAGCGCAAGCCCGAGCCCTTCCTCGCTCTCGCCGCCACCACGCCGATCTCCGGCTTCCAAAAGTCCGCCGCACTCGAACAAGCCGCGCTGCTCGACAAAAACGCAACCTTCCTCGACCAAATCCCCATCGCTGCCGTCCAAAAGACCGCGCAGATGCAAAACCTGCTCGCCAACTTCAAAGCGCTCGAACTCGTGAAGCAATTCGCCGCCGAAGATTTCTCCCAATGGCCCTTCTGGAAGCGCGGCGATGGTTTGCATCATCGCGGCCGCGCCTACTCGATCACGAAAAACGGCGACAAAGCCGAATCCGACCTCAGCGCCGCCTTGGAGTTCACGGGCGACCTCCGCGTCCGCGAGACCATCCTGCTTTTGCTCGCCCAAAACCGTGAACTGAACCTCAAAAACGACGAAACTGCCCTGCAAGCCTACGAAGCCATTCTCGAAGGCAAAACGCGCCTCGGTGGTGCCGATGAATACTCCGCTCTCCAAGGCATCGCGCGCATTCAAACGCGTCAAAGCCAGTTCGATGAAGCCTTGAAGACCCTGAACCGCGCCGAGCCGGAAAAACTCCAAGGCGTGTGGAAAACGAACATCGCCAAATCCATCGAAGCCGTGAAGCAAGCACAAAAATAGTCGGACAGTTCGCTCCAGAGTTTGGCGTCTGGTTCTGACATGAAACCGCTTCTCTTTCTCTGGTGTGTCGCGTCAGCCTTTGCCGCTGATGCGCCCACGCTTCACCCAAAGGCCTCCGCGTTGCCATTCACGCATCAGGGGCCGTTTGTGAGCACTACGGACGGAGGCGTGCTGTGCATCGACACCCACAACACGCTCCGCAGTGATGATGAGGGCCGCACCTGGAAAACCACCACGATGTTTGAAGGGCCAGCGAAGTTTGCCGTCAGCAATGAACGTGCCCTGCTGCGCACTCGCGAAGGCGTCATCCTTTCCGCCTGGATGAACGGAGCTGAAAGACAAGCACCGAAAATCTGGCATTGGGGCGAGAAGGACGTGCAGTGGGCAGACTTCATCCTGCCCACCTACAGCAGTCGCAGCACCGATGATGGCAAGACGTGGGAAACGCCGCTGAAGCTGAGCGATCCCTGGTGTGGCTGCATTCATTCACTCATCCAGATGAAGAGCGGTCGCATCGTGCTCGTGGGCCAGGAAATCATCCCTCAGTGGCGTCATGCGACGGTGATGTGGGCCTCTGATGATCTCGGCAAAACCTGGCAGCGCGGCGATGTGCTCGACTACGGCATCGGTGCTCATGACCACGCAGGCAGCATCGAAGGCAGCGTCATCGAGCGAAAAGATGGCTCGCTTTACCTGCTGCTGCGCACGGAGTCCGGCTACTTGTGGGAAGCAACCTCGCGCGATGGTTTGAAGTGGGACGCCTTGAAGCAAACGACGATCAAATCCGTCACCTGCTGCCCGCAAATGGCACGTCTGGCCGATGGCCGAATCGCACTGCTTTGGAACGCGCCTCCAAGGCATGATCCTAGCAGCGGATCGAGTCGCTCGGAGCTGTCGCTGGCCTTTTCCGAGGACGAAACGGCCTCGTGGTCGAAACCGGTCATCGTCGCGGCGAATTATGCGCCCGGTGGTCGCGTGTCCTATCCTTATCTCTACGAGCGCAAGCCTGGCGAGCTTTGGATCACCACGATGCAGGGCGGCCTGCGCATGAAGGTCAACACCGCCGATCTCGGCGCGGGTGAGATCCCCGTCTTCGTGCCGCCGCCGAAGTCCGTGCCGAAGCCCGGCGGCATCATCATGTTTGGTGACAGCACCACCGCGCCGCGAGGCAATGTGAAAGTGTATGCCGAGCGGGTGCAGACGGCGCTGCAGGGCATCGGATCATCCCTCAGCGTTTACAACGCGGGCGTTCCTAGCAACACGACCGTGCAGGGTCTCAAACGCCTGAAACAGGAAGTGCTGGCCTACAAACCGCGCGTCGTGGTGATGCAGTTCGGCATCAACGACTCCGCCGTCGATGTCTGGCGTAATCCGCCGATGACCGAGCCGCGTGTCTCGCTGGAAGCCTTCCTCGAAAACTACCGCGCCATGATCACCGCAACGCAGAAGCAGGGAGCCAAGGTCATCCTCATGACCACGAATCCGCTGCGCTGGACCTCGAAGCTCCGCGAACTCTACGGCAAGCCACCTTACAACGCAGATGCCGAGGACGGTTTCGAGTCGCTTAACCTCACGAACTACAACGCAGCACTCCGCAAGCTTGCCTCAGAGCTGAAAGTGCCGCTCGTCGATGTCCATGCCGCCTATCCGGCCTTTGCCGCGAAAAACAAGATGACTGTCGAGGCCATGCTCACCGACGGCATGCATCCCGGCGATCTCGGGCATCAACTCGTCGCCGAGTTGCTCGTGCCGGCGATTCGTGATGCGGTCAGGTGAGTCTTACTTCGACCTCAAACCCGCTGTGTTCACCGAAATGACGCGGTAGGCGTGTTTCTTGCCCGCCTCGGCCTTGGTGTCGGTGAAAGTCATCTTCACGAGCGGATTCGTCGGCGTGTCGCTGTATTGCAGACCTTGGAAGATCGGCCTGCCGAAGGGATTCTTCGGCTGCTCCGGCACCGTGGCGATCTGCATGCCGTCGCGCTCAATGATGAAATGGGCGAGACCACTTTCGAGATCGGCCTCGGCGTCCCAGGCGAGTTCGTTGCCGTTCACGCGCACGTTCGTCGGCGCAGGCGGTGGGGTGGTGTCGGTAATCTGCGTGTCTTTGACGAACTGCATCCAGGCTTTTGCAACGGCCTCGTTCGGCAGCCAGACGGCCTTGTTCGCATCGCCGTTGAATTGGGCGGCAGGAACGGCCTCGGTGCCCAGCAGAGGGGCGAGCCAGGCGCCATCCGTCGGCATCGCGTTCATCGCATCGCCGCTGTTTTTCGGCAGACGAGCGCTTAGGCATGCATCGAGCCATGGAATCGCCATGTAGCGTGAGTTGCCGCACTCATGCGCGGTCAGCGGATCGACGGCGACACCAATCAAACCTCCTTTGCCGCGCACGGCGTTGAAGAACTCCTCATTCGCGGGCCACACGCCGGCAAAGCGGCCTTCTTTGACGGTGACACCCTCCTTCGTGCCTGGATTGCACATCACCGGCACCTTCAGCGCTGCATCCGGCACAATGTGAGTTTTGATCGTCGTGCGCTTCGCATCCTCTTTC
>Ga0315900_10001315_pt1 | contig 39765 bp, 41 predicted proteins | sample LakEriMetagenome_FD_203521 | JGI IMG/M metagenome (GOLD analysis project Ga0315900, IMG submission 203521) | Freshwater fungal communities from buoy surface, Lake Erie, Ohio, United States - Buoy 12 MA114 | ecosystem: Environmental > Aquatic > Freshwater > Lake > Lake biofilm | place: USA: Lake...
CAGGCGCATGACCAGGTGCGCGCCATTGCGGCTTGGCTGTGGGACCAAGGCGTCCGGCCAGGAGACCGGGTGGCGATCGCCATGCGCAATTATCCGGAATGGATGACGGTTTACTGGGCGTGCCTGTGCCTGGGCGTGGCTGCCGTAGGGATGAACGCCTGGTGGACGACGGAAGAGCTCGACTATGCGCTCTCGGATTCGACGCCCAAGGCGATTTTTGCCGATGCCGAACGCCTGGCCCGGCTGGCCCAATGCACCTCGCCTGCGGCCAAGGTGCCGACCGTTGCCGTGCGCACCCCGGCCGCCGCCGGGCAGGTGCCGTTCAGTGACATCGCCGCCCACGGCGGGGCGATGCCGGAGGTCAATGTCGATCCGGACGCCGATGCCTGCATCTTCTACACCAGCGGCACCACCGGTCACCCCAAGGGCGCGCAGCTTACCCACCGCGGCTGCGTCGCCAACCTGATGAACCTGCTTTATGCCGGCATGTCGAGCGGCATGGCGACTGAGCGGGGCGGCGGCGCGGCCATTCCCGCTGAACCGCCGATCCCGGCCACGCTGGTCACTACGCCGCTGTTCCACGTCACGGCCAACAATTGCGCGGCCTATGCCGCAACGGCCCAGGGTGGGAAGATGGTGCTGATGTACCGCTGGGATGCGGGCGAAGCGCTCAAACTGATCGAGGCCGAGCGCTGCAATGGTCTTTCGGGCGTGCCGGTGATGGCGCGCGAGCTGATCAATCACCCCGATTTCGACCAGTACGATACCTCCAGCCTCCTCAACATGTCCGGCGGCGGCGCGCAGGTGCCGCCCGACCAGGTCGGCGCGATCGACCAGAAGATCCCTTCGGCCCGGCCCTCGACCGGTTATGGCATGACCGAGACCTGCGGGATCATTACCTCGGTCGGCGGGGACTTCTTTGTTGACCGCCCGGACAGTGCCGGTCCGGCCATGCCCAACTTCGATGCCAAATGCGTCGATGACGATGGCAACGAAGTGCCGCAGGGCCAGGTGGGTGAGCTTTGGGTCAAGGGCTCTTCGGTCATCAAGGGCTACCTCAACCGGCCCGAGGCGACCGCGTCTTCGATCACCGATGGCTGGCTTCACACCGGCGACGTGGCCCGGATCGACGAGGACGGGTTCATCTATATCGTCGACCGCAAGAAGGACATGGTCCTGCGCGGCGGCGAGAACGTGTTCTGCACCGAAGTCGAAGCCGGGATCTATCGCCATCCGGCGATTGCCGAGTGCTGCGTGTTCGGCGTTCCGGACGAAAGGCTGGGCGAGGAAGTTGGCGTCGCCGTGGTGCTGAAGCCGGGCGAAGCGCTTGATGAGGCCGGGCTCAAGGCGCACTGCGCCAAGGTCATGGCCAAGCACAAGGTGCCGCGCTTCGTCTGGTTCCTGGACGAGGCCCTGCCGCGCAATGCCAATGGCAAGTTCCTGCGCCGCGAACTGCGTGAGCAGCTCTCTGCCCAGACGGCTGAGGCCTAGGCGGTGGGCGATCTTGCAGGCCGCATCGCGCTGGTAACGGGAGCGGGCAAGGGACTGGGTGCCGCTGCGGCCCGGGCACTGGCAGCCGCCGGGGCCAAGGTTGCCGTGACGGACCTTGCCGCGCCAGACGAGCTGGCCCGTGAAATCGGGGGCATGGCCCGGGCTCAGGACGTGACCAGTGAAGTGGACTGGGCCGAAACCATGGCCTGGATCAAGGCTGAACTGGGCGGGCTGGACGTGCTCGTCAACAATGCCGGCCTGTGGCTATTCCGCCCAATCATGGAGACCACGCTGGATGACTGGCGGCGGCTTCATGCCGTCAATGTCGAGGGCGTGTTCCTGGGGACCCGCGCCGCCATTCCGCTGCTGGCCGAGCGCGCCCACCTTTGGCGTGGTGGGACGGCGATCGTGAACCTGTCCTCCGTTGCCGGAATCGAGGGAGCAGCTGGGGCGACCTGCTACAACAGCACCAAGGGCGCGGTGCGGCTGTTCACCAAGGGCTGCGCCAAGGAACTGGCCGCGGCGCGGATCCGGGTCAACTCGGTCCACCCCGGCGTGATCGATACCGATATGGGCCGCCACCTGATCGGCGATTTCGCCGCGGCCCAAGGCGTGGGCGACAACGAAGTGATGGCCAATGTTTCGGCCATGCACCCGCTTGGCCACTTGGGCGAGCCGCAGAACGTGGCCGATGCCGTGGTGTTCCTGGCTTCGGATCGCGCCGCCTTTACGACCGGCAGCGAGCTGATCGTCGACGGCGGCCTTTCGGCCTAACCCTCGGCCCAGCCGGTCAGAGCCCGAACGCGGCCAAGGCCGCGCGGGCGATTGGCTGGCCCTTTTCCTGCACGAAATGACCGCCATCGGCCACTTCGAACGGTGCCGGGCAGCCGTGGATCGAGCCGCGCAGGGCAGCCATGACATGGGGCCCCAGCACCGGATCGGCCATGCCGACAGCCATGAAGGTGGGCCCGCGCCACTCGTTACGCCACCAGTCGCGCGCGCGCCGCGCCTCGGGAATACCGGACATGCCGGGATCGGTCATCACCAGTTCGGGGAAGCGCCGCACCCCGGCCTTGTAGCGGGCATCGGGAAATGGGGCGGCATAGGCGGCGGCTTCATCGACCGCCAGGTCGGGCTGGCTGCGCCGGAACAGCGCGGCGATATCGAGATCGGGCTGGCCGCGATTGAAGGTGCGCCAGCGATCGAAACCCTCGCTCACCGGTTCGCCGACCGGGATCGTGGTGTTCATCACCAGCAGGCGGGTGAAGCGTTCCGGCATGTCGGGCGGGATCGTCAGCCCCAGGATGCCGCCCCAGTCCTGGCAGACCAGCACGACGTTGCGCAGATCGAGCGCCGCGATGAACGCCTTCAGCATGTCGCGGTGGAAGGCGAAGGTATAAACCGCTTCCTCGACCGGCTTGTCCGACCGGCCGAAGCCGAGCAGGTCTGGCGCGACGACGCGGTGCCCCGCCCCGGCAAAGACCGGGATCATCTTGCGATAGAGATAGGACCAGGCCGGTTGCCCGTGCAGGCACAGGAAGGTGACCGCCGCATCGCCGGGGCCTTCATCGAGATAATGGACCCGCAGGCCTTCATATCCGGGCAGGTCATCGCGATAATGCGGCGCAAAGGCATAGCCCGGCAAGCCGGCAAAGCGGCTGTCGGGCGTGCGTAGCGCCGCGATCCCGGCGGGCGTCATGACGGGTGCGGAGTCTGTCATCGGCTGGGCCATTGCGACTGGATCGTGGCCGCATCGTAATAGTCGCGCCAGTAGGTGATCAAGCCATCATGTACCTCGAACACGCCGGTGACGGGCAGTTCAACCCATTTGTCGGCCAGCTGGTGGCGATCCAGCCGCTCGACGATGACCACAGGGCCATCGGCCGCTTCGCGCAGAATGCGGAACTCGTTGTCCAGCGTGGGCGCGAAGAACGGCTCAAGCACGGCGCGCATCCCCGCTGGGCCGGTTACCGTGCCGATCGGTGACGGGTTGGTATAGGTACAGCCCGGTGCCAGCATGGCCCCGGCCGTGTCGTAATCGAGCGGCTCCATCGCCTTGAGGAACGCCCGGACCACCTCGACCGGTGCCGCGCTCATGCCGCGCGGACTTCACCCAGCAGGACCACCTTCATGTCACCGCGACTGCGTTGCAGATGGATCAGCAGATAGACCGAGAGGAACAGCATCCCGCCGAAGAAGGCCAGCACTGCCAGTCCCAGGCCAGCTGCGCTGAACTGGTGCCGCCAGGCCACCCAGATCGCCGAGAGCGCAAGGAAGGTCATGAAATCGAGGTTAAACTGCCCGGGCCAGCCCATTTCCAGCAGGTCACCGAAGAATACTGGCAAGAGGTTCCAGCCGTGATTTGCGATCGTGACCGAGGTGTAGGCCACTATGGCAACAAGGCAGGCGACGAGGAATAGTCGAAACAGGGCCATGGGAGACTCCTTGTAGCAAGTGCTACATGCTTATCCGCATGAAGCCTCCGCTACAAGGTCCAAAACTCGGCGATGTGATTCTCTACCCTAGCGTGCGGCAATGGCCTCATTGAGCAGCCGGGCGAGACGCAGGCCGGCCTGACTGATGCGCCGCTGCAGGGTGGGGATGCTGGCCTCGATATCCTCGTTGCTCCAGACCACTTCGGTGGGCTTCTCCCCGGCTTCGCAGGGATCGCGCTCATAGGCCTTGCGGTAGACCAGGTTGCGGGCCAGCTCCCAGCTTTCCCGCCCCCAGTCTGCCACGTTGCCGGTGTCTAGCGCGGCGCGGTCTTCGGCGCTGTAGCGGCGGATCAGCGGCGGCACGGCCGACGTGATCCCGCGTTCGGCCTGCGGCCCATCCCAGATCGCGTGAAGATTGCGCCCCGGGGCCATGCCATATTTGGCGTCGAGGTCATTGCCGCCACGATCATCGTGATCGCCTGAGTGCAGCGGCATGTGCAGATCGCCCACGAAATGGGTCAGCCAGGCCAGTGCCTCCAGCCGCGCGGCGGCCGGCAGGCTCTTGTCCGCCAGCACCCTGCGGCTCCGCTCAATCTGGCCGGTCACGCAGTTGCCACCCGAGCAGTTGGCGCGCGGATCGTAAGGTTTGCACACGTTCATGGTCTGGTAGTGCCAGGCGAACGAATAGGCCCAGCGCCAGGCATCACGGCGGATGCAATCGGGCCAGTAGCTGGCCTCCTCAAGATTGCGGACCCGGCAGGCCGGGGTGCCCAGACTGGCCTCTGCCCGCAGCAACTGGCTCAGCGCTCGGCGGGTTTCGGGGGTGACATTGGCCCAGGCAATGCTGGCCGTGGTATGGTGGCCAAATTCGCCCCAGGCCAGCGCCGGGCGGGCGGCAAAGACAGTCACGGCAGCTATCAGGGCAGCGACCCAGCGCATCACTTGCTTCCCTTCGACGGAGCGGGAACTTCCCACTGTTCGATCACCCATTCCTCGTCCTCGGCCGCGGCAATCCATGTCTGCATCCATTCGTGTTCCCAGATCGCCTCCATATAAGCAACAGCGAAGCCAGGCACACCCAGATCATAGGTCACGAACCGGCTGACCACCGGTGCATAGAAGATGTCTGCCGCGCTGAAGCTGCCGAACAGGTAAGGGCCGCCCCTGCCGAAGCGGGCGCGGGCTTCGGCCCAGAGCGTCAGGACGCGGACCACGTCGCTCCGAGCATCCTCGTCTAACTGCCAGCCTTCGACCCGGCGGCGCATGTTCATCGGGCATTGCTTGCGCAGCGCCCCGAACGAGGAGTGCATTTCGGCAACCATCGAGCGGGCCATGGCGCGGGCATCGTCGGCCTTGGGCCAGAACCGTTCGCGCCCGACCTTGTCGCCAAGGTATTCGACAATCGCCAGGCTGTCCCAGACCACGGCATCGCCATCCCACAGCACCGGCACCTTGCCTGACGAAGGCGCAATCTCGTCATTGACCTTCTTCTGCGCGTCCCAGTCCTCACCATAAAGCGGTACCTGGATCTCGTCGAAATGCAGGCCGGACTGCTTGCACGCCAGCCAGCCGCGCAGCGACCAGCTGGAGTAATTCCTGTTGCCAATGATCAGCTTCATAAGCGGGGCGCTAACCGTTCAGCTTGACCGTGTCGAGCCTGAACGGTTAGGCGCGCCGCATGGATCCCGTGGACCTGCCCGTGTGCTTGGCGGCGCTGTACCGCTTTACCCGCTTTGGCGATCCGGCGGCCGTGCGCGCTCCACTCTCCGCGCTGTGCCGCCAGCACGGTATCAAGGGCACGCTGCTGCTGGCGCGCGAAGGGGTGAACGGCACGATTGCCGGGAGTGATGCAGGCATTGCCGCCGTGCTCGATCGGCTTCGCGCCCTGCCGGGCTGCGCAGAGCTGGACGTCAAGTTCTCGCGCGCGCCGGCCATGCCGTTTCACCGGATGAAGGTACGCCTCAAGCAAGAGATCGTGACGATGGGTCAGCCCGATATCGATCCGCTGTCGGTGGTCGGGACCTATGTGCCCCCGGCTGACTGGAATGCCCTGATTGCCGATCCGGACACCATCGTGATCGACACGCGCAACGACTACGAGGTGGCGATTGGCACGTTCGAACGGGCCATCAACCCCAAGACAGCCTCTTTCCGCGACTTCCCCGATTGGTTTCGCGCCCGTCGCGAAGAACTGCTGGGGAAAGGACGTCAACCGAAGGTGGCGATGTTTTGCACCGGGGGAATCCGCTGCGAAAAATCGACCGCCTTCCTCAAGGCCGAGGGGGTGGTCGAAGTCTATCACCTGAAGGGCGGGATCCTCAAATACCTTGAGAGCGTGCCGGAGGCCGACAGCCTGTGGCAAGGCGAGTGCTTCGTCTTTGATGAGCGGGTCAGCGTCGGCCACGGCCTGGTGCCGGGCAACCATTCGCTCTGCCGCGCCTGCCGCCGCCCGCTGGGGGCCGGGGATCGCGCCGCGCCGGAGTATGAGGAAGGCGTCTCTTGCGCTGCCTGTTACGGCGAGCGGAGTGAGGATCAGCGGGCCGGCTACCGCGAACGCCACCGGCAGGAATTGCTGGCGGCAAAGCGCGGCACCGTCCATGTTGGCGCCGAACTGCTGGAGGAACCACGATGAGCCTGCGCCCCTTTCACCTGGCCTTTCCGGTTCACGACCTGGCGGCTGCCCGCAGCTTTTACCGTGATCTGCTTGGCTGCGGAGAAGGGCGATCCTCGACCGAGTGGATCGATTTCGATTTCTTCGGGCACCAGCTTGTTGCGCACCTCGCACCGGCCAATTCCGGGCGCGATGCGGCGCGCAATCATGTTGATGGTCATGGCGTGCCGGTGCCGCATTTCGGCGTGGTGTTGACGCTGGAGGATTTCGCCATGCTGGCTGAGCGGCTCCGCGCCGCCGGGGTGACGTTCGAGATCGAGCCCTACACTCGCTTCAAGGGGCAGCCTGGCGAGCAATCGACCATGTTCTTCCGCGATCCCAGCGGCAACGCGCTCGAGATCAAGGCCTTTGCCGATTTGAAACAACTGTTTGCAACCTGACGCATAGCGCGTGACCTGGCGGCGCGGATGTGGCTTTATGCCGTCATCTGGGTTGGGAGCGCGGCATGAAGCTGTGGGGTGCGGTATTTGGCGGGCTGTTCGGCTGGGCCATGACCAAGTTCGAAAGCTATGGCCTGGTGCTGGGCGGACTGCTGGGCCTGGTGGCCGGCCTGTGGGCTGAAAACGCCGTCCGGCGGCTCGCCAGGGACACGCTCAAGCAGATCGTCGATGCCGAGCTCAAGGACTACATCGCCCGCCAGATTGCGGCCGAGCTTGATGCGCGGGGGACCGCTGCGGCGCCGTCCGTGCCGGATGGCCCCGCTGCGTCGGTCCCGCCCGTGCGGGCGGCGGCACGGCGGGCGAACCCTGCGCCCGCGTTCAGCCAGCCGCTACCCGAAGCGGCTGCGGCACCGCCTGCAGACGCTCCCGCCGACACCAGTCGCAGGCTCACCCCGCTTGAGCCCAACCTGGCCGAGCGCGCCTTGGCCGCGGTGCGCGGCTGGCTGTTCGGTGGCAATACGATTGTCCGGGTCGGCCTAGTTATCCTGTTCGTCGGACTCAGCTTCCTGGCCCGCTATGCAGCCAATGCAGGGCTGTTTCCGATCGAGCTGCGGCTGGCCATGGTCGGCGCGGTGGGGGCGGTACTGCTCGCTGTTGGGTTCAATCGCCGGGTTCAGCGGCCCGACTTCGGATTGGCCTTGCAGGGCGCCGGGGTGGGCGTGCTGTACCTCACGGTCTTTGCCGCAGCGCGCGTGTTCGAGGTCATGCCGCCGCTCGCCGCCTTTGCATTGATGATCGTGATCGCCGCGCTGGGTTGCGCGCTGGCCCTGCTGCAGGATTCGAAGCTGATGGCGCTGGCGGCTTTCGCCGGCGGCTTCGCCGTGCCCGTCCTGCTGGGCGGGGAAAGCCGCACGCCGCTGCCACTGTTTGCCTATGGTACGGTGCTCAATCTGGCGATCCTCTACATTGCCCGCTGGAAATCCTGGCGCGAGCTCAACCTGCTGGGCTTCTTCGCCACTTTCGCCATTGCCGCCGCCTGGGGTGCGGCGCGCTATGCACCCGAGCATTTCTGGATCTGCCAGGCCTTCCTGGCGGCAACCGTGACGATCTACCTGCTGACTGCGCTGCTCTATGCCCACAATACCCCCGGGCGGTTTGGCCTGGCGGCGGATTCGACCTTGCTGTTCGGCACGGCGATTGCCGGGTTTGGTCTCCAAACCCAAATGGTCGAGCACATTCCTTATGCCCAGGCCTGGGCCGCGCTCGGCTTTGGGGCGCTCTATGTCTTGCTGGCCGCCTGGGTCTGGCGAAAGCCACGCCCCGAAACCCGCCTGCTGGGTGAGTGCCTGATTGCTATCGCTGTAGGCTTCATCACGCTGGCGATCCCGCTGGCACTGGAAGTGCGCTGGGCCGGAGCAGCCTGGGCGCTTGAAGGGGCCGGCGCCTTCTGGGTGGGCATGCGGCAGGCCCGCTGGATGCCGCGCGCCTTTGGCCTCGCCTTGGTCGGGGTGGCTGCGCTGATCGCCCTGGCCACGATCGAGCCGAACATCTCGGCCCTGCCGCTGCTGAACACCGGCTTCATCGGTGCCCTGCTGATTGCCGCGCCGCTGTTGGCCCTGGCCTGGTGGCTGCGCCGGCCGCTCCCGCACAGCGGCTCCCGGTGGGCCGAAAGCTACGCTCCGCTCGAGGCGCAACTGGAGCGGCCAGTGTTCCTTGCCGGTTTCCTGTTCGCCGGCCTGGCGCTGTTGCAGGAAGTGTCGCGGTTGTTGCCGGCTGTCGCAACAGACCTGGGTCCGAGCCCGGTTTTCCCGGCCGCTGTGCAGCAATTGCTGGCAACACTCGCCGTGGTGGCGGCGATGTGGCTGTCACTGCAGGCCGCACGGCGGTACGACTGGTCGGTCGCCGGCTGGCCCGCGCTGCTCAGCCTGCCACTGCTGGCGATTACCCTGATGATCCAGGCTGCGGCAGGACATCACGTGTTCGACTGGCCCGATGTCCTGCCCTGGTTGGTCGCATTGGGTCTGCACGGCCACATTCTGCAAACGGGCGACACCATGGCCGCGCTCAAACCGGGTGGACGGCGGGCCGGCGTACAGGGCTGGCTCCATTCCGGCACGGTCTGGCTGCTGACCGGGGTGCTCGCCAACACGCTGTTCCTTGGGATCGACCGTGCCGGGCTGTGGGATACGTCGTGGGCTGGCGTCGCCTTCCTGGTTGCCGCCACGCTGGTACTGCTGGCGCTGACCCTGGTCGGGGACACGGTGCGCAGCGGCAAGGCGCTGGCGCAGCGTTGGCCCATTGCTGGCCGTAGTACTGCCTATGCCTGGCTGGCTGCGGTGCCACTGGCCGTGCTGGTCTATGGCGGCGCGCTGGTCACTGCGGTCGTCGCGCAGGGGATTACCGCGCCCTTGCCCTATATCCCGCTGGTCAACCCGGTCGATCTCTCGGTGCTGCTGGCGCTGGCGACGCTGGCGATGTGGCACCGGATGGCCAGTGCGATTGCCCCGGCGCCCGAAGGCGCCGACATGCTGCGCGGCAGGTTGGCCCCGGTGCTGGCGGCCCTGCTGGGCTTCGCAGCCGTCAATGCGATCTGGCTGCGCACGGCGCACCATTGGCTGGGTGTGGACTGGTCTGGCCCGGCGCTCGCCGCCAGTGCCGAAGTCCAGACCGGCATCTCGATCCTCTGGACCCTGCTTGCCATGGCGCTGATGGTCTTCGCCCAGCGCCAGGCTTTGCGGGTCCTGTGGCTCGTGGGTGCGGCCTTGCTTGCTTTGGTGGTGGCCAAGCTACTGCTGGTTGATATGTCGAGTGCGGAAGGCTGGCAGCGGATTGTCACCTTCATTGCCGTGGGTATCCTGATGCTGGTGATTGGCTATTTCGTGCCCCTGCCGCCGCGCCGCGGCGGTGAAGCTGCGGAGGCCGGCCGATGATCGCGCTGCGCCCACTGGCGCTTGCCGCGCTGGCCCTGCTCGCCGCTTGCGGGCGCGAACCAGCCCGCGACCCCGCCCGGCCGGAAAGCTACGCCCGGCAATGGACCGTGACGCCAGCTGCGGGGACTGCAGAACAACAGCTTGCCCTGCCGGCCGAAGCCCTGCCGGTGCTGAAGACAGGGGATCTCGCCGATGTCCGCCTGTTTGATGCCACTGGCCGCGCGCTGCCACTCGCCTGTCTTAAGGAAGCCGAGGAGCGGACCGAAGTGGTCCCGCTGACTTCCTGGCCGGTTCTCGCCACTGCCACCCCCCGCGAGGCGGGCGTGGCGCTGACGATCGGGCCCGACAAGGTGGCACGCGTGGTCGGACTGGCCGGTGAGCCGGGTCAGGAACGCCAGGTCGCTCTGCTGGTCGATACCAGGCAGGCAACGCGCCGCGCGCTGGCAGTGCGCATGTCAGTCAACCTGCCGCTGCGCCAGCCGGTGACCGTTCGCGCATCGGCCAGCAACGACCTGAAAACCTGGGAGCCGCTGGGTGAAAAAACCCTGTTCCGCACCGATGCTGCGGGCAACCAGCTTGAAATCGCGCAGATCCCGCTGGGGGGCATAGTACTCAAGGATCGCTATCTACAGATCACCTGGGACCGTGCCGAGGGCGTAACCATGGTGGGCGCGCAATTGGTGGCGGGCCTTAATGATGCGCGCCCGAGCCTGGCCTTGGGAACGCTGGGCGCGGTGCTACAGCAGTCGCGCGAGCTGCGCTTTACCTTGCCGCCCGGGCATAGTCCGGATGCTGTGCGCATTGCCTTGTCTGGCAATGAGGGCGTCCTGCCGGTTGAACTCTACTCCCGGGCCACCGCAGAGCAGCCGTGGCGACCGATGCTGGGTGCCACGTTGCGGAGCGGGCGCGACAATCGCTTGCCGCTCGACGGAGCGGTCGGGCGCGAATTCCGCCTGGTGGCGGATGCCCGCACCGCCGGCTTCGCCACCATGCCGCGCCTGACGCTGGAATATGCCGAAGTGGTTCTCCTGACACGGTTCAGCGGTCAGCCGCCCTATCGTCTGGCAGCCGGACTGGCCACGGCCCCGCGCAGCCTGCTGGCTTCGGCCGACATCATTCCGGGCAATCCGGCCGAGGCTCCGCGGGCCAGAGTCACCGCCGGTCCGGTGCCCGCGCTTGACGTTGCCCCCGAACGTGACGTCGGACCGCTGGGCGGGCGCAAGGCCGTGTTATGGCTGGCCCTGCTGGCGGGTGTCGGGATCCTGGTGTTTGCCGTGCTGCGCCTGCTCCGCAAGGCACCGGAGCCGTCAGCCTAGCGCGTCTTCCATCACCGCCGCGCGCAGCTCGGCGATCCCCATGCCCTTCTCCGAAGAGGTGACGTGGACCACAGGGTAGGCAGCCGAGTGCTTGCGTGCCTCAGCCTCGGTTGCCGCGGTCACTGCGGCGAGTTCGCTGGCTTTGATCTTGTCAGCCTTGGTCAGGACGATGCGATAGCCGACGGCTGCCTCGTCGAGCATCTTCATCATCTCGGCATCAACCGGCTTCACTCCGTGGCGGCTGTCGATCAGCAGCAGGGTGCGCTTCAGTTCGACGCGGCCGCGCAGGTAATCGCGGACCAGCCGCTTCCACTGCTCAACCACCTTGAGCGGGGCCTTGGCAAAGCCATAACCCGGCATGTCGACCAGCCGGAAGACCAGCGGATTGCCGACATCGAAGAAGTTCAGCTCCTGCGTGCGTCCCGGTGTCACCGAGGTCCGCGCCAGCGACTTGCGCCCGGTAAGTGCGTTCAGCAGACTGGATTTGCCAACATTGGAGCGACCCGCGAAGGCCACTTCGGGCGCATCGGGATCGGGCAGGAACTGTAGCCCCGGCGCGCTCTTCAGGAATTCGATCGGCCCCGCGAACAGGCGGCGCGCCCGTTCGACGGGATCATCGGTTTCGTTCACGCTTTTCGCTCACGCGCCCGCTTGGCATCGGCGGCCTCTTTCGCCGCCTGCTCTTTGAGCTGCGGGTGCTTTGAATAGAGGTACCACTGCTGGCCAATGGTCAGGATGTTGGAGGTGATCCAGTAGATCAGCAGACCGGCCGCGAAGGGCGCCATGATGAACATCATCAGCCACGGCATGATCGCAAAGACCTGCTCCTGCACCGGGTCCATCGGTGCCGGGTTCAGCTTGAATTGCAGCCACATGGTGATCCCCAGCAGGATCGCCAGGACGCCGATACCGAGGAACGAGGGCACGGTGAAATCAAGCAGGCCGAACAGGTTCAGGATATGGGCCGGATCGGGTGCCGAGAGATCCTTGATCCACAGCGCGAAGGGCTGGTGGCGCATTTCGACCGACAGGATCAGCACCTTGTACAGCGCGAAGAAGACCGGGATCTGCAGGAAGATCGGCAGGCACCCGGCGAGCGGGTTGACGCCTTCCTTCTTGTAGAGCGCCATGATCTCTTCCTGCTGCTTCGGACGGTCGTCCTTGTAGCGTTCCTGGATCGCCTTCATCTTCGGCTGGATGGCGCGCATGGCGGCCATGCTGGCGAACTGCTTCTGGGCGATCGGGAACATCACGCCGCGTACGATCACGGTCAGCAGGATGATGGCGACGCCAAAGTTGCCGACGGCCTTGAACAGCCAGTCAAGCAGCATGAACAGTGGGCGTTCGAACCAACGGAACCAGCCCCAGTCGATTGCCAGGCCGAAGTTCGCAATGCCTTCCGCCTCGTACCGGTCGAGCACCCTCATTTCCTTGGCCCCGGCGAACAGCCGGGTGGTCAGCCGCTTGCCGTCGCCCGGGGCGACCATGCTGGCCGGGTAGAACATGTTGGCCAGGAAAATCTCGTTGCCGATGCTGCGGAAATCGCTGCTGGCCTTGGCTTGGGTGTCCGGGATCAGGGTCGACATCCAGTAGACGTCGGTAAAGCCCAGCCAGTTGGCGCCGCCCTCATTCTCGACCTTTTTGGCTTCGGCCACATCGTCGTAGTCGATGCCGAAGTTTACCACTTCGTCGAAGGCCCCAAAAGGCCCGGCGTGGACGTTGAAGCTGTCCACCGCGGCGGTCTTCTGAGTGCGGTTGATCTGCGCGACTGGCTGGACCGCGATCGGCGCGGTGCCGGCATTGAGCACACCCTGCTCGACCGTGATCATGTAATCCGCGTCGATCTTGTAAGTCAGGGTAAAGGTCGCGCCGGCCGGGCTGGTCCAGCTTAGCGTGACCGGCGTCTGCGGCGTCAGGCGGACACCCGGGGCAACCGTCCAGACGGTCTGAGGGCCGGGCACCTGACCAGCCTCACCTACCCAGCCGAACTGGGCGAAGTGCTGGGCCGGTGTGCCAGCGGGCGAGAAGATGCGCTGCGGGCCGCTGTCCTTATCGACCGTGGCGGTGTGGCGCACGGTCACCAGATCGTCGATCACGCCCCCGACCGGATTGATCGAGCCGGTAAGCCCTGGTGCGGCAACCCGAATCCGCTCGGGCGCGGCGAGCAGCACCTTGATGTCACGCGCTTCCTGCGCGATGTCGGCGGGGTTCATCAGCCCGCCTTCGCGGGTCGGCTGGATCGCGGTACCGTCGCTGGCGGGCGCGGCGGGCGCGGCGCTGGCGGTGGCTGCCGGCTTGGGCTTGCCACTGTCCGGATAGAAATAGCGGACGCCCATGTCCCAACCGAACAGCAGCAGTGCGCTCAGCACTACGGCCAGGATCAGGTTGCGCTGGTTCTGGTTTTCCAAGGAAGGACCCCTGTTCGAATTCGTTGTCGTGTCAGGTGGCGACGGCGCCTGCCCGGTTCAAGGAACCGGATCGTAGCCATGCCCACCCCACGGGTGGCAGCGCATTAGCCGTTTAGCCGCCAGCCAACCACCCTTAATCGCGCCATGCTTTCCGATCGCCTCGATCGCATATTGCGAGCAGGACGGGGCATAGCGGCAGGTTGGCGGGAGGATGCGTGACGGGCCAAGCTGCCAGCCTCGCGCGATCAGGATGAGCAGCCGCTTCACTTGCGCTTCCGGGGCGGATCGCCCTTGCCGGCGGCGGCGCGGACCAGAGCTGCGGCAAGTTCCTCGCGCAGTTTCGCAAAATCGCGCTCGATGCCGCCTTCCCGGCCAATCAGCACGTGATCGTGATCAGGCAGGCCAGCAGCGGGCAGGGCCTCGCGCAACAGGGCGCGGAAGCGGCGCTTCATCCGGTTGCGGACCACCGCATTGCCGATCTTCTTGGTGACGGTGATGCCGTAGCGCCGGCCAAGGCCGGCATTCGGGTGCGCCAAAAGCACGAAACCGGGGCGTGCTATGCGCAGGCCCCGGTTGGCAGCCAGGAAATCAGCCCGCCGCGTAAGGACGGACATGACTGGCGATTCGCTCAGGCCGACAGCTTCTTGCGGCCGCGGGCGCGGCGGGCGGCAAGCACCTTGCGGCCGCCGACAGTGGCCGTGCGGGCGCGGAAGCCGTGGCGGCGGGCGCGGACAAGGTTGCTGGGCTGGAAGGTGCGCTTCATGGTAACCTCGAAAATCCGAACAAAAAGGGCCGCCGCTGGGGCGACCGCATCACAGGGGCGGGCCGTTAAGTCAGCTTGGGCCCTGAGTCAAGCGCTGCGGGCTCAATCAAGCCGCACCCAACGGGCCATTTCCTTGCCAGTCAGCCACTTTGCCTCGCGGAATGGCACTGAGTTGGTCATGGCATAAAAGGCTGCGGCCTGGCTCGGGTCCATCCCCATCTCGCGGTAATAATCGAGATAGGCCCGATTCTCCGGCGCATCGGCGGGATAGTCGCGCGCCTCGCGCCCATCCTCGTCGGCCCAGGAATGGACTGCAAATTCGGCGGAGGGCTCAGCCATTCGGCGCGCGCCGGCGAGAAACAGCTCGACGCCGCCCGAGCGGACCGAACCACCGGCCGGCACCAGCGTGGCAATGCCGTGGGCGCGAATCATCCGCCCCAGCTTCAGGTTAGCCCGGTCATCCTCTGTCCCAGGGCACTCGATCAGCTCGAGCAGCGAAACACCCGGATAGGCCCGCAGCATTGCCGCGAACTGAGCCGGACTGACACTGTCGGTCACATCGACCAGCGCCGCGCGCGTCGGGTCTAGCACGCGGAACGGGCCGAAGCTCGCGATACCCCGGGGCAGTGGCGCCGGTACGATCTGGACGAACCGTTCAGAGCCCCCCGGTCCCTCCGCGCCTGGCGCTCCTGCAACTTCCTCAATCAGCGTCTCGATGATGACCGTCTCGGCCCGCAGCGGCTGGGCCGCGCAGGCGAACAGGGCAAGGATCAGGACAAACAGACGTTGCATGATGCGTCCTTGTCGCGCGCGGGGCCTTGCCGCTTTCCCAAGGTAAGGGGTTAAATTGTGGTAACCACCGGAGCGGACAGGCTTTTACTCGACAGCGCGGCCGTGGTTGGGCATCAATCGGGCTTGGCTAGCAAGGGGAGCTGCGCTTGGTCGCGCTGGTACAAACCGTCGCCTACCTGGGGCTTGAAGCTCGCAGCGTCGAAGTGCAGTGCCAGATTGCGCCAGGCCTACCGCGCTTCAACCTGGTTGGCCTGCCCGACAAGGCCGTAAACGAAAGCCGCGAACGGGTTCATGCCGCACTGGCGGCGATGGGTCTGTCGCTGCCACCCAAGCGGATCACAATTAACCTGTCGCCTGCCGACCTGCCCAAGGAAGGCTCGCATTACGACTTGCCAATTGCCTTGGCCCTGCTCGCGGCGATGGGGGTGACCGATGCCGAGCAGCTGGCCGATTTCGTGGCCGTGGGCGAACTGGCGCTCGACGGACGGATCGTTGCCACGCCTGGCGTTTTGCTGGCAGCGCTGCATGCCGCCAGCACCGACCGCGGGCTGATCTGCCCCGCCGCACAGGGTGGCGAGGCATGCTGGGCCAGTGGCATCCCGGTCCTCGCTGCACCGGACCTGGTCAGCCTGCTCAACCACCTCAAGGGTACTACCCGTTTGGCCGATCCGGTTCCGGGCGATGTCGAGGCAGCGGCTCCGGGACCGGACCTCAGGCAGGTCAAGGGTCAGGAAACGGCCAAGCGCGCGCTGGAGATTGCCGCCGCCGGTGGCCACAACCTGCTGATGATCGGCCCACCAGGTGCGGGCAAAAGTCTGATGGCGGCCTGCCTGCCGGGGATCCTGCCGCCGTTAACTCCGGCCGAGGCGCTGGAGGTGTCAATGGTTGCCTCGGTCGCCGGCACGCTGGAGGAAGGGCGGATCAGCCGCACCCGTCCGTTCCGCTCGCCCCACCATTCGGCTTCGATGGCGGCGCTGACGGGCGGCGGCCTGCGAGTCCGGCCAGGTGAGGTCAGCCTGGCGCACCTCGGCGTGCTGTTCCTTGATGAGCTGCCGGAATTCCAGCGCGCCGTGCTCGATTCGCTGCGCCAGCCGCTGGAGACCGGCTCGGTTGATGTGGCGCGCGCCAACGCCCACGTGACCTATCCGGCGCGGGTGCAACTGGTGGCGGCGATGAATCCCTGCCGCTGCGGCTACCTGGGCGATCCGGCACTGGGCTGCTCCCGTGCGCCGCGCTGCGGGGCCGATTACCAGGCCAAGGTGTCAGGGCCGATGTTGGACCGGATCGACCTCCATGTCGAAGTCGATCCGGTCAGTGCCGCCGACCTGGCGCTGCCGCCGCCCGCCGAGGGCAGTGCCGAAGTGGCGGCGCGGGTCGCGGCGGCGCGCGCGGTTCAGGTGGCGCGGCTGGCCGGTAGTGGCCGGCGCAGCAATGCCGAACTCGATGGCGATCTGCTCGAAGCCCACGCCACTCCGGATGAGGCTGGGCGCAAGCTGCTGCTGCAGGCGGCGGATGCCATGCGGCTGTCAGCCCGCAGCTATACCCGAATGCTGCGCGTAGCACGGACCATTGCCGACCTTGCGGGCAGCGAAGGGGTAGGCCGGGTTCATGTAGCCGAAGCGCTTAGCTATCGGCGGGTGGTAGGGCGCAGTTAGACGGCCTTGATATGGGCGGGGCGGGCTTCCGCGGGCCAGTTCACGTCGGCCTGCTCACGCCATTCCAGCTCCATCGGGCTGAGGGCGCGGCCATCGTGCGCGTGAATCGCGATCGGCTGGATCGGCATGCCGTCCCGTTCGTCGCACAGCACGGGGTTGTTGGGTACGCCGCAGCCATACTTTTCGCCCCACTGGCGCAGTGCCAGCATGGCCGGCAGCAGATCGAGCCCCTTTTCGGTCAGGCGGTATTCGATCTTGCGGCGATCGTCGGGCAAGGCCTGGCGCTTCATGATGCCATGCTCAACCAGTCGGGCGAGCCGGTTGGACAGGATGTTACGGGCGATCCCCAGCGCGCCCAGAAACTCTTCAAAATGATGCAGCCCATTGAAAGCGGCGCGCAGGATCATAAATGACCAGCGCTCGCCCATCACTTCCAGTGCGGCGGGCAGGCCGCAATTGTTCAGATCGTCGAGTGGTTCGCGAAGCTTACCCATCGTCATCCCCTTCATCCCTTGGGAACAATCCCTAGCGCAAAACCGGCTCGCATGCCGACAAGAAAATCTTTGCTGCGATGCACAGTTTTTAGTTGCAACTGAAAACCTACTCCTTTAGGTAGCGATTCGCAACGCAAATCTGTGTCTCCCTCCCAGGACCCCATGATCCCTGCGTGCAAGGATGAATCCAAAGCCCAAAGGGGAATGATCATGTTGACTGCCACTGCCAACCCGCTCTCGCGCACCCTGCTTGCCGCCGGCCTTGCGTTCGTCGGCACTGTCACCAGCTTTGCCGCGACCACCAGCACCGCTCAGGCCCAGACTGCCAAGGTCTACACCGCCACGCTCGCTCAGCCGGTTGCCGATCCGGCCCGCAAGGTCGTGAACGGCGTGCAGTGGAGCTGCACCGGCACCGAATGCAGCGGCCGCGTCGATGGGGCTGCTCCGATTAACACCTGCACCCGGGTCGTGAAGGCTTTTGGTCAGGTTACCAAGTTCGCCACCCCCAAGGGCGAATTCGACGCCGACAAGCTCGCGCGTTGTAACGCGGCCGCCTGACGCAAGAACGGGAAAGCTGTCGCCCACTCCGCAGCTTTCCCGGCAGGCATTCCTTACAGCCCCCATAGCTGGGCCTCTGTCGCAAGACGGAGGCCCTCTTTTTCGTGCGTCAGGCCAGCAGGTCGCGGTCTCGCAGTTCCCGGGCGAGCAGCCTGGCGGAGGTGAAGTGGTGCGCCTGCCAGCCCAGCTCGCGCGCGGCGATCACATTGGGCAGGCTGTCATCGATGAACAGCATGGCTTCCGGCGCATGGCCAAAGCGGGCCTGGGCGAGCTGGTAAATTGCATGGCCGGGCTTCGCCAGCTGCTCGACGCCGGACACGACGATATCGCGAAAGCAGTCAAGCAAGGGGAAGGTGGGGCGGAAACCGGCCCAGGTATCGGCGCCGAAATTGGTGATGGCGTAGAGCGGCACGCCGCGCGCGTGCAATGCCTCGACCAGCTCGGGCGAGCCTTCGACCGGTCCCGGCACCGATTCGTTGAACCGCGCGAACCAGTCGTGAATGAGGCCGGCATAGTCGGGATAAAGTGCCGAGCGCTCTGCCACCAGCTCCGCAGCCGGCCGGCCGGCATCATGCTCGCCGTGCCAGGATAGCGGGATCACTTCGTCGAGGAACCAGTCCAGCTGAGCCGGATCTTCGAAGTGATTGATGAAGGGCAGCCGCCGGTCCCAGCGGACCAGGACATTGCCGACATCGAACACCACGGCTTCAATCCGGCTCATCAACGAAAAATCCTGCGCTATAAACGGTTTCGGCCCGCACCCCGGATCCGGAGGCGGGCCGATCGCTGAACGGTACGAGGCAGACCCCGCACCCGCCGGGGATTAGCCCTGGCGCGCCTTGAAGCGGCGGTTGGTCTTGTTGATCACATAGGTCCGGCCACGGCGGCGGATCACGCGGTTATCCCGGTGGCGGTCCTTGAGCGACTTCAGGCTGTTGCGAATCTTCATGGTGTCCTCGAGGTGCCGGGTGGCACCGCTGAAATTGAAGGTGCGCCGTTAGGGGTGAGTCTGGGCAAAGTCAACCGTTGCTGCGGATCTCGCCCAGCTTGCGTTCCCATTGCAGTGCATGGGCCACGATCGTGTCGAGATCGGCATATTGGGCCACCCAAGGCAGGGTCGCCCTAATACGCTGATTGTCCGAGATCAGCGAATCGGGATCGCCGGCGCGGCGGGGCGACATGGTGCGGCGGATCGTGTTGTTGGTGACCCGGTCCACGGCATCCAGGACTTCCAACACCGAGTAGCCCCGGCCATAGCCGCAGTTCATGGTCAGTGAGGCGCGCGGATCGGCGATCAAGGCTTCCAATGCCAGAACATGGGCGGCAGCCAGATCGGACACATGGATATAGTCGCGTACGCCCGTTCCGTCCGGGGTCGCGAAATCGGTGCCGAACACTTCCACCCCTGCGCGCTTACCCAATGCCGCTTCGACCGCAACCTTGATGAGGTGCGTGGCCCCGGCGGTCGATTGCCCGGTGCGGGCCTGGGGATCGGCCCCGGCAACATTGAAATAGCGCAGGGCGCAAAAGTTCATCGGATGGGCCTTGGCAACGTCGGCCAGCATGATCTCGGTCATGAGCTTGGACATGCCGTAGGGATTGATCGGGGCCTTCGGGCTGTCCTCGTGCACCGGTGAAACCTCTGGCACGCCATAGGTCGCGGCGGTTGAGCTGAAGATGAAGTGCGGCACGCCTGCAGCAACCGCTGCCTCGATCAGGGTGCGGCTCTTGGCAGTGTTGTTGTTATAGTACTTTAGTGGATTCTCGACCGATTCGGGGACGATGATGGAGCCTGCGAAATGCATCACCGCGCGGATGCCCTGCTCGGCGAAGATTCGCGCTAGCAGCCCGGCATCGGCGATATCGCCTTCGTACAGCGGCACCCCTTCGGGCACGGCAAAACGGAAGCCGCTGGTCAGGTTGTCGATCACCGCGACCGGCCAGCCGGCATCCTTGAGCGCGAGGACAGCGTGGCTGCCGATGTAGCCGGCACCGCCGGTGACGAGCACAGGAACTTTCGTTGTCATAACCGCGCTCTAGCAGCCTGCCGCACAAAAGTGGTTAACGCGGGTGAAAGTCTTGCCTCGGCAAGGGGGCAGGTTCATGATTCCCGGCAAAGGATGACTGTCATGCCATACCGTTTCGCCGTTGTTGCCCTCGCCGCTGCCTTGGCCGGCTGCGTTGCGCCAACGGGCCCGGTCGAAGTGACGCGATTCCACGCGCCGGAGCTGGCCGCGCTGGGCAAGGGAACGATCGCGGTGGAGCCAGCGCCGGGCCAGAACGGGGCCTCGCTGGAATGGCGCGCCTATCAGTCGGCCGTGCAGCGCCAACTGACCTTGCTGGGTTATGCTGAACCGGTGACGGGAACGCCAAGCGCGCAGGTGGCCGAACTGCGACTGGCGCGCAGCACCTATCGGCCTGAGCGGGCGGGCAGTCCGGTCAGCGTCGGGGTGGGCGGATCGACTGGGTCCTATGGTTCTGGCCTGGGGGTCGGGATCGGCATCAACCTCTCGCCGCGGCCGGCCGAACAGGTCCAGACCGACCTTGGCGTCATGATCAAGGACCGGGCCAGCGCGAAGACGCTGTGGGAAGGGCGGGCCAGTTTTACTGTGCGATCAAGCTCGCCGCTGGCCAGCACCTCGCTTGGGGCGGCAAAGATGGCCGAGGCCCTGTTCAAGGGCTTCCCCGGACAGTCGGGTGAGACTATCGCGGTCAAATGACCGCAGCTGACATTCGCATCGACGCCGCCTTCGATAGCGGCAATATCAAGGTTCTCTCCGTATCCGGCGCCACGGCGCGCCTGGCGATCCGCAAGGATCACATGTCGGACTTTGCCCAGTGGTTCCATTTCCGCGTCGGCAATTGCGCCGGACGGACGCTGGAGCTGAAGTTGACCGGGCTTAACGCCTCGGCCTATCCCGGCGGCTGGCCCGATTACCACGCCGTGGTCAGCGAAGACCGCGAGTTCTGGGGTCGGGCCGAGAGCAGCTTTGACAAGGGTGCTGATGGCGGCACGCTGACAATCCGCTACCAGCCGGCTGGCGATCTGGCCTGGTTCGCCTATTTCGCACCCTATTCGTGGGAGCGGCATCAGGATTTGGTTGCCGACGCGGCGCTCTCTGCTGGCGTGGCCCACCGCGTGCTGGGCGAAACGCTGGACGGGCGGACGATCGATTGCCTCGACTTCGGTGACGGGCCCACGCAGGTCTGGCTCTATGCGCGCCAGCATCCGGGCGAATCGATGGCCGAATGGTGGATGGAGGGCGCGCTCGATTGCCTGACTGACCCGGCTGACCCGGTCGGCCGGGCGCTCCGGGCCAGGTGCACCTTCCACGTCGTGCCCAACGCCAATCCCGATGGGTCTGTACGCGGCCACCTGCGCACCAATGCCGTGGGCGTTAACCTCAACCGCGAATGGCATGAGCCGAGCGCCGAGCAATCGCCCGAAGTGCTCTGCATCCGCAACGCTATGGATGAAACCGGTGTGGACTTTGCCATCGACGTCCACGGTGATGAGGCCATCGCGGCCGTGTTCCTGGCCGGATTCGAAGGCATCCCGTCATGGACGGAAGATCACCAGGCCCGGTTTGATCGCTACAAGGCGATTCTGGCGCGCCGCACGCCCGATTTCCAGACGCGGCTGGGCTATCCGGTGGCGGGCAAGGGCAAGGCCAACCTGGCGATGAGCACCAATCAGCTCGCCGAACGGTTCGGGGCGGTGTCGATGACGCTGGAAATGCCGTTCAAGGACAACCAGGACCTGCCCGACCAGGTGCAGGGCTGGTCGCCCGAGCGCTGCACCCAGCTCGGCCGAGATTGCATGGGCGCGCTGCTCGAATGGCTCAATTAAGCCAGGTTGGCCGGGCCAAAGGCATAAGGCAGCAGATCTGACAGCTTCAGTTCCAGCACTTCGTCAGCGCCCACGCACCAGATTACCGGGTCGGTCTCGCCCAGCTGCGCCAGTTCATTGAGGACCTGGCGACAACGGCCACAGGGCGTGACAGTGGGTCCGGGCTGGCCATACAGCCCGCCGATCACCGCAACGGCCAGCAGCCCGCCCCGGCGGCCCTCATTCATGGCCTTCGATACGGCATTGGTCTCAGCGCAGAGCGTCAGCCCGTAGCTGGCGTTCTCGACATTGGCGCCGGTCACCACCGAGCCGTCGGCAAAGCCGAGTGCGGCGCCGACGTGGAAGTTGGAATAGTCGGCATAGGCCTGTGCCTGGGCCATCCTAGCGGCTGCGATCAGGGTGTCACGGTCGTGGGTCATGGTCGCTCCTTATCCGCCTCAGGGCTGGACCACCACCCACCGCACCGGACCTTCGAGTGCGGGCGTGGTCAGGCGGTTGTTCGCGGTCCACAACATCCAGGGGCGGCCCGCGTAATCCGGCTGGAAGCGCAGCCGCTCCAGCCAGACATTGCGATCGACCCGGGCCGCAATCCGGTAGCGCGCTTCGAAGCGGCTGGAGATCTTGAGGATCGCCGGCTTGCTGGTGTGCGTCTCGATCTGGTTGAGAAAAGTGGTCAACTCGCTTTCGATCGCTGCATCGCTGACCTTGATCGGGCATTCGTCGGCCAGCTGGTCCAGCCAGACCGCCGGTGGCAGCATTCCGGCCTCGCGCGGGACCACGGTCACGAAATTGGCAGCCTGTTTATCCGCTGGCTGGCAAGGATCGTAACGGTGGACCGCGCCCCATTGCAGCCCAGCTGCCTTTGCAGCGTCGAGATTGTCGACAAAGGCTGGGTCTCGGGCAAAGGCGCTTGCGGAAGCATCAAAGTAGACGAAATCGGCGCCGACGGTTTTCAGTGCGACCCAGTCTACCGGGCCGTCCTCGGCGCCAATTTCCGCCCCCTGGAGTGGATAGGCTGCGCGCGGCGGGGTCCAGCCCGACATGTGCCACCAGCCCCAGCTGGCGCCGATCAGCGCCAGCAGCAGGACCACGCCGATCAGGCGCAGCCGCCAGCGGGCCGGTTTCTTGCGTGCCATACGTTTTTGCGAACCCCGATTGGCCTGCGCCGGGCGGGCGGCAGGATAGCTAACCCCTGATATGCAGGACGCAGATCAGGGTAAAGAGCCGTCGCGCCGTGGCGAAGTCAGTTTCCACTTTTCCTTCAAGCCGTTCGAGCAGCAGCTCGGCTGCCTCGTTGTGAACCCCGCGGCGGGCCATGTCGATGGTCTCGATCTCGGCTGCGGTGGCCTTGCGGATCGCCTGGTAATAGGAATCGCAGATCGCGAAGTAATCGCGGATCGGGCGGCGGAACCGACCCAGGCCCAGGATCAGCGATTCGAGCGCCTGCCCCTCGGCATCGGCAACTTCCAGCGCAAGCCGCCCGTCAGCAACGGCCAGCCGCAGCCGGTAAGGGCCCTGATGCCCGGCTTCCCAGGCCCGCAGCGGCTTGAAGGTGTTTTCCTCGATCAGGTCGAAGATCGCGATCCGACGTTCCTGCTCGATATCGGCGTTGCGCCACAGAATCGTGGCCTCGTCGAGCTCGATGTGGATGATCCGTGCGTCCCCCATGATCCACGGGCTTTTTGCAGATGCGAAATGGCGGGGCAAGGGGACGATTCAGTCCCCGCTATCCACAGGCTTGCCGCTCGCCTGCAATCTTGCACCGGATGGCGCATGCGCGCATGGCTCCACTGCAATGACCACCACCGATCTGCTTGTCCGCGCCGATGAAACCGCAGCCCGTGCGCTGCCCGCCAATATCGAGGCGGAGGCAGCCTTTCTGGGCGCGGCGCTGATCGACAACCGTGTGATCGAGGAACTGGTCACGCCGCTGCGCCCGGATCACTTCTTCGAGCCGGCCCATGTCCGCATCTACGAGCGGATCCTGCAATTGCTCGATCGCAAGGCGGTGGTCACCCCAGTTACGCTCAAGCCCTATTTCGAAGCGGACGAGACGCTGAAGGAACTGGGTGGGGCTTCCTACCTTGCGCGGCTGACGGCCGATGGCCAGGGCCTGCTCGCCCCGCGCGAGTTGGCGGACCAGATCTATGACCTGGCGCTGCTGCGTGAGCTGGTTGCGGTTGGGCGCAACCTCGTCAACGATGCGCTCGACACATCGGAAAGCGTCGAGCCGCTTGAACAAGTCGCCCGGGCCGAGGCTGCGCTCTATAAGGTGGCCGAGGGCGCCTCTACTGCCAGCGAAGCCCAAGGCTTTTCCGCTGCGACCCGCACCGCGCTAGGGATGATCGAACAGGCACTGCTTTCGGGCGGCCATGTTTCGGGAACCACCACGGGTCTGACCTCACTGAACGAGAAGGTCGGCGGGCTGCACAATTCGGACCTGATTATCCTGGCCGGACGTCCGGGCATGGGCAAGACCTCGCTGGCCACCAACATCGCCTTCAATGCCGCCGATCGGCTCCGCCGCGACCTGGCGGACGGCATCCCGGCCGACAAGTCGATCGGCGCGGCCGTGGCCTTTTTCAGCCTGGAAATGAGCGCAGACCAGCTCGCCACGCGCATCCTGGCCGAACAATCCGGCATCAGCAGCGAAGCTTTGCGCATGGGCAAGATCAGCCGCGACGATTTCCAGCAGTTGTCCTATGCCAGCCAGCGGCTTGCCGAGCTGCCGCTGTACATCGATGACACCCCGGCGCTGTCGATCGCGGCGCTGCGCACCCGCGCCCGACGGCTCAAGCGGCGGCACGATATTGGGCTGGTCGTGGTTGACTATCTCCAGCTGCTCCAAGGCAGCGGCCGCGGCAGCAACGACAACCGCGTCAACGAGATTTCCGAGATCAGCCGCGGGCTCAAGACCCTGGCCAAGGAGCTGGCCGTGCCGGTGATCGCGCTGTCGCAGCTCAGCCGCGCGGTCGAACAGCGCGATGACAAGCGCCCCCAGCTGTCCGACCTGCGCGAATCCGGCTCGATCGAACAGGACGCCGATATGGTCTGGTTCGTATTCCGCGAGGATTACTACATTGCCGCCAAGGAGCCAAAGCGCCCGACCGAGGGCGACGATGCCAAGACTCACGAAGCCCATGCCAAGTGGGCCGAGGATATGGAGCGGGTGTTCGGCCTGACTGAACTGATCGTCGCCAAGCAGCGCCATGGTGCCACCGGCAAGGTTCGGATGCGGTTCGAATCGCGGATTACCCGGTTTAGCGACCTGGCTGACGATGCGATGGCTGGGCACGATTACGAATGATATAAATATCGTTTAAATACAGTAAGTTATGCAGTTTTTTCTTGACTTGCGAATCGCCCGGCGCCTAACAGCCAGACTTTCCCGCTAGTTCAAGAACTGGAGTGCCCGATGGCGCGCGTTACCGTTGAAGATTGTGTCGACAAGGTTCCCAACCGCTTCGACCTCGTCCTGCTTGCCGCGCAGCGTGCGCGGGAAATTTCGGGCGGCGCCGAACTGACGATCGACCGCGATCGTGATAAGAACCCGGTGGTGGCCCTGCGCGAAATCGCCGAAACCACCGTCCGTCCCGACAACCTCAAGGAAACTCTGGTCAGCTCGCTGCAGCGCGTCCTGCCTGAGGATGATGACGAGGTTGATGACATCGGTTCGCTCAGCCAGTCGGCCGAAGCGCTGCGGATCACCGCTGCGGCGCCAGTGCGCAACACCTCGATCGGCGGCGATTACGACGGTTGATTGTCGGCTGATTGCTGTTTTCACGCGGCCCGCTTTCCAATCTGGGAGGCGGGCCGTTTGGTTATCAGCGGCAGGGATACTTCTTGATAAAGTAATCCGCCATCGCGGTCTTCATCGTGGTTCCGGTGCGCCGGCCTTCGGGATAGGTGCGCAGGTGGGCCAGCACTTCGTTCGAGCTGGGCCGTGTACCCTTGGGCGGGCAGGAACTGGGCTTTCCCGCCGCGCGCTCTGCGGCGAGGCGGTTACCATAGGCCTGTCCGGCAGCCTGGCCTTCGGCCCGGAGCAGCTTGATGTCAGGTGAGCCCAGGGCCATCAGCCCCTTGGCCTTAAGGGCATCAGCCTTGGCCAAGAAGGTCGCAACCGACATCTCGCCACTGGTTGCCAGTGCCGGCGCAGCCATAAAAAACACGGCCATGCCAGCCAGTTGCAAAGGTCTGCGCATTATTGTCTCCCATCGCGTTTCACACTGAATGGCTTGACCGGAGCTGCCTGGCAAGACCATGAACATCCAGCCTGGCTGGGAGGCGGTGATGAGCGGCGGCGAAGTGATCGGCGATATTGCGCAGGGCGCTCTCACCGCGCGAGCATTCGAGCCCGCACACGGCGAGGGCGGCGATGATGGCCATACCCACGAGCAAGCCTGCCTCAACTGCGCGACGATGCTGGTCGGTCGGCACTGCCATGCCTGCGGCCAGGCCGCGCATGTCCACCGGACGCTACGTGCCTTCTTCCATGACATGCTCCATGGTGTGCTGCACTTCGAGGGAAAGATCTGGCGGACCCTGCCATTGCTGGCCTGGCGGCCGGGGCGACTGACCCGTGAATATGTCGAGGGACGCCGGGCCAGTTATGTCAGTCCGATCGCGCTGTTCCTGTTCGTGGTGTTCCTGACCTTTGCCGTGTTCAATCTGCTGGGCAGCCCGGTTAGCTTCAACAACGCAGGCGACAACAAGGGCTTTCAGCAAGGTATCAGCGAAGCGCAAAATGGCGCGGCGGTGGAGCTTGCCAAGGCCGAAGAAGAATTGGCGGCGGCGCGGCGGGCTGGCGCGGCGGACCAGGCCAGGCTGGAAGAAAAGGTCCGGGCCGCGCGCGAGGGGCTGGCAATCATCAGCGCCGCGAAGGATGGCAAGCTGCCGGAAAATATTGCGCGGGCGGATCGTCCGACCGACCAGTCGGTCGTTGATGCGGTCAACCGCGCCTGGGCGCATGCCCGGGAAAATCCCGAACTGACGGTCTACAAGCTGCAGACGAGCGCCTACAAGTACTCATGGGCACTGATCCCGCTGTCCGTGCCGTTCCTGTGGCTGCTGTTTCCTTTCAGCGGCCGCTTCCACCTGTATGACCACACGGTTTTCGTAACCTATTCGCTCAGCTTCATGCTGTTGCTGATCGCAGCGATAAGCGCGCTGACGGTTTGGGGCGGGGCCGGTTGGCTGGTCGGGACGCTGTTTCTGTATGCGCCGTTCCACATGTACGGCCAGCTGCGCGATGCCTATCAGTTGACCCGGTTCGGAGCCTGGTGGCGCACATGGTTCCTATGCGGCGCCGCGCTCATGGTACTGGTCCTGTTCTGGACCATGATGACGCTGCTGGCGGCAGCCTGAGCGGCCACCGCCAGCGATAGTTGCGTCAGGCGCCTTGCGGTGCCTCGCCCGAAAAGCGCTTGCCCGCTTTGGGGATGGCCGAGCCGCGCACCGGTGCCGGGGCAACTGGGCCGCTGGGCGTTTCGGGCCGGTCCAGCTTGCCGCTCTCGAGCAGCTGGTTGATCTCGTCGCCGGTCAGCGTCTCGTATTCGAGCATGGCATTGGCAAGGAGGTGCAGCTTCTCCTCGTTGGTCTTGAGGATGTCGGTAGCGCGCTTGTGCGCACCTTCGACCAGTGCGCGGATCTCGCTGTCGATCAGCTTGTTGGTCTCGTTCGAAGCAAAGGTCCGCTGCGAGCCGCCCATGCCGAGGTAGCCTTCATACTGGTCCTCGTACTGGAGCGGGCCGAGTTTGTCCGACATGCCCCACTTGGTGACCATCGCGCGGGCGAGGCCGGTGGCATACTGGATGTCCGACGAGGCGCCCGAGCTGACCTTGTCATGCCCGAAGATGATTTCCTCGGCGACCCGGCCGCCCATCGCGACCGAGAGGTTCGCATGCATCTTGTCACGGTGGTAGGAGTAATTGTCCCGCTCTGGCAGGCGCATCACCATGCCCAGCGCGCGGCCGCGTGGGATGATCGTGGCCTTGTGGATCGGGTCGGAAGCCGACTCGTTGATCGAAACTATGGCATGGCCCGCTTCGTGATAGGCGGTCATCCGCTTTTCGTCTTCGGTCATCACCATTGAGCGCCGCTCGGCGCCCATCATCACTTTGTCCTTGGCGTCCTCGAACTCCTGCATGGCGACCAGGCGCTTGTTGCGGCGTGCCGCAAGCAGCGCCGCTTCGTTGACCAGATTGGCGAGATCCGCGCCGGAAAAGCCCGGGGTGCCGCGGGCAATTGTGCGCGGATTGACGTCGAGCGCCAGCGGCACCTTCTTCATGTGGACGGCCAGAATCTTCTCCCGCCCGTCGACATCGGGCACCGGCACCACGACCTGGCGGTCGAAGCGGCCCGGGCGCAACAGCGCCGGGTCGAGCACGTCGGGCCGGTTGGTGGCGGCGATGATGATGATGCCTTCGTTGGCCTCAAACCCGTCCATTTCGACCAGCAGCTGGTTCAGGGTCTGCTCGCGCTCGTCGTTTGAATTGCCAAGGCCGTGGCCACGGTGACGACCGACGGCGTCGATCTCGTCAATGAAGACGATGCATGGTGCGTTCTTCTTGGCCTGCTCGAACATGTCGCGTACGCGGCTGGCGCCGACGCCGACGAACATTTCGACGAAGTCCGAACCCGAAATGGTGAAGAACGGCACGCCCGCCTCGCCCGCGATGGCGCGAGCCAGCAGGGTCTTGCCGGTACCGGGCGATCCGACCAGTAGCGCGCCCTTGGGAATCTGCCCGCCAAGCTTTGAGAAGCGCTGCGGATCGCGCAGGAACTCAACGATCTCCTCCAGCTCCTCACGCGCTTCGTCGATGCCGGCAACGTCGTCAAAGGTAACCCGGCCCTGGCGTTCGGTCAGCAGCTTGGCCTTGGACTTGCCAAAGCCCATTGCGCCGCCACCGCCGCCCTTCTGCATCTGGCGCAGCGCGAAGAAAGCGATGCCCAGGATCAGCAGGAACGGGAGAATCTGGACCAGCATGTAGACCAGCAGGTTGCCTTCCTCAGCCGGCTTGCCTTCATACTTCACGCCCTTTTCCTGCAGCAGCACCTGCAGGCTCTGGTCGTTGGGGATCGGCACGGTTGAGAAGGTGCCGCCGTTCTTAAACTTGCCGACGATCTTGTTCTCGCTGACCTGGACTGAATCGACCGAACCTTCGGCCACCCGGGCGCGGAAATCGGAATATCCGATCTGGCTGCCAGGAGCCTCGCCACGCGAACCCATCATGCTAACCACCAGCATGAGGGCCAGAAATATCCCGCCCCACACCAACATGGTCTTGATCCAGGGATTGCCGTTGGGCTGGTCGTCGTTCATCGCAGTGCAGTCCTTTCAGCCCCCAATGTAGGACTGCCGCAGGGAAGCGCAAGCAGGTGGCGACCTGTGGATCGCGGTTGGCGACGGGTTGCTGCGCTGCGGCGGGCGCGGCACAAGTCAGCGGGTGACTGCACCTGTCCCGCCGCTGGACCGCTTTACGGACTGGCCCGCCTGGTTGGCGCGGCTGGCATTGGTGGTCTTGGCCATGCTGCTGGTGGCCAGCGCGATGGTGCCGATTGCCGCGCTCAAGCAGGAATCCGCGCCGCGCGGCATTATTGAGAACGCGGCGCGACCAGTCGGCGACGAAGGCCGCCCGCGGGACCGCGATCTGGCGGTCTATGACGCCGTGATCGCGCGATTGCAGGACGGGGAGCGCTATTACGCGGTGGTCCTCGAGGAGCATCGCAAGGCGGCCTTCCCGGTGCGCCCGGGCTTTGCTGTGCGCCTGCCAACCCTGGCCTGGATCGCGGCGGTCCTGGGCAATACCGGCATGACGGCTGCCGCCTTTGTCCTGTTCGCCGCCGTGGTCTGGGCCTGGTGGCGGCGGCTGGGCGGCGAGCTTGGGCTGCGGCGCCATCTCCTGTTCGGCACGGCGCTGATCCTGTTCGGGGCTGTGCTGGGTCTGAACCGCTATTTCTTCGTGCTGCACGAGCTGTGGTCCGGAATGCTGCTCGCCCTGGCCCTGGCGCTATACCGGCCGGGAGAGCGCTGGGGTGCTACGTTGGGGCTGGTTGCCCTGGCCCTTGCCATTCGCGAGCACGTGCTGCCCTTTGTCCTGCTCGCCGCCGCGCTGGCGCTGTGGTGGCGGCGCTGGCGCGAGGCACTGGCCTGGGGCGGGCTGGCGGCGCTGTTTGTGGCGCTGCTTGCGCTGCACCACCAGCAGGTTGCGCAAGGAGTCTTGCCCGGCGATCCGCCTTCCTATCCCTGGCTGGTCTTGCGCGGTCTCTCGGGCTGGCTGTCCAACATCGTGCTGTCGAGCAACCTGCGATTCCTCCCGCACTGGCTGGCCGGGCCGCTGGTGATCCTGATGGTGCTGGGCTGGAGCGTCTGGCGCAGCCGGCTTGGTACCTTCGCGACGCTGCTGTTTCTCGGCTATGGCCTGGCCTTCATGATCGCCGGGCGGCCGGACAACTATTACTGGGGGGCAGTGATTGCCCCGTCGATGTTCCTGGGGTTGGCCTTCGTGGTGCCGGCCCTGCGCGGCTTGCGGCAGGCGGCGCGCATCTAGAAATCGACGGCGATCCCGTCGCGCACCCAATCACCATACCGGGTTGGCGACAGGCCGTCCGGGTCGGCTGCTTCCTTCGCCGTCTGCGGGGCGGGGGCAGGATCGTTGCTCCAATGCTGGGGCTTGGCGAAGGGCTTGGGCCGTTTGGTGGCACGTTGGGTCATGCCCGCTATCTGGCTATCCTGGGCCTTCCCGTCTAGTGGCCTTTAGGATGGATGTTCCCGGTCTTCCCGCGCGCAAGGCGGCGCTCAAGCTACTCGATGCCGTGCTGCGGCGGGGTGAAACGCTGGATCAGGCGGCCCAGCCGGCGCTGCAAGGCGTGCGCAGCGATGCCGACCGGGCGCTGGCACGCGCCCTGGCCGGAGAGGCGCTGCGCTGGCTGGTCGATCTCGATGCCTTGATTGACAGCGCGACCCGGCAGACCCTGCCCGACGATGCCAAGCCGCGCATGGTGTTGCGCCTGATGCTGGCCGGGTGGCTGCGGCTCGAGACGCCGCCGCATGCCGTAATTGCAACTGGCCTGCCCCTGCTGGTTGGCGGCCCCCGGCGACTGGCACACGGCGTCTTCTCAGCGCTGGTAAAGGGCCCGGCCAGTCTGCCAGCCGTTCCAACCCTGCCTGCGGCGGTAGTGGAGCGGTGGGGCGAGCGCGCTGCCGCCATTGCCGTCGGCCTGGCCGTTCCGCCGCCGCTGGATCTGACCTTGCGCGATCCTGCCGCGACTGCCGAATGGACCGCGCGGCTCGGCGGGATCAGCCTTATGCCTGGCCATGTCCGGCTGGAGCGCGGCACCGCAGTGGAACGGCTGGAAGGCTTTCGCGACGGGGCCTGGTGGGTGCAGGATTTGGCCGCCAGCCTGCCCGCCCGCCTGCTCGGTGCCGGAGCCGGGCGCCGCGTGCTTGATCTCTGCGCTGCGCCTGGCGGCAAGACCATGCAACTGGCGGCTGCCGGATGGCAGGTCACGGCCGTCGACGCTGGGGCCAAGCGATTGCAGCGGATGCAGGAAAATCTGACCCGGACTGGACTGACCGCGCAACTGGTCCAGGCCGATGCGCTGCTGTGGGAACCGGACGAGCTGTTCGATGCCGTGTTGCTCGATGCACCCTGTACTGCGACCGGCACCTGTCGGCGCCATCCCGACGTGCTGCACCGGATCGGAGCGCGCCAGATTGCCGAAATGGCGGAGCTGCAGGCTGCACTGCTGCGGCGGGCAGCGCAGTGGGTCAAGCCGGGCGGGCGGCTGGTCTACGCGACCTGTTCGCTCGAGCGCGAGGAGGGGGAGGATCAGGCGGAGCGGGTCCAGTTGGCTCCAGATCCTGTCCGATCTAAGGATTTACCTGCCGGAATCGAACCAACTTCCCGGGGAACCATCCGAACCGATCCCGCGATTTTGAGCGATTTCGGCGGCATGGACGGATTTTTTGTTGCTCGTTGGAGTGCCTAAGCGAACCAAACATTCAAAATGCAACCGATTTTGGTGGCGGTTCAGTTTGGTCGAAAACCGACTGTTCCTCTAAAACGGAGTAATCCGGGTGGGGCCGGTCTGGGATAAACAGCACTGTGGCGCAAGAAGGTATCGATCAGAACCACCAAGTAACTAGAATTGTGGATGAAATCGCCAAGTTGACCGAGGCGCTATCCACATATGTTCAGGTTCGTGAACGGCCTGACCCGGCCAACCTACAAGGTCCGGGCAGTGAGCAAGACGGCGTTCCGCAGCAACCGGACGCGGGGGCCGTGCAGCGCCCCAATCCGAAAACGCTCGATCCGCTGCCTGATCCGCGGCTGGTCAGAAAGATCATCCGCCAGCGCCAGATGCGTTCGCAGCATTTCGGCAGCAACCTGTTTGCCGATCCGGTATGGGACATGCTGCTCGATCTGGCTGCAGCGCGGGCCGAGCACCGGCTGGTTTCAGTGACCTCGCTATGCATCGCTTCGGGCGTGCCGACGACCACCGCGCTCCGCTACATCAAAATACTGGAAGACATGGGCCTGATTGAGCGCACCGCTGACGCGCGCGACCGGCGCCGCCGGTTCGTGACGCTGTCGGAAAAAGGCATGGCCGCCATGGCGCGTTACTTCGCCGAGATCGGAACCCCGGCCCAGGCCCATCTGTAGCGGCTTCAATCCTTCAGTTTTTCCGCAAACCCTGCCTGCAGCTTGGCCAGCTTGGGCGGGATGACCGCCAGGCAATAGGGGTTCCGCTGGCCTTCACCCTGCCAGTATTCCTGATGATAGTCCTCAGCCGGATACCATTCAGCAGGACCTTCGATTGTGGTCACGGCCTGCTGACCGGGATGGGCGGCGTCCCAGCGGGCAATGCCAGCTTCGCACTCGGCGCGCTGCGCCTCGTCCAGCGGGAACAGTGCGGTGCGATACTGTGTGCCGATGTCGCCCCCCTGACGGTTCAATTGCGTGGGATCGTGCGTGCCCATGTGGATGTCGAGCAGGTCTGCGAAGGACACAACGGCGGGATCAAAGGTGAGCTTGATCGCTTCGGCATGGCCGGTCTCACCGGTACAGACGGCCTTGTAGGTCGGGTGCGGCACCGTTCCGCCGATATAGCCGCTTTCGACCGTGCTGACCCCGGCAATCGAGCGGAACACCGCCTCAGTGCACCAGAAGCATCCGCCCGCGAAAATTGCCTCAGCCATATGATCACACCTTTCTTTGCCAGCTTCGGAAATAGGAACGAAGGACCGCCTTGTCATCTGGCCTTAGTGCCCTACTTTGCCAGTAGTTTCCCCTAGGAGAGGACTTTTCCCATGCATCGTGCCGCCCTGCTGCTTTCTGCTTTCGCTCTGGCCGTTCCTACCTCAGTTGCCCTGGCCCAGTCCGCCACGCCCAAGCCGAGCGCTGCACAGACCAAGGCGATGAAGTCCGAACTCGCCGCCGCCGTCGCCAGTCCGCTGCGGGACAAGGACAAGGCCCGCGATCAGTATCGCCGCCCGGCCGAAACGCTGACCTTCTTCCAGGTCGCCCCCGACATGAAGGTGGGCGAATATGCCCCCGGCGGCGAATGGTATTCGCGCCTGCTGGGGTTGTACCTGGGCGGCAAAGGCCAGCTCGTCGGCCTCTATTTCAATCCCGCCGCCGGTCCGTTCAGCGAGACCGCGCAAAAGGGCATCCGCGATGGCGCGGCCAAGTATCCGGCTGATGTCGCCGCCGCCTCGGGCTTTCCGGCTGACCGGTTCAAGGGTTACACCCTGGATGCCGTGCCAGCGGGCGAGAAGGGCACGTTCGACCGCATTCTGATCATGCGGATGATGCACAACCTGACCCGCTGGAACATCGCCGACAGTGAAGTGAAGGCGATGCGTGATCTGCTCAAGCCCGATGGGATGATCGGCATCGAACAGCACCGCGCCAGGCCCGACGCGCCCTACAGCTATGCCGATGGCAGCAAGGGCTACATGCGCGAGGCCGACATCATCAAGTTCATGGAAGTGAACGGCTTCACCTTCGTCGGCAAGAGCGAGGCCAATGGCAACCGCAAGGATCCGGCCAACTGGGAAGGCGGCGTTTGGACCCTGCCGCCGATGATGCGCGGCGCCAAGGAAGAGGACAAGGCCCGCCTGCAGGCCATCGGGGAGAGCGACCGGATGACGCTGCTTTTCCGCAAGCGTTCGTAATGTTAGGGGCGGCGGTATGAGCACGCTTACCGTCGCCGCCCTCCAGCTTGCCCTCGGCTCGTCCGACGAGGCCGAGAACATCTCCGCCGTCACCGCGCTGGTCGAGGCGGCGGCCAGGCAAGGCGCGCAGGTGATCCTGCCGCCTGAGCTCTTTTCCGGCCCCTATTTCTGCAAGGTTGAGGACGAGGCGCTGTTCGCGCTTGCCCGGCCGACGGCTGAGCACCCCTCGGTGATCGCCATGCAGGCTCTGGCGGCCAAGCTGAAAGTCGCGATCCCGACCAGCTTCTTCGAGCGCGACGGTCACCACTATTACAACACGCTTGCCTGGATCGATCCCGACGGGACGATCCAGGGCACTTACCGCAAGAGCCACATTCCCGACGGGCCGGGCTATGAGGAAAAGTACTATTTCCGCCCCGGCAATGACGGGTTCAAGGTCTGGAACGCCTTTGGCTACAAGCTGGGCGTCGGGATCTGCTGGGACCAGTGGTACCCGGAATGCGCCCGGGTGATGGTGTTGATGGGCGCCGAAGTGCTGTTCTATCCTACCGCGATCGGCAGCGAGCCTTATGATGCCGATCTCGACACCAGCCGGATGTGGCGGCGCGCGATGCAGGGCCATGCCGTGTCAAACTGCATGCCGGTGGTTGCCGCCAACCGGATCGGCATCGAAGACGGTCAGCGCTTCTACGGCCATTCCTTCATCACAGACGAGTGGGGCGATCTGGTCGAGCAGTTCGGCGCAGAGGAAAGCGGGGTGCTGGTCTACCAGCTCGACCTGAAGCAGGCTGCGAAGCACCGCGCCGGTATGGGCTTCTTCCGTGATCGCCGCCCGCAGCTTTATGGCCGGATTGCCGAGGACAAGTGAATTTGATGGCCCCAGCTCCGTGCGTATCGAGCGAAGTCGAGAGACGGTAGCGCGGCGTGTCTCGACTTCGCTCGACACGAACGCAAGGATGGAGCGGTGATCCGCGCTACCTGATCGCGCTGGGTTCCAACAAGCGCCACCATCGCCACGGCCGGCCAGAGGCGGTGCTGACTGCCGCTTTGGCCAAGTTGGCGGCGAGTGGCGTGCGGGTAATCGCCGTCAGCCCAACGATCCGCAGTGCTCCGCTCGGTCCGTCACGCCGGGCCTATGCCAACAGCGCGGCGCTGATCGCGACCGACTTGGCGCCCGAAGCCTTGTTGACGCAGCTCAAGCAGATCGAAGCCGCATTCGGCCGCCGCCCTGGCGGGCAGCGCTGGACCGCGCGGGTGCTCGATCTCGATATTGTGCTGTGGAGCGGCCGGGCCTGGGCATCGGACCGACTCACGATTCCCCATCCTGCCTTCCGCTTGCGCCACTTCGTCCTGGGTCCGGCCGCCGCCATTGCCGCAGGCTGGCGCGATCCGGTCAGCGGCCTGACAGTCCGCCAGCTGGCCGCCAGGCTCAGCTGGCCGCAGCCGAGTGCTGGCCCGGCTTGATCAGCACATAGCGTCCCAGCACTAGGGCATCCATGTCAGTGCGCTGGAAGCAGGCGATGGCCTGTTCGGGCGTGTCAACCACCGGCTCATTTTCGTTGAAGCTGGTGTTGAGCACCATCCCATGCCCGGTGCGCAGCTTGAGCGCCTGAAGCAACCGATAGTACAGCGGGTTGTTGTCGGCATCGACCGACTGCAACCGGCCGGTGCCGTCGATGTGGGTAACGGCGGGAAAGGCTTCGCGCCATTCTGGGCGGAACCTGACGACATGCATCATGAAGGGACTGTTCACGTCCTGCTCGAAATAGGCGCTGACATCCTCACGCAGGATCGAAGGCGCAAAGGGTCGGAAACCTTCGCGTTTCTTGATCTTGCGGTTGATCCGGTCCTTCATGTCTGGGATCCCCGGATTGGCCAGGATCGAGCGGTTGCCAAGCGCCCGCGGGCCCCATTCGCTGCGTCCCTGGTACCAGCCGGTCACCTGACCAGCAGTGATCAGGTCCGCGGTTACGGCCAGCATCTCGTCCTCGTCGGCGCATTCGCGCGCAGCATAGCCCGATGCCGCGATTGCCCGGCCGATTGTCGCATGATCGTATCCCGGCCCCCAGAAGGCATGCTTCATCTCGAACCGTTCGGTCTGGCCGAGCAACTCGTGCCAGCAATGGTAGGCCGCGCCAAGCGCCGTGCCATCGTCGGACGAGGCCGCCTGGAGCCAGGCCTTCTCGATTGGGAAATCGCGATAGGCGCGCGCGTTCATCACTCCGTTGAGTGCGCAGCCTCCGGCCATGGCGAGCCGGGTCAGTGGGACCTGACGGCCAAGGCTGGTCAGGCAGTTGGAAACCGCCTTCTCAAACATCACCTGCGTGGAGCGGGCGATGTCCATTTCGCGCTGGGTGACCGGTGCACTGCGATCACGCGGCTCGCCCAGCAGGCGGACGAGTGCGTCAGTGTAAATCCGCCCCATCCGCATGTCGCGGCCCTCGTCGATCACAGATTCGCGCAGGCCGCGCCAGACGTCGAGATACTGCCCGTCGACCTTGAACCAGGGCGTCCCCCTGGTGGTGACGATCTGAGCCATCTGCTCGGCGTAACGGTCCTCGCCATAGGGGGCGAGGCCCATCACCTTGTATTCCTCGCCGAACCGATCGAAACCGATGAACTGGCACATGGCGGTGTAGAAATGCCCAAGGCTGGCCGGCAGCAGCACCTTGTCCAGCACCTCGATCCGGGTACCTTCGCAGCGCGCGGCCATGGCCGAGACGAAATCGCCCGAACCGTCGATCGATAAGCCGGCGGTCAGCTGTTCGAACGGGGAGAGGTAATAGGCGCTGGCTATGTGTGCCAGGTGGTGCTCGACCCGGTGGATTACCGGGTTGAAGCGCCCCGGATCGACCCCGCAGGCGATGGCCAGGGTTGCTGCCAGCGAGTTGCCGGCGCTACGCCGCTGCAGATAGCTGCGGGCAGCCTCGAGTCCTGCCGATGGCTTGGACAAGGCATAGCCAATCCGCGCACGCAGGTTCACCGAGCTGTTCCGTCCAATGGCGACGTGCGATACGTCGCTGAGGGTAATACCGCCCTCCCTTAGTACCCAGCGAACAGCGTTTTCCGGAAAGCTGGCACTGTGCTTGTATCGCTGGCCAAGCCGTTCTTCGGCCACGGCGGCGACGAGTTTTCCATCGATCAGCAAGCATGCCGCAGAATCGGGATGGAAAGCATTCAAGCCAAGGATAGCAGCCACTTGTTGACCTCAGTTTGCAGAAAGCGCCCCTGTCCGGCCCCTTTGCCCACCCGCATCGTTTGTGCAAGTAGCCCTGCCGCTTGACCCCGCCCGGGTCAACTCTTAGGGGCGTGCCCACGGCACTCCCCGCCTATGGGGCCCTTAGCTCAGTCGGTAGAGCAACTGACTTTTAATCAGTAGGTCGCTGGTTCGAACCCAGCAGGGCTCACCATATTTTTAAATGGTTTGGTGGAAAATGCTACTGGAATTAGCCGCTTGGCGCGTGAACAGGTTTCACTCGGGTTTCATCGTCCAGTCGGCAGTCTCTTAAAGTTCCGTCATTCACAACCCAGCCGCTGCCTAGCAGCACTGAGTCAACACCCCCACCCGTAATCGAGAATCGCGCCAAGCGAGACGGTGCCGGGGTGGCACCCTCCGATGTTTGGTAATGGGACCGGCAGCTGGGCGTGTCTGCGATTTTACCTACGCGTTGCTGCTCATACGAGCGCATGGAGCAACCTGACCAGGCGTTTCAGCGACCGCTGATGGTGCGGGCCTTTAGTCTGGGAGATCAAGTGCATACCTTCTGCCGCAGGTTCACTCGCATACTAGCAAGGCGCGAAAACTTGGCTCACGGCGCCCGGCAGGTGCCTGCCTTCGGCTGACGCGGCAGGGGGCGGCCGGCGGCTGTTCCGGTCGGCTGGCCGTCCTCGATCGCCACTTGCCCGTTGACCACCACCACTTGCATCCCGCGCGAGAACAGGGCTGGCTGGGTATAGTCGGCGCGCGGCGCGAAGCGGACCGGATCGAAGGCGATCACGTCGGCATAGGCCCCCGGCTTCAACTCGCCGCGGCCGACCAGGCCGAAGATGCGCGCCGTGCGGATTGTGCTGGCGGCGATGAAGGTGCGCAGATCGATCACCTTTCGCTCCTTGACGTAGGTGGCATATTTGCGCGCGAACGAAGCGTAATAGCGCGGATGGCCAGCCGATGCGTCGGAACTGGTCACAACCCAGGGCTGCTGCATGAACGCTGCGATGTCGGCCTCGCTTTGGTTGAACGAGGCAATGCCGACCTCGTCCAGCTTCAGCACGGCGATGGCGGCGGCCACCGGATCGGTGCCCTGCTCCCGCGCGATCACTTCCAGCGTCTTGCCCGCGACCGAGCGCGGGCCGGAGGTGATCAGGATTGCTGCCGGGCCGCCCCGGCGGCGCAGGTTATCAGCGATTTCCGGCCGCATCCGGGCCAGGGCTGAGTTGTCTGCGAACCGCTCGAGCATGGCCGCCCGGCCGCCGTCCTGAGCCCAGCGCGGGATCAGCGCCGCCGAAAGGCGCGTGCCCGAGGCCGACCAGGGATACTGATCGGCGGTGACCACCTGTCCTGCTGCCTGGGCGGCCATGATCCGGGCGATGACCTGCGGGGCCATCCCCTGAACGTCGATGCCCAGCGCCTTGATATGCGCGAAGTGGACCGGAATGCCGGCCTCACGGCCAATCGCCAGCGTTTCATCAACGGCGCCCAGCAGGCCGATCGAGTAACTGGCCTCGTCGCGGATATGGCTGTCATAGAGGCCGCCATGGCGCGCCGCGATGCGCGACAGCGCGACCACTTCGTCGCGCTTGGCAAAGCTCTGCGGGGCATAGAACAGGCCGGTCGAAAGGCCGAGCGCGCCCTGGCACATGGCCTGGGCGACCAGGGTCTGCATCTGCCCAAGCTCGGCCGGGCTGGGCGCGCGGTCAGCATTGCCGACCACGGCCGAGCGGACGGCGCCAAAGCCGACATAGGTCGCGAAATTGATCCCCTGATCGCGCGGCGCGCCTGCCTGTGCCAGGCCCAGCGTTCCGGCCACATCAGGGCTGCCGCCGCCATCGACGCCGATGAAGGCGGTGGTCACGCCCTGGGTCAGGAAGGGCAGGACCAGCCGGGCGGCCGGATCGGATGAGGCCAGAGCTTCGCCGGCATGTGTGTGCGGATCGATGAAGCCAGGCGCAACGATCAGGCCGCGCGCGTCAATCAGCCTGGCCGCGCGGCCGGCAGCCTTTGGCCCGGTGTAGACGATCCGGTCCCCCCGGATCGCGACATCGCCGATATAGGGCTGTGCCTCGCCAGTATAGATCGTACCGCCACGCAGGATCAGGTCGAAGTCTGGCTGCGGATCTGCCCCGGGCTTGGCCAGTGCCCCGGCGGCAAGTGCGGCGGCGAGCGCAATTCCTGCGGCGGCAACCCGGCGTGCGGCAAGCAATCCCATATCCAGTTCCCCCTCGCTTCGCTGATCCCAGCCTGGTCCCGCGCCGCGTCACCTGCCTCTAGCGCCGGGGCGCACATCCTACCCTGAACCAATTAGACGACCGGGATAACCAAAGGGAATGGAATGATCACATATTTTGAATGGCCAAGTCTTGTCAGTTTGCGGGTTCGATGCAATGGCGGACGCAAATAAATTTCGCGCCCGGGGCAGGCGCCAGCAACAGGGACTTAGCGACATGACCAGATTATCGATCCGTGCCGGCCTGTATATCGGCGGCTCGCTGCTTGCGACCCTGCCGCTGGCGGTTCATGCGCAGAGCGCGCCTGCTGCCGATGCTGCGCCGGCCCCTGCCGATGACATTGTCGTGGTAGGCAGCCGGATCGAAGGCAGCAAGGTGGCCGAGACGCTGCCCGTTTCA
>Ga0315900_10001317_pt1 | contig 39669 bp, 79 predicted proteins | sample LakEriMetagenome_FD_203521 | JGI IMG/M metagenome (GOLD analysis project Ga0315900, IMG submission 203521) | Freshwater fungal communities from buoy surface, Lake Erie, Ohio, United States - Buoy 12 MA114 | ecosystem: Environmental > Aquatic > Freshwater > Lake > Lake biofilm | place: USA: Lake...
AAGAAAAGAAGATTGAATGGAAAAGATCCCAATCGTCATTTTGACACTGATGATCAAAACGATTTACAAGACAGACTTCTTTCTAAAATTGAAGAACTGAACCCAACACTTGTTATTTCTTTACACGAAGATGATGAAGTAGATGGTGTTTATGCTTACTGCTCTCCAGAAATTGAAGACAAAGTAAAAAATGCTTTAATGAAAAGTAAAATCCAACTTGCAGTAAAAGCACATGGAGATGTTACAGATCAAGGTGTTATTTCAAACGGACAGCAACCTTATAAGGGAACTTTAGAACGAGCATTGAAAAGAAGAAATATTCCTTATTGCACATTGGAAACTCCTTGTGCTGATGAAGAATTTGAAACAAGAGCAAAAACTCTTATTTCTGTTGTTAGTGATTTAATTGTATAAATATTATTATGGCGAAAAAAGACCAAAACAGTTTAGAAAAATTATATGAAACAGTTGCTTCTTGTTGCGACTCAAATAAAAAAAATTCTATATCACCTAAAGAAATTAGATTAAGAATGACCATTTCAGCAAATGCTGAAGAAATAAAAGAATATTCTAATGCTATTAATCATCCAAGTTCCATATCTATGCTCTGTCAAGCTATGGAAAATATAAACAGAGTTTATAAAGAACTTTTAGATAGTTGTAATCAAAAATAATTTAAGTTAATAGATAAAAAGATATTTGTCTGCTTTTTCTGAATCGCTCATAGATTTTGTGCTATAACATCCAGAAACAAGTAAACAAATACTAACAAAGCTAATAGTATATAATAGTTTTTTCATAATAATAATTACATTTAATTTTTGATACTTTCTAACTCTCTGTGACAATTTGCACAGACTAATATACACTTTTTTGCTTCTTCTAAAGCCTTTTCAAAACTACGAGTTAGACCACTACATCCTAAACTAAATTTTTTATTTTCTGGATCTAAATGATGAAATTCTAAAGCACCGATATATTTTTTATATCCACAAATTTTACACTCTCCACCAAAAAGTTTTACTAATTTTTCTTTTATACTTTTTCTTCTTTTAGAAACATTATTAGAACGACATTTTTTACACCTGTAAGCATTTCTACATTTCTCTAAAATATGTTCTGTTTGGCCGTGATATTTGCATTCTTTAATTATATGTTTTTCTTTCATATAATTATTTATCTTTTTGGTATAACATACCATGTTATACACTAGAGGTAGGATTCGAACCTACAACCAGCAAATTAACAGTTTGCGGCTCTACCGTTGAGCTACTCTAGTTTTAAAAAAATCTTCGGCTGTCTTTTCATACCATCATTTTCCTTTCGGAATCAAGCACGGACTCCCTATCTTTTCAGACGAGTCAACTTACGCACACCGTATGCGAGTCACGGCAACCATCCCCCTTATTACTGTTACGAGCAGTTTCTATTCATCAGTGGGTTCTGACTAGAATCTCGTTAGGATTCTCGGATTATAAAAATTGGTGTTTTTGTCGCAAACAGGACCAGACTGACGATTAAGTTGCGCCTTAATCTGCTGGCATCATCTAAGCCAATCGTTGTTCGATTGGGCCATAATGCTTAGAATCAGAACACAGAACCTTTACCCCTTTCGGGACAAGGGTTTTAGCCTATATAGCTTTGGTTTACCCAGAACCTACACTCTTCTTTTTCAACCCCGACTTATGCAGTGCTTATCCCACTATGGAGACTCTATATGTCTGATCAGAGCACGGACACGTATCCGTTATATAGAGAGGTAGAGTTGCATACCTTTTATAAACCAATCCATTTATTGCAGAGTTGTTAATTGGTTAAACCTATCTCTGACCTGATGGGTTTCGCATCAGGATTTTTAGTGCTGGTTCGACTAGCCAGCACTAAACTTTTAAATTTTTCAAAGAACTATATCTAATTTACCAGATATATTTAATCAGTCAATGTATTTTCTTCTTTTGGTGTAAAGATGGGTTCTAAACTTTTAATAAGTTCATTAAGTTCAGTAATTGTCAATTTACTGATTTCTTCCATAATTTGTTTTAATTTATCACTCATATTCTTTTTTATCACAGATGTCTTGAATTTGTTTTCTAGGATATTCTTCTCCTATTTTATAAAATGACCACTCCTTATAAGGGACTTGCATATCTGTTCCATCATCAAATATAAACAAGTACTTGTCAACAAGCATTCCCCCATAGGTAGTTTTATTAGATATAATCTTTTTTGTTTTCATCTTTTTCTACTTTTTCTAGTATCATTCTATCCGCTATTTTATAAACTTCAAAGAAGTATATCCTTTCATACTCTTCAATATAAAGCAATCTGTCACCAACTGTTTCAAGCCTGTTGCATTGTTCTTTAGGATCATATCTCAGGAATGCTATAACATAATTTGTTTCTTTTCCTTCAAAACAATTTTTGTCAATTGATCCGCATTTACACTTGATATATGCTCCTTTATCTTCCCAACCATCTTTGAGATAGTTTTCAAGTTCCCCATAATATCTATTTGGGTGATACTTTACAATAGAGCATTCATATCTTGGCTCTTCAAATCTTTTGCCAATATATGTTACAGGCTCTGCACCAATATTATTGATTCGAACTTTCATTTTTTTTAAGCCAAGGTTTTTTTAAAATAGTTCCATCCCAAATACAAGGAGTTTTCCAATAGTTATCTTCATTAATAGCTGGTTTTACCATTTTATCTGTAAGCGTTGTGCATCCAGTTAAAAGTAAAGATAAAATTATAATTTTCATTCTTTTACTTTATAACAAATTCTACCTTGTCCGTCAAGATCATACCCATGTTTATCCAATACTTTTCTGACATCAACATCTAACTTATCGGCAAACATCTTTGAAAGATTTTCTTCAAACCAAGATATTCTTTCTTTATTTTTTTGATAATGTTTAACAGCGAGTGGAGTATATAAAAAACCATCTTTAATATTTTTTAAAGTAGTTTCAAATTCACCCCAAAAAAGTTTAAAACGAGTTAATGGAGTTGATGTTCTGTGAAATTTAGTATAGATCTTATCAAACCCATATGGGTTATATTTTTCTTCATAAGATCTAAAATCCAAAGGGTTGTAGTTTTTCAAAAATATCCAACGGTTTTTAAGAATAATAAAAGTATTTTTTAAACGATCTTTAATCGTCCAACTATAATCTGGTTTTGATTTTTCTGGTATGTAAAGAGCATTTATACCTGTACTTTTTTTAATGTTCTTTTTCTTGTGCGCTTGGTTTTTACCGCACTCTTCTTCTAGAATTTTTACATATTCATTTGTATTCATAGTTAAATCTCCCATATAGTCCAGCTTACAGTATCATAGCATTGATCGCAAGGTTCTTTTTCAGAACCATGATCCGTTTCTTGAAAAACTCCAACAATATCTGAAAACAAAACAGTTCCTTTATCAATTTCTTCTTTCATTTTTTCACAAAGATAATCAATAATTTCTTTTTGTTTCTCTTTGGAAACATTAGCAAGGTCTTCATCATTGACAGTGAAGCCAAATGCCGTGCAACCTTGAGTTTCTACAAATTTATATTTCATATGGTATATATTCTCTTTTAGGATTGCTTTTATCTATATGATTATCAAGAAAATTTTGTGTCCTTAACTTTGAAGTGAATTTAACAAAGCCTCTATTTTGATGATCAGTAAAATAAACCCAAAACCATAACAGCTTCCATTGCGGAAAATATATTGATTCGTTCTTGAAATGTAATGCTTTAATTCTATATTTCATCTATGATATATAGGAATGATACAACACTTGTTTGTAACTATCAGACTTTTTTTTCTTATTTAGTCTCTCTTTAAAAATTTCGATATGATCTCTAGCTCCTTTTAGGTGAGGGTATACAACTACATCTTTAACATCGCGCTCAGTCATATTCCTCCAGAAGAGGAATTTTTTATATTGAGGGTAAAAATAATGTTTACCCATCTTTATTTCTTCTTTAATTCTGTATTTCATTTGTCATCTTCCATTATTTTTCTATAAATGCTGCTTACAACAACTTGACCAACTACACCAAAGAGTATAATTGCTGTCCAGCTTTTAGGTTCTAATCCCCATCCATAGATGAGAGTTGCTACACTCAATCCGATAGATGAGGCAACCACTGCGATTAATGCTACTAGTTTTGTTATCATATTTTTATTATTTTAGTATATAAGATTTTTATAGACTAGTCAAGATTTGATTTTTTCCTAATTGTGCTAATTCTGAAAGTTCTTCCCATTTTTTATTCTGTTTTAAGTAATCGATAAACTCACTTGTACTAATCCATTTATCGTCCACAAAGATTTCTCTAGGGCGAACTTTGTAAATGGTATCTTTGATCTTTATAAATGTATTATCAGATTTCATGAACTATAGGTTTGGCATTTTTGTTATGCAAAAGCATAGCAGCAAATTCAGATGCTTCACTTAAGGTGTCAAATTCTGGAGCATATCCTCCTAAAGATTCATAATCAACCCAAAAAAGACCAAATATCTTTTGTTGCACATAGTATTTTGGACCATTATACCAATTGTATTCTTTAATTCTGTATTTCATTTTTTTCTTATTTTTTTCTTTAATGCTTTATCTAACCTCTCTTGTAATATTTTAGCTATTTTTAAATCTACAACTCTGATATATCTTTCTCCTCTTCCCCAAGGTTCAATGCCATTAAAAGTATCATGAAGAAAACTTATTTTATCTAAATCAAATTTGTTCATTCTTCTAAGTATATCGGAATCTTAGGACAAAGCAAGAATTAAATTAATTGTCATTCCTCGTTCTCTTCCTCTACAATCGGCACATCAGTCCAATGCGGCTTTCCGCATTCAAGGCATCGCATCCCTTGCTGAAGTATGTCTTGATAGTATACTCCACCGCTATTGAGTTTGCCCCCAACCGCCTTGCGAACCCAACGCAAACCAGCGAATACGCCGCCTGTGACACAATGATGTTTACCAACAACAGTCACAGTATCTCCTGTAACAATGTAATTCGGTCGCACGAAAACTAAAGCGTCTTGGCTCATATTATTTTATCCTCTTCCATCTAAACCCAAAGAACAAAGTCATCATCCATCTATAGAAGATGTTAGGTGCTTTGGGCAATCTTATAGTGAGATAACTGTCATTACAGAAAGGATAAAGTTCCCAAGAGATAGGGGGGTATTCTGTTAGATTAAGATATCCTTCAAAGACTTGTGTTGCTAAAGATTCTTCTTTTTTAGATTTCTTTTTCATCTTGTAATGTCCATTTTAGATCTTGTCTAATGTTTAGTTCTTCATCAGAGTAGCCATAATTGATACCTTCAGGAAGATCAGCAACTCTTTGAACTCTCAGGTCAATATACTTGAGTAATAGTTCTAATTGTTCTTTAGTCATTTTGTAATTCTTCTAATACCTTTCTGTTACTTTTTCCTGTTTCAGGGTTTACAATATTTGAATAGAATGAAAGGCTCTTTTCAATATTTTCCCATTGTTTTTTTGTTTTAGCCATAATACTATCAAGCACTTCTTTTCTATTTTGCTCTTTCATAGCTTCAATGTCATTTTTGAGTTTTCGATAAACCTCTCCAATAGCAAATTTATTATCCTGAAGCATAAAAAGATCATCTTCAGACATTCTATGACAAGCCCAAAGATCGGTTTGCTTTGATGGGCAATAATCCCTAACTCTTATTTCAACCATTGGACTCATTTTGTTTTAAACTGAAATTTAGCATTGCCATTTTGATCAGCAACCCATTCAGCAACTCCAGCCTTTACAGCTTCTTTTTGCCACTGATATCCACTAACAGCACCACCAACGATGAATATTGCTATTAGGACAAAGATCATCATTAGAATATATACAGGACCATTTTCGTTCATAAATTTATTTTATTGATTATGATACCAGCTATTTGAAGTAACCAGATCTTTATACTTGACCTTATACTTTGCCAAGAAGTCTTCAAACTCAATATTTTCTTCTTCGTTATAAACAAAATCAAAAAGCCATTCTTTGCCCTTTTCGTTAAGTTTTAAGTCCATAGCTAAAATATCATATACTATATCAATATGTGATTGAAGTCTGTTGATAAATTCTTTGTCTCTGTAGATTCGATCTTCGGGATGATCACCGTCTAGTGTGTAATGTTCCTCCGTAATTGTTGATTTTGATTCATAATATGGTGATCTTACATCCGTTGATGGATATGGTTTAAATTTATTATTTTTCTTTTTCATAAATTTTTAGCAGCTTCTTCTCTTTCTTTTTTCTTTTCGGTATATATTCTTTGTCTTTCTTCGACTTCTTTATCGGATTTTGGAGTATCGCAAAGTTGCCAAAATGCTTTTGTAATCAATCTTTGTTGTTCTCTTTCAGAGGGTTCTCCGTTTCCTACACGATGCATATAAGACCAATCATCTGCATTATGTACAAGTTCTTGAACTCCTGTATTATTACAACACATTACACACATATTGATCTTATGTAAGAATTTTTCATACATTTCGATCTTTTGTTTCTGTGTAGGTTTCTTCATTTATTCTTTTTCCAATCAGGTGAAGGTGGATTGCACATACCATGAACCCATTTATTCTTAACCACTTCTTTTGTAGCTTCGTAATGAAGATCAGACATTTTACGAGCATCTTCATTAGCTTTCTTTTTTTGCTCGTTATCAAGTCTAGCAATTCCATCATTCCACTCTTTGAGTTTCTTTTCTGCTTTAGTCCATTCATTATCTAAAGAACTAGAAGTAGTAGAAAGACCGCTATCATGTTGAGGAAAAAACTTTTTAGGATCTTCCGCTGTTATGTTGTGTTTATCAGAAGAACAAATGCTTGACGGTTGATTATCCCAATAAGAAGGAGATTTAACTGTTGGAGGTATAATATATTGTTCATCTTCTAAACCATCAGTATCACCCATACAACAATAGTCTGTATCATCGATGACATCATAACCACTTTCTGGTACAACTTCCAAATGTCCATCAAAGACAAAGCCACAAGCTTTCAAGTAACACTCAAAATTCCAAAGCATTTGAGTAATAGTTACTTCTCCTGTTGGTATATCAAAAATGACTTCAACTGGTGAAAAGTTTTCACAAAATTCGTCGTATGTATATTTGAATTGATGTTTTGCTTTCATAATTTTGATTGTTGTTTATAAAGACTACTATATTCGATACGAACACTAATGTCAACCCCTTTTCCAAAATCTTCATTTTCATATCCATATTGAAGATATGCTTGTATCTCATCATCAACGACTTTTGCGGCATATCCCATTTTTAAAATATTTTTTTTGAATGCTTCGTAATATTTTTTTGGAAGTCCTTTAGTCAAAGCATCCATTTTCTTTTTGTATTCTTTATTGGTGTAATAAAGACCATGACAGACTTCATGTTTAAAGATATCACCTTTTGTGTCACCACAACCAATCACGTATGATTCATTTGTCGCAAGATATTTTAAATTCAAAACAGCCAGAATATCATACATTAGTTTATCATAAGGAGACTCTATCTTGTTTAACTTGTTATAACAATCGTTTATTTGTCTCAAAGGAATGTTAAAACCAGACCAATCTGAACCATAACTAAATCCCCAACCATTTTGTTCATCATACCATTTCATGTAGTCCCAAATAGAAAATTGTTTTCCACGAAACTTAGGACTTGGGCTTTCATAATATTCTTGGGCGCGACAAAAAAGCATGGCGCGATCATATTTGTTTTTAATAACAACAGCAAAAATATTAGGTTTTACTTCTTTGATGTAATGTTTTATTTTCATTTTTCGTCCTTTACCCACAACACTTTACCTTTTACTTCTTTTTGATAATAGCCCATTCTTGCCATATCTTTTACTAATTCAGCCGCGACCTTTTCTTTAAATGCTTCGCCAGATAAAGCAATAGCAGTTAAAATCATACCCATGATTAAAACTAGTATAATGTATTTATTTTCCATAAAAATACACTAATACAAAAATAAAAAAATGTCAATTAAAAATTGGTCGGGATGACAGGATTTGAACCTGCAACCCTCTGCTCCCAAAGCAGATGCTCTACCAAGTTGAGCCACATCCCGATATTATTATCTTACTAGAAAAATCAAAGAAAGCAAGATAAATTAAAATTCGGGCATTTTTGGTTTTTCTTCTTCTGGTGTTTCTGGCTGAGATTGGCCTTGTTTTTTGAAAGCAATAGAAATTTTCTTTTGCATTTCATCGTTGTCTCCAGCAATCTCATATGCTGATTTGCCACCACCACTCAGTTCATACCATTTAGCACCTTCTTTGTCGGCACTATCAGTTGCTGGTTTAAGTTTGCCTGTTGCTGGATCAACTTCTGAAGGAGAAGTATAACGATAAGCGTTTCCTTCTTTGTCTTTAATTGTTGATCCAATTCCAATACCAGAAACATCAACTTGCGATTCTGGAAGTTGTGAGCTTAAATAAGATGTGAAATCTTGTGTTATTTGGGAAGCAAATTGTTCGGCTGTAAGATTTTCAGGATTTAAATCTAATTTGTTTAAATCATTAATGACTTCTTGAGCAATCTTTTGAATGCTGCCTGTATGAGATTTCATGATTGAGTTTATTTTACCAGCCATACCAGCTTCTGATGCAGATTTTTGTAAACGCTCACCTGTTTGTTGTAACATTTTTCCTGCTGTTGGACTCAGCATACCAGCAGCTTTTCCCAATCCTTTTGCTGCCATTGCGCCTAATCTTTTACCAGGCGCAATACCTTTAATTGCACCACCAATTTTGGCTTTAGCGACATCAAACATGCCTTCTTCTAAATTTTGATAAACTTTTAAGTAAGCTTCGTTAATGCTAATATCGTCTTTTCTCATATTTTATACTTATTTGATAAAGGCACAAATATAGTTATCTTTTTGGTCAATTTTATAGTCTCTATATGTTTCTTTGAACTTTTTATCTGTAATTTCATTTACTGGTTCAGTGCAAACCCTTCCAATACCATACATTTGCACGATTTGTTTTTCAAAATTATAAATTAAATCAACCAACCCCAAACCTTTCATTCTTTGACCGTTTTCATCAAACCCCACACCGATATGATTTAAATATAATGTTTTTGTTTCAGGATCATAATCTCTTTCAATTTTCCCATACCTTTTTCCATTCTCATCAACAATTTCCATTTGGTTATATGGATCATTTTCAATTTTTTTTAAGTTCCAGTTTTTTTGTGAATTCAAAAAATTATTTAAAAGTTTATAATAAACATTTAAATTAAAATTTTTTGATTCAAAATAAATTTTAAATTTCATTTTACAAATACTTTACAGTTTGGGTTTTTATGTAAAAAACCCATAGCTTCTTCGTAAATTTCAAAATCTACAGTTGAACCGTCATCAAAAACCGCTTGGAATTTTGGTGGGTTAATTTTTAAATTATCTAACGTTTCTTTTATTGCTTCATTTATAAAAGCATCAGATGTTTTATCTTCAAATGAGTTTCCGCTTTCAAACATATGTTATACTTATTCAAAAACGGAGTCAACGAGGCTCGAACTCGCAACCCCCGCCGTGACAGGGCGGTGCTCTGACCAATTGAGCTATGACTCCTAAATGGCGGGTAGAGTAGGATTCGAACCCACGGTGAAGTTTCCCCCACTTCCGATTTCAAGTCGGACGCCTTAGACCAACTCAGCCATCTACCCAAAAATTAATTTGCCAGATAACTATCTCCTTCTATCCAACTTCTGGCAGCATCTACATATCCTTCATCAACAAGATATTTTCTTAAATCTTGAAAATCTTCTCCAGATAGAGAACCTTTAAATTCCATTTCCAAATCAAATCTATCATCATCTTTTGGTAAAATGTTTAATTTAAAATTACGTCCTTTGAATTTAATATGTATAGCATACTTTTTCATATTGATATATTATCACAACTTTTCCCAAAGTCCATTAGCTAAAAATTGAACTTCTGAAATATATTGATAATTTTCTGGAGGGTTTGTAGACCAATCATTCGGTCCCAAAACAACAATTTTTATATTATTCTTTTTTGTATCTTTTATAATCCAGTATCTGGCTCCGACAACAGGGGTAAAGGTACGTTCGGCGTTATATATGAGTTCTGTAATTTCTAAACGCTCTTTTATTTGTTGAGCTTGTTTATTAATCACATCAGCTATTTGTTTAAGATTTTCAAATTCTTTTTGTGCTTGTTGCACTGCAAGATTGTAGTGCTGATCTTTTTTAGTTTTTGTTTCAATTATATCAAATTTAGGAGCACCCCTATCTAATCCATAAGGAACAATTGATTTTTTAAACTGATCGTATTCTGTTATTTCCATAAAATAAATCGGTGCGAGTAGGATTCGAACCCACGGAAGCGATTAAACTTCGAGAGTTTAGTAAACTCCTGCTTTAGACCACTCAGCCATCGCACCTTTAAAATTGAGCGGTTTACCCGCGACCACTCTGGAAAAACCATAACCATTGGAAAGTCGGCTCCTTTTACGAGATAATCCCAAAAATTAGTGTTTGAGAGGTTTTGATCTAGAACTTGTCCTCTCCTCAACGAAGCGTCCGCGATACGCAGACCATTCAACGTCAAAGCCTGTATTGATCTAATGCTTGGGATCATAGTTTTACGCAGGTAACTCCCCCAGCGAACAAGTTCACCAACACACTAACAGGCAAGATCCCTTGTTCTGATTCGGTCAATCCTGCATCCGAATCGTGTTAATAATTTATCAAAGATCTTTCTTATTGTCAAATACTATTTACACTATCTTGGTAATATAATCTTTTTAGGTTATACAACGCAACATCATTAAATTCTGCAAGTTTACTATATTCCATTTTTACATTTTCGTATAAATTTTTCATATTAGACTTTGCCCACTTTGAAACTATTTTTGAAAAAGAATAATTTGATTGATCAACTAAATTTTGATTTGTATCAACATCACAAAAACTTGCTTCATGTACTTCGGAAATAAACATTCCTGAATAAAATCCATTTAATTGATATTTTTCAACAAACTTATCAGCATTGCACCAAAGATAAAAACATTCTTTTTTCTTTTTCAATAAATGTACAACATTTTTATCAATAACATACCCACCATCAAAATTACCAACAGAAAATAATCCATCAGGAGAACCATGACCCATCATCATAATTCTGTCGTGTGTTTCGATGAGATTAATAAGTTGTTCAAAAGAACAGTTATTTTGAATAACAATTTTATTCTCAATCTTTTCGTAGATGGGTTCCAAAAAAACAGTAGAAGTATCTTTGGGGTGAATGATTAATGTTTGCACATCATCATTTATAGCTGTTTATTTATTTTTTGTCAAAAGATTTTTTCTTAATCATTTTGAGTCGTTGTCTGAGTTTTCTTTCTCTCTTTTCTTTTGGCGTTTCAAAAGCTCTTTTAGAGCGAACCGTGTCAATAACCCCCTCGATCATTAATTTTGTTTTTAATCTTTGGAGTGCTCTATCCAAAGAAATTTTTGGATCACCTTTTTTGAATATTCTTACTTCTGCATTAATCATATGATTAATTTATTTTTAAAAGCAATAAGTCAAGTGGTGCGGAATGAGGGAATCGAACCCTCGTCCTGACTTTGGAAGAGTCCAGTTTTACCATTAAACTAATTCCGCAAAAGCATCGCCACGGAGAATCGAACTCCGATTACATGGATGAAAACCATGTGTCCTAACCGTTAGACGATGGCGACATAAAATTTATTTTCTTTTACTTAGAATTTCTTTCATGAATTGTTTATTGGCTCTTTTCTCTCGCCAAGAAATCCAAATGAAAGATAATACTGCACCAATACTTAATCCAATTAAAAAATATCCAGTAAAAATTGCCAACCAACGAAGAAGTAAAAAAGTAATATCCATAATAGAAATATACTAAAAATATTTTAAAAGTCAAATAAAAACCCCTCTCTTTCGAGAGGGGTTGTGTTTATGATTAGAACAATGAAGCTAAAGTTGTTTTAACCCAACGAAACAATCCGAAAAAAATCTGAGCGATTTCTTTCAAATCTTCTCGCTGTATTGTTCCTACATACCCAACTGTACCATAAGGACCAAAAACAATCCCTAATTGATGTGTTTGATATTGTTTTTCCATGTATACCTCCTTTCACACCTTTATTTAGCACCATTTGTGCCAACTAACAAGTTAAGATTTCGTCACATTATTGGATCTTGGGCATTAAAATTCTAACTTGCCCATTTCCTTTTGAAATACCAGTAGGATGCTGAAAAAATCTTTTTGGTAATTCTGTGATAGCCCCTTCATGATATTTTGGATCTAAAAGAGATTTATCATCTCCTTCTAAATAAACATACGATTCTCCCGTCAAAAGACAGGTTACTTCTTGTTCAGGATTTTCAAAATGTTTAGATGGTATATACATAAAGTTTTGGCACGTACACAAGGATTTGAACCCTGACAAATTCTTTTGGAGAGAATTGTGCTACCGTTACACTATGTACGTAAAGTAGCGGGAGTGGGAATCGAACCCACCTAAAAGTGCTTATGAGACACTTGAGTTCACCAGAACTGCTATCCCGCAATTTAAAAAGCCCAGTACCAGAATCGAACTGGTGTCAGATGATTACAAATCAACCGTTTTACCATTAAACTAACCAGGCATTTAATATACTATAAACTTACCTTAAACATCGGTTGATGTCAATTAACAATTAAATCTTTTTTAGAAATTTTTTGTTCAATGCTCGCAATATATGGTTTTACTATAAAAAAATCACCTTCTTCTGCAATAATGCTAACTATTTGCGTTTTTCTTAATACTGGATGTTCTTCGGTGTTTACTACTCCTTGTTTATAAGAATTCATTTTTGAAAAAAATTTAAAACTTCTGGGTTCGTGTCTAGAAAGTTTGCTGCTTTATCTATACCATAATTCAAAACTTCTGGGTTTTGATCAATAAATTTTTGAGTATTAAATCCTGCTAAAGCCATTGATGCTGCAACGACCAATGGACTAAAATGATGTGATCTTATGCCTTGCTTAATACGTCTTACTATTTCTTTTCTATTATCTTTGATGTCTTTAAATACTTGAGCCAAGGTTATACCCTTTTCTTTATCATCAGCTTTCATATGAAAGCCGCCATTTTTAAACTCCAAAGCTTCCGACAAATAATAATATTCTTGAAAATTTAATTTTTCAATTTGGCAAGCCATACCAAAAATTAATTGTTTGTATTTTCTTCTTCGTCAAACTTTAAATTCATTCTTTGTTTTAAAAACTCTTCAGAATCAACACCTTTTGGTTTTCCTTCCGAAGGACTTTCTTTAGTAAACATATCATCGACTAAAGGTTTTAAAGAATTTAAAAGTTTTTCTAATTTTCCATAAGCAGAACCAAATTCACCGCTCATTAAATCTTGCTCGATTTCTTTTAAATCTTCAGGTGCATGTTTTTGTGCATTGGATGCACTATCACCATCATCGTATTCACCCATATCTTCATCTTCAAATCCGCTTATTTCATTTAAAACTTTTTTATATGCTTCTTCTAAAAGCTGTTGATCTTTGGTTTTCATAGTGTTGATAATACTTATACTTTATGATGCCTTATCTCCTTTTTTCCAAGAAATTCTTTTAGAACCTTTCTTGTGTCTTTTACGAGAATTGCACATAGATTTGGTTGGACGGCAAGCAGGATACCCTTTTCTTTTTTCTCCTTTTTGTCTTCCGCACGTTTTTCCTGTTTTACAATCCACCCAACCCTTTCCTTTATTTCTAGAAAACCAACCATGCAATCCTTCTTTTTTTTCTTTTTGAAAACCTTCTTCAATTACATCTAAAATTAATTGTTTTAAATTCATTTTTTCTTTTTCCAGATTTTACCTTGGCGACACTTGACTACCGCGCCAGATTTATAGGCACTTGTTTTTTTACCGTAGACGCTATCCGCCCTTCGCAAGCAACGGTCACGTTTGGCTTTTTCTTCATTAACAATTGGTTTTGTCTCTGGGTTAGGTTTTTCTTCAACAACTTTTGCATTTTGTAAAACTTTTGAAATAATAATCGCAGGATTTTTATAATTCATTTTTTCCGCAATTTTTCTACCAATAAATGCCATTGCTTGTTTTGGTGTATTGGCACTTAAAGTATATCTTTTTTGATCGTAAGATATAACATACGAATTTTTATATTTTGGTTTTCCAAGTTTATCAAGATAACTTGATACTAATAAATCATATTTCATGGTGTCTTTGGTTCAGAATAATAATTTCTAATATTTCTCTCTATATATGTAACTCTTTCATTTAAGTCATCAACATCTTTTTGTTGATTAACCATCAGTTGATTTACAGATTTTAATTGTTCAGTGTATATTGTTTGTTGATTGATGATTGCATCCAATTTAGTTTGTACTACTTCAAATCGTGTTTTGGCTAATTCATCTTGTTTTGCGTCTTCTACGTCTTGTTTTTCGATATATTGAACAAATTGAGTTTGTTTAACGTATGTTGATGAAAGCCACATTGTATAATATCCTACAGATAAAAACATCAAAAGCATAAACAGCGGTCTTAAAATTAAACTGATAAATGCTCTGTGTTTTACTTCAAATTGGTTTAAAAATTCAATTATATTAACTTTAGCATCACTTTTATCTGCTGATCTTCGGTGTGTATATGATTCCATTGGAGATAATAATAATTATCAATTTGGGGTGTCAATATTGTCGGGAAATATAGCCCAAACGATTTGTGGATGGCCGTAGCTAGTTTCAAACACAGGATCAGACATTTCACACAAATCGTTTATCTTTTTTTGATATTTCCAAATTTTAGCCATTCCTCTTGCTACTATTTTCTCATCTACATCTTTATGCCATCTGGCAATTGATTCATAAAAAGAATATGGTACAATACTAAAACCATTAGGATAAAAAATAGTTTTAACTTCAAATGCTTCGTATTTTAAAACAAGTTCTTCTTTTAGTTTTTCATTCAATTGAAAAAATTCTTGATCTTCCACCATATATTTATTCACAAAAAAGATTTGACAAATATACCATAATCATTTAATATAAGCAATATGAATATACATTCAGATAGAAACATGAAGCGTAAAAAAGTTTTACAGCTTCACGGAAGAGGCAAAACCAAAACAGAAATTTCGGAACTCTTGGGTGTTCCGCGATCAACTATTCACGATTGGGTTACAGGTCGCCGCCGCAATACTACTGTTAAGACAACAGTTCAAAATTCTTTTGATGAGAATGACAACCCCATCAATATTATTACTGAAGAAGAAACTACTGAATCTTTTGAAACTCCTTATCTGGCAGGAATGACCAAAAATGATTTCCGCCAAGAACGTTTGAAAGAGTTTTTGGAAAATATTAAATATATTCAATATCCTGCTCCAGTAAAACCTAAAACATATTCGGTTGCCAACAAATCAACAATGATTATTGGAGACACTCACTTTGGTTTTGAGTGTTGGGATACGATCAACATCTTTCTTCAAGCTGTCGAAGAAATGAAACCAGAAAGAATTATTCTTAACGGTGATACGGTTGATCTTCTTTCTATTAGCAAGTATTCTAAAGATCCTAGACATACCCATAGTATTAATGATGAAATTGAGGCTTATCATAAATTTCTCAAAATTCTTCATGATATTACAGAACCATTTAAAGCAGAGATTCTTGAAACGAATGGAAACCATTCAGGTAATGGTATCGAAGGTCGTTGGTGGAGATATATTTCTGCCAGTGATGATATCAAACAACTATTAGAGCTTCCACAAATTGCAGAAAACCTCTCATATACGAAGGTGTTCCATCCTCAAGCTGATTGGTCAAGAATTCGCTTAGTAGATGCTACAGATGATATGGATTCTCTCGTAGAACTGCCAAACAATGTGTTTGTTTATCATGGTGATATTGTTCGTAAGCATGGTGGCTTCTCTGCTAGAGGTAATTTTGAAAAACATTTTGCTTCTACTATTACAAGCCATACTCATCGTTTGGGATCAACCTATCAAACCATTCCAAAGATTGGTTCTCGTCCAATGGAAATTATTGAGAACCATGAAATCGGATGTGCATGTAAACTGAATCCTACCTATGTTAAAGGCGCAAATTGGCAAAATGGTTTTTGTATTGTCAATTATTCTGAAGATAGCACAGGCGTTGAATTGGTTAAGGTTACGAATAAAAAAGCCACAATCAATTCATTGGGTAAAACTTTGAAGGTTGACTAAATAGATCTGTTCTTTGAAAATTTGGGGGTGTACTGGTTTCGACAGATAGTTGAAACTAAAAGTGCATGTCGAGGTTAATCGATGGCCTCGTAAAAAATCGATTAAAAAACTAAATGCAGAAGATTTTACTTCTGATCTCTTGGCAGAAGCCGAGAGTATTTTCAACAACGCTGATGAGGTTCTCGCCTCATATGCGGATGAAGAGATGCTCTTAGCCGCCTAAGAACCTTGATTCTGGATCCTCTAAAGAATCATTGATAGCAGAGGTTGTTAGATTGTTGGTAGTTCTAATGTAACAATAAAATATCAACCGTATGTAGATTGCGATAATGTCTACAGGCAGACTCTAAACTCAGTTAGTGTCACTATGCAGCCTAAAGTCTTCGTCACCGTATGGTGGCTGAAATGCTAAAGACATTTAAACATGTAGACCTTTTAGCCTAGATTATTTGGACAGGAGTTCAACTCTCCTCACCTCCACTTTCAAAATTATTTCCAAAGTTTTTTAAAAAAGTTTTTAACTTTATCTAAAACAGAAGTCTTCTTTTTAATTTTCTTTTTAACTGTTTTAATTTCTTTTTCAATAATAACTTCTTGATCTCTATATTTTCTATTTTTGCTATATTTCATATTAGTTTCTATATTTTGCTGTTGATGGTAAAATCTTTTCTTTAATTTTTCTTATTAATTTAACTTCTTTTTCTTCATCTTCGACTACAATTTCCTCTTCATCAAATTTTTTATTTGCTGCTATATTATAAGCTAATACTAAAGCAATAGCCAAAGGATCGAATACAACAATAATAGCAAGCGTGAACCATTTAACAATTGTGTTGATATCGGTTCCAAAAAGTTCTGCTGCATATTTGAGTGTTCCGATATCTTTTTGTTTACCACTTTGTTTTTGTGCTTCCAGTGTTTGTAAATCAAGGGCTTTTATTTCTTCAAATATTTGATTCATTCTTCCTTTAGATTGTGTAATTTCTTCTCCTGACTTTTTAATATCTTCATAAACTGGTGCGGCTGATCTACGAGACATTGATGGGAGTCTTTGTTCTTGTGAAAGGCGAGATTGGTTAAGTGTTTCTACACGCATTGTCAAAGACTCTAATTCTTTTTCTAGTATCGCTTTTTGCGATACCAAAAATTCCTGTTGGGTTTCTGCTTGAGAATATTCAATAAGACTTGTTTGATAAGCTGATGTTAAAAACCCAAATATACCCATCGATGTAATCCCCATCAAAGTTAAAATGGCAACAAGAATATAAGTTTTTAACAACAGATTAGTCTTGTGCCAGTATCGGTAAAGAAAACTTGTGGCTACAAGCTTACCGACTTCCAAAGCTCCTGCCATAACGAGAACTGAAATAAATGCTCCTGCATAGAGTGTAGCAATACCATAAACGGAAAAATATGCTGCAACACCAGCAATGACAAATGCTGTAAAAGCTAAAATACCTACGAACATAACTATCTAATATTTATCTGCTAATCTCTTCCCAATCCATTGAACCAAACACTTTAGCTTTAGCTGTATCTGTTGATAATACTAGTGTTAGTTCATGAAAGATCCCATTTAAAGAATCTCTTTCAAGTTGAAATTTAAATAAAGCTTCTTTCAATATATCTACTTGCGTAGAGCCTTGGTTTGATGTAACCATGTAACCTGATGCTAAAACTCTTCCCCCAGATATGGATGTTCTATCTGTTCTGTATTCAACACAAGAATCGGGTCCTGCATTTACCCAAGTAACTCCTCCTCCAGATGTTATTCCACTTGCTACCAATTTCCATTTATATGCTCCTAAATCTTTTCCGAGTATGGATAAAGCTGTTAAAATTGCGATGGCATCTTTTTTATCTGATTTAAGCCTCAGTGTTATGATGGGATAATCTACTCCAGCTAATGTCAATTCTGTGGGGGAAGTAATTGATAAATCAACAGCTTGTTGTAAGCCTCGTAATTCATATCCTCCTTCTGAAATTACAGAAGAACATATTTGCTTCATGGTTCTTGTAACCCCTGTAGCTGCCTTGTTAGTAATTTCATATCTTAAAGGCAATGAAGCAGTGGTGATATATGTTGAAGCAATTCTGTTGGCATGGTGGAAAGAATGACAATGCACAAACTTTCCATCAATTACAAACCCACAGCGAACAGTTCCTACACCTAACCATTCAACGTCCATCCAAGAAATTTGAGCCTTTGTTATATCTAAAGTGAATCCAGAAGGACCAGTTCCATCAAGCTTGTCAACATTCCAACCAGATAGAGGTACTATTGTTTCTGAAGGAGCACCAGTAACTAAGGATCTTTCAACAAAACTTATTACCCCATCATCCAATTGGAAATAAATTCCATTATCTTGTCCGAAGTAACCAGTTCTTTGTCTTAAACCTATAGCAGAAGGAGCAAAGACGAAAGTGTTTAATATCAGAAGAGATTTGCCAGGTTGATATGAAAATACTTTTGTAGTCTCTCTAATGACAGAAGAACTTAGTGCTCCTGTAACTGTCATCTCTACAAGACCTTGGTTTTGGTTAAATGCATAGGTTCCATTAACAGCAGTTAAAGATGCCCAAAGATTATTGTCTCTATATCTATGACTTGAATCAAAAAGAGTCAAAGGTGTTGATACTCTGAGTCTGCCAAATGCATCAAGTTGTGTTGGTTCTGGTGTTGTTACACTGTTAATTGTATTGGTTACATTAACATTTAAAGATGATGATGATTGTTTAACTGTTGCAAAGTTTCCTTGTTTATCTCCAATGGTAATATCATCAACAGATGATTCTAAATCTTGGGATAAAACTCTTAATGCATTTAACCCATCAGATGATGTTACATCGGCTCTTAAATTTGAATCCCAATCTTTTATTTCGACTGCACCAATATCAACATTTCCTGCCGATAAAGAAACTGTAAAATCATCAAAGTTTGTTATATATGATGCTTGTGCAAACAAATCTCTGTTTACATCATTGTTTACTTGAATCCAAGAATTATTATAACCTACATTACAATTAAAGGGTTCTCCCGATAAAACATTTACTAACATTGCCATTTATTATACTTACCGTATAATAAATTATTATTTTGTAGATATATACTCTGTTGTTCTAAAACAGCTTAAATCTTTCCCACCAGAATAACTTATAGAACTCTGTAATGCTTGAGTCATTTCACGCAATCTTTCTTCCAAAGATTTATGAGGCTCTAAATCCAAGATTGTTCCTTCGATATGGTTATCATGTCCTTTGTTGTAAGCACTGGCAGATCCATAATAAACTTTTCTACCATTCACAACCAATGCAGGTGAATCATCACAGGCAGCAAACATAGATCCTGCCATAACCCAATCTGCACCAGCAACTAATGCCTTGGCAATATCTCCGTAATGGTTGATACCACCATCGGCAAACATTGGTTTTTTGGCAAACTTTGCACACTCAATAAGAGCAGTAAACATTGGAATATGAAAGCCAGTTTGAAACTTCGTCGTACATGCCTTACCGGGTCCAATACCAATGCGCGTTGCATCTGCTCCTGCTTCTTCCAAATAGCGAACACCTTCAGGTGTTGTTACGTTTCCTGCAATAATAAAAACATTGGGAAAAATATTACGAATTTTATCAATCGTTTTTTTAACTTTGATATGATGTCCATGAGCAACATCAATCGTAATGTAATCTAATCTCCAACCATTCTTGTGAATTTCTACGAGTTCATCTTCGGAGTCTTGGTTTACACCTGTACTGATACTGACAAATTTATAACCTTCTTCGTTTGCTTTTTTAACAAATGGAACTGTCACTGAATCAAAACGATGCATCATATAAAAGTAACCGTTGTCGCTCAACCATTTACACCATTCCGCATGAATTACTGTCTTCATGTTTGATGGAACAACTGGTAATTTAAATTTATGATTACCCAATTGAATTGAAGTGTCAGCAAGTTTTCTCGATTCCAGTTCAGAATATTTTGGAATCAAATAAACATCATCATAATTAAGAGCGGTATATTTCAACATACAAAAACATTGTATAATATATTCGCTTATTTGTCAATTTTTTTGATTACTTGAATGGTAAAAATTTTATTTTTCAAACTACCACAACTGGAAACTTTACCCATGTATTTTTGGTTTTCATATTGAAAACGAATACTGTCAGTTTCATCAATCGGCAAATCTGGATTTGCTTGATTGTATTCTTCCAAGTCAAAATAAAAAATGTTGTTCTCTAGAACAACATACTCATCCAATTTAATCATTCTTTTTTTCTATAAGATTGAATCGTTCCGCAGCATTACATGCACAGTAAATGAAAAAATGATAGATAAACAACATAAACAAAACACTTCCACTCAAGAGAACAAACGGCCACCATAATGATTGTCCTTCGGTTACTTTTTCAACAACTAAACTGGCAAACCCGACAACAAAAGTAGAAAATGCTATATATTTTGTTAACAACATGTGATGTTATTTTTTATACTTACAATTATTTACTATCAGATCCTTCTTTTTGTAAATTTTTTCTGATAACCTCTGCTTCAGCTAACATTTTTTTAATTCCTTCTTTGATTTCTAGATCCATTTGTTTTTTAAGTTCTTTTTTTTCTTGATCAGTCATGTAAATAAATATACACACAATTTTAAAATAATCAATGAATTCTTTAAACGATTTAATCTGGACCAAAAACGAAAAAATAATTCCATCAATAAAAAGAAAACTTTTGGAAATTGCTGATTGGGTAACAAAAGACTTGGAAGATATGGTGGAAATTAAAGACATTTATTTTACAGGATCTTTGGCCACCTACAAATGGACACCAACCAGTGATGTTGATTTGCATATTATCATCGATGTAAAAGAAAAAATTTGTGACGAGCCTGTGGAAGAATATTTGGAATTGAAATCAAAACTTTTCAATAAAGAACATAACATTTTTATCAAAGGTTACAAAGTCGAAGTTAACATGAAAGACAAAGAAACCAAATTAAAGGGTAAAGGAATTTATGATTTGCTAAAAGACAATTGGGTTATTCAACCCACCAAAGTAACTCGCACAGTTAAAGACCCTGATGTTATCAAAAAAGCTGATAAGTTCAAACAAAAAATAGATTTGGTTGTTACCCAAAAAAGAAGTTTGGATGATGTTGAAAGTCTCAAAAAAGAAATTAAAAAAATGAGAGTAGACGGACTTCAAAAAGAAGGAGAATATTCAGTTGGAAATTTAGCTTTTAAAGTACTGAGAAACTCCGGTTATTTGGGGAAAATTTTTGACTACAAAGCAAAACTAATAGACGATAGTTTGTCTCTTGAGAGTTTTAGAACTTTCTTTACTCACTGATTTTTTTGTTTTTTTCTTTTTCCAAACAATCAAATCAAAATTACTTTTGAATTGATTGGAAAAACAATTACGAGGTTTATCGCCCTTTCCTGCCATTGGATTTTTTCTTGGTTGGTTTTTTTGTTTTGATTTTTTTATTGAAGAACTCTTCCAATTCTTCTTCATCGACCTTGTTACTCACAGGTTGAGCATCATAAAAGTTGGCAATTTGTAAACCTTCGGAAATCAAAAAGTTGATACGGTCACGGACAGCACCAACCTTGCAAGGACAAATACTGGGATTGACTAATTTTCTCAGTTCCAACAAAATGTTTTCGATATCATTTTCTGAACCATTATAGTAATCGGCTTCGATCAAAGTTTTATCGGAAGCACATTTGAATTTGTTATAGATTTTGGAAAAAATGTTCATGTCCATACTTTACTATGGATTCAGAAATTGTCAATTAAAATTCTACAATACACTTTTCTGGAACGATATTCAAATCTTTATCCACGAAAAGTTTTATACTTGTGGGATAAAATTGTTTACCTTCCAGATGTGATGTTTCAAATTGGGCATCTGATAAATCTGTTTCAGGCATTTCTTTGATTACCTTTTCTTCGAACTCTTCGTCCATTACCGTGAACTTGAAAGGCAAGAGTTTAAAACCATAGGCATACATATTCTTAATGCCGTATTTACGGTATTCTATTTCAATCTTGTATTTGATGGTTACTTCATCATTTTTTTTGTCAATCACAATGCTGTCATTTTGAACATTGAGATGGGAAAGATCTTTTACTTCTTGGCTATCGGTATCGATATAATCGACATCAACAGGAGAAATAAATTCCATGTCTTCAACTCCTTCTTTGACCAATCCTTTGACCTTGTTGTAACAGGTTTCCAATAACATTGCATCTTTGTTTCTCATATATTAATTTACTCCTGACCCATCTCCTGCATTGGTTTCTGATGGAAAAGTATGATAAAAGCCAATTGGTCCAACCATATAGGTTCCCCTTTTTTTACTCTTATATTTCTTTTTTCTTTTCTTCTTTTCCAAAAGATATTCTTTAAAGGAAATTTTTTTCATGTGTATTTTATATTTACCCTAAAATAAATGTTTGACAAATATATAATTTAGTGTAAATTTATTACTCTATGAGTACAGAAAACAACCAACTCGAAAACGAAATCAAAGCTGCCAAAGAAGCAATCGAAGCAGTCCTCAAGGAACACGGTGTCACCTTGCTCCCTGTAGTTGTTCACCAAGGCAACAGAACCTTCTCCCACATCGATGTGGTCAAGGTTCCTGCTGAACAAGCTACTGCTCCAGTTGTTTCCCAAGACCAAGCCTAATTCTTCTTAAGAAGAGGGTATAGGTCACGAACAGCCTTTGATAAATTATATTCGGACATCCTTTTAAGGGGTATCCATTTATAATCAGCGTGTTCGAAAGATAAACTAGGGACAAAGGGTTCCGAAATTCTCATGATGAATGAGAAACAAGAACCCTTTGTCTCTCTTTTTTTATACTTGATCATATCCACCACTTCCCCCTTGGGAAGAAAACCAATCTCTTCCTTACATTCTCTTTGGGCTGTTTGATAAGGAGTTTCTCCTTTTTCCGAATGACCTCCAACCAAACTCCATTTCTTGTTATGCTTTTGCAGTAACAAGGTTTGATTGTCTGGTGTCAAAAATAAAAACCCTGCACCCTCATACTTTTTACTGACAAAATCGGAAAAGTTCATTCGCCTTATTATTTATATTGCTTTTAGAAAATTTTTTGATATATTAGAATATTATGGAAACTATTAACGAGATTTGGAAACCTGTATTTTTAGAAGAATTTAAACATTTATACGAAGTATCAAACAAAGGAAATATCCGCCGTCGAGACGGTAAGAAAAAATTGTATGGACATATCAATAGACTAGGATATCACGAAGTTAAATTCTACAACAAAGGACACAAATCATTTTTGGTTCATAGATTGGTAAAAATAACCTTTGATTACAGAGAAGATTATAGCAACTACCATGTCCATCATAGAAGTCCAGATAAAACCAACAATGCATACTATAACCTGCAATATCTGACCCCCCAAGAACACAATGAACTGGAAAGAAAAAAGGGAACTAACAAAGTAGGAGTCATGGGAAGAAAAAGTCTGAAGTTCAAGGGACTTATCGGAAAATTCGACAAAGAAGGATACCTCTTAAACTTTTACGAAGGACTGTTTGATTTGACCTCAAATGGTTACAATTCAAAATTGGTTTACAGGTGTGTCAATAAAAGATCAAAAATATATGCAAATCATATATGGAGAAGATTTCCCAAAAATCATAAACCAGAAATTGGAAAACTATATGATACAAACGATCCAATGTTTGATAAAACTATAGCAAAGTTTAAAAAAGAAAAGAAAAAAGAATACCAGATGGCACTCAAATTCTAAATGAAAATAGCCCTTACCAAAGAAGAAGCAGAACAAGCAGCTATCATGGGAGTCAAAAGAAGACTCACCAATCTATTCCGAGAACTCCGAGACTTGAGCCATCATGGACCACCCATAGGTGGAAACTGGTGGTCCAATGATATCGAAGCAGCAGGAGCCGAATTAGCCTTTGCCAAATACATTGGAGAAGAATGGGTAGGATCGGTCAATACCTTCAGTGCTCCCGATGTAGGAACCAATTGGCAAGTAAGATATACCAATATTGATCATGGATGCCTAATCATTAGAAAAAAAGACAAAGGTAAACTTAATCAAAACTTTGTTCTTATTACAGGTAATATGCCCAATTACACAGTAAAGGGATATATCAAAGGAGATGATGCTCTGGATAAAAAATATGTCCGAAATCCCAATAATGGAGAACCTGCCTTCTTTGTTCCCCAAAAAGACCTTAAAACAAATTTCAAATGATTAGCTATAAACCAATTACCAATTATAAATTATATCTCCGATATTGTGATTTGATAGCAAATTATAATATTATTCAAATATATAAAGAACTTCTAATCAAATTATCAGAAGAAGAACTGGATCTAAACCTATATCTTCATAAAAATATGAAAGAAATGGAAATGAGATCTGTTCTTAATAAGCTACACAGAGAGTACCTATGATGGAACAATTAGATTTTTTTGAAACTTTGTGTCCAACTTGTCCTGTTTGTAACCAATCTTTTAAAAAAACAACACACAATAAAAAATATTGTTCTGGTACATGTAGAGAAATAAAAGAAAAAGAAAAATACAAATATTCTGAATATTTGTTCTGTTCTGTATGTAAAAAAAATTTTACCAAAACAAATAGAAGATTTAAAAAATACTGTAGTCAGTTATGTTATAAAGAAAAAAACAAACACAGAAACCGTTTAATGACAGAACTTCGAAATATTTTATTTATGGTTGATAATCCAAAAGATGAAACCGTTTTCAATCTAACAGGAATAAAATCTAAAGACTTTTTAAAAAAACATTTGGAACAACAATTTAAGGAAGGAATGACATGGGAAAATTATGGAACAATGGGGTGGCATATTGATCACATTAATCCTTGCAGTTCTTTTGATTTAACTCTTCAAGAAGAAAGAAAAAAGTGTTTTCATTATACTAATCTTCAACCTTTATGGTGGTGGGAAAATACTTCCAAAGGAAATAGGATAATATAGTACCATACCCTATATACCCCTATATAAAATGGGGGGCATTGCCCCCTATGACACCTATGACACAATGTTTGTCATAGAGATATTTTTGCAGAGGGGGTCTTCGAATGAAACGTGTTTTCAGGAAACACGATTTTTTTAAAACGTCTTTGAGAAGAGAAGGTGGTTCGAAGTGGAACGAGTGCAAAGAAAAACCCACTGCCCTTGCGAGCAGTGGGTCTGACTTCGAGGTGGAAGTCTATGGGTTGATCCCGAACTTCTTGAGGTATCTCCTCGTAGGATGGAAGCCTCTATCTGAACGGTGCCAAGCCAAGGGTGGCATGGTCTTATCGTGAGGGTAGAGTATACCTCCGATGGTTGTCTCCTTGTTCCAGAAGAGTCCAGAGAGGAGTGCTTTGTTGATGAGGTTACCGACTCGTTTGCTGTGTGATGATTTCATAACAGTATCAATGATAGATGATGAGTGGTTGGTGGACAACCGCCGCGAGTGTCATAAAGAATAGATTGTTCTACTGATGGGAACCTTTGGTTGTCATAAGAACTGGTGGGTGGGTTAGAACCACTGTTCAACTGGGACAACAAGAAGACATGAATCATATTTTCTTGTGAGCGCAGGTGACGGGCTGGACAGATGTGGGAAAGAAAAAACCCCCACGGATTTCTCCGTGAGGGTTCGTGTGAGTTGGGTTGGTTTAGCCCCAAGTCAAGCCGCCGACATCGCTTGGTGAGACTGTGGTAACCACCCCTTGAGCCAAGAGCATTTGGGCACAGAGTTCGGGGTCTTCGCAAACTCCGTTGTAGAGTTCGCCCTCCCACTTGTCGGTGTTGTTTTCGAGGAGGTCGTAGACATCGCCACGGAGCTTGCCCCATCCGAAGATGCGGAAGTTGTCCATTGGTCCCATGTCGGGGTTGTCGTTGATCTCGCGCCAGAGTTCGTGCTCCAGATCGAGAGTGTCCTCGTTGCGCGAACGGGCAGCATTGAGGAGTTCCTTGTGGTTGGCTTGCGTCTTGGTGAGACGCTCCATTGTTCCCTTGGGCACTTCTGCGAGTGCTTCGAGGGTGTTGCTGTTGGTGGTGATTGGATATAAGCGTGTTCCCATAACGAGGATGAGTGTATGTGGAATGGTCAGGAAGGGAAGAAGTTTTTTGCCCGTTGTTGGACTCTACAAGAAAATAAGATTCATACTTTCTTGTAAGGGGTTTGCAGGTGAGAAGTCAGGGAAGTTCTGGTCTGGGAAAAAGAAAAACCCAACCACCTTTCGATGGTTGGGTTGGTTGGGAGGAAAGTATTCCTATCCGTAGATGGCTTCTCCGAAGAGACAACATTGGAGGAAGACATCGCCAGTATCAGCATCTTCGTTTTCGTTGATGAAATCCATCATGTGACGAGGATACTTTTCAGCCATGATCTTAAGACCTCTTTCGATGGCTTCCAGATCAAGGCGTTTGTCTTCGGAGTCTTCATCTTCCATGTCACCCACGACGAGTGCCCCGCCTTCGTTCAAGGGATAATCCAGATGGCGGTAGACTTGATCCTTATCGGTTCGGAACGTGAGAGCTTTTGGCTCCACGAATTCGTTGATGACATACCAGTAGTTGCTGCCACCTTCAAAGGCAGAGCAGAGCAGATCGGAAATACGTTCCAAGCTGATGCTATGCTTGACGGCGACTGACAGGGTTTGAGGTGTTTGTGTTTTCATAACGAGCGCGATTATACACAGGATCCAATGGCTGTGAAGGACTTTTTTTCCTGAACCTCGAACACTACAAGAAAATAAGATTCATGCTTTCTTTTGTTCTGGGTTGCAGGTGAGATGTGGATTTGTTTTGTGTGTCGTTGTTTTGTGTGTGTTGGTATGAAAGAAAAAAACCCACCGCCCTTTCGGACGATGGGTTGATCACACCACAAATGTTTCAGCAATCAAACGGGTCGTTTTGACAAGGCCCATTGAAGATTTGTTTGGGGTATACTTTGTTTCGTTTGATGTAGATTCCCCAGTAAGCAAGAGCCTTGTCCTCTACCTTTTTGAACAGGGTTCCATGATCAATGCCACCTGCATAGAAGTGACAGACTTCATGGATGGTGTAGTAGGTGACGTAACGATCCCCACGATTCCAAGCCCACTTTGGCAGAGAGAACCAACCCTTGTGGGTGTAGGCTTTGCCGTTGCGAGTGTCCTTGATGATTGCGCGAGGACGAATCGACAGGTTGAGAAACTTTGCCGTCAAGTCTGCGATACCTTGGATATCTTCCAGCTTGAGTGTGGATGGAATTGCATTAGTAGTCATAACGTCTGCGAGTATAGATGGGGCGGATCGAGGGACAAGGAATTTTTTGCAGGTGGATCGAGACAACAAGAAAATAAGATTCATCCTTTCTTTTGAGAGGTGGAATCGAACCAAATGATTTCGGACAGAGAGAAAGTGTAACTCAAACAAAAAACCCGCCCCCTTTCGGGAGCGGGTTGGTTTGAGCGGGAGGGATTAGTGCAATTCGATCAGATCGCCGCAGACCTTAACACCTGCGATGTTTTCGGGGTTAAGGATGAATTGACCGAATTTGTTACGCTTAAACTCCAGAGCCTTTTCGATGTCACGCTTTGCCAGAGTAAGCGGACGGCTGTTGACAGGCTTCTTCGGATTTGTCGGAGGAGCAACTTGCTCCTTTTGTTGGACGAATCCGTAGAGGTAGATTTCACCAGTTTCTTTGTGTTGGCGAATACCTTTGCCGATGTTATCGAATGTATCTTTTTGCGTGTAGCTGCTGCTCACGCCTTGGGTGAGCGTTTCGGTGAGCGACTGAAGCATTTGCCCCTTGGCTTCGGTTTCAATGTCGTTGCTCGGCTGATAGGCTTCCAGAGCGATTTTGTCCGCTTCGCAAGCTGCCTTGTAGTCGATACCAAAGTTAAGCGTGTAACGCGAGGTTTCGCCTGTGCCTTTGGTCATGTAGATGAACGAGATGAATTTGCATCCGTTCGTGGTGGATTCCCTCAAGATGTCGAGGGCATTGATTTTGATGTTAGCCATAACTTTTGTCTATTTTGTTTGGTTGTTTGTGTTTGTGTTTGTGTCTTTCGACAATGCCGACAATACCAGAAGGCACAGCCGATGCAACGGATTTTTTTCCCGTGGGAACACTCTACAAGAAAATAAGATTCATGCTTTCTTTTGAGCCTGAAAATTGCCCAGGCGAAGAAGCCGATTTCGTTCTATCAGTTGGCGGAATTCCTGGCGAGGAGGACACCAGACAAGAAAATAAGTTTCCCAATTCTCACATACTAATGAGTTTGGGTTATTAAATATAAGTTATTAGATATAACCTATTGATATTCAACTACAAAGAAAAGGGGTGGTGACCACTCGGCCACCACCCCAACACACAACACACCTATCTACTAATTTTCTAAATCTACATAGATATTCTTCTTTGCCAATGCATTGAGAATATCGAAGAACTCTTCGCGGCCTTTGATAGATCCATCCTCTTCAATATTGTTTCCAAAGGACTCTTCAATGTCCAATACATCTTCCGCATGGTGTCCAAAGGAGATTGCATCTATGAGCGTTCTATTGTTGTCTCCCCAACTGAAGGGTGCATCTTGGCTAATCACATCATAGAACCAGCCATGCCAATCTTTGGGAATGATATCTGATATTGGAACGAACTTTGCAATTTGAGTTTCTGGTAGTTTAAGTTTCGTTTTCATTTTATTTAATTTTTCGCTTACAAGAAAATAAGTTTCTGGATTATCTAATCGCGTGTGCGCGTATACGTATATGCGTCACCTGCGGGTATGCGACACCATGTTACAATTCAACACACTGTTGCAAATTTACTCGTCTTTACTGGATAAAGCTCGAAAGGTTCATTATCGAAGTTGTAATGATAGTAGTCCAAGTATTGAAGAGTCTTTTGAAGTTGTTTGGCAAAGAGAATAGTGCGGCGGCAACGACTGCACTCGTAGAAGCCAAACGATGGAACCTCTACAAGCTCACCCATTGAGATGACTTGTTGTTTGTCGATGACAGATACGAGTTTGCCAACTTTGCACTTGGGACAATCAGAGTTTTCTTTAGGTGTTTTCATAACACGGACATTGAATCATTTTAAAAGAACTATGGCAAGAACTTTTTTTCCTGATCCTCGAACACGACAAGAAAATATGATTCATCTTTTCTTTATCGCCTGAAAATATCAACTAAAGTTGATGTCAGTATATACAAAAGAAAAAACCCCCTGTCTTTCGACAGAGGGTTTTGAGAAGGGATTTTCTGTTTGTCAGTGTTGCTTGTAGCTAATGCAATAAACCGACCTGTCCCAACAAGCTCGACAATCTCCACAGATATTGTTTTGCTTGGAAGCGGGGCAAGTAAATCCATCCTTGGATACACCGCTCACTTGAACCCCCAAGCGTTGCGCGACGGAATCGGGAGTTTTACCATCAAGCATATAGGCAGAGAGACGAACACAGAGGTTGTCGGGAAAAGAATTTTCAACCTTTGCGATGTAGTCAGAGACGATGCCGTATTCTCTGGTGGGAAGCCAGAATTTGATTGACGGAAGATTCTTTGCAACTTGCACAATCTTTTGCAGGTGGTCGATGTCTTGTAAATCTCCGCTGTCATGCCAGCGAAAGAATCCACTCTTTTCCTTTTTATTGATAAGGAATGTAATGGCATCAACCCACAGAGGATTAGTCAAAGACTGAAAACGTTTTTCCATAGCATCAATGACGTTTTGGAAAATGTAACGACCCTTGAGCGCATAGCACTTGGAGCAAATGCTTCCCTTGATCTTGCGAAGCAAAGAACCGACCTTGCAACGAAAGGCAGGGATTGAATAAGCATGACCGGGCATCTTGCTCGGTGCGGATAGTGTGTGAACGATTTGTTCGGCTTGTTTTGTTGTGGTGAATTTCATAACGCGCAAAGAGTAAGCAATTGCCTCGAACCTGACAAGGATTTTTTTCCTGAATCTCGAACACTACAAGAAAATATGATTCATCTTTTCTTTTGTTCTGGGTTGCCCTATGCGAATGACTTCTCATACGGGGAAAAGAAAAAAGACACAGACTTTCGCCTGTGCCTTTCTTTTGTTATGACTACACCAATCCTAAAAATTATTTGTAATCAAAGCGTTTCCACTTATCGAGTTGGGTCTTGAGATGCTTATAGGTTTCCGAATCATCACCTGCATACTCATACAAACAATCCACTGCTTCCGATGCGAGAATGACAAGTTTGGTGAGTTGATCATTGTCAACCATGACCATTTTTTTATTGGTAATTTCTTTTTTCATTAGAATGAGAAGCGAGCAAGAGTGTGATCTTTCCACACGAATTTGGTTGCGCCGATGGAAGTGTCCGTGACTTGCCATTCCGCAAATCCGCGCTCGACTGCTTGTTTCTTCAATGGCGCGGCCATAAAGATCATGCAAGCAAGGAACGTGAGGATAATTCCGAGGATGAAGGTGAGTGCCATCAAGACGAAGGCATCTTTTTCTCTAATCATTAGTTGGTTTTTCATGGTTTGAAATATCCTTTGTAGATGTATTTTAAAATTTTACCAGATTTATTTTTTATTACTTCAAACTTGTATCCGCAATAAAATACAAACTCTGTTTTCATGGTTTTTTATTTGTATCAGTTTTTTGGTTTGTTGTCAAGCACCTTGCTGGACTCGAACCAGCGCATAAGAGTTTTGCAGACTCTCGCCTTACCGCTTGGCTAAAGGTGCGATGATAAAATTTTGGGTTGGAGGTTAATTCCTCTGGTTTTGTCTGTTGCAACTCTCACCCTTCTGGGATGAGTCAACCCGTGCCCAGACTATTCCAATATCAGGATGACTCAAGAACTTTTTTCCTGAATCTCGAACACGACAAGAAAATAAGTTTCACGATATCCAAGTTTCACATCAATACGGGGGTTACCAGGCGCCGACAAGAAAATAAGTTTCACAATTCCCAGTTATCTCTAACACTGAGAACTGTTTATGAACAACCAATTTTACTTTAAATAGACATCGATGATCTTGGCTCTGGTCTTTTGAATGTTTCCGTTGCGGGTAAAGTTGCCTTTTGCGCTGTATGGAAGTCCATCATTGGGGACACGATAGAGTCTGCGTTTGATTCCCATAGGTTTAAGCATGGTTTCAATCAAAAGCTCTCCTTCCCTGTCATTACTGACTGTTACTTTCTTGGTATTGAGTGCTGTTTGATCTTTGACTTTGTATTTCTTTTGCACGACACCATTTGCATACTTGTAGTATTTGGCTGTCTTGGATTCATGAATGAGTTTTCCAAAACAAATCAAACCATCAACTTTGAATGGTGAAGTATTGTTGTTCTTTGCCTTTACCATCGTAAAGGTTTGAAAGATCATTTGATCTGATAGAGCAGTAGATATCATTGTTGTATTTTTCTATAGTGTGTGCCTACGCGCACGTATGCGCTACGTGCGGGTATGCGACACCATGTTGCATTCTAACACACTGTTGCAGCGTAACAAGAGTTTATTTAAGAACAATCTTATTAAGAAAGAATGCCCTGAAGAATGGGAGGAAGAAGCCATCCCTGACAGGATCATAGTTAGGGTTACTGAGAAGAAGAACTACTTGATCCAATCTTCTCGTTATGTTTTGTTTCAGTTTTGCTTTCATAAAACTTCTCGCCACGGCGCATTTTGATTACGCCTTAAGGCGCCAGGATAAAGATGCGTTGAACTTCATTGCTTTTTAATTCCGTAATTTGTGTTCGGGCGAAAATGCTATCAGTCATCACCCAACCAGCGCACCACTGCACTGACCCCCAGATATGTAATGACGATGATTGCACATACAGCCGAGAAGATAATAATACTAAAGATCAGCAGGGTTTTCCCTATAGATGTATTTATCTCCCACTTGTTCGCAAAAACCCTCTTGAACCATGTAGTCCAATTGTTTTTGGATATCTTGTCGTAGTAGTTCGTTAAGTTTTTCATCGTCCATGTGAGATCCGAATTCAGGATCGTATTCAACATCTGCATCGCGGCAAAGATCCTTGATGTACTTCTCCATTTGTTTTTCTTTTTTTGTCATAATATTTGTGGGGCGGGAGGGATTCGAACCCCCAACCAATCGATTATGAGCCGACTGCTCTAACCATTGAGCTACCACCCCAAATTCTTAAGCTGCTTTTTTCATCATGCTTTGAGGAAGCTTTGCGGTCTTGCCAGTATACAATTCATAATACTCCACGCCTTCTTGCCACCCAGTATCTTCCATGTCTCCATCGGAGGAGAACTCGAATGCTTCTGGGAAGATCTCAGCAAATGTGAGAAGAGCAAAGCAGACCAAGAGATCGTAAGGTTTACGGGCGGTCTTGCAGAAGTCGCTGTGTTTACCATGAGTAGTAGGACGCGACCAATGAAGGTTAAACGTTTCGTGATCGAGCTTCTCCGATCCATCCCCATTGAACCAGATTTCGGTTTCGTTGAAGATAGGTTTACCATCTCCAAGTCCACCGCAGATCTTGATCCCTTTGTTAGGCAACCAGTTGGCAAATGATTTAATTTGCTTGCTGGCTCGTTTAAACTTCTTGCGAAGCGTTTCGGTGTTTTCGATCCTGTTAGGCTCGAAGTTCCAGTAGTGTGTATATCCCATATTATTGTTCTCCGTTGAAATGGTATTCGTAATCAGCCGCTTTTTCAAGGGTATTAATAAAGCGAATGGAAAAGATATCTCTGATTTGAGTATCCAAGTCACCCCAAGTATCAAGAGCAATTCCATAATTGCCGTTGAGGATTTCCCCACAGATGAACAGAACGTCCGCGAGGTCGTTGCTATGCATTTTGAGGAGTTCGTAGTCACCAGACATGGCACTACGATTGAGGTGTTTGATTTGGCGAGCAATGATCCTTTGCTTGATATTGCGAGCCATAGCTTTGAGTTTTGTGGTGTTTGGTTTTTTCATGACGTAAGAAGGTTAGACGCTGGCTGGTTTCTCGTCAAGACTTTTTTGGAATTGTTCGATAAGTTTTTGGAATTGTTCATTAGACAATCCCAAGTCTTCTTCGACCCAATCATCCCAATTGGAATTGAGATAGCAGAGTGCGTAATCAATTACTCGGTTCATTAGTTGGTTCTTTTTCATTGTAGTTCGATTTGATGTTCTCCACGGAAGATAGTTTGAGGTTCGAGAGGTGCAAGTTCAAAGATGGGATAAGGCTCTCCGTTGTCTCCATCATCCACTTGAATGATCTTGTGAATGCGGTAGAGGTCTTTCTTGCGACCAGCTTTCACAACATCTCCAACATTGACTCTTTGTTTATTTTTGTCTTTTGCAATCATATCAGCGGATGTATTGATCCTCGGCCAACCAAAAGCCCAAATGCGTGAGCGCAGCATGAGCAGCGGTGTTCGGATCGGTTGCTTCGATTTCAAAAACATCATGTGGGTTGTTGTCGTTAACCACAAGATATTTCTTGATGGGTTTTCTCATTTGCTTACGAACACTTTTCGTCGGAAGGGAGAAAAGTCTTTTAGTAAGTGTCTTGGTCATTGTCTTCATTTAGTTAGTAGTTCGATGGTTTGTTTCTTAAGTTCCTCAATGCTTATAAGGATTTTTGAAGCGAGCGTCAATACTTTTTTTGTTTTTTTATCAGAAACATCTTGAGTATCCAAAATAGCATCAATGGTATCTTTTGTCTTGTCTTCTTGATCCCCGCACCATTTAAGAATCTCGGAAATACTTTTGTCTTGTTTCTTATTCATTATTTTCGTTTGAGCGCGAGCTTCAACTGCTTTGCGTCTTGCTCTTTCTGTTTGTCGTGGAGCTTGTTGATCTTCTCATTCATCTTCTGGAATGTTGTATAGATTTCCTTGTCGATGAAGCAAGCATAGTTGCCATCAATTTCTTGGGAGATTTCTAAATCATCAGCAAGTTCGAGCGCAATTTCTTTTAGCTCTTCGTAGGCTTCGTTTATTTTTTCTTGTATTGTCTTTTTCATAAGGTTACCATGTCCATTCACTAACGAGTTCCTTTTGAAGTTTCTTGGGTGCGCTACTGATAGGAGAGTGTTCATGGTCGTGATTCTCCAACCAGTTAGGGTAGCTGAAGTATTCTCCGCAGAAGTCCACACCTTCTTCGATATAGGTCAAGCGGAAGTCTCGGCCAGTTAGTTTCGAGAGTTGCGCCACAATCGGAATCGGAGGACTCCATGCAGTATCCATTGTCATGCAATGTTTGCTTTGATTTTTCTCCGCATCCATGTCGCAGTTCCATTTGGTTCCCCAGTTTTGCACACACCAATCCCACCAGTTATCCGCGCCATACTTTTGTATGAGTGCTTCCCTGATAGTAGGATCAGTGTCCTTTGGTGTTGGAGATGTGGTTCCGCGCAATTCATCAGGCATAGGACGAATCAACTCGAAGTCCAATCTTCCATTGGAAATGTAATCTCTGAGGACATCCCAGATCGAATCGTTACTATCCTCATTCAGCATGAGAACGTTTGTGCAATAGTTAGGCATAACTTTTAATCTCCTTCATTTCTTTTTTGGTTAGTGGTTGAACTTCCATGATTTCAGTATCTGCCATCTCGAAGCGTTCGAGAAAACATTTACCAGTTGTTTCGAGGAAGTTGTAGTCGAGTTCATTCACACAGTCAAGAACATCGTTCGAGTTTTCCGCGAGGACGTTCAGACTGATCGTGACTTTGATGTTGTAGCGGTTCATAACGATTGCAGCCTATTCGAGGTCGCTATGATCGTCAAGAGTTTTCTTCACATATTTTTCGATCTTATTCCAAGTCGTTCCTTCGTTAGCATTCACATAGTTGTAGAGGTAATTGGAAACAATCATAGCCTCACGGATTGTGATTTCACGACCAGCCTTGGCTTCGTAGTCTTCAGGTGTCCATGCTTCGATGTAACACTCTGGATACGTTTGCTGAAGAGCGAAAAGAGCTTCGAGGAAATTGGGTTTGCTTCCAAACCCTTTTCCGTAATCTTGACGTTCTTCTTGAGTAAGAAGACGATCCTTTTTCATTTGGATTTATTCTTACTTGGTTTCGACATCCTCCAAGACTGTGAAAGTCTTGAGGCGTTTGAATGCATCGCCAAGGGCGGCATCGACTGTGGTATAGCCATACTCGGTTTGAGTATTGCCATTGATATCATCATACTCGTATCCGTAAAGATCTGTCTCTTTAAAGAAGACGATTGACAACGTTGGTATATGTTTCATTTATTCTTTCTGTTTAGTTGTTTTGATTGTAGTAGTAGAGGTGATCAAGAATTCTACCTTGACGAACAATTCCGTCAAGCCAATTTTCTTGGGTAAACTCCACCACGCTAAGAGCCATGAAAGATGGCTTTTGTTTCCTGTGGAGGAATCGTTCCGTCAAACTGACGAAATATTCCAACACAACACTTATTGGTAGCATGAATTTCTTCATTACAAGAAAGATTAAAGCATAAAGCTGGCAAAGTGTCAACAAGTTTTGATAAATATTTGACCATACCACAACACTCTACAAGAAAATAAGATTCATCTTTTCTTGTTCGGCTCGATGATCCTGAAATTTGTTTCGTGATGTTCCCGAAATTGACTTCGGGAAGATACAAAAAAACCCGTCGATTGACGGGTTGAATGGGATGGGTGAGGATCGAACTCACAACCAATGCCTTAAAAGGGCACTGCTCTACCTTTGAGCTACCATCCCTTGATGCGCGTCTGGCAGGGATCGAACCTGCGACCCACTGCTTAGAAGGCAGTTGCTCTATCCACTGAGCTACAGACGCATGAAAATACTTAACAAGAAAATATGATTCATGGTGATAGGGGAGGGAGCACCACACTCCCTCCCCCTTTGCCTTTCAGCAACCACCACCACTACACATTCTTCTTTTGGAACTTCCCATCATCCCCACGGAGGTTGTAGAACTTTTGACCAGTGGGTTTGACTCCATAAACATCGGGAGAGTATCCGTTGCTGACTTCATCCAAGTGATCATCATAGGATTGATCATCTTCGTTGCAGTAGCAATTGCCATCATCGCAGCAATCATTCCAATCGGAATCCTCGTCCTCATACTCCCCACCATCGGATGAGTAGAGTGGAGCGTCCCAACCGCTTTCGTTGCGACCCAACTTCTCGCGCCAGTTTTCGGTGTATTCACCAACAACTTCGTAGCGGCAAGTGCGTCCTTTGGTGTTGTTGTAATCGGCGGGAATAGCAACAACGTCCTTGGGATTGATCTTCACGATCATGGTCTTACCACCATTACAATCTCGGAAGTGAGGGAGATACGCAATAGAGCAGAAGTGCAATCCGTAACTGCAAGTGCGATCTTTGTCCTCGTCAACTTGGTTGCGCTTCATTTCACAGATAGCACCAACCGCATTGTCAAACTTGCCAGAGTAAATGTCCTTGTAGTCTGCTTTGACATTCTTGAAGGCGAGGAAGTGACCATCTTCAGTGATGGGCAACTCACCTGCTTCAAGGAAGTCATACAACTCGTCAACCGCTCTCTTGGAAGGATTGTCCATGAGATTGCAGAGGAAGTTGAGCATAGGCTTGAAAGGCAAGTCTTGTTGCATGAAGCTAATGACTCGTTTGGTCAAGGTGTTGTGAACAGATTCACCATCGAACACGATCATGCCATCCTTAATCTCGACGTTGGTGTTGTGAACGTAGTCACGAACCTTGCGAGAGAGGTCAACACAATCCAAGAAGGTTTCCCAATCGCTATTGCGAATAGCGTCAAGTGCCTTGGCATGGTTCGGGTGATCGGTTTCCACGGAGTATGCCGTGCCGTCGATGACAGCGGCGATCTTGCCGTTGCCTGTGATAGTAACTGCTGTGGTATGGTTATTCATATCGTCTATTAGGTTATATGGTTTGTTGTTAGTTGTCAATGGATTTTTTCCATTATTTTTCAAGTGCTTTGGCAAGCACCAGATACTTGTCGCAATCGTAGTGACCGCAATTACGGATGAAGTCAAACACAATCGCTTCCGCTTCATTAAGAGGGAACTTGACTTTCTTTCCACTCTTGAAGTTTTCCAAGGAATGAGTGATGTCTTTGAGTTTGACATACTTTGCCTTCAAGGTCTTGAGCGTGTTGAGCGCGACTTTGATGGAATTGGAATCGTCAAGGTCTTTGAACTTCTTATGACTTGTGATCTTATCCATGTGATAGAACTCGTATTCTTCAAGAGTTTTCAACTCATCGGCATCGAACTCGACTTTGATGTTAGCGTTCCACCACGTTGCAAGATTCTCGCATCCTCCACGTTGGAGAACTTTCTTTTCCTCACGCGAAGAAACCATGCAGACTTCATCACGCGAGATACCGAAAGCGGCGAGGATGTTTGCCAACTCTCCCTTGGTAGAAAGAACTCGGATTCCGTTGAGCTTGAGCTTCAATCCCCAACCATCAGTCTCTTTGACAAAGTAGTATTTAGGCAGAGTGTCGGAAGGTTCGATCACTTCACTCTCCCACTTCTCTTTGTGCATTTCCCCGAAGGTATAGGTAGTAATATCTTCCTTGGCTTTTTGCACAACTGTTCCGTTGCTACGCACTTTGCGTTGAGCAGTAGGAGAAGGCAACGAAGATACCGCTTTGAACATATCGGATGTGAACTTGTTTTTGAGAAGATTGTCATAATCGGTCTGATTGAAAACCATGACAGTCTTGCCACTGGAAGAAACGTATCCACGAACTCGACGCTCGCCACCACGAACAACGTCATTACGGAACCATTCGATGTCGCTACCGAATTGTGGTTGAGTGCTGACACTGATCTTGCGACGATGCCAACTACGCTTGCTGAACAACTCCATATTAGGAGCGAGCTTTTTGAAGAAGCCAGTAGGTTCGGTAATGTCAATACCTTTCCAAGTGATCTTCATTTCATCTTTCTTCACGCCGATACGATTGACGTTGAGGAAGTAGAACTTGTCGATGAAGAACAACGTAGCGCGGATAGCTTCAAGCAACGTCTCTTTGCTGTCGATCATTTCAGTCACCTTGACAGGCAACTCTTTCTTGACCTTGGCAAGTTTGTCATGAACTGCCTTGATTGTCATAGGCGTATAGGACAGAGCATCCCTTGCAGGAGTGAAGTCCAACTCGCCCATAGCGAACTTCAAGACCAATCCGTTGCGAAGCATTTGCTGATACTCGCCTTCTTCATCGCGCACTTGATAGGTGTCGATAGGATAGGTCACGCCACCCATGATGGCGAAGGATTGACCATGATAGCGGTCTGCCATCTTCTCAAAGAAAGCCCAATCGTCCGATTTGAACAACGGAGTTTCCACGCCCCAATCCAACTTGCCGCCACTGATCGTTGGCTTAACGTCGAAGAAGCGGAAGGCTTTTTGCGTAGCAACAAGGAAGTCTTGGAAGTCTGTGGACTTCACAGGAATTTGAATCTTCACACCATTGGAACCAGAATGATTCTCGGTTGACATGAGTGCGATTGCAGGAGTGCCTTCCTCGTTGAAGTAAGCATTGTAGATACGACGAACTCCATTGTGAGTAGAAGTCACGGAGAAGTTATCGGTATAGCAGAAAGGAGACTTGCTACCCAATCCCAAGCAACCAATCTGACTGTTGCTGTTGGTCTTGGTCGAAGCGAAATAGACAGTGTAAATCTCGTAGATGTCATCATGCGAGATACCCGTCCCGAAATCTTCAATGGCAAGCCAAGGTTCCAAGGTGTTCGGAAGATGAATGTGGAAGGGTTGGTCAGCTTTGCCAGCAGCAGTCATGCTGTCAGCGGCGTTGCAACCCAACTCACGCACGATGGCGAGAGGTTTGTCGGAGTAGAGGTCAGAGAGGATTTGAAATGCCTTCTGACTTGTTTTCATACGGAATTGCGCCTCGTTGGACACGTTTCCGATACGCTCGATGGTGTTGGTGGTGGTGTTTAGTTTCATGATGATTTTAGGTTAGTTGGTTTGTGGTTAGTTGTAAAGATAATTTTGCTTTGAGCAAATCTTTTCTAATTGTTTAAGAGCACGAACGTATTCAGGATCGAGCCACTTGTCAAGAATATATTTCAATTCTTTTTCCAAGTGTTGTGGAAGTTTTTCACTTGACACGACCTTGTATTCGTCTGTGCTTTTGAACATGGGGAGATCATGACAAATTCCCGCGCCCGTGGCAAGAACTTTTTTTGCCCGTGGGTGCATTCAACAAGAAAATAAGATTCATCTTTTCTTGTTTGGGGTTAACCGGACCACAGGGACCACAAGGCCCACATGGTAAAAACAAAAAAGGCCACCATCTTTCGACAGTGGCCTTTGTTTGCGCGAGGAGGAATTCTATGGGATGATGTCGGGAACCAAGGTCAGATCAATTTGTTGTTTAGGATCGTA
>Ga0315900_10001318_pt1 | contig 39666 bp, 44 predicted proteins | sample LakEriMetagenome_FD_203521 | JGI IMG/M metagenome (GOLD analysis project Ga0315900, IMG submission 203521) | Freshwater fungal communities from buoy surface, Lake Erie, Ohio, United States - Buoy 12 MA114 | ecosystem: Environmental > Aquatic > Freshwater > Lake > Lake biofilm | place: USA: Lake...
CCACCGAGGAAGAGGGCGTGGCCCTGCTCGGCGGCTCCTGGCTCGGCGGTGCCAAGGGCGTGCTGCTGATGCAATCCTCCGGCGTGGGCAACTGCATCAACATGCTGAGCCTGGCCACGCTCTATCGTACGCCGCTGCCCATGCTGGTGACGATGCGCGGCGACTTCGCCGAGTTCAACCCGGCGCAGGTGCCTATGGGTCATGCGACGCAAACCGTGCTGGAGGCGATGGGCACGCTGGTGCACCGCGCCGACCGGCCGGAGGATGTCGGCGTGACGGTGGATGCCACCATCCGCCTCGCCTTCAACACCTATCGCCCGGCGGCGACGCTGCTCGGCCAGCGCCTCATCGGCGCCAAGACCTTCGGGAAGGATTGAGGCCATGACCACCTATCCCGACCGGCGCGACGTGGTGCGCGCCTTGCTCGCTGAGCGTGGCGACCTGCTGGTGGTGGCGGGGCTCGGCGCCTCCGCCTGGGACATCACCGCGATCGGCGATTGCCCCGAGAATTTCCCGCTCTGGGGCGGCATGGGCGGGGCGGCGATGATGGGGCTTGGCCTCGCGCTCGCGCAGCCGAAGCGCCGTGTGCTCGTCATCACCGGCGATGGCGAGATGCTGATGGGCATTGGCGCGGTGGCGACCATCGCCGTGCAGAAGCCGGCCAACCTTTCCGTCATCGTGCTCGACAACGAACACTACAGCGAGACCGGCGGGCAGGAGACGGCGACGCGCCACGGCGTGGACCTCGCCGCCATGGCGCGCGGCGCGGGCATTCCCGATTGCCGCACGCTCACGACGCTGGCCGAGGTGCCGGCGCTGCGCGACGCCATCCACGCGGCCTCCGCGCCGCTCTTCGCCGTGGTGAAGATCGCGGTCGGCAATTTGCCCCTCGTGCTGCCCCCGCGCGAGGGCGCCTATCTGACATCGCGCTTCCGCGAGGCCGTGCTCGGCCCCGCCGCGCATCACCAGCTTTAGGGGGGCGCGCGCCATGCCGCATGTCATCACGCTGCGCCCGATCCATGAGGACGCCATCGCCCTGCTGCGCGACACGCCGGGTGTGACGGTCGAGACGGTGATGGACCTCTCCGAGGCCTCGCTCGCCGCCAAGCTGCCGACCGCGGATGCGCTGATCGTGCGCACCCTCCGCATCGACCGGCCCTTCCTCGCGCATTGCCCGAACCTGCGCATCCTCGCCCGCCACGGCGTGGGCTATGACATCGTCGATGTCGCCGCGCTGACCGAGCGCAACATCCCGCTCACCATCACGCCCGAGGCGAATGCGGTGAGTGTGGCCGAGCACGCGCTGATGATGATGCTCGCCTGCGCGCGGCGGCTCACCGACTTCAACGCCAACCTCCGCGCCGCCACGCCAATCTGGGGCGCGCAGCCAGGCCTGCCGACCTTCGATTTGCAGGGCAAGACCGTGCTGGTGGTGGGCTTCGGGCGCATCGGCACGCGCGTGGCGAAGCTCTGCGCCGCCTTCGGCATGAACGTCCTGGTGCGCGACCCGAATGTGGCGAAGGGCAGCATCCGCGGGCTCGGCTTCACCCCGGTCGATGACGCCGCCGAGGCCGCCGGCCAGGCCGATATCGTCACCGTGCATGTCCCGAGCGGCCCCGCCACCCGCAACATGATCGACGCGTCCTTCTTCGCCCGCATGAAGCCCGGCGCGGTCTTCGTGAACACGGCGCGCGGCACCATCGTGGACCAGCGCGCGCTGGAGGCCACGCTGCGCGCCGGGCACCTGGCCGCCGCCGGCATCGACGTCTTCGAGGAAGAGCCGGTGGAGACGCCGATCTCCCTGCTCTCCGTGCCGAACCTCATCATGACGCCCCATGTCGCCGCCAGCACGCAGGAAGGGCTGCGGCGCATGGCGATGGACAGTGCGGCCGCCGTGCTCGGCTGCTTCGCCGGTACGCTCGACCCCGACATCGTGGTGAATGGCGAGGTCCTGGCCCGGCGGAACTGAGGTTTCGCGGCCACGCCCCTTGACTCGGCGCCCCCGCGTGCCGAGTTGCGTGTTGACGGCAGGCGACCCGCCCCATAGGGTTGCGCCGTCGGTTCCGACAAATCGGTCGCGTCGCGCCCTGTGGCGCTGCCGTTCCCTCCCCCCCTTGCCCCCCGGACGCCACGCTCTTCTGGTCGTGGCGCGGATTGGGCGAGCCGAAGCACCTCTCGCCGCCTCGGCTAGCCGCCGCCGTTCCGGGCCCACCGCCTGTATCCTTCCTCGCGCACGACGGACGCGTCCGCCCCATGCATCTATCCGAACTCAAGGCGAAATCGCCGGCCGACCTCTTGGCCTTCGCCGAATCCCTCCAGATCGAGAACGCCTCCTCCCTGCGCAAGCAGGACATCATGTTCGCGATCCTGAAGTCGCTGGCCGACAATGAGCAGGCCATCTATGGCGACGGCACGCTCGAGATCCTGCCCGACGGCTTCGGCTTCCTGCGCAGCCCGCAGGCGAACTTCCTCCCCGGCCCGGACGACATCTACGTCTCCCCCGCCCAGGTCCGGCGCTTCGCGCTGCGCACCGGCGACACGGTGGAGGGGCAGATCCGCGCGCCGAAGGATGGCGAGCGCTACTTCGCCCTGCTGAAGGTCGACACCATCAACTTCGAGGCGCCCGAGGCGCTGAAGCACCGCATCAACTTCGACAACCTCACGCCGCTCTACCCGACGCGGCGCCTGAAGATGGAGAACCCCGACGCCGAGGCCGTGGCGAAGGGCCCCACCAAGGACTACACCCACCGCATCATCGACCTCGTCGCCCCCATCGGCATGGGCCAGCGCGCGCTGATCGTCGCCCCGCCGCGCACCGGCAAGACGGTGATGCTGCAGAACATCGCGAAGTCGATCACCGCGAACCATCCCGACATCTTCCTGATGGTGCTGCTGATCGATGAGCGGCCCGAGGAAGTCACCGACATGGCCCGCACCGTGCGCGGCGAGGTCGTGGCCTCCACCTTCGACGAACCCGCCACGCGCCACGTCCAGGTCACCGAGATGGTGCTCGAGAAGGCCAAGCGCCTGGTCGAGCACAAGCGCGATGTGGTGATCCTGCTCGATTCCATCACGCGCCTCGGCCGCGCCTACAACTCGGTCGTGCCGAGCAGCGGCAAGGTGCTGACCGGCGGTGTGGACGCCAACGCGCTGCAGCGCCCCAAGCGCTTCTTCGGCGCGGCGCGCAACATCGAGGAAGGCGGCAGCCTCACCATCATCGCCACCGCGCTGATCGACACCGGCAGCCGCATGGACGAGGTGATCTTCGAGGAGTTCAAGGGCACGGGCAATTCCGAGCTCATCCTCGACCGCAAGCTCTCCGACAAGCGCACCTTCCCGGCGATCGACATCACCAAGTCGGGCACCCGCAAGGAAGAGCTGCTGGTCGAGCGCGGCACGCTCAGCAAGATGTGGGTGCTGCGCCGAATCCTGAACCCGATGGGCACGCAGGATTCGATGGAGTTCCTGCTCGACAAGCTGAAGTACAGCAAGACCAACCAGGACTTCTTTGATGCGATGAACACCTGACGGTGTTCCTGGCATCAAGCCATGCTTCCGCCCGCCTGCGGCGGGACGCCGTGAACACCTGAGGGTGTTCCTGGCGACCCTGTGAGCCGCAGGCGGGCGTTCAGCCCTCCTGCATCTCCCGCACCCGCGTCTCCAGCGCGAACAGGTCCGGGTCCGGGTGGCGCATCACGCCGCGGACCGGGCGGGGCTCGCCCCGCTCGGCGTTGAGCGTCACGCTCAGCGCCAGGCAGCGGCCGACCAGCTCCACGCGCTTCACCCCGCGCATCGGCAGCGGCACGCGGGTGCGCCGGCACGGGCGCAGCAGCAGGGCCAGCACCTCCTCATCCTGCAACGCGCGCGCCGGGCGCAGCTTGCCGTCGCGCAGCCGCCGCGCGACGCGCAGCGCCACGCCGCCCTGCGCCGTCGCCCCCATCTGCAGCGAGAAGCTGACATCGTCCCGCGCCATCCCCGGCGCGGCGACCGCGGCTTCCTCGACCAGGGCGGCGAGGACCTCCTCGGTCGAGAACAGCAGGTAGCGGATCTCCTTCGGCATGGCGGAATCTCCGTCTGTCGGCACTACAACGCCTGAGGCCGGTTAAGCTCTGGTTGAGGCCCGCATTCCGGACCGCGCCCGGGCGTGCTACCGCCGCGTCATGCCCCCCTTCGGCTTCCGATGCGCCGCCTGATCCGGCACCCAACCGTCCAGTCCGGGCTGGCCTGGCTGCTGGGCGCCTATATCGCGCTGGTGGTCCGCACCACGCGCTGGCGGCTGGAGGGCGCGGGCCCGGCGCTGGCAGTGATCGGCGCCGGTCAGCCCCTGATCCTGGCCTTCTGGCATGAGCGTCTGCCCCTGCTCCCAGCGCTGTTTCCCCTCGCCGCCGCTGCCGAGCCGCGCGTGGCGGCCCTCACCCCGCGCGTGCTGGTCAGCCAGCATCGGGATGGGCGCTTCATCGGCGCGGCAGTCGCGCGCTTCGGCGTGCGGATGGTCTATGGCTCCTCCCGCCGCGGCGGCGGGCCGGCGCTGGTCGAGCTTTTGCGCCTGCTGCGCGCGGGCGACCCCGTGCTGATCACCCCCGACGGCCCGCGCGGCCCGCGCCGGGTCGCGGCGGCGGGGGTGGCGCAGCTTGCGGCGCTGTCCGGCGTGGCGGTGGTGGCGGTGGGCGCGGCGAGCACGCGCCACCGCCTGCTGCCCTCCTGGGACCAGATGATGCTGCCGCTGCCCTTCGGCCGGGGCGTGCTGGCGGTGGGCGCGCCCATCGCCGTCGCGCGCGGCGGGGCGGAGGCCGCGCTGCCTGCCATCGCCGCCGCCATCGACGCCGCCACCAAGGCGGCCGACGCGGCCTGCGGCCTCACCAAGTGAGCTTCGCCGGCCACATCCTCGCTGGCCTCGCCACGGCGCTGGCGCCGCTGCTGCGCGTGCATCTGCGCCGGCGCGCCACCCGCGGCAAGGAGATCCCGGCCCGGCTGCCGGAACGCGAGGGCTTCGGCGCCGCGCGCCCCGCCGGCCCGCTCTTCTGGCTGCACGCCGCCAGCGTGGGGGAGACGCAATCCGCCCTGCCGGTGCTGGCCGCCATGGCGGCCCGCGCGCCCGCGCTGCATTTCCTGGTCACCACCGGCACCGTGGCCTCGGCCGAGCTGCTCGCGCAGCGCCTGCCGCCCGACCTCGCGGCGCGCGTGGCGCATCGCTTTCTGCCGCTCGACGTGCCGGCCTGGGTGGCGCGCTTCCTCGATGCCTGGCGGCCCGATGCCGGCGCCTTCGTGGAGAGCGAGCTCTGGCCCAATCTGCTCGCCGCCGCCCATGCCCGCGCTTTGCCGCTCGCTTTGCTGAACGGCCGCGTCAGCCCGCGCAGCTTCGCCCGGCGTCGCTGGCTGCCAGGCTTGACCCGCGCGGGGCTCGGCGCCTTCCGCCTGGTGCTGGCGCGCAGCGCGGCGGACCAGGCGCGGCTGGTGGCGTTGGGCGCGCCGGAGGCGCTGTGTTGGGGCGACCTCAAGGCCGCCGCCCCACCCCTGCCGGCGGATCCGGCGGCGCTGGCGCGGCTGCGCGCGAGCATCGGCGCGCGCCCCGTCTTCCTCGCCGCCAGCACCCATCCGGGGGAGGAGACGCTGGTGCTGGCCGCGCATCGCGACCTGGCGGCGACCTTCCCCGACCTGCTCACCGTCCTTGTCCCCCGCCACCCGCCGCGTGGCCCGGCGCTGGAAGATGAGGCGCGCGCGGCCGGCCTCAGCGTGGCGCGGCGTCAGGCGGGCGGGGCGCCGGGTCCGGGTGTGGCGGTCTATGTCGCCGACACGATCGGCGAGCTCGGCCTGTTCTACCGCCTGGCCGGCGCGGCGCTGGTCGGTGGCTCGCTGGTGCCGCATGGCGGGCAGAACCCGCTGGAGGCCGCGCGGCTTGGCTGCCCAATCCTGCTCGGCCCGCATGCCTGGAATTTCGAGGAACCCGTCGCCCGGCTGCGCGAGGCCGGCGGGCTGCTCCCCCTGGCCGCCGAGTCCGCCGCGCTGGCGGAGGGGGTGCGGGCCGTGCTAACGAATGAAGATTGCGCGCGGGGCCTGCGGGAGGCCGCCGCCAGCGTGGCCGAAGGTCAGGCCGATTTGCCGGACCGGGTGGCCACCGCACTTCTGGGCCTGATGCCGCCGGCAAAGGCGGATCGGGCGGGTTGAGGGGTCGGGGCGGCCGCCGACAGGGCGGGCGTCCCCTGAGTTGGAGCATATCGAGCGTTGATGCGAGCACCCGGCTTCTGGTCCGGCAGTGGCGGGCTCATGCCCCTGTTGCTGGCGCCGATCTCGGCCCTCTATGCCGGCGCGACCGCGCGCCGCATGGCGCAGCCCGGCTGGCAGGCGCCCGTGCCAGTGATCTGCTGCGGCAATGCCACGGCGGGCGGGGCGGGCAAGACCACGGTGGCGCTCGACCTCGGCCAGCGCCTGGCGGATCGCGGCATCGCGGCGCATTTCCTGCTGCGCGGCTATGGCGGGCGGCTCAACGGACCGATCCGCGTCGATCCCGCGACGCATGACAGCACCGCCGTGGGCGATGAGGCGCTGCTGCTGGCCGAGCGCCGGCCGACCTGGGTCTCCGCCGATCGGCGCGCTGGCGGGCAGGCGGCGGTGGCGGGCGGGGCGCAGGCCATCGTGATGGATGATGGCTTGCAGAATCCGGGGCTCGAGAAGGATCTTTCGCTGCTGGTGGTGGATGGCGGCTATGGCTTCGGTAATGGCCGGATCATCCCCGCCGGCCCGCTGCGCGAGCCCGTGGCCGCCGCCGCCGCGCGCTGCCGCGCCGCGGTGCTGATCGGCGAGGATGAGGCCGGCGTGCTGGGCCAGTTGCCGCCCGGCCTGCCGGTGCTGCGCGCCCGGCTGGTGGCGGGGCCGGAGGCCGCGATGCTGGCGGGCCAGCCGGTCTTCGCCTTCTGCGGCATCGCCAGCCCGCGGAAGTTCTTCGCCACGCTGCAGGAGGCCGGGGCGATCCTGGCCGGGCGCGAGAGCTTCGCCGACCATTACCCCTTCGATGAGGGCGACATGCAGGCGCTGCTCGCCCAGGCCGAGGCGCTGCGCGCCCTGCCCGTGACCACAAAGAAGGATTTCGTGCGGATTCCACCGCAATTCCGCTCCCGCGTCACGGTGGTGACGGTGCGCCTCGCCTGGGAGGAACCCGCCGCCATCGAGAGCCTGCTGGACCCCCTGGCGGCGCGGGTGCCGATCCCGGCGTGAAGACGACGCGCGGGGTCTAGTTCACCCGCGCGCCGGAAATCCGCACCAGCTCCGCATGGCTGGCAATCTCGGATTGCAGGAAGGTCGCGAGCCGCTCCGGCGTGCCGCCACCATCCAGCGCCATGCCGGCCGCTTCCAGCCGCGCGCGCGCCTCGGGATCGGCCAGGATCTCATTCGCCAGGGCATTGAGCCGCGCCACCAGCGCGGGCTCCGCGCCGCGCGGCAGCATCAGGCAGAACCAGGTCCCGAAGGCGAGGCCGGGCATGCCGAGCTCGGCCGCCGTCGGCACATCGGGCATCTGCGGCACGCGCTGCTCGGCCAGCACGGCGATGGCCCGCGCCCGCCCGCCCGCGACCAGCGGCTGCGCGCCGGTGATCAGGTTGAACATCGCCTGGATGCGGCCCGAGATCAGGTCCGTGGTCGCCGCCGCCGGCGCCGTATAGGGCACATGCGTCAACTGCGTGCTGGTGCGCGAGGCGAACAGCTCCGCCGCCAGATGCATGGAGGATCCGTTGCCGGTGGTGCCGTGGTTGATCACGCCCGGATTGGCGCGGGCATAGGCGGCGAACTCGGCCAGGCTGCGCGCCGGGAAGTCGTTGTTCACGATCAGGATGTTGGGCACCGAGCCGATCAGGATCACCGGCGCGAAGTCGCGCTGCGGGTCGAAGGGCATGTCGGCATACATGGCCGGGTTGGTCGCCATGGTGCCGGCCCAAGTCCAGAGGATGGTGTAGCCATCCGGCGCCGCGCGGGCGGCGGCGGTGGCGCCGACATTGCCGGCCGCGCCGCCGCGATTCTCCACGATCACGCGCTGGGAGAGTCGCTTCTCCATCTCCTGCGCGAAGATGCGGGCCAGCGCATCGGCGGTGCCGGCGCCACCCGGCGCGGGCACGATCATGCGCACCGGCCGGTTCGGCCATCCCGCACTTTGCGCCCCGGCGGGGCTGGCGGATGCGGCGCCCGTGGCGGCGGCGGTGGCGAGCAACAGGCGGCGGGTGAGCGTCATGCGGGGTCCCCTGGTCGCTGGAAGCGGTCACGCTACGCTATCCTGGCAGCGAGACAAACGCGAAGGAGCAGGCGATGCGGTTGAGCGTGCTTGGTGCCGGGGCCATCGGCCCGGCCGCGGCGGCGCTGGCGGCGTCGCGCGGGCATGAGGTCTCGCTCTGTTCGCCCTCGGGCGCGGGCACGGCGGGGCTGGGCAGCGTGCTCCATGCCGAAGGCGCGCTGGCCGGCGCCTTCCCGCTCCGCGTTGCCCACAGCCTGGAAGACGCGCTGCACGGGGCGGAGGTCGCGCTGCTCGCCGTGCCGGCCTATGCCTTCCCGGCCCTGCTGCCGCGCATCGCCGCCGCCGCGCCGCCGGGCCTGACGCTGTTGATCGCCCCCGCCGCCTCCCTCGCGCCGCTGGCCTTCGAGGCGCTGCGCGCCGCGATGGGCAAGCGCGCCCCGGTGGGCGGGCTCGCCACCACGCCGCTCACCGCCAGGCGCCTGGCGCCGGATCGCGTGCGCATCCCGGCGCTGCGGGCGGCGGTGGATGTCGCCGCCGTGCCGGCCGCCGCGGCGCAGGAGGTCGCGGCCCTGGCCACCGCGCTGTTCGGCCATGCCAGCCCCATCGCGCCGGACGTGCTGCAACCGGCGCTGGCCAATGCCAACCCGATTTTCCATGCCGGCCTCGCCTTGGTGAATGCCAGCCGCATCGAGCGCGCCGAGGCCTGGCCGCAATACGCGCTGATGACGCCGCTGACCGCGCGGCTCTTCACCGCGCTGGAGGCCGAGCGCGACGCCCTCGCCGCCGCCTTCGGCCACACCCTGCCCTCCCTGGCCGAGGCGCTGCACCGCGCCAGCGGCGTGAAGCTTGGCCCGCTGCCGGAGATGGGCGCGGCGATCGAGGCCTCGGGCCGCTCGGTGAACGGGCCCACCAGCCTCGAGACCCGCTACGTGACCGAGGACGTGCCCTATGGCCTGGCCTTCTACCTCTGGCTGGCGCGCGGCGTGGGGGTGGCGATGCCGCGCACCGAGGCCACGGTCGCGCTGCTCGAGACACTCTGGGCGCGCGACCTGCGTGCCAACCCGCTGCTCGCGGGGCTCGACGCGCAGGCCGTGCCGAAGCTGCTGCGCGAGGGGCTCGGCCGTTGACGCGCGCGCGGGCGGCGCGCCACGCTGGCTGAGTTGATCCGAGAAGGCCGCGCCATGACCCCGACCCGCCGCGCTTTGCTGGCCGCCCCCCTGCTCGCCACGCCGCTGGTGGCGCGCGCCCAGGCGCCCTGGTCGCCGGACCGCGCCGTGCGGCTGGTCGTGCCCTTCGCCGCGGGGGGTGGGCAGGATGTGCTCGGCCGGCTCTTCGGCCAGGCGGTGGCGCCGATGGTGGGCCAGAGCATCGTCATCGAGAATCGCGGCGGCGCGGGGGGCGTTCTGGGTGCCGAGGCGGTGGCGCGCGCCGCGCCCGACGGCACGGCCCTGCTGCTCGCCACCGCCGGGCAACTCACCATCGCCAAGGCCGTGGGGCGGCGCCTGCCCTATGACCCGATCGCGGATTTCGCGCCCATCGCCTGGCTGATCGACAGCCCCGTTGCCCTGCTGGTCGCCCCCGACCTGCCGGCGCGCGACCTGGCCGGCGTGCTGGACTATGCGCGCGCCGCCCCCCAGCCCCTGCCCTATGCCAGCACCGGCACCGGCACGAACACGCATCTGATCATGGAGGATCTGAAGGCGCGCGCGCGGCTGAACGTCGAGCACGTGCCCTATCGCGGCGCGGCGGCGGCCTTCTCGGACCTGCTGGCGTCGCGCATCAAGCTGATGTTCGTCTCGCTGCCCTCGGTGCTGGGCTTCTCGGGCGGGCAGCTGCGCGTGATGGCCGTGACCTCCCGCACGCGCTTCCCCGCCCTGCCCGAGGTGCCGACGATGATCGAGAGCGGCGTGCCGGATTTCGAGGCCTCGATCTGGACCGGCCTCTCCGCCCCCGCCGGCACGCCCGCGCCCATCGTCGAGCGCTGGCGCGCGGCCTTCACCGCGGCGCTGGAGAGCGAAGTGGTGAAGCCGCGCCTGGCCAGCCTCGGCGCCCTGCCGCGCGGCGCGGGGCCGGCGGAATTCGGCGCGATGCTGCGCGAGGACCTCGCGCGCTGGACGGCGGTGGCGGCGCCGCTGGCGATCAGCCTGGACTGAGCCGCGCAGGGTTTCATCGAGACGTCACACCACGCTTCGATGATTCGACTACAGTCGAAGCATGGAAACCGAGGACGCCGCCTTCGCCTTCGCCGCGCTTGGCCAGGGCACGCGGCTTGAGCTGCTGCGCCGCCTGATCGCCGCCGGGCCGACCGGGCTGGCGGCGGGGGAGATCGCGCAGCGCCTGGGCGTGCCGCCCTCGACCCTGTCCTTCCATCTGCGGGCGCTGGAACAGGCCGGGCTGATCGCGCCGACGCGCCAGGGCCGCAGCCTGGTCTATGCCGCGCAATTCCTGCGGCTGCGCGCGCTGCTCGCCTTCCTCGCCGAATCCTGCTGCGGCGGCGAGCCCGCGCGCTGCGGCGACATCGCGCGCCTGATCGACATCTTGGCCCCGACCCCGGAGACCTGACCATGAAAGTCGGCATCAACGGCATGGGCCGCATCGGGCGGCTGGCGCTGCGCGCGGCGATGGGCGCGGCGGAGCGCCAGCCCGAGGATCCGCGCGCCGGCAACCGGCTCGACATCGTGCACCTCAACGAGATCAAGGGCGGCGCGCCGGCGATCGCGCATCTACTGGAATTCGACAGTGTGCAGGGCCGCTGGCGGGCCGATATCGCGGCCGAGGGCGCGGACGCCATCCGCATCGGCACGCGGCGCATGGGCTACAGCGAACATGCCACGCCGGGGGCGATTCCCTGGGGCGATCTCGGCGTGGACCTCGTGCTGGAATGCACCGGCAAATTCCTCACGCCCGAGACGATCCGGGGGCACCTCGACCGTGGGGCGAAGCGCGTGATCGTCGCCGCGCCGGTGAAGTTCGACGCCGTGCTCAACATCGTCGTCGGCGTGAACGAGCATCGCTACGATCCGGCGCAGCACCCCATCGTCACCGCGGCCTCCTGCACCACCAATTGCCTCGCGCCGCTGGTGAAGGTGGTGCATGAGGCGATCGGCATAAGGCACGGCCAGATCACCACCATCCACGACCCGACCAACACCAATGTCGTGGTCGATGCGCCGCACAAGGATCTGCGCCGCGCGCGCTCCGCCATGCTCTCCCTGCAGCCGACCACCACGGGCAGCGCGACCGCCATCGCGCTGATCTATCCCGAGTTGAAGGGCAAGCTGAACGGCCATGCGGTGCGCGCGCCGGTGCTCAACGCCTCGCTTACCGATTGCGTCTTCGAGATGCAGCGCGAGACCACGGCCGAGGAGGTGAACGCGCTGTTCGCCGCCGCCGCCGCCGGGCCACTCGCCGGCATCCTCGGCTATGAGACGCGCGCGCTGGTCTCGGCCGATTATGCGCGCGACACGCGCAGTTCCATCGTGGATGCGCTGAGCACCCTGGTGACGGACGGTACGCTGCTCAAGATCTACGCCTGGTACGACAACGAAATGGGCTATGCCTGCCGCATGGTGGACCTGGCCTGCCATATGGAGCGTGTGGGGCTGTGACTCCGGGCGCGCGCAGCTACGCCATCGTCACGGCGGCCTATTGGGGCTTCACCCTGACCGATGGCGCGCTGCGCCTGCTGGTGCTGCTGCATTTCTTCCGGCTGGGCTACTCGCCCTTCACGCTGGCGCTGCTGTTTCTGCTCTATGAGGCGGCGGGCATCGTCGCGAATCTCCTCGGCGGCTGGCTGGCGACGCGCTTCGGCATCGCGCGGATGCTGACGGTGGGGCTGGCGACGCAGATCGCGGGCTTCCTGCTGCTCTCAGCCATGTCGCCGGATTGGGGCGCGGCGCTGTCGGTCGCCTGGGTGGTGGTGGCGCAGGGTGTGTGCGGCGTGGCGAAGGACCTGACCAAGACGGCGAGCAAGTCCGCAATCAAGCTAACGCATGAGTCCGCCTTCGGCGGTGCGGCCGATTCACGCCTCCAGGCTTCGCCTTCCGGCGATCGGACGCAGGACGCTGGCTCAGGCACCCTCTTCCGCTGGGTCGCCTTCTTCACCGGCAGCAAGAACGCGATGAAGGGGTTGGGTTTCTTCCTCGGCGGCGTGCTGCTGGAGGTGCTCGGCTTTCGCGGTGCGCTCTGGGCCATGGCGGCGGTGCTGGCGCTGATCCTGCTTGGCGTGTTCGCCACCTTACCGCCGCTGATGGGCAAGGCGCGGGCATCGCGCAGCGCGCGCGAATTCCTGGGCAAGAGCCGCGGCGTGAATCTTCTCGCGGCGGCGCGGCTCTTCCTGTTCGGCGCGCGCGACGTGTGGTTCGTCGTCGGCCTGCCGGTCTTCCTCTACGCTGCGGGGTGGACCTTCTCGATGGTGGGCGGCTTCCTCGCGCTCTGGACCATCGGCTACGGCCTGGTCCAGGCGGCCGCGCCGCGGCTGGTGCGCCAGAGCGCGGATGGACTCTCCACCGAGGTGCCGGCGGCACGGCGCTGGTCGTTGGCGCTGCTGCTGGTGACGGCGGCGCTGGCGGCGCTGCTGCTCGCGGGCGTGCCGCGCGCGGATCTCTTCGTGCCGCTGGGGCTCTGCATCTTCGGCATCGCCTTCGCGGTAAATTCCTCGGTGCATTCCTATCTCGTGCTCGCCTATGCGGGCAGCGAGAAGGCGGCGGAGGATGTGGGATTCTACTACGCCGCCAATGCGGCAGGGCGCTTCATTGGCACGCTCGCCTCCGGCCTGCTCTATGGCCTGGGCGGGCTGGGCGCCTGCCTGTTGGGCGCGAGCGTGATGCTCGCCGCCTGCTGGCTGATCACGCTCGCGCTGCCGGGCGCACCGCGCGCAGCACGTCAGCCGGGCGGTGCCATCACCCGGTCATAGGCCGCCTTGGCGGTGGCGGGGCTGGCGATCACGCCGTGATTCGCCCGCGCATGGTCGATCACGTAGCGGAACTGATCCATCCAGCGCGGCTCGGCGATCGAGGTGTTGTGGAACAGGTAATGCACGAAGAAGGGCCGCCCCGCCGCGCGCGCCTGCGCGACGATCGCATCCCAGACGCGCAACAAATTCGCGAGGTCGGTCTTCTCGTTGTAGAGGGTGTTGACCTCCTCCACCGCGCCGCCGCCATCATTGCCGAGCGGCATTTCCAGCACGCGGGAGCGCGTGCCGCGTCCCTCGGGCCAGGTCGGATCCTCGAAGCTGAGATAGCCACCCGCGGGGGAGACGCCGATCCAGTTCGCGTCGCAGCGCGGCTCGCTGTAGCCGGGGGCGGCCGAGAAATCGACATGCAGCCCCTCCTCGTCGAGGATGCGGGTGAGCCAGGCGGGATAGGCGAAATGCCCGCCCTTGTAGGCGGTGGGCGTGACGCCGCCGGCCAGAAGTTGATCCTTCCGGGCGCGGATCATCTGGCGCATATAGGCCTCGGTGATGTGGCCCGTGCCCTGCGCGCGGATTTCCTCATGCGGGTGGATCGCGATGCCCGCGCCCTGCGCGACGGCGCTGCGGTAATGCGCCAGGAAAGGTTCCTGGTAGAAGGCGTCGCGGTTGTAGGTGCCGGTGTGCACGGCGAGGACATATTGCCCCTCGAGGAAGGGCCCGAGTTCGGCCACCACGCGGCCCAGCTCATCGGCGCATTGCGCGACCGGCGGCGGATCCGCGATGAAGTTCCGGTGCGGGCGCATCGGCGCGAAATTCGCCCAGCACACATCGAGTGACGGCACGAGGTAAACCAGTGCCTGATCCTGCTCAGACATGCGGCGCGTCCACGCCCGGGGCCGTGATGGTCTGCAGCACGTCGAAGCCCTCGAAGCTCGGCGGGCCGAGCGTGGTGGGCTTGGAGGCGCCGGCGCCGGCATGGGCGCGGCGAAACTGATCCGAGCGTGTCCAGGCCTCGAAAGCGGCGCGCGAGGCCCAGAGCGTGAAGGAGGAGTAGAGGATGTGGTCCGCCGCCTGCGGGCCCTTCAGCAGGTGGAAGGTGAGGAAGCCCTCCAGCTCATGCAGATGGCTTTCGCGGGTGAGCCAGGTCTGTTCGAAGGCGGCGGCCTGGTCGGGGATGACGCGGAAGCGGTTGGCGGCGACGAACATCGGCATGTCTTTCTTGAGTGTGATCGTCTGAGGTGGAATCACCGAAAGACGTGAATCACACGAAAAAACAGAGTCTAAAGCACTTTTCCGCTGTCGGGATCGATCAGGTGCATGTGGTTGAGGTCGGCGGCCATCATCATCGGCCGGCCCGGCGCGGCCGCGGTGGTGGGGTCGATGCGGCAGCATACCTCGGCGCCATCCATCCACAGATGCAGCAGCGTCTCCATGCCCATCGGCTCGATCACCTCGGGGATGATCTCGAATTGCGCGATGTTGCCGCGGTCGAGGTTCTTGGGCTCGGTCAGGTGTTCCGGGCGAATGCCGAACAGCAGCGCGCGTCCGGCATGCGGCGCGTAGCGCGCGGTCCGCTCGGCGGGCACGTCCAGCACGATGCCATTGGGTAGGTTGAGCCGCAGCGCGCCCGAGGCATTCTCAAGCCGTGCGGGCAGGAAGTTCATCGCTGGACTGCCGATGAAGCCGGCGACGAAGCGCGTCTTCGGGTGGTGGTAGAGCTCCTGCGGCGGGCCGACCTGCTCGATCACGCCGTGGTTCATCACCACCACGCGATCGGCCAGCGTCATCGCCTCGATCTGGTCATGCGTGACATAGACGGTGGTGGTGCGCACCTTCTGGTGCACCTTCTTGATCTCGGTGCGCATCTGCACGCGCAGCTTGGCGTCGAGGTTCGACAGCGGCTCATCGAAGAGGAACACCTTGGGGTCGCGCACGATGGCGCGACCCATCGCCACGCGCTGGCGCTGCCCGCCCGAGAGCGCCTTGGGTTTGCGCTCCAGCAGCGGTTCGATGTCGAGGATGCGCGCGGCGTTCATGACGCGGCGCTTGATCTCATCCTTCGCGAATTTGCGCAGCGTGAGGCCGAAGGCCATGTTGTCGTAGACGGACATGTGCGGGTAGAGCGCGTAATTCTGGAACACCATGGCGATATCCCGGTCGCGCGGCGGGATGTCGTTCACCACCGTGCCGCCGATCGCGATCTCGCCGCCCGTGATCTCCTCCAGCCCCGCGATCATGCGCAGCGTGGTGGATTTGCCGCAGCCGGAGGGGCCGACGAGGACCACGAATTCATGGTCGGCGATCTCCAGGTCGATGCCCTTCACCGCCTGCACGCCACCTTCATAGGCCTTGACGACCTTGCGGATCGAAACCTGCGCCATCGCTCCCCTTTCTCGCCTTTCGGCGCCGAACCTGCTTTTGGGCCAGCATGACGGGCGGCCGGGGTGCGGGCAAGGCGGATGGATTGACCGCGGGGCGTCCCCGGCCGAACCATGCGGCGCATGAGCTCCACCGATTTCGACGTCCTGGTGATCGGGGCCGGCATCGCCGGCGCCACCGCCGCCGCCCATCTCGCCAGCACGGGGCGCCGCGTGGCGCTGATCGAGGCCGAGGAGAGTGCCGGCTACCACAGCACCGGCCGCTCCGCCGCCATCTGGATCCTCAACTATGGTCCGCCCGATGTGCGGATCCTCACCCGCGCCTCGCGTGCCTTCTTCGAATCGCCCGGCGACGGATTCGCCCCCGCGCCCCTGCTCGCCCCGCGCCCGGTGGTGACGCTGGCACCCCAGGCGGATCGCGCGAAGCTGGCCACGATGATCGCCGAGGGCGAGGGGATCGAGCCCATCGCGGTGGCCGAGATCGCGGCCCAGGTGGCGCCGCTCAAGCCCGGCTATGCGGCCGCCGCGGCGATCGAGCGCGACGCCTTCGACATCGATGTCGCCGGACTCCACGCAGGTTTCCTCAAGCAGCTCCGCCAGGCGGGCGGCGTTCTCGCGCTGCGCGCGCGGGCCGGGCGCATCCACCACGCCTCGGGGCGCTGGCAGGCCGAGACGACCACGGGCGAGACCTTCCGCGCCCCTGTCCTGGTGAACGCCGCCGGCGCCTGGGGCGATGCGGTGGCGCGGATCGCGGGGCTCGCGCCACTCGGCCTGCAGCCGAAGCGGCGCACCGCGCTGATCGTCGATCCCGGCGCGCATGATTGCAGCACCTGGCCGCTGCTCGGCGATGTCGGCCATTCCTGGTATGTGCGGCCCGAGGCGCGGCGCAAGCTGATGGTCTCGCCGGCCGACGAGACCGACACCGACCCCCACGACGTGCAGCCCGATGAGCTCGACGTCGCCATCGCGGTGGACCGCATGCAGCAGGCGCTGGATATCCCGGTGCATCGCGTGGAGCATCGCTGGGCGGGGCTGCGCAGCTTCACGCCCGATCGCTCGCTCGCCATCGGCTTCGACCGCGACGCACCCGGCTTCCTGTGGATGATCGGCCAGGGCGGCTACGGCATCCAGACCTCGCCGGCGGCGGGGCGGCTGGTGGCGGGGCTGGTGGCCGGCGCGGTGGATGCGGATCTCGCCCCGGCCGTGGCACTGCTCGACCCCAATCGTTTCGTAAAGGCCTGACCATGATGCTGCCGACGCATGAAGATGTCCTCGCCGCCGCCGCGCGGCTCGCGGGCAAGGTGGTGCACACGCCGATGCTGCGCCACGCGCTGCTCGACCAGCGCACCGGCGGCACCATCCTGGTGAAGCCCGAACCCTTGCAGCGCACCGGCAGCTTCAAGCTGCGCGGTGCGACCAACGCCGCGCTCTGCCTCCCCGAGGCCGCGCGCGCCGCCGGGGTGGTGACGCATTCCTCCGGCAATCACGGCCAGGCGGTGGCCTGCGCCTGTTCCATGCTCGGCATGCCCGCCCTGATCGCGATGCCGCAGGATGCGCCCGCCATCAAGGTGGAGAGTACGCGCCGCTGGGGGGCGGAGATCACCTTCTTCGACCGCAAGACGACGGATCGGGAGGCCCTGGCCGATCGGCTGGCGACCGAGCGCGGGGCCACGCTGGTGCCGCCCTTCGACCACCCCGATGTCATCGCCGGCCAGGGCACGCTGGCGCTGGAACTCATCGCCGATGCGCGCGCGGCGGGGCTCACGCTGGATGAGCTGGCCGTGTGCACCGGCGGCGGTGGGCTGATCGCGGGCTGTGCGCTGGCGGTGGAGGGCGCCTCGCCCGGCACGCGCATCCATGCGGTGGAGCCCGAGGGCTGGGACGACACCAAGCGCTCGCTGGACGCCGGCGAGCGGATCGCCAATGACGGCAAGGGCGAGGGGCTGTGCGATGCGCTGCTGTCGATGCGCCCGGGCGCGCTGACCTTCGCCATCAACCAGCCGCGCCTGGCCGGTGGCGTGGTGGTGACGCCCGCCGAGGTCTTCCGCGCGATGCGCTTCGCCTTCGAGCATCTGAAGATCGTCGTCGAGCCCGGCGGTGCCGTGGCGCTGGCCGCCGTGCTGGCGGGCAAGATCGAAACGCGCGGGCGCGTTGTGGGCGTGGTGGTCAGCGGCGGGAATGTCGATCCCACCGTGTTCCAGCGCGCCTTCGCGGATTGAAGGCAGGGGGCGCGGGAAGGGGTCGCCTTCCCGCGCTTCGCCTCAATCGAGCGTGGCGCCGGAGAGTTCGACCAGCGTGCGCCACACGCCTTCCTGCTGCGCCATGTAGGTGCCGAAGGCGGAAGGCGAGGGGTCAGTCACCGGCTCGAAGCCCAGCGGCATCAGCCGCGCGCGGAAATCCTCGCTCATCGCCACCTGGGTGATCACCTCATGGAGCCGCGCCAACACCGGGGCGGGCGTGCGCGCGGGGGCGCTGACGGCGTACCAGCTCTGCATGTCGATGCCAGCATTCGGCAACAGCTCGCGCATGCCCGGCACCTCGCGCAGTTCGGGCACGAAGGTCACGCGCTCGGCGCTGCCGACGGCGAGCGGGCGGAAGCGGCCCTCGCGCACATGCGGCATCAGGGCCGGGATCACGTCGAACATCATGTCGATGCTGCCCGCCAGCAGATCCGTGATGGCGGGGCCGCCGCCGCGATAGGGCACATGGGTGATGTCCATGCCCGCGGCGCGGTTGATGCTGGAGAGCGTCAGGTGGCTGACCGTGCCGGTGCCGGACGAGCCCATGCTGATCCGCCCCGGCGCCGCCTTCGCCGCCGCGACGAGGTCCGCGAAGCTGCGCCAGGGGCGCTGGCTGTTCACCACCAGCAGCACCGTGCCGGTGGAGACGCGGGTGATGGGTGCCAGGTCGCGCACCGGGTCGAAGGGCATGGAGCGGCGATAGAGGAACTTGTTGGCGGCGAGGATGGTGGCGGTGCCGAGCAGGATGGTGTGGCCATCGGGCTCGGCCTTGGCGACCGCATCGGCGCCGATATTGCCGCCCGCGCCGCCGCGATTGTCGATCACGACGTTCACGCCGAGGATCGGCTGCAGCTTTTCGCCCAGCAGGCGCGCCGTGATGTCCACCGCGCCGCCGGGGGCGAAGGGCACGATGATCCGCAGCGGGCGGCTCGGGAAGGCCTGGGCGGCGCCTGGGCGCGGCAGGGCGAGCAAGGCGGGGGTGGCGAGCAGGGTGCGGCGCAGCAGGGTCATGTTCATGTCTCCTGGGCAATGAATGTCACGGGGGCGAGGGGCGCGCCAGGGGTCAATCCTCCCGCTTGCCGCCCACGCTCTCCACCGTCACGGCCAGCGCGCCCGGCGTGGCCGCGCCCTCGCGCTGCCGGCGCTTGAGCACCAGCGGCACGATGAAGACCACCACCGCGAGCGCGATGATGACCAGGAAGGGGTAGCTCGGGTTGTCGCTGCGCGGCGACCAGATGGGGATCATCGCCAGCAGGAACAGGCAGATGCCCGTGGTGACGTAGTAGCCGACCATATGCGTGCTCCCTCAGCCCAGATGCTTCGCCAGGAAGGCCAGGCTGCGCGTCTGCGCCACCTGCTGGTCCGGCGCGGAATAGCTGTCGCGCTCATCGCAGCCGAAGCCATGCCCCGCGCCCTTGTAGACGAAGACCTCCACCGCCGGCTGGGCGGCGCGGATGGCCTCGATGTCGGTGAGCGGGATGGCGTGGTCGATCTCGCCGAAATGCAGCTGCACGGGGCAGTTGGGCGTCTCGGTCCGGGTGCCGGCGATGCCGCCGCCATACCAGCCCACGGCCGCGGCGAAGCTCGTGCTGCGCGTGGCACCCCACCAGGCGACGGTGCCGCCCCAGCAATAGCCGATGATGCCGCGCGTGGCGCCCTTGGGCAGGGCGGCGGCGGCGGCCTCGACATCCAGCATCTGGCCGATCTCAGGCACCTGGCCCTTGAGCGTGCGGCCGCGCTGCACATCCTCGGGCGTATAGCCGAGCTCGGTGCCGCGCGCGGCGCGGTCGAACAGGGCGGGGGCGACCACCGCATAGCCCTCGGCGGCGAAGGCGTCGCAGATCCGGCGGATGTTGTTGTTCACCCCGAAGATCTCCTGCACCACCACCAAGGCGCGCTTGGCGTCCTTGGGGCCGGCGGCATAGGCGGCGAAGCGGTGGCCATCGGCGGCGGTCAACTCGATCATCAGGATGTTCCTCGCGGCTGCGCTGCGCGTTACTCTCCCGCCATGGGCGATCCCGTCAACCTCAACCATGCCCGCAAGGCGGCGGCGAAGCGCGCGGCGGAGGCGCAAGCCGCCGCGAACCGCGTGAAATTCGGCCGTACCAAGGCGGAGAAGCTGGCCGATCGCGCGGCCGAAGCCCGGCGCCTGGCCCTGCTGGAGGGGGTACGGCGCGACGACAAGGGTTCGGAATGATGCGGGGCTTCACGCTGCGCCCACCGAAGCTGGCACGGTCCGATCCGCGGCGTCGTCGGCCCTTGCCGACCTCGGCCTTCCTGGACTGGGACCGGAATGGCTGGCCGGTGGCGCCGCCGCTGGGTTGCGCGCGCCGCGACGCCCGGGCGCGCCGCATGCGGTGCCTCATCACGGGCGGCAATGTCCGAGGCTTCTACGCGCTTCTCGGCGCCCGCCCCGGCGTGAGGGTCTTCCGCGCCGTGTCGGCGGATCGGCCCCTGCCGCGAGTCCTGCGCGGCCGGGCGTGGTTGCGTCAGGAGGCGGCGCTGCACGCCTATGGCGATGCGCTGCGCTGGTCCTTCCGGCATGTCGAGCGTCTTCTCGCCCGCGCGCGTGACGCGAAAAAATCGCATGGCGCGTGACGGGTCCTGTCGAAATCCGCTTTGCTGGCGCGTCAGGGGGGTACGGCGCAGGTCGCGCCGCTTGAGGAGAGACCGACCATGCAAGCGATACTGATGATCCATTCCGACGAGACCGCCTGGGCCCGCCTGCCCGAGGCGGAGGTGGGCCGCCTCATGGCCGCCTATGGCGCCTATGCCGAGGCGCTGGTCGCCGCCGGCGTGATGCGCGGCGGCGAGCGGCTGCACGATGCCGCCACCGCCAAGCGCGTGCGCGTCGGCCCCGCCGGCGCCGAGGTGCTGGACGGGCCCTATGCCGAGACGCGCGAGCAGCTCGGCGGGTATTTCCTGATCGAGGTGCCGGACATGCAGGCCGCCGTCGAATGGGCGGCGCGCTGCCCAGGGGCGGCGCATGGCACCATCGAGGTGCGCCCGATCTGGCAGACGCCCAAGGCGTGAGTGCCGCCGCGCGCACCGCCGAGCGCGTGGCGCGCGAGGGCTATGGCCGGCTGCTCGCCTTCCTGATGGCGCGCGGGCAGCCGATGGCGGCGGCGGAGGATGCGCTTTCCGAAGCCTTCGCCGCCGCCCTCGCCGCCTGGCCGCGCGACGGCGTGCCGGACCAGCCCGAGGCCTGGCTGCTCACCGCCGCGCGCCGGCGCCTCACGGACCAGCACCGCCGCCGCGCCACCGCCGCCGCTGCCCTGCCGACACTGGGCCTGACCGGGGAGGAGGCCATGGAGGAGCCGGATTCCGATCACCTGCCGGATCATCGCCTCGCCTTGCTGCTGGCCTGTGCCGGCCCGGCGGTGGAGCCTTCCGCCCGCGCGGCCCTGATGCTTCAGGTGGTGCTCGGGCTGGACGCCGCGCGCATCGCCGGCGCCTTCCTGATGACCCCCTCGGCCATGTCGCAGCGCCTGGTGCGCGCCAAGCGCCGCATCGCGGAGAGCGGCGCGGCCTTCACCCTGCCGGGACGCGCGGCGCTGGCCGAGGGCCTGCCCGCCGTGCTGGGCGCGATCTACGCCGCCTACACCGCCGGCGCGACCGACCCCGCCGATGGCGGCGCCCTGGCGGGTGAGGCGCTGTGGCTCGCGCGCATCGTCGCCGCCCTCGCACCGGACCAGCCTGAGGCCGCGGGCCTCGCCGCGCTGCTGCTGCATCTCGAGGCACGCCGCCCCGCCGCGCGGGATGCCGCCGGGCGCTACGTGCCGCTCTCGGCGCAGGAGATGGCGCGCTGGGACCAGGCGATGCAAGAAGAGGCCGAGGCGCTGCTTGTCGGTGCCTTCGCCCAGGGCGCGCCCGGCCGCTACCAATGGGAGGCCGCGGTGCAATCCGTGCACGCGGCGCGGCGCGTCACCGGCCTGACGGATTGGGCCGCGATCCTGCTGTTCTATGACGCGCTGCTGGCGGCGACCGGCAGCCCCGTCATCGCCGTGAACCGCGCCGTGGCGCTGGCCGAGCGGGCCGGGGCGGCGGCCGGGCTGGCGGCGCTGCGCGAGGCGGCCGCGGATGCGCGGCTGGAGGGTTACCAGCCCTATTGGGCCGCCTTGGCGTCGCTCGCGGCGCGGCTGGGCGATGCGGAGACCGCGCAGGCGGCGCGGCGCCGGGCGGCGGGGCTTTCGACCGACCCCGCCGTGCGGGATTTCCTGCTCGCGTCGCCTTCAGGCTGAACGCGCGGTGGCGATCAGGGCCCGCATCTTGCGCACCGCGCCGGGCAGGCTGTCGAAGATCGCCTGGCCCACGAGGAAGTGGCCGATGGAGACCTCGGTCACCTCCGGCATGGCGGCGATGGGCGGCAGGTTCTCATAGGTCAGGCCGTGCCCGGCATGGCAGAGCAGCCCCTCGGCCACTGCCACGCGCGCGCCTTCCTTCAGCCGGGCGAGCAAGGGCGCACGCGCTGACGGCGCGGCATCGGCATAGGTGCCGGTGTGGAGTTCCACCGCCGCCGCTCCGATGCGCGCGCAGGCGGCGATCTGCGCCGGATCGGCCTCTACGAAGACCGAGACGCGGATGCCCGCGTCGCGCAGCGCGCGGACCTTGCGGGCGAAGTCCTCGCCGGCGCGGATCACGTCGAGCCCGCCCTCGGTGGTCAACTCGGCGCGCTTCTCGGGCACCAGGCAGCAATAGGGGGGGGCCGTGCGGAGCGCGATCGCCACCATCTCCTCGGTCGCGGCCATCTCGAAGTTCAGGGGCGCGGCGATCTCGGCGCGGATGCGCTCCACGTCGCGGTCGCGGATGTGGCGGCGATCCTCGCGCAGATGCACGGTGATGCCATCGGCGCCGGCCTCGATGCAGGCCCGCGCGGCCTCGGTCGGATCGGGGAAGGTGCCGCCGCGGGCATTGCGGATCGTGGCGACGTGATCGACGTTGATCGATAAATCCAAGTGCTTCACGCGGGGATTTCCTTCGCACGGGTGGCGGCGATGTCGGCGGCCATGCGCAGCGCGGCGACCAGGCTGCCCGGATCGGCGCGGTCCTGGCCGGCGATGTCCAGCGCGGTGCCGTGGTCCGGGCTGGTGCGCACGATGGCGAGGCCCAGCGTCACGTTCACACCGCCATCCATGTCGATGGTCTTCACCGGGATCAGCGCCTGGTCGTGATACATGCACAGCGCACAGTCATAGGTGGCGCGGGCGCGCGGCGTGAACATCGTATCCGCCGGCAGCGGGCCGCGCGCGGCGATGCCCTGCGCCACCAGTTGCGCGATGGCCGGGGCGACGATGCTGTCATCCTCATGCCCCATCGTGCCGGCCTCGCCCGCATGCGGGTTCAGGCCCGCTATGGCGAGGCGCGGATTGGCGATGCCAAAATCGCGCCGCAGCGCCTCGGCCACGATCTGCCCGTGCTCGACGATACGTGCGGTGTCGAGCTGGGTGATGGCGTCGCGCAAGGCGAGGTGCACCGTCACCGGCACCACGCGTAGCCCCGGGCAGGCCAGCAGCATCACCGGCGGGCGGCCAAGGCCGGCGAGCACGCCGAGGAACTCGGTATGGCCCGGATGCGGGAAGCCGATGGCGGTCAGCACGGATTTCTGGATCGGGTTGGTGACCACGCCCGCGGCGCGCCCGGCCTTGGCGAAGGCGACGGCCTGCTCGATCGACGCCACCACCGCCGGCGCGTTGCGCGGGTCGAGCCGCCCAGGCGAGACGGGGGCGGGCAGGCGCAGCGGCAGGACGGGCAGGTGGGTGGCGAAGGCCGCCGCCGCCTGTTCGGGGGCGTCGATCTCGGCGACCGGAACGCCGGCAAGCTGCGCCGGGTCACCGATCAGGAAGAAGGCGGGGCCGTCGCGGTGCAAAGCGTGCCACGCCTTGGCCGCGATCTCGGCGCCGATGCCGGCGGGCTCGCCCATCGTCAGGGCCAGGGGAAGGGTCATGCGGGCGGGTTACCCCTTCGCGGCCAGCCCCGCCAGACGGGCGAGAGCCGCATCCACCTCCGCATCGGTCTGGTAGATCCCGAAGCCGAAGCGCAGCCTTGTGCCGCGCCGGTCGGTGATGATGCGCGCTGCCTCGAGCCGCGCCTGCCAGGCTTCGGCGTCGGGGATGTCGAAGGTGAGGAAATTGCCGCGGTTCTTCTCGCTCAGCGGCACGACGAGGGTCGCGGGGTCGAGCCCCGTGCCGGCGAGCCCCGCCACGAAACGCGTTTGCAGCGCATGGGCGTGGTCGCGCACCATCGCCGTGGTCAGGCCCTGCTCCTCGAACCAGCGCAGCGCGGCATTCAGCCGGAAGATCGCGGTGGGATCGAAGGTGGCGCCCATGAAGCGGTTGCCGTCCAAGGCGTAGCCCACGCCACCGCCGGGCGCGGCCAGCGCGCTGAAGGCGGCGTACCAGCCCGTCGCGCGCGGGCGCGCCAGCCAGCCGGGCGGGCAATGCAGGAAGCAGCAGCCCTCGCCGCCCATCGCGTATTTGTAGCCGCCGGCGGTGTAGAAGGCGCGATGGGCGACGGGGCCGAGATCGACGGGCCGGGCCATGAAGCCGTGATAGCCATCGATCACCAGCACGGCCTCCCCGGCCGCGGCCGCCAGAGGGGTGAAATCGGGCTGGGCGTAGCCGGAATTGAAGAAGACCTCCGACACCCAGATCAGGTCGAAGCCCGCCCGCGCGGCGGCCACCAGCCGGTCCATGCAGGCAGCGCCTGGCTCGGCCGGGACGCGCGTGACCTGGACCAGACCGTCCTCCTCCAGCCGCGCCAATTGGCGGGTCAGGCTGTGGAACTCGCCATCCGTGGTCAGCACCCGCGCGGGCCGGCCGGGGTCCAGCGCGGAGAGGATGCGCAGCAGGAAATCATGGGTATTGGCCGAGAAGACCAGCGTGGCGGGGTCCGGCAGGCCAAGCTGCCGGGCCACCCGCGCGCGGCACTCGTCCACCACCCCGCCCAGCACACTCCCCCATTTCGCATCCTGCTCGGCCGCCGCCAAATCCCAGGCGGCGAGCTGTGCATCGCGCGTCACATCCGGCCAGGGATGGTGGCTGTGGGCGGCGAAATGCAGCCGGCCGGGCTCGGCCTGGAGGAAGCGGGAAAAATGCGGGCGCAGGTCGGCGATCATGCCCGGCGATGTGGTTGCGCACCCGCCGCGTCACCAGATGTCCCGTGGTGAAGGCCCTTGGAAGCGGAGCGGCATGAGCGAGGCAGGGATTCGCCTGGCGGTTTTCCTCGGCGTGCTGGCCGCCATGCTGTGGGCCGAGCGCCAATGGGCGCGGGGCGTGGTGCGGCCGATCGGCTGGCGTCGCTGGCCCGGCAATCTCAGCCTGCCGGTGATCGGCGCGGCGCTGGTTCGCCTCGTGGCGCCAGCCGGTGCGGTGGGCGTCGCGCTCTGGGCGGAGGCGCAGGGGCTGGGGCTACTGCCGATGCTGGGCCTGCCCGCTTGGCTGGCCGTGCCGCTGGCCATCCTGGCGCTCGACCTCGCCATCTATGCGCAGCACCGTGTCTTCCACCATGTGCCACTACTCTGGCGGCTGCACCGGATGCATCATGCCGATCCGGAATTGGACGCCACGACGGGCCTGCGTTTTCACCCGCTGGAGATCCTGCTCTCCCTGGGCATCAAGGCGGTGGTGGTGGTGGCCTTGGGCGCACCGGCCGTGGCCGTGCTGGCCTTCGAGCTGCTGCTGAACGCGACCAGCCTGTTCAACCATGCCGATATCCGCCTGCCGCGCCGCGTGGATGCGGTGCTACGGCGCGTACTGGTGACGCCCGACATGCACCGCACCCACCATTCGGAAGTGCCGGCCGAGACGGATAGCTGCTTCGGCTTCTGCCTGCCCTGGTGGGATCGGCTTTTCGGCACCTATCGCGCCGCGCCCGCGGCGGGGCTCGACGGAGCCGTGATCGGCGTGCCGGGTTTCCGCGCGGCGGGGGAGCAGCGGCTCGACCGGCTGCTGCTGCAACCCTTGCGGCGCCATGGTTCCGGCCCCGCCGCGTCACCAGATCCGTCCTCACAGCCAGGAGTATCGTGATGGTCGAGGGTGCGGAGACCGATTTCTCGAAGAAGATGGACTACGCCGAATATCTCGGCCTGGAGGCGCTGCTGGCGGCGCAGAAGCCGCGCTCCGGCCAGCATGACGAGATGCTCTTCATCGTCATCCACCAGGTGCAGGAGCTGTGGATGAAGCTGATGGGCCATGAGCTTGGGCTCGCCATGGAGAATATCCGCGCCGATTCCCTCGCCCCTGCCTTCAAGGCCATGGCGCGGGTCAGCCGCATCCAGCGCCAACTCGTCGAGGCCTGGGACGTGCTGACCACGCTCACCCCGCATGACTACCTGGCCTTCCGCGAGAGTCTCGGCTCCTCCTCCGGCTTCCAGTCCTGGCAGTATCGGATGCTGGAATTCCGCATGGGCCAGCGCGATGCCTTCATGCTGCGCCCGCATGCCCACCGCCCCGCCATCCAGGCCGAGCTGCGCGCGGCCTTCGAGGCACCCTCGCTGTATGATGAGGCGCTGCGCCTGCTGGCCCGGCGCGGCCTGCCGGTGCCGGCTTCGGTGCTGGAGCGCGACCTCGCGCGCACGCACCAGCCCGATCCGGGTGTGGAGGCGGTCTGGGCCGAGGTCTATCGCCACGCCGACCGCTATTTCGACCTGTACGAACTGGCCGAGGAACTCGTGGACCTGGAGGATTCCTTCCAGACTTGGCGCTTCCGCCACCTCAAGACGGTGGAGCGGATCATCGGCGGGCGCATGGGCACAGGCGGGAGCGCGGGCGTGTCCTACCTCAAGGGAGTTCTGGAGAAGCGGTTTTTCCCCGAGCTTTTCTCGGTCAGGACGACGTTATAGGGCGGAGCCGGAAGACCCCCGTCTTCAGGGCCGCGAATGCGGCCCCGCGCGCAGGGTTACAGCGCCGCGAAGGACAACAGCGCGTAGGCGCGTAAGCCAAGCGGCCGGAGGCCGCTCCCGGCGCCTGAGGGCACAAAAAATCACACATTAAACCTGAACAGCAACACATCGCCGTCCTTGACGACGTATTCCTTGCCCTCGACGCGCATCTTGCCGGCTTCCTTGGCACCCTGCTCGCCACCCAGCGCGACATAGTCGTCATAGGCGGTGGTCTCGGCGGCGATGAAGCCGCGCTCGAAATCGCCATGGATGACGCCCGCCGCACCCGGGCCCTTGGTGCCGCGCGTGATGGTCCAGGCGCGCGTCTCCTTCGGACCGACGGTGAAATAGGTCACCAGGCCCAGAAGCTCGTAGCCCGCGCGGATGATGCGATCGAGCCCGCTGTCGCTGAGCCCAAGCGATTCCAGGAACTCCGCCCGGTCGGCATCGGCCATCTGGCTAATCTCGGCCTCGATGGCGGCGGAGACGATGACGGCGCGCGCGCCCTCCTTCTTCGCCATCTCGAAGACCCGCGCGCTGTGCGCGTTGCCCGTCGCGGCCGAGGCTTCCTCGACATTGCAGACATAGAGCACGGGCTTGGTGGTCATCAGCTGCAGCCGCGCAGCCGCTTCCTCCTCACCCTTCGGAATCGCCTTGCGCGCGGGGATGCCGGCGGTGAGTGCGGCGGTCAGTGGCTCGATCAACGCCATCTGCGCCTGCGCTTCCTTGTCCCCGCCGCGCGCCTTCTTGCCCAGGCTGATGGCGCGCTTCTCGAGGCTGTCGAGATCCGCGAGCATCAGCTCGGTCTCCACCGTCTCGGCATCGCGCACGGGATCGACGTTGCCCTCGACATGGGTGATGTCGCCATCCTCGAAGCAGCGCAGGACGTGGACGATGGCGTCCACCTCGCGGATGTTGGCGAGGAACTGGTTGCCCAGGCCTTCGCCCTTCGAGGCCCCGCGCACGAGCCCGGCGATGTCCACGAATTCCAGGCTGGTCGGGATGATCTTCTGGGACTTGCCGATCTTGGCGAGCACGCCCAGGCGCGGATCGGGCACGGCCACGCGCCCGACATTCGGCTCGATCGTGCAGAAGGGATAGTTCGCGGCCTGGGCGGAGGCCGTCGCCGTCAGCGCGTTGAAGAGCGTGGACTTGCCGACGTTGGGCAGGCCGACAATGCCGCAGTTGAAACCCATGGGATCAGCCTTCTCAGCTCTGCGTCAGAAGCGTGCATAAATCGGCGGCGAGGGTGGAGGCGGCGATGCGCGCCGCTGCGTCATCGGTGCGGAAATCCAGCGCCGCGGCCCGCAGCGCCGGGGCGAGGGTCGCCCCTGGCAGGCCGACGCGCTTGGCGGCCTCGGCAATGCGCGCGGCGTGCTCGGCCGTGCTGCGGACCTCGCCCAGCAGGGCGGCGGCCTCGAGTGCCAGTGCGGCGCGCAGCGCGGCCTCGCCGGCGGTGGCGAGCACCATGCGGGCGCGGCGCACATCCGAAAGCGGCTCGCCACTTGCCACGCCGGGCGGGTTGGACATGGCGACCCCGCGCAGCGCGGCGGCGGCCTGGGCCAGGCTCTGTGCCTCGCGGATCAGCCCGGCGGCCAAGGCGGCGGCGCCATTGGCGAAATCCTCGGGCCCCGGGGCGCCGAAGCCGCCATCGAACATGCTCTCCGCCGATTCCATATCTCTCACTCCGAAGGGGTCAGCAGGGCGACGCGCGACATGAATGCCTCGGACTGGCCCTCGGCGAGCAGCGGCGCGGCCTCGGCCACCGCATCGAGCAGGGGGGTCACCCAGGTCTCGACCTTGGCGAAATTGCCCAGCACATGGCCCGTCACGGCATCCTTGTGGCCGGGATGACCGATGCCCAGCCGCACGCGCCAGAAATCAGCGGAACCGAGGGCGCGCTGCATGTCGCGCAGCCCGTTATGGCCGGCCACGCCACCGCCCTTCTTCACCCGCAGCTTGCCGGGGGCGAGGTCGAGCTCGTCATGGAAGGCCCAGATGGCGGTGGGTGGGGCCTTGATGAAGCCCGCCGCCTGCTGCACCGCGTCGCCGGAGGCGTTCATGTAGGTCTCGGGCTTGAGCGCCAGCACCTTGACGCCGCCGACCACGCCCTCGGCCACTTGGCCCTTGAAGCGCTTGCGCCAGGCGGAGAAGCCGTGGCGCCGGGCGATGGCGTCCAGCGCCATGAAGCCGATATTGTGGCGCTGCCGCGCATGTTCCGGCCCCGGATTGCCCAGGCCGACCCACAGAAGCACGGCAGCGCCCCCCGTTTGCGCGGGTTACTTCTTCTTGGCGGGGGCAGCGGCCGGCTTGGCCGCCGCGGCTGCGGCCGGCTTCGCCGCCGCCTTGCCCTTGCCCTTGGCGGGCTCGGGTGCTGCGACCGCCACGGGGGCGACCTCTTCGTCCGTCGTCGGCGCGGCGATCGAGGCGACCATGAAGTCGCGGCCGGCGATCACCGGGCGGGCGCCGAAATTGTCCTTGATCGCGGACCAGCGCAGGCCTTCGCCGACCTTGGCGTTGGTGAGGTCGATCTCGAAATGGTCGGGCACGCGGTCGATCTCGACCATCACCTCGATGTCGCGGCGCACGGCGTTCAGCACGCCGCCGGCCTTGATGCCCGGGCAGATGTCCTCATGCAGGAACACCACGGGCACGCGCACGCGGATGCGCGCGCCGGGGGCGACGCGCTGGAAATCGATGTGCACGGGGCGATCCGTCACCGGGTCGAACTGCACCTCGCGCATGATGGTCTGCTCGGTCGGGCCGTCCTTCACCGCGACCTCATAGAGGTGCGACTGCCAGCCACCCTTGGTGAGCTCCTTCATGATGTCGCGCGGGTCGAGCGCCACCAGGGTCGCCGGCTGCTTCGCGCCGTAGACCACACCGGGGACCAGCCCCTCACGCCGGGTCGCACGCGCTGCCCCCTTACCTGCATTTGCGCGCGCCACGACGTCGATCCGTACTGTCTGGACCATTGCCAGGCTCCTTCACTGTGAGATGCGTTGAGACAACGCAAAAACGCCGGCCTCCAGGGGTGCCGGCGAGGGCCAGCGCATAGCCGAGCGGGGGCGGCCGCGCAAGCTCAGCGCTCCCGCCCCCCCCGGGAGGTCGTCCTACCTGACGATATCCCGATAGGCGTGCCAGGTGGCGTGGCCGACCAGCGGCAGGACGAGCGCGATGCCCAGGAAGAAGGGCACCAGCGCCATGCCGGTGAACACCACGATCAGCCCGGCCCAGAAGGCCATGGCCCGCCAATTGTCGAAAGTGGCGCGGATCGAGGTGACGATCGCCTCCACCGCCGAGATGTCGCGGTCCAGGATCATCGGGATCGATACGGCCGAGATGGCGAAGGCCGCCGTGGCGAGGACGAAGCCGAAGCCCGTGCCCACGATCAGGAAGGGCAGCAGTTGGTTGGAGCGCAGCAGCGCCGCCGGCAGCGCCTCGATGGCGGGCGAGAAGCCCAGGCCGAAGAACACCATGAAGAGGAGCCCGGCGATGCGCACCCAGAACAGGTTGATCAGCACCAACGCGGCCCCCATAATCGCCAGCTGCGGGGCGTTGCGCTTGTAGGCCTGGAAGGCGATGCCGAGCGAGACCGGCTCACCCCGCTCGCGCCGCCGGCTGGTCTCATAGAGACCCGCGCCGATGATCGGCCCGACCAGGAAGAAGCCCGCGACGGCCGGCAGCACCGCCCAGCCCGAGCCGAATTGCAGCAGCATCACCACCAGCAGCCAGCTCAGCCCCACCACGGCGCCGCCGTAGAAGAAGCCGATATGCGGCGCCGCCATCAAATCCTTCCAGCCCGCCGCCAACCAGACCCAGGGCCGGTCGTTGGAGACGCGATGGATGACGATGGCCGGCCGCGCGCCAGGAGGGTCGCTCAAAGGCACACCAGGCGAGGCATCGGCAGGCTCCACGGTGTCGCTCGTCATGGCAGGCGTCTCCCCGATCCGTTCTGCGCATCACACTAGCCTGCCTGCAACGCAGCAAGACTTGATCCGGATCAAGGACGCGATGCCGGCTTCCCGGTCTTGTAGCCCTGTACCGGGGGGTCCCGGGGGCGGGTTTTGGGAGAGGTGCCAGATGGCGGCGACCGCAGTTGCAACAGGCTCCGCGATGGGGGGTGCCGCAGAGGCCTCCCTCCATCGGGTTGAGCCTTATGTCGAGGGGCCGATCCGCGCTTTCGCGATCGCGACCATGTTCTGGGGTGTGGCGGGTTTCCTCGTCGGCGTCGTCATCGCTTCGCAGTTGGCCTGGCCGCTGCTGAACCTCGACCTGGAATGGACGACCTTCGGGCGGCTGCGCCCGGTGCATACCTCGGCAGTGATCTTCGCCTTCGGCGGCAATGCGCTGTTCTGCACCAGCCTCTACGTCGTGCAGCGCACCTGCCGCGCGCGGCTGTTCGGCGGCGAGCCGATGGGCTGGTTCCTGTTCTGGGGCTACCAGTTCGTCATCGTCACCGCGGCACTCGGCTACGTCTTCGGCGTGACGCAGGGCAAGGAATACGCCGAGCCCGAATGGTATGTGGATCTGTGGCTCACCATCGTGTGGGTGCACTACCTGGTCGCCTTCGCCGGCACGGTCATGAAGCGCGAGGAACCCCACATCTACGTGGCGAACTGGTTCTTCCTGGCCTTCATCATCACCGTCGCGATGCTGCACATCGTCAATAACCTGGCGCTGCCGGTGACGATGGGCCACTCCAAATCCTACGGCCTGGCGTCGGGCGTGCAGGATGCGATGATCCAGTGGTGGTACGGCCACAACGCGGTGGGCTTCTTCCTGACCGCGGGCTTCCTGGGGATGATGTACTACTTCATCCCCAAGCAGGCCGAGCGCCCGGTCTATTCCTACCGGCTGTCGATCGTGCACTTCTGGTCGCTGATCTTCCTCTACATCTGGGCCGGCCCGCACCACCTGCACTACACCGCGCTGCCCGACTGGGCGCAGACGCTGGGCATGGTGTTCTCGATCATGCTGTGGATGCCCTCCTGGGGCGGCATGATCAACGGCGTGATGACGCTCTCCGGCGCGTGGGACAAGCTGCGCACAAACCCGGGGCTGCGCTTCTCGGTCACCGCGGTGGGCTTCTACGGCATGTCCACCTTCGAGGGGCCGGTGATGTCCATCAAGGCGGTCAACGCGCTCAGCCACTACACCGACTGGACCATCGGCCATGTGCATTCCGGCGCGATGGGCTGGGTCGGCTTCATCACCTTCGGCGCGCTCTACTGGCTCTACCCCAAACTGTGGGGCAAGCGCGGCATGTATTCCGAGAAGCTGATCTCCTGGCACTTCTGGGTCGCCACGCTCGGCATCGTTCTCTACATCACCGCGATGTGGGTGTCGGGCATCCTGCAGGGCCTGATGTGGCGCGCCTATGACGAGAACGGCTTCCTGCAATACGCCTTCATCGAGACCGTGGCGGCGATGCACCCCTACTACGTCATCCGCGTGCTCGGCGGGCTGATGTACCTCTCGGGCGCGCTGATCATGGTCTACAACCTCTGGATGACCGTGACGCGCGGCGAGCGGGAGGAACCGGCCGCCGTGCCCGCCTCCGGCTATGCCGGCCCCGTCCCGGCTCCGGCCGAATAAGGAGCCCCGGTCATGAACTGGTTCAGCAAGCATGCGCTGATCGAGAAGAACGTGGTGCTGATGGCGGTGCTCACCCTCATCACCGTCTCGATCGGCGGCCTGGCACAGATCGTGCCCCTCTTCACCGTGGAGAGCACGATCGAGCGCGTGCAGGGCATCCGCCCCTACACGCCGCTCGAGCTCGCGGGGCGCGACATCTACATCCGCGAGGGCTGCTACACCTGCCACAGCCAGATGATCCGCCCCTTCCGCGACGAGGCCGAGCGCTACGGCCATTTCAGCCTGGCGGCGGAGAGCATGTATGACCATCCCTTCCAGTGGGGCAGCAAGCGCACGGGGCCCGACCTCGCGCGTGTCGGCGGGCGCTATTCGGACCAGTGGCAGGCGGCGCATCTGCGCAGCCCGCGCTCGGTGGTGCCGGACAGCATCATGCCGCCCTACGCCTTCCTCGATCGTCCGCTCGATACCGCGGACGTCGCGCACCGGCTGCGCGCGCAACGCGCGGTGGGCGTGCCCTACACGCCGGAGATGATCGCCAATGCCCGCGCCGATCTCGAAGCGCAGGCCAATCCGGATGCGGACGCGGCCGGCTTCCAGTCGCGCTACGCCCGCGCCGCGCAGCGCGCCTTCGACGGCAACCCGCGCGTGCTGACCGAGATGGATGCGCTGGTCGCCTATCTGCAGATGCTCGGCACGCTCGTGCAGTTCCGCGACGTGACCCCCGACCAGCTGCGGCAGCAGTAAGGAGGCACGGATATGAGCCTGCTCGATTTGCAGCCGATCTTCTCCACCCTGTGGGTGGTCTGGTTCTTCGTCCTGTTCATCGGCCTGCTGGTCTACGTCATGGCACCGCGCCGACGCGGTGCCTATGAGCGCGCGGGCGAGATCCCGATGCGCGACGACGACCTGCGCCACCCCGCCCGCGACCCGTCCTGAGGAGAGGCACGCGATGCCCACCAAGATCGAGAAGGACGCCCTGACGGGCACCGACACCACCGGCCATGAATGGGACGGGTTGAAGGAGCTGAACACGCCGCTGCCGAAATGGTGGCTGTATGTGCTCTATGCCTGCATCGCCTTCAGCGCCGTCTATGTGCTGTTCTATCCGGCGGTACCGATCCGCGGTGCGACCGGCATCACCGGCTTCATCGCCCGCGAAGCGATCGTGCAGGATTTGCGCGACCAGCAAGCGCAGCGCGAGCCGATGCTGGCGCGCATCCGCGCCGCCAGCCCGGCCGAGATCGTCGCCAATCCCGAGCTGCGCAGCTTCGCCATGGCTGGCGGGCGCATCGCCTTCGCCAACAACTGCGCCGCCTGCCACGGCGCGGGCGGCCAGGGCGCGGTGGGCGGCTTCCCCTCGCTCGCCGATGACGAGTGGATCTGGGGCGGGACGCATGACGCGATCCGCCACACCATCCTGCATGGCGTGCGCGCTGGCGAAAGCGATGAGGAGCGTGTCAGCATGATGCCGCGCTTCGTGGCCGATGGCGTGCTCACCGCGGCACAGGTCGGCGACGTGGCCGAATACGTGCTCGGCCTCGCCAACCGCTCCACCGATGCGGCGGCGCGTGGGCGGGGTGAGGCGCTCTACGCCGAGAACTGCGTCGCCTGCCATGGCGAGCGTGGCGAGGGCAACCGCGATGTCGGCGCGCCGCGCCTGTCCGATCAGGTCTGGCTGTTCGGCACGGACAAGGCGGCGATCGCGCGCTACATCGCCAACCCGCAGATGAACGTGATGCCGGCCTGGGGCCCGCGCCTGGATGCGGCGGTGGTCAACATGCTGACCGTCTACGTGCACGCGCTGGGCGGCGGCGAGAACTGAGCCAATGAGCACCGTCCAGAAACCCACCGATCTGCGACCGGCCGGCGTTCCCCCCGCGCCGCCCTCGCTCTATGCGGATCGTGTGAAGGTCTACCCGCGGGCCGTCTCCGGCACCGTGCGGCGGGCCAAATGGGCGGTGCTCATCCTCTGCCTCGCGCTCTACTACATCGTGCCCTGGATCCGCTGGGACCGGGGCGCGGATGCGCCGAACCAGGCGGTGCTGGTGGACATCACCAATGGCCGCCTGTTCTTCTTCTTCTTCGAGATCTGGCCGCAGGAAGTCTATTTCCTGACAGGGCTTCTCGTGCTGGGCGCCATCGGCCTCTTCGCCGCCACCTCGCTGTTCGGTCGCGTCTGGTGCGGCTTCGCCTGCCCGCAGACGGTCTGGACCGACCTGTTCATGTGGGTCGAGCGCCGCATCCAGGGCGACCGCAACGAACGCATGCGCCTCGACCGCGCGCCATGGTCGGCCGAGAAGCTGCGCAAGAAGGGCCTGACCCACGCCGCCTGGATCGCCATCGCCATGGCGACGGGCGGTGCTTGGATCATGTATTTCCAGGACGCGCCCACCGTCACGCTGCAAATGCTGACCGGCGGCGCCAGCCTCGAGACCTATTTCTTCTTCGCGCTTTTCGCCGGCACCACCTATCTGCTGGCCGGCTGGGCGCGCGAGCAGGTCTGCACCTACATGTGCCCCTGGCCGCGCTTCCAGGCGGCGATGCTGGACGAGAATTCGCTGGTCGTCTCCTATCGCGACTGGCGTGGCGAGCCGCGCGGCAAGCTGAAATCCGAAGGCAGCGGCGACTGCATCGATTGCGGTGCGTGCGTGCATGTCTGCCCCACCGGCATCGACATCCGCGACGGCCAGCAGCTGGAGTGCATCGGCTGCGGCTTGTGCATCGATGCCTGCGATGACGTGATGAAGAAGATCGGCCGCCCGACGGGCCTGATCGCCTTCGAGACGCTGGCCAATATCGCCACCTCCACCGCCGCCACGCGTGCCATGCCCCCCGGCCCGGCCCGCGATGCCTGCGGCATGCAGGTGCGGCATGTGCCGAAATTCATCCGCCCGCGCACCATTCTCTACAGCGCGATGCTGGGCGCGGTGATGGCCGTGATGGTCGGCGCCTGGCTGCTGCGCGAGACCACGACGCTGGCCGTCATCCGCGACCGCGCGCCGCTCTATGTCACGCTCTCCGATGGCGGCGTGCGCAACGGCTTCACGCTCAAGATCGCCAACAAGCTGCGCAACACCGATGAGCTGGTGCTGCGCCTGCAATCCGAGGCGCCCTTACAGATGGTGGTCCAGGAGGCCGAGCCTGCGGGCCCGAATGCCTTCCGCGTCACCACGCGCGCCGATGGCATCACGCAGTGGCGCGCGCTGGTCACGCTGCCGGCCGGCCATCGCAGCCGCGAATCCACCCATGTCACCTTCAGCCTGACCGATGCGCGCGGCCATGTGCTGGTGCGTGAACGCAGCGTCTTCCTGGGCCCCGAGCGCGAGGAGCATCACGATGCCCGCCGTTGATCCGAACCGCAGCAAGTGGATCCCCTGGGTCTTCGTCGGCGGCATGGGCCTTGTCGTGGTGGTGAATGCCGGGCTGGTCTTCGCCGCGCTCTCGACCTTCACCGGCGTCACCGTCGGCCAGTCCTATGATCGCGGGCGCAGCTACAACAACGTGCTCGCCGCCGCCGCGCGGCAGGAGGCGCTGGGCTGGTCCGCGCAGGTCTCCCTGCGGGAGGGCGCGCTGGATGTCGCGGTGCGTGATCGTGAAGGCCTGCCCATCTCCGGCCGGCTCGAGGGCGTGCTGCAACGCCCGCTGGAGCGCACGGCGCTGCCGCTCGATTTCGCCGCCCTCGGCCCGGGCCGCTTCCTCGCCGCCGTCGCGCCGGGCCAACCCGGGCAGTGGGAGGCGCGGCTGACGCTGACCGGGCCGGGCGGGGAGAGCTTCGACATCCGCCAGCGGGTGATGGCGCCGTGACCACCCTCGCCGCGCCGGAGGGCTTCGCACCCGGCCAGGCCGGGCTATCGCGGCGCGCCTGCGCGCATTGCGGCGCGAAGCTGGCCCCCGGCCAGGGCGAGTTCTGCTGCCATGGCTGCGGCGCGGCCTATGCGCTGGTGCGCGGCCTCGGCCTCAACGCCTTCTACCACCGGCAGGAGACCGCCTCCGGCACGCTGCGCCCGCCCGAGGCGCCGCCGGCCGTGGATTTCGCCGGCCTCGCCCAGAAGGGGCGCGACGGCACGATGAGCCTGGAATTGATCGTCGGCGGGCTGACCTGCGGCGCCTGCGTCTGGCTGGTCGAGCAGGCGCTGGCGGCGGAGCCCGACGTGCTGCGTGCCCGCGCGGGGCTGACCACGCGCCGGCTCACCATCACCTGGCGCGGCGAGGCGGCGCGTGCGCGCGACCTTGCCGGGCTGATCGCCAAGCTCGGCTTCCGCGTGGCCCCCTGGTCGCCCGCCTGCCTGCGCGCCACCGAGGATGCCGAAGGCCGCGCGCTGATGCGTGCGCTGGGCATCGCTGCCTTCGGGGCGATGAATGTGATGCTCGTCTCCGTCCCGGTCTGGGCCGGGCTCGACATGGGCGAGCACACGCGCGCGCTGATGCATTGGCTGGCGGCCCTCATCGGCCTGCCCACCGTGCTCGTCGCCGGCATGCCCTTCTACCGCTCGGCCTATGAGGCGCTGCGCGCGGGCCGCGTGAACATGGACATGGCGGTCTCGCTCGGCGTCATCGCGACCACGCTGATGTCCGTCAGCGAGGTGCTGCGCAACGGCCCCTATACCTGGTTCGATGGCGCAACCACCCTGCTGGCGCTGCTGCTCGCCGGGCGCGTGTTGGATCGCCGGATGCGCGCCCGCGCGCGTCAGGCGGTGGCCGAGCTGCTGGCGCTGCAGGACGGCACGGTGGAATTGCTGCTGGCAGATGGCTCCACCCGCGCTGTGCCGGCCGAGAACATCCGCGCCGGCGACCGCGTGCTGGTCGCGGCCGGGGAGCGGCTGCGGCTGGATGGCAGCGCGAAGCAGGCCGTGCTGCTCGATACCTCCGCCACCACCGGTGAGAGCCTGCCGCGCGAACTCGCCCCGGGCGAGGCGCTGCCGGCCGGCGCGGTGAACATGGGCGCGCCCTTCGCGCTGACCGTGGGCGCGGCGCTGCGCGACGGCTCACTTGCGGCCCTGGGCCGGCTGCTGGAACGCGCCGAGCAGGGGCGCGGGCGCTATGTCGCGATCGCGGATCGGGCCGCGCGGCTCTATGTGCCCGTGGTGCATGTGGTGGCGCTGGCCACCTTTCTCGGTTGGTGGCTGCTGGTGGGCGAGAGCTGGCAGGCCGCGCTGGTGCCGGCCGTCGCCGCGCTGATCGTCACCTGTCCGTGTGGGCTGGCCATCGCGGTGCCGGCGGTGCAGGTCGCCGCCGTGGGCGCGCTGTTCCGCCGCGGCGTGCTGGTCGCCTCACCCACCGCGCTGGAGCGCCTGGCGAGTGCCGACCACGCCGTGCTCGACAAGACCGGCACGCTGAGCGAGGGCCGGCCCGATTTCTTCGACGAAGGGCAGGATCCCGCGGTGTTGCGCCAGGCGGCAGGGCTGGCGCGCGCGAGCCGCCACCCGCTGGCCCAGGCGCTGCTGCGCGCCTGCCCCGATGCGCCCACCCCCGAGGGCGTGCAGGAGATTCCCGGCCAGGGCCTCGCCTGGGGCGGGCTGCGGCTCGGCAGTGCGGCCTTTCTCGGCCTGCCGCCGGAGATCGATTCCGGCATGGCGCTGCATTTCGGCCCCCCGGGTGGGCCGGTGACGAGCTTCCACTTCAGCGATCGCATGCGCGGCGATGCCGGTGAGGTCGTGCGCGAATTGCAGGCGCTGGGGCTGGAGACCGAATTGCTCTCCGGCGATGGCGCCGGTGTGGTGGAGGCCGCCGCCGCGGCCACCGGCATCGGCCCCTGGCAGGCCCGCGCGACGCCCACCGACAAGGCGCATCGCATCGAGACGCTGCGCGCCGAGGGCCGGCGCACGCTGATGGTGGGCGATGGCATCAACGACGCCGCCGCCCTGGCCCTGGCCCATGTCTCCGCCGCGCCGGCGACGGGGACGGATGTGGCGCAGGCGGCGGCCGACATCGTGCTGCGCGGCGAGGGGCTGGCCGCGCTGCCGGCCGCGATCCGCGTGGCGCGCCGCGCCCAGGCCTTGGCGCGGCAGAACATCTGGTTCAGCCTCGCCTACAATGTGGTGGCGGTGCCGATGGCGGTGCTGGGCTTCGTCACGCCGCTGATCGCGGCGGTGGTGATGGCCAGCAGTTCCATCATCGTCATCCTCAACGCGCTGCGCGCCGGGGGCGACGACATGTTCCGCAGCGAGCGGGAGAGCCAGCCATGAACGTGCTGCTGCTGCTGGTGCCCGCCGCCTTGGCGCTCGGCCTGCTCGGCCTCGCCGCCTTCCTGTGGACGCTGCGCCACAAGCAATATGAGGATCTGGACGGTGCGGCCGCCCGGATCCTGTTTGACGATCTTCCGCGCGCTGCGCGCGACGACCTCCCGCCCCGCAAGGACCCCAAGGCATGATCTACTTCCTGGTGCTCGCCGCCCTCGTGGCCCTGACCGGCCTGTTCGCCATCGCGACAGCGGTGCAGACCCCGCTCTACGCCTTCGGCATCGCGCTGGTCCTGTTTGGCGTCGGCTTCGGCTTCTTCCTGGTGAAGTCGCATTTCGACCAGGCCGACGCCACCAAGCACTGACCCCTTGGCAGCGCCCCCCATCCTCCCCAAGCTCAGGGGCTGGATGAGGGGAGCGAGCCGATGGGCAGCCTGCAAAGGCCCGGCGCCACGTTGGAAGACCGGTGGGAGGCCGCGGGCGAGCCCGTGGTGCTTACCGGCATCCAGGCGCTGGTGCGGCTGCCGCTGCTGCGCCGGCAGCTTGATGCGGCGCTGGGGTGGAAGACCGGCGGCTTCATCAGCGGCTATCGCGGCTCGCCGCTCGGTGGCTACGACAAGGAGCTGGAGAAGCAGGAAGCGCGCCTCACCGCGCAGAACATCGTCTTCCGCCCCGGGCTGAACGAGGACATCGCCGCGACCTCCATCTGGGGTACGCAGCAGCTGCACCTCTCCCCCGGTGCGACGGCCGAGGGCGTCTTCGGCATCTGGTACGGCAAGGGCCCGGGCGTCGATCGCAGCGGCGACGTGCTGCGACATGCGAATGCCGCCGGCACGGCGCCGAAGGGCGGCGTGATCGCGCTGGCGGGCGATGATCCGGCCGCGAAATCCTCCACGGTCACCTCGGGCTGCGAATACAGCTTCGCGGATGTCGAGATGCCGATGCTCGACCCCGCCGAGGTGGCGGAGGTGCTGGAATTCGGCGTGAAGGCCATCGCGCTGTCGCGCTTCGCCGGTGTCTGGGTCGGCATCAAATGCGTCGCCGAGACGATGGATGCGGCCGCCACGCTGCAGGTGGACGCCGCGCGCTACGCCACCATCATCCCCGATGATGTCGCGATCCCGCCCGATGGCTTCGGGTTGCGCGTGCCGGATACGGCCCAGGCGCAGGAACGCCGGCTGCGCCTGTTCAAGCTGCCCGCCGCGCAGGCCTTTGCCCGCGCCAATGGCTTCGACCGGATGATCGTGGACAGCGCGCAGGCGCG
>Ga0315900_10001319_pt1 | contig 39632 bp, 67 predicted proteins | sample LakEriMetagenome_FD_203521 | JGI IMG/M metagenome (GOLD analysis project Ga0315900, IMG submission 203521) | Freshwater fungal communities from buoy surface, Lake Erie, Ohio, United States - Buoy 12 MA114 | ecosystem: Environmental > Aquatic > Freshwater > Lake > Lake biofilm | place: USA: Lake...
GATTCGAACCTGTATGCGTAACTTTCTTGGTTCTTCCCCAATGGCACGCTGTCCACCCATTATTTTAGCGTCTAACCAATTTTCGCCACCTGACTAACACCACAAAGATAATATAAATTATTGAATTGGCAAAATATTCCCCACATTATTATCATTATTTTTTATTTCATTATAGGTTAGGTTATTACATTGATAATTAAATGGGGGTTTTATTATTAATATAATAAAGCAGGTTGGAGTATACGCTTACAGCGGACATTAACGTCCCCAACCCTTGACTGAACTTAATCATTATCACATTACAAAGATACAACTTTCCCCCCACATAAACAAACAAAAAAGTTATTAACAATATTTGTATATGTCATAAGTTTTACATCACTTTAATAGATCATATATAATAAGGGGGAGGGGGCATATATGTTTTTTGTTAATGTGGGGGGTATTATGTCCCCCCCTCTTACGGTTATAGGGTGTGGGACCCCCCTCTTCCCCTGTATCCCCCTACCATATACTGACAAAATGACGTGTTTTACCCCCTTTAATCCCCTTCATCAAGTACGGACCCCATATTCCCGAAAAAAATTCTGGAAAAAAAATTAGAAAATTTGACCTCTGTGTAACTTAATTACGTTTTCAGAAAAAACCAAAAGTTGTTCTATCGTTGCGTTGTTTTTCATAGTGTTTGCTAACCAAGAGATAATCTGAACATTCCCTTTTACATAACCCTTACTACTGTCTATTCTATCTATAGAATAATAATCGGGTCTATTCCTATCATTTATATCAGTAGTTAATTTTAACCCCAAGTATGGACAATATTCGGGTATGAATATATCTGAAACTTCTATGTCGAAATCTCTCTTATATTTTTTAGAACTTTCTTTTGCTCTATACCATATAACGTATTCAGGGGGTTTTATTTTAGTGAAAGTTTGTTTATCATAACCCCCATCATTTTTAATTCCCTTCTTAACCTCATCCCAATATGAAAAGTCATTATTGCCTATTTGGTTATATATCTCCTGTTGTTGTTCATTCATAGGTTCTCCTGATTCAGGTAGTATTCCCCTATCTCTTAATAACCTTCTTACTTTCTCCCTACGTTTTTGTTCGGTTCTTTTCTCAGGGTTATTTTTTCTCCATATGTAAGGTCTGTACGCCATATATCCCTCCTTTACTATAAATATCTTTCAAAGTGAAAAAAGGGGGATATGTTAAAAAAAAATTTTTAGAAAATTTGGGTATTTATAATCAAAAATATATTATGAAAAAAGTTGTAAGATTAACAGAATCTGATTTAATTAGATTGGTTAAAAGGATTATTAATGAGTCTGAAATCAAAGACCAATATTATATTGTGGCATACCCCGACCATATTCGTGGTCGCGGGATGTTTATATACACAGGGGACGACGGATATAGCATGATACCAACTTCAATTGAGTTTAGAAGAAAAATGCATTTAGAAATGGATAATCCCCCAAAATCATATGACTCAAGGGAAGAGGCTATGAAGGATTTAAAGAAAGTAAAAAGAGGAACAAAAAACAGACCTGACATTTCTTGGGAAGTTGTTAGGTTTTAAATAATACCCCCATTATACTAAAAAAATTTTTTGGAAAATTTGGGTATTTATATATAAAATTTACATTATGAGTGATATCGTAATAAGCGAGGAACAGTTTTTTAAAATTCTGAATAAATTGTTTAATCTTCTTTATAAGAAAGTAAGATATAAATATGTCAGACCAAAAAAAGACCATACAACATTATTTGTTTATAATGGGGATAATTTGCGTCAATGGATAAATCCTACCTACATATTGCAATATTACCCACATGATGAATCTTTATGGATTTCTAATTTTGTTTATAGTAATCTTAAAAAGTGGTTTCCCCAAGTTACTGATAATTTATTATTTTTTGATTTCTTCAAAAAATGGTTCTCAGATAAATTCAATATAATACCAAAAAAGGTTTATATTATAAATCAGGGACCTTTAAGTGATAGATATCAAAATCAATAATTAAATTAGTTCTGCCCATCCCATAAAGAGGGGTTTTTTGTTTTATTAAGTATTTATGTTATATGAATCTAACTGAACTATCTACCGTACTGACCAAACTTTATAATACTTTGGGTAATAGATATCTTACAAAAAATTTCATTACCGAACCATATGAGTTTGACGTTAAGGTAAGATATGATAGAGATGATCAAATTGCTGATTATATTATTGATGTTTATTCCAATCCACCAATACCCGATACTTTCAGATATAAACCCGAAATAAGGAAAGAAAAAACAAGTGATGGTATTCATATTTCTGTTCTTAAAACAGAATTCAAAAAAATGTATGGATATGTTGAAACTCATCAAACAAGAAAAACATCTATTAGGGTTCAGTTTATCAATATAAGAAAAAATTGAGCCCAATTATATGTAGAAAATATATGCGCGTTTTGATTTAGTTTTTTTTATTATTATATTTTTTAATAAACCCGAATTGATATGAACAAGCAAATTGAAAAATTTGTCAGATTTAACATTAACGAATCAATTGAATATCCATTGTCAAATATGGATGATATATCGGATGTTATTTTAAAAAATGGTATAAAGAAATTTAATGATTTATATGATACTAATTCAAAAGTTAGATTTAGTGTTGAAACTTTGGATAGTATTGAAGAAATACGTTTATTGTTGAATGATTTGAGAAATAGAGATTTTACAAGTAAAATTTATAAATCTTTCAATGTGGGTGGGTAAAAAATTATTACACATAACGATTGCAAATATATAACGTTTTTTAGTAGAAAGTTTCAAATTAATTTTTTTGTTTGATAAAAATGTTGTATATTTGTTGTTAGAAATAGTTAGAGTTCAGGTTGGACAAGTTCTGTAAAACGCTGAAAGTTTCCAACTCTAATTGTTTCTAACGGTTGGGTATAAAGCATCGTTTTAATGTGGTTTATACCTTGTTATAAGTTGTATTATTTTTGTTTTACCGATTAAAATTATAAATTATGGAAGGAGAAAAAATTGTTTGTCCTAAATGTGGAAATGAAGAAAATTTCCACTTCAATTATGATTATAGTAAGAAAGAATTACCTATTATAGATGTTCTATGTAATGAGTGTGGAAAATTTTTTAAATTAGAAAAGTTAAAACAAAAATAATATTACTTATAACGTTTTGCGGATTGCCGAAGGTGGGGCATTATACCACTAATTTTTAATTGAAACACAAAACTTGATAATATGAAAAATGTTGATTTGAAAAACGAAACCCCCACTTTTGGCAATGTGCTGTTAGCGGTAGTTTTAAAGTACATAGGTTTATTTATGTTCGGTAGTATTATATCTGCTGGATTTTTAACCATTGTAAAAAACTACGATAAAGCACTTAGGAATGATGATTGGTTTATTATGGCATTGTCAATTAGTTGGACAACTATTTGTTTTTGCAATGGTTATTTGGAATATAGACGTTCTAAAAATTACCGCTAACGGTTGGGTATATGTGAAGTACCTAACGACAAACTTAAATAATTAGTAGAAACTTTATGAGGTATTTCACATATACCTTGTTATAAAACGTTATTTGTATGGAAATCAAATTTTATTGGAACGGAAGTTTTGCTGGAACTAATCACAGTATGACTATAAATGGAAAAGAAGTTAGATTAGGTGGTATTGTTTCAAATGAAAATGAAGCAAAACTAAAAGCAGTTGATATATTGAAGCAAGATTATGGGATTGACTATAATATTGATGATATAAAATTTGAATGGGGTGGTCGTTTATAATGTTTTATAACTATTACAGATATATGTAGTTTTTTCTTAAATTGAAACAATAAACTTAAAGATAATGAATAAAGATAATAAGAACTCGGAACTTGATAGTACAGATAAAAAATTACATATATCTGAAGTTATGTGTAGTGTTTTGAGTTTGGACAACATAGAAATGTTTAGAAAAGAATATAATGATAGAATGAAAGTTATCTTTGGTGTTGATAATTGGATTCAACATTATGAAAATGAACATAAATGTAAATTAGAAAACTTCATTGGTAAAACTTGTGAAGAAACCAAAGATATACTTTCATATATAAACAGAGATTGGGAAGAGTAAAAACATTACACATAACGTCCGATGATAAACAATCGTTTTAATGTTGTTTATCATTTGTTAGGTTTTGTCATTAATTTGTTTTACCTTTGTAAAAAATATAAAAATATGGAAATAGATTGGGATTTACCAGAAATATTAAAACCAGAATTTAGAGGTTTGGAGAGACGATTAAATAAGTCGTGTAAATGGGTAGAAGAACATAGTAATGAAATTCATCCCTCAATATCGTTTATCCAAGCGATTGAACTATATGATATGGGTATAGATGTAACACAATTAAAACCAAAACAAATTAATGATTGAACCTAACTATTATATAAACACACCTTTCTTCAATATCAATAAAATCAATCAATTACAATCGCTTAATCTTAAATTTTATTAAATTTTTTTATGAAAACATATATTTAAACCTATGACCTTTAAGGACGCCGAAAAGTTTTTATTATCATTAAATGTTGGGGAAGGTTATAATGATATTGTTGTAACCAAACGAACTAATAAAAGAATATACTTCAATAATGGAAGAATTGTTCATATTAAGGACTCCGGTGAGTTTAAATATTTGGATGCGAAGGGAAATACCATTAATCAGATTTTAAGGGATATTGAGGGTTATATAATATATCTTATTCATCGGTAGATTTATTGATTTGGTGGTATTTATGTTATATGAAAAAGATAATTAAATTAACTGAGCACGATTTAACAAATATCGTTAAAAGGGTGATCACCGAATCCAAGAATGATAGGATTGTATTTGGTTCCCAAATTTCAAACGCTTCAAACTTAGAATTTATTGAAAAAGGTTATACCCCGTATTATTTGGATTTAAGTAAAGATGGGGATTATAAAATAGTTAAGGTTAAGGATTTGAAGGGTGATCTACCCAAAACAACTTTTTATTTTTTAAATGAACGTGAATTGGAATTGATTCAAAGATTAACAGATAATATAAACAATTTAATTTCTGAGTATATAAAAATAATCGGTCTTTATAAAAAACAACTAATTGGAGTCCTTGAACAAAAGATTATTAAATGATTTTGAATATGAAAAAGATAATTAAATTAACCGAATCAGATTTAACAAATGTTATTAAACGTATCCTTAATGAGGAACCTAAAATGAGGATTATTAATAAAAGTGATATTGATGATACTGGAACTTGGGATGCTGAGATTCTTGTAAATAAGGGTCAAGGTAAATTTATGCATTTAATGAAAGATGGTCAATATGTTAAGATTAATAAAATACCAAATAAAAAATTTTTGTCAGGTATACATAATCGTCATATGGCGGATTATATTGAATATATGACACCTGAAACTGCTGAAGAAATAAATTCTCTATTAAGACAAGCTAGAGAATTGGAATTTAGAGCTAAGGAATTAAGGCGACAGGCAAAACAAATTGGAAGATAGTTCTCCCATTGTTATAAAAAAATTTTTTTGGAAAAAAAGGGTATATGAAAATATTAATCACCGAAGCTCAATCTGAAAATATAATGTCCAAATTATTGGAAAAATTAAAAATCAAAACTGATCTTTTGTATTGGGGAGATGATGGAAGAAATTCATTAAGTGGCACCGTTTATCTTTATAAGGATGGTAAAATATTGGGAAATAGACATGGATATGAATTTTTCTTTAAATATGATAAAAGGTCAAAATCTTTAATATATAATGGACACTTTCCAAAAATTGAAAATGTTAATGTATTTCGGTCATTACCTTCAGAATTTGTTGTTAATTATTTTTCGGATAAAATGAAAGATTATTTGGAGAATTTTATTAAAAAAGGGCATTCTGGTATTAAGTGGGGATAAAAAAGTAGAATTTATAAAAACTTTTTTAACGAAATATCCCCCTACCCCCTTTTTTTTATGATCTGTTATTATTTACTTAACAAATTTAACATTTGAAAAGCTATAAATGTGTTTTTTGTCACCTTTGGGATTGACTTCTTGAATGACCATAACATACGTTAAGTCAAAACTCTTTCTGATCGTTAAACGGGTTTCATCCCCAAACATAATATCAATGGATTTTTCTTTATCCAAAACTTTTGAAATGGTGAATTCTCCATTTCTACCATAGAACATCATTGATTCTGTATTTATGCAAATAAAACCAGGATCCGAAAACATTTCAATAATATCAAAATCCTTAGTTCTAACCATATCCTCAATTGTCATATTTTTTTTACAAGTGTAATGAGTTATGGTATCATATTGAACGATAAAAATTTGAGAATATGATAATTTAACTATAACAAAAAATAATATGGACAGAATGGTTTTCATGGTTTTGTTTTAATTATGTAAAGTTACAACTTTTTTTAATATACAAAACTTTTTTAAAGAAATTCCCCTACCCCCCTTTTTTTGTTTTTGGTATATTTATGCTATATGAAATTATTAATTGAAAGTGAAAGGTTAAATAATATAATCTTTAAATTTCTTGACGAATATATCTTTAAAGATAGTCAGATTGTAGTTAATGAAAAAGAAGATTGGGTTAGTGTGGATACTCCGAGATATGAGGGAATACTAGGTTATAGTATCTCAGACCCTGATACTTTATTTTATTGGGGTGCAGCTTTGATTGGAAACTACCCAGAAAAGTTTGGTATGGATTATGATGAATATAGGGATTTGACCTATGAGTATGTAAAAAAAAGATTTGGATTTAAACATATTTATTATAGATGAAAATTATAATAACGGAGGAACAATTAAATGATCTAACAATAGAAAGATATGCTAAAATTTTTGATAAAATAATTTCAATCAAATATCCCAATTTATATCAAAAATTTATTGAAAATAGAATCAGTAAAAAGGTAGAATATGAGTTTTGGGATTCTGAAGATGAAAATGAGTTGATTTTTTACACTGACGGTGATGAGGATTTTAAAGTTTCTACTTCTGTGTTGGATATGGTTTATAATTTGACCAGCTTAGATATTTTTGATTTCTCTAAAATAAGATTAAAAAAAAATGAAAGTAGAAAAATATTTGATGAAATAATGAAAAAATATGCAAGAAAATATCTTGGAATATCTGTTAATGATGTTTGGCTTCACGGTTTTTAATTGACAATTAAAAAAACTTTTATTAGTTTTTTCTAAAATTTTAAACTATGGAAAAACTAATTATTGACAGAACCCACTCTGAAATTGGGTTCAAAATCAAACATCTTATGATCTCAACTGTAAGAGGTAATTTCTCTGAATTTGAAGGATCAGCAGAAAAGGAAAACGATAAATATAGCGTTGAATTTTCTTTAAAGACATCATCTGTTAATACAAATAATACAGATAGAGATAAACATCTTGTAGGTCCTGACTTTTTTGATAGTGAAAAATATCCGACCATTGATTTTATGTCAAGGTATTTTGATTTTAATTCACCAACAATCAATGGGTATATTTCAATCAAAGGAATTACAAAACCAATTTCTTTGAATGTGGTATATAATGGGGCAAATGTGGATCCTTGGGGAAATACAAAACACGGATTTGAAATCTCTGGTAAAATAAGCAGAAAAGATTTTGACCTTAATTGGAATTCTCCTCTATCAACTGGGGGATTACTTTTGGATGATGAAGTTAATTTGAATTTGGATATCCAAATGACCGAACTTGTTGAACAACTTGAAAGTGCTTAACATATGAAAACATTTTTGTTTCTTTTTTTTCTTATGATTACATCAATAACAAAATCTCAAAATGTTATTGAATATTGTAAAGACAATATGACCGAAAAAGAATATGTGTTCTTTAAAGAGGATCTACTTTGTAGTAAAGATAAAGTAAAAGGGTTCATAATTAGTGTGATGCTAACTTACGTAGATGGTAAAGCTAAATATAACGGAATATATGTTCTCTCCGTTGGAGTCGGATCCTCTTGTGTTGAAAATTCAACTTTAGATTTTTTATTTGACGATCAATCAAAAGTTAGTCTTTTATCTTGGAATGATTTCAATTGTGATGGGGAATCAAATTTTGACTTGGAGGCTGATAAATTTGATTTATTAAGTAAAAAGAAAATCAAAGCAATTAGATTTACAAACGGAAGAACCTATGACCAATATACCTACAATTTAAAAATGAACGGTGATTATTTTATTTTTCTTAGAGAATTGATATCTAAAAATAAGTTAATCAAAGTTACCTGCGAGGATTAATTCTATTAATTGGTAAGCCTATAGCTTGACTTTCATACTTTAATAGTCAAGATATAGGCTTACTTTTTTAAAAACAAAAATTTTTGTAATAGTTAAATAAATATTTTCCAAAAAGATCCACCATATAATGGTAAATAATATCTTTGGACTTAGGAGTCAATTCAACGTCATCTGGTAAAAATTCAATTGCATTATCCTTTAAAACATCACAATATTCAGAAATAAAGTCACCAACGTTATTAAATTCGCAAGGTTCGGCATCCTCCAAAAACCAATCAAGCTCTTGTTTTAATACATCGTAATTTAATCTTCTTCTTAGTTTTAATAAATTTTGGTCTGTCATAACTTAAATAAATAGTTGTTTATTATATATTTATGGTAGATATTGATTATGAAAATATTAATAAATGAATCACAAAAAGAAAAATTATCAAATTTTATCTATAATTACATAGATCAAAATATTGATATTGATCAATTACATATAGACAATCAAGAGGATCCTGAATATTATCCTATTTGTATAAGAGATGAAGAATTGGATAATATTTTTATGGTATATCTTCCTGAGTATTGGTCTGATCAGACATACGTAGGTTTAGAAAGAATTAAAAAATCTCCAATTTTAGATATTAATTCAGATTTAGAGAACAAATTAAATTCATTGTTTGGTGATTTATGGTATGAACCGATGAAGAAATGGTTTGAAACCAATTTTCCAGACGTAGGAAAAATAAAAACATTATATTCTGAAATATGAAAATTTTAATAAATGAAAATAAATTCCAAAGTTTGGTTGATAAGGTAATATCCGATACCTTATTTGATTTTTTTGGTGAATTAAAATTCTCAATTGATGACGAAGGTTATGGTAGATGGAGATCTGAAAAGTGGGATGAGCAAAGAATGTATTATACTGATGACGAACAAGAGTATAAACCTGAATTACCATTTCATAAAAATTTTTATGGAACTCTTTGGATTGATGATGAAGAGTTTTTTGAGACGATAATGAAAAAATTGGAGATGCTAGGTTATCAAGGTTCAGATGCTACGCGGAGATTTCAAGATTATATGAGTAATAGATATGATGTAAAATTAAAAGGTTTAGGTTTAGAATTTTAAAATTATGAAAAAAGATTTTGCTGAAAAGTTAGAAAATGTGGTAGTTAAAATATTGAGCTCAGAACTTAGTAGATTTGAATTACCTAATAATTTTCTAAAAGTTGTTTGTGATATTTATCCAAGTGACTACGGACTGAATTGTAATATAACTTTTGTAATGAAAAAACCATTTTCACAAAAAGAATCTGACGTATTCAATAATGCTATGGCTTATGCTCTTAAAAATAGAATTGATAAAACTTTAGGTGGTATATTTAAAAATAATATAAGTTCCCAACAATCAACAATAGACTCATATCAAAAACAAAAATGGTGGTATGAAGAAAAAAAGGAAAATTTTGAATAGAGTGTTCTTTGATCCAAATTTTCTTATGTTTTAAACAAAAAACTATGACAAATCAAGAAAAAGCGGTAAAGTACGGTGAGTTACTTAATTTACACACAAGAATACAAAATAAAGTTTCTGAAATAAAAGGACAAGATATTGATCTTAATCAACAACAACTATCCGAAATTAGAAAATTAGAAAATCAATTGGTCCAAATTACTGAAGAGATTAAAAGAATTATGATATGAGTTCAAATCGTTTAAGGGTTATTATTGACGTTGAGACAGCTAATAACCGTTCTAACATATCTATAGGATATCCGAATGGGCAGGAACTACTAACTGTTAAAGAAACATCACACATTTTAGCAGGAGCAATATCTCTTTTAATTAAAACATCCTCAAAAGGAGATAAGTTTAAAGATTATGAAATAATAAGAGAAGTTGTTGACCATTTGAATAGTGAGTTTGTTGATTCTGACTCATTCTCCGACCTTTATGTTAATCCAAAAATAGTCTGATAATATATTTATTTGTGTGAGATTAGATCAGAAACTTTTTGAAAGATTGCTAAATAAATTTGTTGTGGATAAATACCCACAAATTAAAAAGCTAGAATCTGTAGTTGAATTTGAATTAATAAGAAACTCATATTATGATGTTCATTTCATACTTGATGAACAAATAGAATGTGATATTCAAATGGAAATTGATAGTACTGTAAAGAGAATTTTCAGAGGAATGAATGTTTCAGCTGATGACAAAGTAAGATCTTTTTTCAAATATAAAAATGGTAGATACGAATTTACTTGTAAAGGTGACTATATACATTGAAAATGAAAATATTGATAAGCGAAGTTCAGTCTGATAGAATGGTTAAAATAATTAAAAAAATTGTTTCACTTATTGATTTTGAAGGTGGAGTTAAAGATTTTGATGTCTATCCTCCAGATTACGATGAAGAATTTCCCACTTATAATATAATGTTATCTTTAGATTACGATTGGATGCGAGAAAATGAATTTCATACACAACAATATCTCAGAAATGTAAGAGCAGGTGTTAAAGACAGAGTCCAAGAACTAACAGGGTTGAAAAATATTTATGTGGGAACTATGATGAAATAAAAAAGGAACCGAAGTTCCTTTTTTAAATTTTAATCACAACATAGTTTCAGTAAGTTCCCAAAGTTTAGTGTTAATTCTATTTGAGGCCTGAATATCTTTGATAGTCCTAAGATTTGATTTTCTTCCTTTATCTGTTGTATATTCAACTCCACCTCTAATAAATTTTTCTTGAACTACATTAAATGTTTGCCAAAGAGTGTCGCCATTATCATCAATTCTGTTTGGAATAAGTAATTCTTCATAGTTTAAAGATACCGGAACTTTACCGGCGAACCACCTGATCTCAGATGCTTTTTTTGCAAAATCAAGTTTTTCGTCTATTGTCAATTGTCTTTCCATCATTTTATTTACGGATCCTTGAATAGATGGAAGTCTTTTTGAAAAGTCTTCCGTTACTCGTTTTACATCTTCTATATTAAAACCTGAGTGTCTGACTTTATATTCTTCAGAAGAAGATGTCGGAACAGTAAGTCCATTGGAGCAAACCAATCTGAAAAGACCTGTTTTGATATTAAGGGTCGATAAACCATCGTGAGAATTTGTGATGATCGCTTCTATTAAGGTATCACCAACTTTAGGTAACTCATTGTGTCTTAAACGAAGTTCATGAAGAGAATAAATACCTTTACCTCTTTGTGTTGCATTTGAAACATTCCAACCCTCCCTCTCAAAATTTTCAATGATTTCAAATGTCGGAACAAATGAATATCTGTTTGATAGTTTGGATAAAGGTGACGTTGCAAAAACTGCTGGTGCTACTGATTTGATATCTGAATGTGTCATCATAATTATTTTTTTGACAAAGATATAACACTTTTTTGAAACCACAAAATTATTTTGATATATTTATTAAGAAAAACAATTAATATGAAAAAGATAGTTAGATTAACCGAATCAGATTTAGAAAATATTGTAAGTCGAGTAATACAGGAACAAAAAGTATCTCCTGAAGAAAAAAAAAGAAAGGTTTTGAAACATTTAAGGAAAATAACAGAACATATAAAAAAATATGACGTGGAAAAGGAACAATTTTCTCATGCCGATCTTAATTACTTCATTGATATGTTAGAAAAAATAGCCGATCATCAAGATATTAATTTATAATATTTTTTTGTATATTTACATTTAATGATCTCTTGGGTAAAAATGTTATTTCGGTTTTACGATATTAGAGAAGTCGTAAAAGTATGTATGAAAAGATAAATCAAAATAATGATTAAAAATTTATGATATCAGAAAGAATGACAAATTTTATATATAGATTTTTAGATACTATTTTTACATACGAACAATTCAATAAAGATGAATTTTCTGATGAATACGTATATGAGATATATTCAGATCAATATAAAATATCTATTGTTAAATTATTAACTAGAATAAATGTAAGCGCCGATTTATTTCATAAAATGCATGGATTATTCGGAGTAAGTTACGGTGATTTAAGTGACTTAATACGAGATTATCTTTCTGATAAGTTAGATTATGATTTTTCAAATTATCCTACAGTCCCTTCATTATGAAAACAAACCTAACTGAAAAATTGAAAAATATCATGTTTAGATATTTTGATCAGAAATTCAAAAACTTGAAATTGAAAAAGCATAAGTCCGTAGATTATTATTGGGTTACGGATGAAAATGAAAATTTCTTTTTTGAATATCATCCTGATGGTGGTATAGGTATTGATCAAGATATGTATTGGAAAATATGCGAAATATTCAATTTACATCATCATGATGTTGATCGGGTTTTAACTATTTGGTTCAAAAAAAATTATCCACTGTTTGACAACACAACATTTTACGACGTAGAATGAGTAAATTGATTATTTCCGAAAACAAAATAGAAAAAATTTTCATAGATTATATCGTTAAAGCCATGAAAATAAATAAGGTTCCTGTTTGTAAGGATAACCTATATATCTTTAGTGGTATTAATAATAATCCGATTTGCATTATAGATACCACATCAAAAACAATTGTAGAATGTAAATTAGAATATCGATTTTATGTGAAATGGTATCAAATTTTGAATTTACAACCATTACAATACCATAATCTATTAAAATCAGCCTTTTCTAAAATTACAGGTTATGAAATTTATGAAATTATACCTCAATTGACCTATCCTTATTAGGTCAATAATTCATAAAAATCTCTGAATTTTTTAATCCTATCTGCAAGACCATTTGTTCCCCCATTTACTCTTCTTGTCACTTCTGTTATCGTTGCTTCATCGGCACCTCTATCACAAATTGACCAAAGATTATTACTATTAAAGAAAAATGCTGCAGATGCTAACGGATATTTTAACGATACTAAATCAGGATTTGCGACACAATCTTCACCTATAAATCTTGAAAAATTTCTATAGTTTTCTTTTCCTGTAAGCTGTATGTATCCTCTCCCACGATATTTCCAACCATCTTTTGTTGATTCATCACCATTTCCCATTCTACCTCCATAAACTCTTGATGCAATTTTTTCGGGTTGTCTAGCATATGTTTCAGATAAGTTTCCTGGAAAATACTTTCCGAATGTTTTTCTTAATCCTTCAGGGGAGTAATTTAGATTTTCATTTGTTAATCTAAAATTACCACTTTCGTGAGCACATTGGGCTAAAAAATGCGCCAATCTTAAATTTGTTGTGATATTAAATTTAGATGCAGTCTCTGGAATTTCTAATAACACTGTTGTTGGTATTATACCACTTAGTTTTTGATAATTTAAAGAATTGCTTGGTTGAATTAAAACATCTTCTTTTAATAAAATACCTAATTTTGATAAAGTTGCAGATCCGGCAACCCCATCTGCGGTCAAACCATTTTTTGTTTGCCATTCCTTTAAAGCCTTTTCGGTTTTTGGACCAAAATCACCATCAGCCGTTATACCTAATTTTGTTTGTAATAACTTAACGTCATCACCTTTCATTCCTAATTTCAACATAACTTAATTTTACAGATAAATATTAAACAAATAAATATTTTTTGATATTTATGGTAAAATAAAAGAGATTATAACCTAACATGAAATGATTGAATCAATTTTACTTGTTGATGATGAAACTCTTTTTCATTTGGTTTTTGAAGATGCGTGCTCTTTGCTTGATATTAGTTTATCTATGAGAACAATAGATAGTTCTGATGAGGCGGCCAATATGTTTAAAGAGTGGTATGAAAAAGGTGGTAAAGACAAACCTGAATGTGTCTTTGTTGATTTAAATATGATTGGTTCCACATTTGACGGAATTGAATTGGTCAGAAAAATAAACTTTGAATATGGTAATAACGTTGTTATCGGAATAATTTCTTCATCAAATGAGTCTGAGGAACAAGCGAAAGCTTTGCAAGCGGGTGCTCAATTTTGGATAATTAAATCTGATGATATAGAACCAAGACTAGAAGAATTTAAAAAAGATTACGAGGGTTATAAAAAAAGAACCGCCCCATTTAAGATTTACAAATGATTAACTTTAGCAAACAAGTAAGGCAACAACTAATAAATCTCTGTAAGACAAAAAACATATGTCTTGAGGGAAATATTATTAGAGTTATTGATTATTCTGGTGACACACAATTTGAGGAGTATATTAAAACTTGTTTAGAAAAGGATAAAGAACATAGAAGAAAAAGATTAGATATTACAAAACAGATCCAATTTAAAAACGAGGAGTTAGTATCTTTAAATTTAGAAAATCAAAGAATTTTGGACGAACTTAAATTAAGTTTATCATCTGTTGAGGATACAAAATTACAACTTGAAAATCAAAACAGAGAATTAATTTTATGGAGAGATGAAAATGAAAAAATAAGTTTGGAATTACAACAAGAGATGTTAAAATCAGAACAAGCTAGAATTGACGCAGAAAATGCAAAAAAAATAGTTGAAAGTGATTTAGATGTTCTTCAAAAGAAAACACAAACTAGATTAATTGAAAGAATAGTCAAGGTTTCTTTAGGTGTGATTATAACCGTTGGATTAATAACAACTGCGATGTATGGCATTGCTTTGTTTAATAACAAGGATACTCAAATAATCGGATCAACTTGGTCTAATTTATTTGGTATTTTACTAACAAATGCTTTTAGTATTATAGGAACAATTATGGGCGTTAAATACGCTTCAAAGGAAACCGACTAATTTTTAATGAAATCGCTCAATCTATCTGACAAAATCTCATTAAACAATCTTTCATCAACATCAGGAGTAAATCTATCATCAAAATTCCATTTTGGTGCATCATAACTAAAATCTGAAATTATTTCTTCAAAAATACATTCAGAGTTTTTTTCCCCGCAGTTTTCAATGGTCCTAAATAACCATTCATCGTTTTCTATGTTGTTATCAATAAAGTTTTGTAAATCGACTTTTATTTCAGCACCTTGATCATCTAATTTTATTACATCGCCATACTGTTCTAAAAGTTCTTTCATGTGTTCTTGTAAAGCATTGACATAATCATCGCGTTCGCAATCATTTGCGGCTGACATTAAGGCTCCTTTAACTTGGTTATCATCATCTAATTCATCTACCATTTCCTCCAATGAAATGTCTTCATATTCCGAAGGATTTTCTGCGAGACTCATAAGATAATCTCTAATCTTTTTTTCATTTTCTTTATCTACATAATATTCCAATGCGGATTTCCAATCTTGATTTTCCCAATTATCCCAAAAATCCCAAGGGTCAGTTAATAACTCCTCAAAAAAATATGTACGTTTTTCTCTTTTATTTCCATTTTCATCCGTCCATCTTCTTGTATGTGTTACAAAATCTCCATCAACATAGTTACCTATATATTCGGTTGGAATTTTAAGTATAAACTCACCAAAAGAAGGCATCTCTATAAGACCCATCTCTTTAAGTTTTTTTCTTAAATAATATCCACTGAAAAGTTCAGGTCTTTGATCATAAAGTTCTTTTATTGTTTCATCAGGTAAATCGGTAATCTTAAAATCTAAATTTGATGCGTATTCAGAACCAAAACCTTGTATTAGGTAATCCTCCTGTTCTCCACCACCGCCTAAAACAAAAAATAATGGTAAAATGTATTTGTGAAATTCTTCTTGTGGTTTGCTATTTTTCGGTCCTTTTAACTGATATAAAATACCATTATCACCGATAGATGCGGTTAAATGACTTTTATTTAATGAAAATTTACCACCAGGTAATTGCCTTTGCTCTCTTAATGAATATAAATTGTTATTTGAACCTGTCCTTCCGCAGTGACCCATTCTTTTACATTCTTCATCTGAAGAATTTGTATTTAAGTCGGCCCAATAAAATCCATTACCTTTTTCATCTCTGAAATCTTTTATAATATCATTTTCTTCTTTGTAATTAATATCTCCTTGCCCTAAATTTAATGAATCATGCCATTCTTTTGATTTTTCATATAATTCATAAAAACCTAAATCTTGATATTGATTTAATCTTCCATTAAGACCAACTCTAACCCAATCCATAATAGATTGCAATCTTTCTTTTTCTGTATAACCAGGACCCTTATTTTTATTTATAATGTCAATTATATCCTTATCGTTGTAATTGGTATTATAATGTGTAAATCTATCTTTTAGATATGACATCATTTTTTTAAACATTATAACCGCTAAACCTCCACATTTTTCATCAAAATAATTGGCAACTTCTTCTGACAATCCAATTTTATTAACCAATACATCTTTTTTGGATGCTTCAGTAATCAAATTAGAGACCCTCATTATCTTTTGTATTTTGACTATATTTGAATCTAATTTTTTCATAATAAATTATTTACTTCAGCGACTTTAAATTCAAAGTCCCACTTTGAACCATAATACATATAATTAAGACTAAAAATACTATCTATTTTATCTATAATCTCTCTACGCATACTTTTCAATTCGTAATTTTGGTATTTGGAATCTAAATTATTAAGGGTTATGATAATCACCGTTACGTTTATTGTTCTTTCCTCTTCGGGTAACTCAGAAGATGAACCCAAATAAACTCTTTTATTTCTAAATTCTACGTTAAATATGTTATCTTTATACGAATTATAAATTACCTTTTCAATTAACGAATCCAACTTTTTCATTTAATACCTGTATTTTGATTCAATCTGAGTTTTTTTATTTATTTTAGTATGAAGATCCCAATTCTTAATTGATTTTTTATCTTCAATAAGGGCGTACAATTTAGATAATTTTTTTAACATATAATTTGAAACGTTTCTTATTTTTTTCTCCTGATATTCAAAAAATTTTAAAGGGTTATTTTTAAATCTTTGAGTTTCATTTATAAAATCGTTATACAATTTTTGTTTATCACCAGAAAAACCAATAAACATTTCATGAAAATCAGTAGTTAGTAAATTTTTATATTGCTCAATCATCTTATTACTTAAATTAATGTAATATAATTCTAATATTCTATCCACTTTATCAATATCATTTTCAAAATTATCTTGCTCATTGGACATACTTAATATTTCATTAATTCTTGGCATATAATTTAACATTTCATTTCTAAAATTATTTAAAGAAAAATTATTTATTTCTTTATACATTTTATACACTCTGTTTGATAACAAAAAATCAACAAACATATCTTTTCTGATATCTCCTTTTTTCATTATTGAATTAACTTCAGAAGGTCTAACAGTATTTTCAGTTGCTGAAGCAAAATAAAGATAATACACAAATTCATTTAAAGGTGGAATACCAAAACTTACATTTTGCAATGCAGAGTATTTTGCCCTACCTTCAGGAGTTTCATAAGGTTTTTTGTAATCTTCAAATGCGTGCATTAATTCATGTGAGAACGAAGATTGAAGTTCTAACTCTTCTATTTGAACAAAATCAAGTAACTCTGAGAATTTGGTTTGTTTTGATATAGGTAGTGCAAAACGGACACTTAAATTAATTCCTTTAGTTTTTCTTGATATTAACTTTAAAGATGTGGGATCCATTCTTGCCTGAATACCCAACGCCATATTAATTATGGTAATTTCATCAACTTTTTCAGTCTCTATAAATCCTAAATTTAAATTGATAGTATTAAAATTAAAATCAGCAATTTTAAATCTCCCCTGAAATTCAAATTCGTAATTTTCATCGGGGTCTATAATATTCTGACCTTCTTCTTCTATTTTTTTAGAAAAGAAATTAAATAATCTTTTTGAGACATTTTCAATATTAGAAGGAACTCCTAATACCTCATTTATAAATTTTTTTTGTAATTTCATCATATAATAAGTATATGATGATAAATATCAATCATTTGATATTTGTTCGTTTTGTGGTGTATGTAGATTACCTATTTTTTTAAGATTATCAATATCTGTTTGAGTGGCAATTGCTGTTTGCCCATCATCGGACATAACAAGATAAAGATCTTCTCCTAATTTTTCTAAAACTGTAACTTTCATGTTTTATATTTTTAAAAAAACCCCGACCAAAATCGGGGTTTTTGATTTAAGCTACCTCTACTACTTCTAAATCAAAAAATAGTTTTTTTCCAGCCAATGGATGATTAGCGTCTAAAACAGCAGTTGTTTCTTTAATTTCTTTAACTAAGACATTAAAAACACCTTGCGGACCGCTAGCTTGCAACATCATACCAACTTGTAAATCCTCGGGTAAAACCGATTTTTCAACTTCTTGATACATATCTTCATTCACTTCACCATAAGCTTCGTTTGGTTGAATCTCAATAGTTTTGGTTTCTCCGACCGCCATATCAATCAGACCCTTCTCAAATCCAGGGATAAGTTGTCCTTGACCCAATGTTACTGTAAGTGGTTGTCTTCCTTCAACCAATGATGAATCAAAAACTGAACCATCTTCAAATTTACCTGTGTAATTAACTTTTACGGTATCTCCGTCTTGAATTTTTTTCATAATTTAATTTTTCAAAAATATATGAATAAAATAAGTTAATATCAACACATATTTATATATATAATCGTATGGAATTAATCATCAAAGAAAATCAATTACAAAGATTAATTGAGCAAGTAAAAACAGATAAAATTGAGTCATTAGCTGACCAAATTTATAACGCAACGTCAGGTGTTGGAACTGATGAACAAAAAGTTTATGATGCAATTAACAAAATTGCTAATAAAAACATGTTTTTATTGTTAAATAAGAAATTAGAAACAAAATATAAGGAAAATTTTTATGATATTGTTAATTCTTTTATGGAATTTACTGAGTCAGAAAAAAATGAGATCGTAAAACTATTAAATCAAAAAAATATTCCTCATACAATAAATCAAGAAGGTGATATTCAATATAGCAAACCAAGTTTGAATTTACAAAATCCAACAAGTTTGTCACCGTCAGAACAATTGATTAGTTTTTTAAAATGTGAGGAAGGTAAAGCCGGATCAAAATGCCAACCTGTATTACAATCATATAAAGTACCGGGTGATGTTTGGACAATAGGGTGGGGTCATACGGGTGAATACGCAAAACCCAAAAATAAAATAAACCAATCAACGGCTGAAAAAATATTAAGAAAAGATGCTCAATCGGCATCTGATTGTGTTAAAAGAATATTCTCAGATTGGCAATCTAAGAATATTAATAGACCAATAACTCAAAGTATGTTTGACACATTAACTTCTTTAGCGTTTAATGCCGGTTGTGGTTCATTAAGAGGTAGTAGTTCTGAAAATGAAGTAATTGATTATGTTAAAAAGGGTGATTTTAAAAATGCTGCAGCCAAAATTTTAACATTTAAAAGCGATAAACCCGGGTTTTCGGGTTTGAAGATAAGGAGGGAAAAAGAAAAACAAATGTTTTGTAAAGAGGGGGGTTGTGCTTAATTACAGCCACTCAGGTTTATAACCATCTTTCCATTTCAAAATATCTTTCTTACCTTCTTTATAATAATTTCTATATGACTGCACAACATCATCAACCTTATATTCGTCAGGCATCGCTTTTGCATGAGGAGTTAATCCTAAATCAGGTATGTTAGGTTTATTTGTTAAACACCATTCTAATACTGATTTAGTTTTGTGTATTTTGCCGTATCTTCTCTCATATTCTTTACACAGTTCAAGTCCTAAATCAGTTAACCAAACATAATTTGAATAAGAAGTACGAGCCCAAATAGAACAAGGATGGTTTTTATGACTCAATCTATAAGGAGCGTCACCACCAATGGACCAATGCACGCCACATAAAATTTGGCAGGACTCTAAAATCATTTTAACACAATGTTTGTCGCAGTGATCCTTTGCACACTTCTCGATGTCGGTATCTAATACGAAAATATTCATGTTGCAAAGATAATAATATTTTGTTAAGTTACTTGAATTACATTAAATTTTGATATTTATTGATATGAAATCCCTATTTTTACTTATATTACTATTTACTTTTTCTAATTCTATTTTAGCACAAAAAGGGCAAACTTTTGACATTGAGATGTTGTCGTCGGGTTCGCAGTCAAATATATGTGATACATTAATAGGCCCTGTAAAGTTCATAGATAATCCAATACCAACATATGATTTTTTGTTACAAAACGGATATTGTTATTTGTTACCAAAACCTGAAAAAACATTTACATTTTGTTTTGATTTTACAGCACAAAGTAATGGTGTTTATTTAAATTTTGCTTTTACATCTTTGGGTTGTAGTAATGTATCTTTCAGTCAATTAACGCTTTGCGATAAAACGGATGATTATACGGTTGGAGATGGTCAATTTTTTGCAAATTTAATTATTGGTCATAATTATTCTTGGTGTGTTACTGGAAGTGCATCAGGAGGTTTTTTTTGTCAGGGGATATCATCAATATGTCCATATTGGGTTGAGTCAACGCAATTACCTGTTGAATTATCCTCATTTGAAGCAACACCAACATATGGTGGAGTTATAACTAAGTGGGTTACAATGAGTGAGACAAACTCCGATTATTTTATTTTGGAAAAATCAAAAGATTTAGTTACCTTCGCATATCTAACGAAAATCAAGACCTCTGTTTATAGCACAACTAAAAAAGAATATAAATATTTTGATAAATTTCCTTTTGATGGTATTTCATATTATAGATTAACTCAGGTTGATCTTAACGGGTCGTTTAAAATATATGAACCAATATATGTTAATACAATTCAAAAAAAACCTGTTAAAATTTTTGATATTATGGGAAATATTGTTGATGTTAATTATGGTGGTCTTAAAATATTGATTTTTGAAGATGGTTCAGTTTTAAAATATTATTAATGATATTTAGCAATATGAGGTTAATTATTGAAAATTCAGAAAAGGAGGATATTTTATCAAAATACTCTGACAATACGTCAGATAAATTATTGGTATATTTACGGCGTAACTTCCCAGTTACGTCATATCCAATTGAAAGGTATGACAAAATGTCAGATTCTTATAAGATAGTTAATATTCCTTTTATTATTATAGATGAAAAAAATTTTTTTGTTGAATCAAATAAGAAAAATTTGGTAAATAAAATTTATATTGAAATTGGGGACCAATTTTTGGATGTGTCAGAGGAGGTTAAAAGAAGAACTATCAAAAAATACCTTGATATGATCAATTTAACAGATTTTTGAAAATGATAGATCACAAAAAAATAAACAAATTGTTTGAAATTGTTGATAAAAAGTATTTGTCAAAAATGTTTGATGAACCTATTGAGTATGAAGTAGGTGAGATTAATGTTGTTTATGACAAACATATTATAATTGATATTATAATACCATCATATTATTTTAATAACGAACCGTATGCGTCAAAAATCAATAAGTGGTGGGAAAACTTATTGAAAATACAAGAGTTATATCATCATATATTTGATGAAGGATCTATTAATTTCCAACCTATAAAAAAATAGTCTAACAATCAGTTAGTTATAAAATACGATTTTTTTTACTCGTTTTATTGAAGTATCTTTGTGGTATGAAACGGTTAAGAAATAAAAAACGTATAGCTTTATTGGCGTATCAGTGGTGTTGTGATACTTTTGGGTCTCCACTTAAATCAGGTGAGTTACCTCAAATTGAGTTGGTATCCAATAGGCATTCAAACGACCTTGGTCTTTATTGGGAAAGGATCATTACCATTAATACCGTATATCACAAAAGTGTATCAGGTATTATCAGAACAGTAATTCACGAATATACCCATTTTCTTCAAATGCCAAAACTTTATGACATGGGGAAGTATCATAAACTTTACAAAAAATACGGTTATGAACAACATCCTATGGAAATTGATGCTGTAAATTCAGAAAAAAAGCATTATCGTAATTGTCTTAGATATTTACAGAGAAGAAAACTTATTTAATCATGGATATTATTAGTTATAAAAGCATTTTTAGCCCAAAAGTTGATGTTATCATACTTTTTGAGCAAAACCCTAGATATAAAGATTTTGAACCTTTATTTGAAGAATATGGTTACGGTTTTGTATCACCAAATGATAATTTGGTTATTTTGGATGGTGAGGTTTTTTCTGACCAAGACCAAATAGATGAAGATGTATTAAGATTTATAGAGGCTCACGAGGTTTCACATATTATTTTAGGGCATACCACAGAAAGGGTGCCCGAAGATGAAATGGATGCTGATTTAGGAGCATATATTTTACTTAAAAATTCAAATTTTACAAATTCAATTCAAATTTTATTGGATAATTTCAAAAGTAGGCACAATACCAATTTCAAAAAATCATTGCTACAGAGGGTGTCAGACAAATTTTTTTGAGGTTCTTGATTATTTTTTTATTTTATAATATATTTATTAATCTCCGACCTCCTTATAGGTTGTCACAATATATACAAAACCCAAGAAATTTTTTCTTGGGTTTTTTTATTAAAAAAATTTTCTTAACTTTGTAATATGAAATCAAATTATAAAAAAGTTCAAATACCTGCCGACAGCAAATGGGATAGAAAGATTTATAATCCTTTTACTCTTTTATTAAATTGGATCTACAAATATAGAAATACATATATTGGGTTTTACGTTTATAGAGCATTCAGTTCAATTGAAAGCTTCATCAAAGGTGTAAAAACCATAATAAAATGGATGCCTTACACCTATAAAGATAGAGATTGGGACTATAATTTCATTTACGAAATCCTCCAAAGAAAAATTCAATTTACTCGTGATCATATAGTTAAAAACAATCGTCACACAGGAGTTGAAGCTTCAAATTATTGGATGACAGTTGTTCTTAATTTGATTGACGCAGTTAAAAATGAAGAATATTCGGTAGAATACTTCAAATACATCAAAAAACATCACAACTTTGACCTTGTAGATGAAAAAGATGAAAATGGTGGTAATCTTTATGAACTTAACTCAAGGGTGGTATATGATAAAACCTATAAATACGTAAAATCGAATCCTTCAAAAGCAAGATTACTTTCAAAAAGTAATCCTGAATTTAAAAACATGGATGATGAAGATAAAGCAAGAGAAATAGGTCAAGCTAAACATGAGCAAGCAAAAAAACTTCTTTTTATGATTTTAGAAAGAAAAATTGAATACTGGTGGGATTAATTTTATATATTTGCAACTATGAAAAAGACAATAACATTTATAAGCGATACTCACACAAAACATAAACAAGTTACAGATGATTTACCTGGTGGTGATATACTGATTCATTGTGGTGATATCAGTAATCAGGGGTATATGAATGAAATCAAACAATTTCTTGATTGGTTTGATGGTATTAAAGGGTATGAGCATAAGATTTTTATCGCCGGAAACCATGATTTTGGTTTTCAAGATAATCCAAAAGAGTGTGCTAATCTATTAGAAAATTATCCTAGTGTTATATATCTTCAAGATATGAGTTATATTGTGGATGGGATTAAAATTTATGGTAGTCCTTGGCAACCTCGGTTTTATGATTGGGCGTTTAATGTTGAACGTGGAGATGCAATTGCCAAAAAATGGGCAATAATACCTGAAGATACAGATATTTTGCTAACTCACGGACCTTTGTTTGGTATTTTAGATCAAACATACACAGGACAGAGAGCGGGATGTGAAGAACTTTACAAAAAAGTTATGGATATTAAACCAAAAATCCATGCTTGCGGTCATATACATTTTGCAAGGCACATAAAAGAAGTAGATGGAACCGTTTTTGTAAATGCGTGCTGCTTGGGTGAAGATTATAAGTACCAAAACGAGCCTATCACCGTAGAATATGATTTTGAAACAAAAAGTTGGGATCTGATCAGTCATTAACATGAAAGTTATTTTTTTGGATATAGATGGTGTTTTAAACTCTCAGGATTGGTATTTGCAAAGATCCGAGGATCCTAATTGGGAGTTGAAAAAATTAACAAAAGGGGAATACAAAAGGTGGGAGTTTTCGCCCACCTTAGTTTCTAATCTTAATTTAATTATTGAAGATACTGGAGCTAAAATAGTTGTTTCATCCACTTGGAGAAAAGGATATGATATTGAAGGATTGCAAGGTCTATTTGATTCTGTTGGTATAAGGGGGGAAGTTGTAGGAAATACTCCAAGTATGCATTCTGCACAAGGAATAAAAAATAGTTACACAATTCCGAGGGGATGCGAAATAGAATATTTTTTGAAAGAAAATGGTTTCCAAAGAATCAATTGGTCAAAAGAAAAACAGTTAGAATATTTGGAAAGTAGTAAGATTAAAAACTACGTTATATTAGATGATGATAGTGATATGTTACTTAATCAAAAAGAACATTTTGTTAAAACAAATACTAAAGAGGGTCTTACTTTGGAATTATCGCAAAAATCAATCAAAATTTTGAATACTAGTCTTACTGACCTATATTATCAGACCGATAATGATTTTTACGATGAGAATGTTTTTAAGTGATATACGTATAAGAAGTTGGATTTGGTCTTGAACCTGGATTCCAATTTACGGTATCTACAAGTGGTGTAGAAATTGAACCAAATGTGTTCCATATTGTCTGACCTAAACTACTATCAATTCTAGTTGCTCTTACGAAATATACGGCGTGTGACACTAAACCATCACCTGACAACATTGAAGCTCCGTAATTTAAAGTAAGAAATGCTCTTGTGGTTGGTGATGAACTTGATATTAAAATGGGTGACGCATTTGTTCCTAATAACCTTAAATTTGAAGTTACGGTATAATTTACACCTGACTGAAGTGTTATTGTTGTTCCTGCTGTGGTATCAATAAAGTTTGCTGCGGTCCATCCTGCTGTACCTGAGAATGTTTGGTTTGTATTACAAGTTAATGTTCCTGCAATATTCAAAATATTACTATTTAATGTCTTTGTTGTTAAGTTACCTGTAATATTTATATTATTATAAGTTGCAGGTACAGTGTGCGTTATTGTTTGATTACTGCTAAAATTTAGTGTACCAGTATGAACAATAGTTCCTGATGTAACTGTGTAATTTGCACTTGAAATGGTTAAATTGGTATGTGATATTGTTAGAATACCAGTTCCTTTATCAATAATGAAATTTGAAATACTGATAGTACCACTACTACTTCCACCTAATGTTGCGTTTGTGTTAGTTTCTAATTTAAAAGTAGCATTTCCTGCAATTGTTTGGCTTGACCTCATATCCACGTTACCTCTTACAATAAAATTAAATGCACCGTTAATTGTATGAACCTCGCCGCCAAAACCCGGTATGGAGTAAGTGCCTGCAACTGCAACATCTGATTGCATCGTTAAAGTAAAGCCAGCCTCAAAATTATTAAACGCGCCGACTGAGGTTGGAAAATTTAAAGTAAAGTTAATAGTCTGTCTAAATGTAGTAGTGCCAAAAGTGACAGTTCCTTGAGAGAAGTTAATTGTGCCACCTGAACCGCCTGTGTAATTCCAATTTCTGTTAATTGTCAGGTTCGCACCGGATGCGGTTTGAATAGTGCCGCTGCCTAAAAGTATTGAGCCGTTTGCATTTGCAGTTAAGGTAGAAGTTCCGCTGAATGTTAGGGTAGTATTTGCGTTGAGAATAGCCCTTGCGTTAATGTTGAGAATTGAACTGGTGTTGAAAGTTCCACCGCTGATTGTAATTGTTACCGATCCTGTAACAGGGCTGAACGTGTATGTAGCATTATTTGCATCTGTACAGGTTAAATTAGTTATTGTTGTGTTATTAGTGAATGTTATAGTTCCTGAGTTATTACCGTTGTAACTTAATCGCGGAATCGTAAGAGCAGACGGGCAGTTAACATTTCGGGTTAATCCGGCTGAAAGGAATCGTAAGTTTAAAAATCCAGTACCTCCAAATAACATCCCTGCGCCTAGTGTTACGTTTCCGTTTACCTGAACATCGAATGTAAATGTTATTGTATTGGTAAATCCCGTTGTTGTAAAATTAGCACATGGTCTTGCGTTTGTGTTTACATTACAACTGGGAGAAAGAGAATCAAAAATCGCATCTGTTGTTGCAGTAGGTACTCCACTATTGCCTGAACCATCCACAATCCAATTTCCTGCAGTTCCCCACAAACCATCTCCAGTTGTATTTCTCCAAATAGGCATCAGCTTATAAATATTAAATTATATGGTGCCGGTTTTACACCTGGATTCCAATTTATCGTATTTGTAAGTGGAGTTGATAAGGTTGAATAACTATTCCAAATTGTTTGACCATCTCCTGAGTCAATTCTTGTTGCTCTTACAAAATAAACTCTTTGAGTTGCGTTATTTGATAAAGTTAATTTGGTATTAGCCGCCGCCGAACTACTTGTTAGTATTATAGGAGATGCTAAAGTTGCAAATAAATCTAAATTTGAGGTTACACTGTAGGTCACACCTGATTGTAAGGTTAATGTTGATGCTGCTGTTGTACAAATAAATCCACCTGTTGTAAATCCTGCGGTACCTGAGAATGTTGTTGTACCATTACAAGTTAAATTTCCATTAACTGTATTTCCACTATTTTGCGTTATTGTAGGACCTGCAGTTATTGTCAGGTTATTAAACACCATATTATTAATTGTAACCGCCGCATTTGGTATTGTAACAGTTGATGATCCTGGATTAATATTTCCTGCTGTTCTTTGTAGAGTTCTACCTGCTAATCCCCAAGTTAATGAATTTAATATTGATACGGTCGCACCTCCAGATTTATTAACGGTGATATTATTTTGATAAGTAGCGGTGGTAGTTGTTCCACTATTCCAATTTGAATTATTTGACCCGGCTAATTCTATTATACTTGTTCCACCAATACTACTATTTGGTGCTGAAAAACTACCCTCAATTAAACACTTAGATCCATTTAATGTGAAAGTATTATTAAATGTGGCGTTTCCTCTAAAGGTTGTTTCTGTGTTTAAAACTAATACAGAAGTAACAATGAATTGATCTACATTAGCCCAAAATATTTGGCTTCCACCAGTTGATGTCCTATTGGTATCCAAAGTCACTGGATTACCACCAATTCTTAATAAACTTGACGAGTTAAATACTTGAGCGACGCTAGTACCTACTAAAGTTAAAACACTATTGGTAAATAACAATAAGTTATTTAAAGTATTATCACCTATAGTATAACCTAATGGATTTGTGGTGTTAATATTAATCAAAACATTATTAAATCTACCTCTTAAAGTTCCAGTACCTATTAAATTAAAATTTGTGGTGGAATTAGAGATTAGCCCATCAGCTGTTACTGTACTAGCTATTGATATTAAACTACCTTTTATATTTACATTTCTTGTTCCACCAGATGATTGTATTCTAAATATAGTACCAAAGACACTTGCATTGACTTCTACTTTATTAGTAATGTTTAAATCACTTGTTAAATTAAGAGTAGTTTGATCAACAACAAGTGTTATATCATACCATTCAATTGGTGATGTGTCTAATGTGATTGTTCCTCTTGGAGTAAGCGTAAAATTATTATGAGTTAAGAAACTGCCTGTTTGAAAAGTAATTACACTTGATTCTGTTAAAAAATTACTATTTAATATTAAAGTACTGCCAGTTGTTACAGTCATATTAATTGCAAGTCTTTGACCTGCGTTTGCTTGATAACTAACTGTTCCGGAAAACCTTAATGTCGTTCCACTTAAAAGATGTGGAACCCCTGTCGCATTAGACGTAAATGAACTTGTTATAGTTAATTCAGTACCAGATAATACTACACGTCCAATACTCCCAAAAGTAAAATTTTGAACTGTTGGATTTGTTCCGTTAATTGTCATTGTTTGAACCGGAGTTGTAACCCCATTATTATATCCAACCGTTAATCTTGGTATTGTAATTCCATTGAAATTTATAGTTACAGCCGTGTTTGTTCCGACTGTTGATAATACACCAGTTGTTCCTGAGGCAATAGTTCCGCCAAGAGAAATAGTGGCTCCAACACCATTAACTGTTAATGTAATACCATTATTGATTGTAAGTGTATTAGCATACCCTGTGCAGTTAAGTATCAAACAAGTTGCGTTCGCGGTTACTGTAACTTGACCAGAAGTAGCATTAAGTATAGCTGTATCTCCTGCAATAGGAAATCCTGCCCCACCCCATGTTGCCGCTGAGTTCCAATTACCACCACCTGCCACTGCTGTATATGTTGCCATATTAGTCTATTCTATTATACTATAATTGTAAACCACTATTAAAATGATTCTGTATAACTTCAATTAATTGCTCAATAGTTTCAATTTCTTCAGTGTGTTCAAACTCTATAGGTTCGTTATATTCACTAGAATCACTATCCTGAGTAACTATTCTTATTGAGTTTCCGTAATTAATTATTTCAGCAAATTTAATCATGTCGTTCTAATAATTTGTAAATTAACAACAACGTTTGTGCATCCTGTAACACTTAAAACTTCAGGTATTAATATATCACCCGATGTTAAAGAAATATTCAAACCCGTTGCCTGATTTTTATTTGTATTGGTGAGTTTAGGTCTATTTATTGAAGTGAAAATAGTATCAGCACTTGTTGGAGGAAAATTTGCATAATTATCATCATAAAAATCAATATCTATTGTTCCCACAACACTTGAGAAGATTGTCCAGCCTGTTAAAGTTCCGGTGTATGGAATGGTAATATAATTTCTCCCTATACCTGTTTGCACAACTCCACCAAGACCATCAAAAATTGATATAATTTGTCCATTTCTTGGTATTCCCGTTAAATTTGATCCATCACCAAAATAAGTATCTCCTGTTATTGTTGTTGCTGATATTGTATTTGCCGTTAATCCATTTGTGAAATTGGTTTCACCACTTACAGTACCACCCGTAAAACTTCCTCCACCACCTGTAGCACCCGTAAAATTAACCCCAAAATTCGGATAGGATCCTTCTATTTGTATGTTTGTTCCACCTGTAATTACAACAGTTTGGTCTGGTGATAAATTTGTAACAGTTACTACACCATTACTTGTTACTGCTGATATACCTGAACCTGATGTGACGGCACTTACTGGTAAATTTTGATATGTCGTTGCCGATATTGTGTTCGCAGTTAATCCTGTAACGGTATTAAATGAAACATCAAAGGTACCACCAGTGTTGTTAATAAAAGTAAATGTATTGTCAGAATATGTAGCACCTGTTACTCTTACATCAGTAGGTAGGTTTTGGTAAGTTGTTGCAGATATTGTATCAGTAAATGTATTTCCTGTTATAAATAAATCACCATTAACTGTCAGTCCTGTAACGGTATTAAATGAAACATCAAAGGTACCACCAGTGTTGTTAATAAAAGTAAATGTATTGTCAGAATATGTAGCACCTGTTACTCTTACATCAGTAGGTAGGTTTTGGTAAGTTGTTGCAGATATTGTCGTTGCCGTTAATCCCCCATTTATAAACGCATTTCCATTAATTGTTCCACCACTTTTATCATATTTGTTTGAAATATCACTCTGTATTGTTTGAATTACACTACAACCACTTAGATTATCACAAGTTAATCCTAATATTGAAAAGGTTGTCGTTGCATATGAATACTGTTGTGATCCTTCGGTAAATAGGGTAATCGTATGTGTTTGATTAGATGTGTTTGTTGCTCTTACTTTTACTAATAACCTATCACTCACATTTAGTGGAGTCCCACTAAAATATGCGTCACAAATTTGCATCTCAATTGCCGGACTATTTGATAAAACACTTTCAGAGTCAGTTTGAAATAAAAAAGTTTCAGTTCCTCCACTAGTTCTTTTATAAACTTCTGCAAATATTTGAAAAATTGCGTTTGAGTTTGACTTATTAGAATGTAAATAAAAAGACCAAATACCACCGGGTAATATTAAAGCGTTCGGATATCCAACCGGAGTTAAAAATTCTGCTATAGTTGCGGTAGATCCATTTGAAATACTAACACCACTTGATTGTTGTGCGGCGGTTGTTGGTATTGGGCTAAATTCCCTATAAGGAGTTTGCGAATTAGATAAATTCAAATAGTAAACAATACCACCTCCACCACCATTACCACTTGGTATTCCTGTTACGGTAAAAGTTCCGCCAGTTATATTCCTAAATGTTATTTCACCACTTGTATAAGTTCCACCCGTTACAAAAACATCAACAGGTAAATTAAGGTAAGTTGTTGCCGATATTGTGTTTGCACTCAATCCACTTGTAAATCTAGTTCCGCCTGAAACTGTACCACCACTTAAAGGTAAATAATCTCCTGATAATCCACCTGCGGTAAACCCTGTTATTTGGATTGTTGCTCCCGAATTATTTATTAAATAAAGTGTTCCACCTGAATATGTTCCACCTGTAATTGAATTATAAATTAAAGGTTGAGTTACACCTGTATAATTATTAAATGTTGAAGTTGAAACATAACTTGTAAGCGCAGAATAAACTTCCCAATATACACCATTCCATTCCCACGTTTTATTATCGTAGTCGTATAATTGATTTAATGACGGATTATTTGGAAAATTAATTGGCATTAGTCAAAATAACTTAAATTTATTGATGCTCTGAAATCTTGACTGTCAAGTGTAGATTTTACACAAATCCAAATTTCGTCGGCAGTTCCGTTAACTTTAATACCTGGTTTAATCATATTATCTTTGAACTCGAAATTATCTACTTGTGTTCCCGAACCTGAACCTAAAAAAGAGGTTATTATATGTCCTTCAGTGGTAATTGTTTGACCTGTTGATAACGCATATTGAATAGGTGTGTTAGAAATATCCGTCCAAGAAGACGATGAACTTAAAGTTGGATTATATTGAACTGTAATTATAAAATCCGCTTTTGATGGGTTAGTTATATTCAAAGTTTGAATATCACTTAATGTTATATTAGCCCCTTCATAAGTACTATTTAATCTATAACCTAAAATAGGATATGTAACATATGCCGTAGGTTTAGTTTGTGCTGTAAATGCGGTAACTGACGATGATTTTTGAAGTGAGTTTATAGACCCCTCCAATGATATTTGAGAACATATCATATTCAATGTTCCTGCTGCTCCACCAGAGACGCTTCTTATTTCATACCTGATCGGTTGGTTAGGAGATTTCATATAAACATTATTTAAATTATTTGTGCCTGTACCGGCAGTAAATAATTTAAATTGACCGTCTATCACGAGTCCAAATCTGACCCTACCAACACCTAGCCATTGAAAATCGACAAACATAAGTTGAGTTTTAGACCAATTTATATTTGTAACATCGTAATCTGTTGTTAACCAAGATGAAGTTGCGGCACTATAGGTTGTCACCCCACTTTGCCATATTTGAAATGATATTGTATTTGTTTGACCATTTGATTCCAACAAAAAACCATCTACTACTGAATTATAAGGAGCTGTGCTACTAGTCGTAAAATACCCAACTCGTTTTATAACATTAGTTTGTAGTTGAAAATTACTAAAACTCGCTTCAAAAATTTGTCCTTTACCTGGTTGGTAAATACCCCTTGCAACTCCTTGTCTTATCACATAGTCATTTGTGGTTGAAACGCTCATTACAACTTGAGAGTTTGGTTTATCAAATACTGAAGTTGCAGTTCCTGCCGTTACCTCATTGATAACAATTGGTAATTTATCATATACGTGTTTATACTCAAGAAGTGAAGTTACATTACTTGTTCTTAATCTACCAAAAGCATCAAGATTGGTGCTGTCAGAATATTTTATGGCGTTGTTATATATAAAACTCATATTAAATACCAATTTCCGTTTCTAACCATACAAGTCAGAGACATATAGTTTATGTTCATATCAACGTAATTATTACCATCTATTAATCCCACTGAAGGTGTCAATCTTATTCTATAATTACCGCAAAAACCGGATTCGTCTTTGATAATTAAATAATAACCATCCTTTGATGAAGTTGTAGGTAATGTTAAATTGACTTGCGTATTTGCACTTATTCCCCAATATGTTTTGTCCCAAGTTATTGTTTGTGATGACGTGATCCCTGTTGTTGAGTGAATGTTTTGCCCTTCGGGTCCTGGTACAGAAAATGGTTGTATCCACTGTTTTGAATCACCATCATCAATATAAACTAATTCAATACCTGTTGTTGTGTTAAACCATCTATCCCCTGAATTTACAATTTGTGTTGGTGTTGTTGCTGAAATAAAATATTGCAAATTGGAAAATCCTGTGATGGAGATTGTTGTTCCAGAATTGTTAATTAGATAAAGTGTTCCACCCGAATATGTTCCGCCTGTAACTGCATTTAAAATTAATGGTTGCGTGGTAGCTGTATATGCGGTAAATCCGCTTACATCTAATTTATTATTAATTGTAACTTGAGTGGATGCGGTATAAGATGAGAATACATCATTCTGTACTAGACCTGAAAGTGTGACTGTGAATGATGAAAAAGTATCAGCCCTATTTTGACTTAGTATAATTTGATTGTTATTATAACTAAACCCCGTCACAAATGTGTCTGTTGTTGATGTTCCTCCTGTTGTGAAACCTGTAATCGGTATCGTTGTACCTGAATTATTGATTAATAAAAGTGTTCCACCTGAATAAGTTCCGCCCGTTACAGAATTTAATATTAATGGTTGCGTGGTAGCTGTATATGCGGTAAATCCGCTCACATCTAATTTATTATTAATTGTAACTTGAGTGGATGCGGTATAAGAACTAAATGTGTTGTTATTTACATATCCTGATAGACTTATGCTGAATGCTGAATATTGGTCAATCCTATTTTGAGATAATGAAATTAAATCGTTATTTAAGGTAAATCCTGTGACATAGGAATCAGTCGTTCCTGTTGTGAATCCAGTAATAGGTATTGTTGCACCTGAATTATTGATTAAATTAAGTGTTCCGTTTGAATATGTACCGCCAGTTACAGCATTTAATATTAATGGTTGTGTGGTAGCTGTATATGCGGTAAATCCGCTCACATCTAATTTATTATTAATTGTAACTTGAGTGGATGCGGTATAAGAACTAAATGTGTTGTTATTTACATATCCTGATAGACTTATGCTGAATGCTGAATATTGGTCAATCCTATTTTGAGATAATGAAATTAAATCATTATTTAAGGTAAATCCTGTCACATATGAGTCAGTTGTTGATGTTCCTCCTGTTGTGAATCCAGTAATAGGTATTGTTGCACCTGAATTATTGATTAAGTTAAGAGTGCCATTAGAATATGTTCCACCTGTAACTGCATTTAAAATTAATGGTTGTGTGGTAGCTGTATATGCGGTAAATCCGCTTACATCTAATTTATTATTAATTGTAACTTGAGTGGATGCGGTGTAAGATGAAAATAAATTATAAGGAGTAATACCAGTAACCTGAAAAGTATTTGTATCGTTATAACTAAAAATAATAGATGTTCCTGAAACTGTGCCACCTGTAACATAAGTGTCAGTTAAACCTGTTATTGTTACACTTGTTCCATTAGAATTTCTTAATTGTAAGGTTCCAACCGAATAATCGAAAGTTCCACCTGTGATCACAACACCTGATGTTGCTCCCGAAACAGGAGCCCAAACAGCATTTCCCAAAGCATCGCATGTCAAAACATATCCAGGAAATTCAGAACCATCAGAATATGTAAAATTTGCATTTACTGTTAGACCTGATGTGAATTTTGGATTTACAGGAACAGATCCCCCGATTCTAAATACCACACCTGATATTAAATCAGATTGTAGGACATAGTTAAATGAATCTCTTATTAATTGTCCCGAAATATTTGACATTCAAAAAAATGATAATTGTTTTGTTATGTTTATAAATACTTATAATATGGTTTATGGCAACAATTTGTTACGCATGGGATGATGCTGATTTTAGTTGGGATACAGCACCAATTACTTGGATTGAAGGATGTTTAATTGAGAAAATTCAGGCGGCGGGTGCCGTAAGACCGTCAAAAGTTTTAAAAAAATTAACAGAAGACGAAAAAAAAGTATTAATTGGTCTTGTGATCAAGTTAAGAAAACAAAATGGTTATGAAGTTGAGGTTAAATCAAACAAAGTAAAAAATAAAAATACAAAAGTTACAATTAAGGAAATGGAACTATTTATTAAGGAAGTTCAACAAATAAAAGTTAAAGTAATATTATAAAATGAGTTATAAATTATTCACAGATAAGGTAAATAAGTTCCAATGTTCAATACAAGTAGAAGGAACATCGTTGGAAAAATCTCAAGCGAGAGTTATATTGGAAATAAACGACGATATGGCATACCTATTCAAAGGTAAAATTTTTGATAATGGTGTTTGCGAATTTGAATTACCAAAATTAAAAGGTATTTTAAACGAAGGCGACAAAGGATTATTGAAGTTAGAGGTAATTGCTGATGACGTTCATTTTGAACCTTGGAATTCAGAATTTGTTGTTGGTGCAGATAAGAAAGTAAATGTTGTCGTTCAAGAACAAAAAGAAAATGACAAACCAAAAATTGTAATGAACGAGATTTCTTTAACAAGAGTTGAGGACAAACCAAAAATTCAAGAAAGAAAACCTCAACCTGTTCAAGAAACAAAAAAAATTGTGAAAAAACCAATTCAAAACTCACCTTATTTAACTAAAGAAGATCTGTTAAGAAAATTGCTTAATAAAAAATAAAGTAATAGTTTAATATTGCAATTTTACTTATTATTGTTGTAATGTTATGGAACTAATTACAACAAAAATATGTATGTCTCCTGATATTGGAGTTCACGGTAATTTATTTGGCGGAAAAATGATGGGATGGATAGATGAAGCCGCCGCCGCTTACGCTTGTCAAATTTGCGATACGCCAAGAATGGTAACAGTTAAAATCAATGAATTGATTTTCAAAAGACCAATAAAAGTCGGAAATCTTATAAAGATTTATGGAGAAGTAAAAGATTTCGGAAGAACTTCTGTTACTTTAAATATTGAAGTTAGAAAACATAACGTTTATACAGGAGAACAGGAAGTTGTAACAAAAACAGAAATAAAATTTGTTAGAATTGATGATGATGGACAATCATTACCAATTTCAGAGAGAGTTAAAATAAGATATAGTCAAAGAATTGGACAATTTGGAAGAGGTTTATTATCTTTTGAAGAGTTAGAAACCCTTTCAAAAAAATCTTAAAATGACAAACAAGTTTGATTTCAAGGACATAGTCCTTGTGCCTGAACCTTTAACAGAAATTTCCTCAAGAAAAGAAGTAGATGTTTTTACCGACGAACATTATCTACCCATTATGGTATCACCAATGGATACCGTAGTTGATAAAGACAATTATAAGATATTTGAAGACAATGCGACGATTGTTTGCCTACCAAGAGGTGTAAAAGTAAATTCAAAAAAAGGAAAAATATTTACATCATTGTCATTAGATGAGTTTGAAAGTTTTTTAGAAGATTATTCAATTGGAATTTATCCGAAATATCAACCAAATATCTTGATTGATATCGCGAACGGTCATATGCGAAGATTATATGATTTAGTTGAAAGATTTGTGTCATTTCAAAGAAAAGATCTTGGTCATACAATTATGATTGGGAATATTGCAAACCCGGCAGCATTTAAAGCTTACGCCAAATTAGGGGTTGATTATGTTAGAGTAGGAATTGGTGGGGGATCAGGATGTTTAACATCGGCAAACACAGGAGTTCATTATCCGATGGCGTCATTGATTAATGAATGTTATCAACATAAAAAAGAAGAAGGATATACCACCAAAATAGTCGCAGATGGAGGATTCAAAAATTATGATGATATTATTAAAGCCTTGGCATTAGGTGCTGATTATGTAATGTTAGGCGGAATTTTAAACAAGTCCTTGGAATCGTGCGGTAAAAATTATCTATTCAAATTTTTTAGGTTATCGCAGAATATATCAGAATATATTTGGAACAACATTCCATTTTTGAGAAAAAATCTTTATAAATCATTTAGAGGTATGTCAACCAAACAGGTTCAAAAAAAATGGGGTCGGCAGGTATTGAAAACCTCAGAAGGAATTTCTAAATTTAACAAAGTTGAATATACGGTTTCTCAATGGGTTGCAAATTTTAATGATTATTTATCATCCGCAATGTCATACACAAATTCATCTACCTTAGAAACCTTCAAAAATTCAAACTACGTTAAAATAACCGAAAACGCACTTAAAAGATTTAATAAATAAAGATATGTCAAGAATTAACGAACTCAAAAAACAAAATCCGGCATTTGATAAAAGTGTTTTAGACTATATTCAAATTATACTTTCTGATTTTAAACCAAAGTATTACGAGTTATTTCTAAATTTGATTAAAAACAAAATATCTAATCAAAGATTTAGTTATGAAGAATTTAAAGAAGACTTAATTTCATATGGTATCCCTTTAGATATTATAGAAAAGATGTCATATCAAGAATTATTATTTTTTACTAGATTTGTTGGGAGTTTCATTGAAAGGGATGATTACAAATTGATTAGAGAGTTTGCAGAATATAATGAAAGAAATTTAATTGAAGAAAATGATATAACAAAAATTAAATCATTTGAGCAACTTAATAATATAGTTTCATTAGTTGAAATTAAATCTTGGAACAAAGAACTTGAATCTCAATCAATTGTTTTACTTGATAATGATCAAACAGGTTGGTTTTTGATAAAACCTTTAACGTATGAAGCGTCAAAGAAATACGGATCAGCAACAAAATGGTGTACCACAAATAAAAATAATCCCGAGTATTTTTACAAATATTATAAAGGAGTTTTAATTTATTGTATAAACAGAAAAAGTGGTAAAAAAGTCGCAATGCATTGTCATTTACATGATATGGAAGTAAGTTTTTGGAATAGTGAAGATACTAGGATTGACTCCATATTTTCAGGTTTGGATGAAGAATGTATTGATATAATCAAAAGAGAAATTATACTCGGTAAATCAAATTATGATCTGGTACCCGATGAATTGAAAAGTCTAGAAAATGAATATCAATATGAAGATGAGTTAATTCCTTTAGAATTACCTATGGCAGATAGACCTACTGCAGCAATAAGGATAATTAATGAAACTATACCTCAAAATTATGAGTATGTCGCTGACGAAATAGTTCAAAATAGAGAAATAAGTATAACTATGACTGATATTTTTCCTGACTGGATTATGAATCAATCTTAATTACCACGCACGGCAGCTCCAGTAGCGGGCGGAAGTTTTGGGACCTGGATTTTGACAGTTATGTCTAGCTCTGAATGATTTTCTTCTATTAGGATCACTTTTTTTGATTTTCATATTCGGATCACCAAAATTTACTTTAACCACGTTACCCTTTTCATTCTTAACATACACCGATCTTTTTTTAGGACCACCTGGTGTATAGAATGGTTTGTTAAGGGTAACTTTTTTACCTTTGTATTTGGCTTCGTTAATTAACTCTACAGAACCATATTCGTCTTCGTGAATTAATCTACCCTCCAAAATTGGCATTTTAGTATTATCATTCTCAAATTCTTCAATAAGAATTCTTTTAATAAGTTGGCTCAGATAATCATTCATAATTTTAATTTTATTATAAATATTCATCAACTTTGATTTGTTTATTAAAAAAAAATAATGTAAATTTGTATTATGAATAAAACATTGGTGCTTTTAAGAGGATGTCCTGGTTCAGGTAAATCAACAGTAGCTAAAAAATTAGGTCTACTGACATTTGAAGCGGACGATTATTTTATGGTTGATGGTGAATATAAGTTTGATCCCTCAAAATTAAAAGACGCTCATAAGTCTTGTCAAGATAGGGTTGAATTTGTTATGGAACAAGGGATAACCAAATTAGCGGTTGCTAACACGTTCACAGAAGAGTGGGAAATGGAACATTATTATAAATTAGCTGAAAAATATGGATATATGGTCATATCTTTGATCGTAGAAAATAGACACGATGGAAAAGATATCCATAACGTACCACAGGAATCACTAAACAGAATGAAAAACAGATTTAATATCAAATTATGAACAAAACCTTAAATTTTATCGTTGGATTAGTAGTAATACTCGTAAATATATTAATCGCAGGATACTTTCTAATATATTTAATAGCAAGTCTAAAAAACCCTCAGGGATATCCGTTAGAAAAATTACAATGGTTTGTTTATTTTTTCATTTGGGAAATATGGTTAGATTTCAAGTTTAACAAGTTTACCTCAAATTCTGAAAATTCAGAAGATGAAAATTAATTTGAAATTTGCACTTATCTGAATATTTATAGTCAAAGTGCATTTTTATGAAAGTAATTAAACTAAAAGAAAGCGATTTAAGACGTATTGTCCAAAGAGTTATTTCTGAAGAAGAAAAATCTGATGCGGAAAAAAACGAGGTAAAACAAAGATGTCTTACGACAAATACATATTCATTAGACGAAATTAATGGTGATTCTGATAGTTTCAGACCATATTCAGATTCAATAACCAAAAGAAATGGTGGTGTGACAGGTATTATTGATACATTAGACCTTCTTAAAACAATCAGGTTAAACAAATACATTAAAGATGGTGGAGAACATTTGTCTTTTGACTTACTTAATCACCTAAATAAATTTCGTAATAAAAATTATTATGATGAAACTTCTAATATCTGCCAGCCGGCAATAGAAAAAATTATTGAACTTTATAAGGAAAATGAACATGGTGATGAATTGGTTAAAGATATTGAAAAGGTTTTAACTCTACAATCAAGAAACGATGAAATAACTCCTTCCCCAAGAACAAAAGAATACCTTAAAAGGTGTCTTATGTTGATTAAAGGAAAATAATATTCCCCTTTTTTTGTATAGGGGTCTTAGGACCGTTTTGAAGGACGGCTATTTAAAAGGGACAATTCGCTACTGTCCCTTTTTTTATTTACAGCATATTTATAAAATAAAAAGATTATGGCAACTAAAACAAAAACAAACGCTAACGTAGGAAAAGTGTCGTTCGGTTCCAAAAGAACAGGGAAATTCAAAAAAAAATACGGACCAAAAGCGGAAAAACCAAAAAAATATAGGGGGCAAGGAAGATAATTTTTCGTATCTTTGCCTAATATGGGAAAATCTAAAATTATTTCGGTTCCACTGACTAACCATGACAAGTTAGTTGAGTTAAGTTATCTTGTTAGAGATAAAAAGGCTAAAAGATTGTATTTCTCAATGGAAGAATTTTATTTTGAGTTATATGATAACAACGTGAAAACAAAAAAATAATTCATAATATTTATTATTTATGAAATTAATCAGCGTTTTATCTGAACAAATTAACAAAAAAAGGTTGTTAAAGTTACTAAAAACCGATATGGGTTTTAGTGATCAAGACGCT